>Ga0302320_10015814_pt1 | contig 15465 bp, 13 predicted proteins | sample Bog_T0_3_FD_202130 | JGI IMG/M metagenome (GOLD analysis project Ga0302320, IMG submission 202130) | Peat permafrost microbial communities from Stordalen Mire near Abisko, Sweden - Bog_T0_3 | ecosystem: Environmental > Terrestrial > Soil > Wetlands > Peat | place: Sweden: Abisko, Stordalen Mire... | reverse complement strand
AAATTGACCGCGGCTCACGTGGTGGGTCCAAGCCAGGTCAACGGGCAGCCGGCGACCCACTACGCCTTTCGTCAGCCGGGAGTGGACTGGCAGATATGGATCGCCGAAGGCGACAAGCCCGAGCCTCTGCGGGTGATCATTGTGGCCAGTGACGATCCTGCCAGGCCACAGTTTGAATCGACCCTCACCTGGGATTTGGCGCCGACGTTTGCTGCGGACACCTTCGTGTTTACGCCGCCGGCCGACGCCAAGAAGATCCCGATCCAGACCGACGCCCGCTGAGGAGCCGCAGTCATGACCCATAACCTTAAGAAACTGAGCCTGGCGGCGACGCTCTTCGCCGGCGCCATGGCCGTCACCATCACCGCCGTTCCCATGGCGGCCGATGCGCGCGGCGGTGGCGGCGGGGGAGGCGGCCGCGGCGGCGGTGGCGGCGGCGCACGTGGCGGCGGCGGTGGCGGCGGAGGACGCGGCGGTGGCGGCTTCAGCGGCGGCGGGGGTCGCAGTGCGCCGACGAGCATCAATCGTCCCAGCGGCGGTGGCGGACGTCCGGGCGGCGGCTCGGGCGCCGGCAATCGGCCTGGTGGCGGTGGAAGCGCCGGGAATCGCCCAGGCGGCGGCAACAACGGAAACCGTCCCGGCGGCGGCGGGAACGGCAACGGGAACAACAACGGCAATCACAACGGCAACAACAACATAAACATCAACAATAACAACAACGTCAACGTGAACGGCGGCTATCACGGCGGCTACTACGGCGGCGGCTATCACGGCGGCTACTATGGCGGCGGCGGCTACTACGGTGGCGCGGTGGCGGCCGGGGTCGTCGCGGGCGTCACGGCTGCGGCGGTGGGTTCGATGATCTACAGCCTGCCGTCGAACTGCTCGCCCTATAACGCTTACTACCGCTGCGGGAACGTGTACTACCAGCCGCAGTACCAGGGCAGCACCGTCACCTATGTGGTGGTCGACAATCCGGGCTAAAGCCGGTCCCGGACCTGGCGTCCGCTTCGGGCGCCAGGTTTAGAACGGCAGCGGCGCGGAGGCGGTGAAGGTCACCGCATTTCCACTCAGGCGATTGCGACTCTCTACGGTCGGCGTCCATCGAAGCGTGGCCGTGAAAGGCAGCTTGCCGCTGATCAGGGTGTTGTAGGTGGCGATCGGCCCCAGAGCGACGCTGCTGCCCTCGAAGCCGTCGAGGCGGTCGGCCAGCGCGCCGGAGTCGCGGCCGAGCTGCTCGACCCAGCCGACGCTCAGGCCCAGCCCGATCGCCTTGCCGAGTTTCTTGGTCGCCAGCGCGTCCACGGTTAGCAACGGAGCGCTGTGATAGTTCGTCTCTGTGTTGGTCGTGTTGAACTGCACCGCGACCTGGCCGGTGAAATCCAGACCGTATTTGGGGACCATCTGGGTGAAGGCGGCCGTGGGCACGAATGTCCAGTAGTTGAGGCCATCGTTGGCCAGGCTGTTTCGCTGGTAGTCGCCCACCGGGGCCCAGATGCCCAGGCTGAGCGCCATGTGGGCGGTCTGGCTGAAATGATAGCCGGCGATAAGGGGCGTTATGTAGAGATCCGAGACCCCCGCGCTGCTCTGCTGAATCTGCGCTGACTGGTCACCAACGCCCACCATGGCTGTGACCTGGTTCCAGATGATCGGAACGGTGACGCTGGATGCGAAATTCCATTGACCGGTTCCCGTGTTCCACACCTTCAGCAGGGTCATGGGTGTGAAGGATAGTTGGGCGTGGAGGTTGACCGCCAGCTCTCCGTCGATGGGAACCGGCCGCGAGGCGCCGATCGACCCGTCGAAATAAATGCTGGTGATATTGGTCGCCAGGATCGGAACATTCGGCACGACGCCCGCGTCGAGCTGAACATTGGCGCCCTGGACGATGCGGCCCAGGCCCCCCTCCGTGGCCAAAGCTAGCCCCGGCCCTGCGAGTGCGATGGCGAAGGCCGCCGGCGCCGCCCATCGCCTGTACGCTCTTGTCATTGAGAGTCCTCGATGATTTCCAACGGGGTCGACGGCGGCGACGAGAGCACGACCCGGAACACATCGGGCAGAAGGAGCGGCGGCGCCATCTGGCCCATCAGCTCGGTGATGCGGCCCTTCAGCGCCTTGACGCGATCTGGATTATCCGCCGAGACATCCTTTGCCTCGTAGGGATCGCCGGCGAGGTTGAAGAGCTCCGTCTTTCCGGGAAGCAAGCCGGTCCAGACCAGCTTCCAGTCGCCCTGGCGAACCGCGGCGACGAAGGGATCGACATTGTAGACGATCTCGGACCTGGGCGAAGAGGCGCCGGCGCTGATGGTCCCCCACACGTCCAGACCGTCCAGCGGTTTGCCTCTGGTCGGTTTGCAGCCGGCAAGACCCGTGAGGGTGGGGAACATGTCCACCAGATGGATCAGTCCGGTCACGCGACCGGGCTTGATGTGGCCAGGCCAGTTGGCGATGGCGCCCACGAGTGTGCCGCCTTCGTAAAGCGTGCCCTTGCCGTCCCGATACGGTCCGTTGTTCGGCGGGAGTTCGCCCTTGACGACGGATTCGCCGGTGAACTTGGCCGATCGGGTTCCGCCGTTATCGCTGTGAAAAATAATCAGGGTGTCGCCGCGAATTTTCTTCGCCTCTAGGGCCGCAACCACGCGCCCGACCTGGTCGTCCATTGCGCTGATCATGGCCGCATAGGCTTTTCGCAAGGGATCGGTGATCGTTGGATACCGCGCGAGATAATCATCCGGCGCCTGGTAGGGCGTGTGGGGGGCGGTGAATGCGAGGTACAGGAACAACGGCGTGTTGGCGGGCTGGGCCTCAATGACGCGCACCGCCTCATTGCCGAACAAGGTCGTGTCGTATCCGGGCTCGGTGATCAGGGTATTGTCGCGATACCAGTCGCCCTGGCCGTGAGCCTCTTTCTTGAAGTGATCGATCTCGCCGACCATGGCGCCGTAGAAGTGATCGAAACCGCGCTGGCAGGGCCAGTAGGCCTTGTCGAAATGTCCCAGATGCCATTTGCCCACAAGGGCCGTGGTGTAGCCCGACTCCTTGAGCGCCTGTGGCAGCAGCCACTCGTCGGTCGCGAGTCCATAGCGCCCACCCGAGGGTATGACCCCGGTCTGCAGGCCATATCTCAACGGATAACGCCCGGTCATCAACGCCGCGCGGGTTGGGGTGCACATGGGCTGAACGTAGAAGTCCTGCAACTCCGCGCCCGTTTTGGCCAAGGCATCCAGGTTAGGCGTCTTGATCTCAGATCCCCGGAAGCCGAGATCCTTCCAGCCAAGGTCGTCGGCGAGGATGTATATGATGTTCGGCGAGCGCACGGCCCTGACGTCGGCGCCTTGCGCGCTCACGCCCGCGAGCGGGATCGAGAGCGCCGCTGCGCTTCCCAGCAGGACCGCCCGACGATCAACCCCCGCGCCCTCCTGGGCCGCGTCCGCGGAATGCGACGTTTCATGCTCCACCGATCTTCCCTCCCTTGCTGGGGCAAATGATAACTTGACCGTTTGGTCATGTTTGCCTTAGGCTTTTCGGATGGTCAAGCCTGAACATCGGTCATCGCCTGTCGCGGCCGCCGTTCAGACCAGCCGGCAGGAGCCTCGGCGCCTGCGGACCCATGCCGCCCTGATGCGCGCCGGCGCGGCCCTGCTGGCCGACCGACCGATAGACGCCATACCCGTCGATGACATCGTCGACGCCGCCGGCGTCAGTAAAGGAAGTTTTTTCAATCACTTCGAAAGCAAGGATGCTCTGGCCGAAGCCGTCTCCGCTGAGATCCGCGAGGAGATCAACACCCGCGTGCGCGCCGCGAACGCCGGGATCGCCGATGCCGCCGAGCGGACCGCGCGCGGCGTCTGTGTTTTCGTTCACTTCGCCCTGAGCGAGCCTGGGCGCGCGCGAATCATGCTTCGCAGCAACGCCTGGGTGACCTCCGCGCGGAGCCCTCTCAACAGGGGGTTGGAGGCGGATATCGCGGAAAGCGTCGCCCAGGGCCGGTTCAAGCCGCGCGCCGCGGGCGTCGGCGCGGCCTTCGCCGTCGGCCTTGGGCATACCCTCGTGTTCGCCGCGGCCAACGATCGACTGAGCCTGGCCCAAGCCGCCAGCCTGACGCGCGACACTCTGGTCCTGGCCCTGGTCGGCCTTGGTCTGGAAGAGACCGAAGCGCAATCGCTGGTCTCGCGGGTGATCTTAGCGGTGTTCGAGCCATCGAGCGGCAAGGCGCCGTGCTGACCGGGGATCAACTCATCCGGTCGGGGGCTGTCGCGACGTTGGCATGACGCACAGACCCTGCGCGATCTCGCACAGCGCGGGCCAGGCAGCGAGAAGCCTCAGCCGCACCACATTTCCGAGGCACCCATATGCCTCACGTTAATAGGATGGCACGCTACTCCGCGTCGCGCACTTGGTTCGCACTCCGGGCGCGCATCGATGATCAGCCCAGTCTCGCAGCTGCCCGCGACACACCGTCGCGCCCCGCTGACTTTCCTTGCTAAGCCGTCGACGACCCCTTAGCGCCAAGGTAGCCAGTGGCGACAACGGACGACCGGTGCATGACCTTGATGGACGCCAAGCGTCGAACCAGCTTTAGGATCGCGACGATTGTTCGACTGGACCGGCGGCCCGGGCCGGCCGCGGAACGCTGGCTCAAGCGCTCCATGGACCTTGGCGAGCGCGCGTTTTCGGTCATTCTTTTCGCAGGACTCGTGGCGAGGCTAAGCCAGTCCCTGACCCTCAGACCGTGGGATGCGATCGTACTCGTCGCCGAGGGGCTAGTTGCGGGTTTCATGGTGTTCCGGCGGGGTGCCCTCTCGGTCTCGACCCGGCCGGCCGACTGGTTCGTTGCGCTCGCCGGCACCGCTGCGCCCATGCTTGTGAGGGGAGGCGGCCACGCCCTTGTGGCCCCAGCCTTCGGAGCGAGCCTCATGCTCGGTGGCATGGTGTTCAGCGTCTGGGGCAAGCTCATACTGAGGCGCGGCTTCGGTCTGGCCGCCGCCAATCGCGGCGTGGTGGATACCGGTGCCTTCAGCTTCGTGCGGCATCCTATCTACACAGGCTATGCCGTTATATATGTGGGATTTTTCCTGCTTAATCCATTGCCTTGGAACGCAGCCGTTTACCTGGTCACCGTCGCACTTATGGCGGTTCGCATCCTAGCCGAGGAAAAATTACTTGCGAAGGATCCAGCCTATCAGATCTTCATGGGGCGCGTGCGATACCGGATGGCGCCGGGCCTGTTCTGAAGGTAAAAAACCGAGCGCGAGGATACCGAGAGCATGCAATTCTCCGTCGGCATCGCGTCGCTCATCGCCTTCATTCTAATCCTTGGCGCCGAACGCCTGTGGCCGGCGTCCCGCAATCAGCGCAGCGAATGGGTGAACAATAGCGCCGCGTTCGGCCTCATGATCATGTCGCATTTCGTGCTTGCGGCATTTTGGCCGGCCGCCGAAACCGCTCTGGTGAACCGCCTGGGCGGCGGACTCCTGGATCTGCGGACGCTGCCATGGATCGCCGGCGCGCTGATCTATCTCATCGCTATGGACCTCGGCGAATACCTATTTCACCGCGCGCAACATCGCATACCGGCCCTTTGGGCCATGCATTCATTGCATCATAGCGATCGGGGCCTGAACGTGCTGACCGCCCAACGGCACTTCTGGTTCGAGCCGATGATCAAGACAGTCTCGATCTGGCTAGCGGTCGCGCTGATATTCAAGGCCGACGCCTCGATTCTCGCGTTCTATGCCGCCGTTAGCGTTTATCACCTTGTCACTCACGCGAATCTTCGCGTCGGGTTTGGACCGCTCGCGTGGCTACTCAATTCACCTCAGTATCACAGGCTTCATCACTCCCGAGAGAAGGAGGATTTCAACACAAATTTTGCCTCTCTTCTGCCGATCTTTGATGTGATTTCGATGTCCTATCGCCGACCCCTCCCGGGAGAGTTCCCCGAGACCGGACTCGACGACGCCCTGCAGAACGAAACTGATTTGGTTCTTTGGCCCGTGCGCGTACCCCTCAGACGTTTGCTTCGACCATTCAGGCCAGGCCCGGCCCAGTGACCGAAGGGGGCTGCTTTCGGCGCTCGCGGCCTGAGCCTTGTCGCGTCTGATCACTCGCTCATCCGCAAGCGTGGCTCCTGCGTCGAGTTACTGTTGAGCGCCGCTCCGCGGCGTGGATGACGACCGTGCGTGTGCCCGCATATCGTAAGTGCGAGGACTATTATCAGCACGAGAATGCTCTCCCAGAGGGGAGGCGGCCTATAATCCTCGGTGTCGAGGTCGCCAGAGTCAAACATATTGCCCACCTATCGGAAGTCAGGGCGGGGCGCCCAAATGACGCTGTGATGGCAACGCTATATCAGCCGCGCCATCGCCCAGATTCGATCTGGCTTAAGCCACGACCGATGCCACGCACCGCCTGCCATGCGGTGAGAAATCCCAGCGGCCAGATCGGCGCGATCAAAAGGCCCCAATAGGCATTGTCGGGGCGGCCAACGAAGAGAAACGCAACGCAATAGCCCCAAACTGTGAGGGCGAGGCGCTCGCCCAGAGGGTCGCGGCGGTCAGCCAAGCCTAGGAGGGCCACCGGCGCCAGGATGGCAAGCAACCAAGCCCGCGCCGCGCCGAGCGGAATGTTCCACCGCAGGGAGGATAGTAGGAACGGCCACCCGCCAAGGGCGAGCCAACCCGGTGAGGCTTGGTCCCCCGCGCGCAACCGCGGCGACACGGCCGCCGCGTGCAGCCAAAGACCACAGGCGAAGGCGGCGATGGCAGCAAGCCATCCGACGGCTTCCACCCTTCGGCCATCTTTCATGGCCATGGCGGCCATGGCTAGCAGGTAGGGGGCAGCCAACTCGCGGACCGCGCAGGCCGCCAGGCCGAGCGTCACGGCGAGTGGCCAGAGGCGCGAACCGCGTACCGCCAGAGACAGCGCGATAAGCAGTCCTGCCCAACACTCGTGAAAAAGATAGGCGCTGGCAGCGAAACTCGGCAATATGCCGCTCGCTAGAACGAGAACCGCCGCGCCAAGCAGCTTGGGGCGGCCCCATAAATCACGCAGACGGACGACCCAAGCCAACAGTGTGACGATGGCGAGTATCTGCAGACTGAGCACTCGCGCAGGTGCATCGGGCAGGGCGGCCATGGCGATCGCCGCCGTGGGTAGTCGCACGGCCACGAATGGGCGAACGGGGTAGCCTTCGGCCCTCTGGGCCTGGAAGGCGGCGTCGTAGTAGTCGCGACCGGCGTGAACGTCGTTGATGATGCGCAGGTAGAGCCCGACATCTGGCGGCTTCGCGGACGCGCGCCCAGCGGCCGCAACGGGAGGCCGCTCAAAGAGACCTGTACAGATGGCCGCCAGGAGAGCGAGCATCACGATCCCGGAGACCAACGGCCCGGAGTTGGTCAGTCGGCCATCGGCGTGGGGATCGGAGCGACCGTCAACGACATAGGAGTTCCCCACCAGAGTGGTTGGACACCAGGAGCACAGGGCGCGCGCGAGAGGCGCGGGTGGTCGCTTCACGGGGTCGCAACGATGGCGCGAACCGGCGCCCCGTGGCAGTTCCAATGCTTAATCGAGTCTGCCAAGTGGGGCAGGTTACTGCTGCTGTCCACTGGAACTCGGGGGATTCCGAAACCGCCTGCACTGGCCGAGTCCAGCATCGAAATAGTGGCATTGGCGCATAACGACCGCGCATGCTCGACGGTGAGGGCATCAGCGTACATGACAAGCGGTCGATTGAGCAGATAGGGATCGTTACGAACCAGATCAATTCCGAATAGAATGCCGCGATCATCGACGAGAACCACATCGGTCGGCGCAAGTCGGATGGCCCGCTCTGCCACAGCGTATGGATGCACAAACTGGTGGGCTTGCAAGGCGCGGAGGGGAAACAGGATGAATAACGATCCTGCCGTCGCCATCGCGAATGCGCCGCGCGCGACCGCGCGCTCGGGCGATGAAAGCGCATCGGCCATCCGGCCCCACTGCCAAGCAGCCAGTAGGCAGCTCGAGCCCAAAAGGCCGTGAAGGTAGCGATAGCCCCAGCCATGACCTTGGTAGGGCATGAGAACGCAGACGGCACCGAGCGTCGTCGCGAAACCCAGAATCAGGGAGCGGGTCGTTCCTCTGGCTTGGAACGCCGGCCAGGCCGAGAGGGCCAATAACGGGGCGGTCAGGGGATTCTGCCAGGTGACGAAGCGGATGATGTTCTTGGCCATCAACGCCGCGCTGCCAAGATCGAAGCTCTTCGCGATCGCACGTGCTTGATCAAGGAACCCACTTGCGCCTGTTTGCGCGGCGGCTGTAGCTGGCAAGACGGAACCGGTGTCCGTGACCGCTATGGCGATCTGCCAATATTCGACCCAAAACAGGCAGATGGCAGCGTAGGCAACAGTGTACAACACCGCCGCCCGCCAACGCCGCTCCAGCCAAAGCTGCGCTACGAATGGTGCCACAAAGAGGGGATGAAAGGCCAATTGATGCAGGCCGCAGGCCAGACACCCCACCACCAGGGCGCCAGCATGCCCCAGTCGTCCCCCCCGCAGGAAGAGCCACAGCCAGACCAGATTTAACGCCAGATGGGCCGGCATAGCGTAGCTCGTCATGCCGGCGATCAGAACTTGGCTTGACGTACCGAGCAGGATCGCTGCCGCCAGGGCGAGGCCCGGACGCCGCGGCCACATGCGCCTTCCCACCGCGAAGACGGCCACGACGGATATTGAGGTCAGAATGGGGTTGACAAGAGAAGCGGCGCCCGCAAGGCCCCCCAAGGCACGAAAACCTGCATTCACTGGAAGATAATCGGAAACCCAGTACGCGCTCTGGTCGAAATTTCGGACAAAAGCTGGCGCAAGAGCATCGATGTACTCGCGCCAGTGGATCGACACGGGTGCGAGGAGTTGGCCATGCGAGAGGATTACAGCGTCAAAGGTCGCCATAAACTCGTCCATGGAGAGGGTGTAGTTATCGTACACCCAGGTTGCGCCGACCCAGCCCGCTAAGGCGCAGCCGGCGCACAAGCTTGCCACGACGAGCCGCGGCTGCAGGCCACCGAGCCAATTGACGGCTTTGGATCTCGCAAACGCTTGGCACAATCGACCCAAATCGAGGGCCACCCCTGGCGCCAGCCAAGGACTAGCGGCGACCGCGAACAATGGGGCAACGACCAGAATGTCCTGGTGGAATAGAAACAAATCAGCGAGCCCGGACAAATGACCGGCGACCAAGGTGGGTAAACTTGGCAACACGCCAACCAGCACCACCAGGAATATCCAGACGGTCAGTATCCGCCTCAGCATGACCTGCCCGGGCGTAGACGTCAGACGACCAGTTGCCCCCAAGGCGTGCGCTCCACTCAGGCCGCTTTGCGCGGAACGAGACGTTCGCTGGCCAGGGCTTCGCGCGCGCCCGAGACGCCGGACTCGCCATATTCGGCGTCTTCGTTAACGTCCCAAACATCGTAGAGCGTCTTGCCGGCCAGAATGTTGAGGGCGGTGAGCATGCCGGTCATCATGGCATGGTCCTGGTTGTTGTATTTGTGCATGCCGTTGCGGCCCACCAGATGCAGTGTGGGATAGAGCGTCGCGAGCTCGCCCCGCACAGCCGCGACATTGTCGCGATAGGTCTCGTCATAGACCGGATAAGCCTTGGGCTGACGCACGACGCAGGCGTCGGTCACATCTTCGGGACGCAAAAGGCCTATGACGCCGATCTCACGTTTGGCGAGGGCCACGAGATCATCGTCGCTGGAGGCCCAGAGTCCATCACCTTCGAAGCAAAAATACTCCAGACCCAGACAGGTGGAGACGCTGTCCGGGATCATCTCCGGCGACCAGGAGCGGAAGTTCTGGACGCGGCCGACCGTGACTGACGGATCATGGATGTAGACCCAGTTGTCCGGCAGATTGATGTCGGATTTGCCGATCAAAACCACGGTGAGGAAGTCGCGATACTTCAGGTCCTGGGCGTTGGTCAGGCAAGCCGGCGCGGGCGTTATGGCGCCGGCGAGCTCGCGCATGGGAGCCGAGGAAATCACGTTGCGCGCCTGGTAGGTGCGCGTGGCGCCATCGCCCCCCGCCACCGACACGGCCCATAGCTCCGCCGCGGCGTCCCAGCGCAGGCTGGTCACCCGTGTGTCCATCACCACCTGGCCGCCCATGGCTGTGATCCTGGCGGCGCAGGCTTCCCACATCATGCCAGGGCCACGGCGGGGATAGCGGAACGATTCAATCAGGGTCTTGGCCACGGCGCCGCCGCTCTGGCGGATACCGAACGAGCGCTTCAGGGCGTCGAAAATCGCGGAGGCCAGGTCGAGACCCTTGATCCGCTGGGCGGCCCAGTCGGCCGAGATTTCGTCGCAGCTCATGCCCCAGACCTTCTCTGTGTAGGTCTTGAAGAAGATGCTGAAGAGCCGCTCGCCGAACTGATTGCGCACCCATTGGTGAAAGGTTCGAGGTTCGCGGACGGGAAAAACGGTGGCCCAACCAAAGGACGCCATGCAGATGGCGCTCTCGATCAAACCAAGATTCCGCAGCGCCTCAAAAGCCTTGAGCGGATAGGCGTAGAACTTTCCACCGTAATAGATGCGCGAGAGGCGCGGCCGCTCGATGAAGTCGTCGGGCAGGATTTCGTCCCACAGATCCACAACTTCCTTGGCCTTCGAGAAGAATCGGTGGCCGCCGATGTCGAACAGGAAGCCTTTGTAATCCACCGTGCGGCTTATTCCGCCCACGTAACGGGGATCCTGTTCGAGCACGAGCACCGGGGCTCCGGCCTTGGCCAGGCAATAGGCCGTGGTCAGTCCGGCCGGCCCGGCGCCGATGATCAGGTTATCGATGGGTGTGCTGTCCGCCATGCTTGACGCCGTCCTCAGTTTAACCGCAAGACCCGGGTTCTCTCGCGAAACCTAGATTCGCAAGGCGCGCGCCAAAAAAACGATGATAGAGCACTCGCCTGAATTGGGTAAGGGATCGCAACCCGTGGCGTCAAACAGCCGCACCGACGCGGCGGCCGGCGGCGCCCTCAAGAGGTGGGTGGCCACGCTCTCGCCTTCGCCAGATCTGAGTTCCACCCGCACCCTGGCGCTCGCCGCCCTCGCGGTCAGCGTTGGCGTCTGGTTCAGCCTTTGCTGGCATGCGAAAACGCTCAACGGTCTGGGCGACACCGATGACGCCATGCGGCTGGTTCTGGTGCGCGATCTGATGGCGGGCCGGGGTTGGTATGACCAGGTGATCCACCGGCTCGCGCCGCCACAAGGGGTCTATCTCCACTGGTCGAGGCTTCTGGACGGCGGCATCGCGGGGCTGATCGGCGTTCTGCGGCTCTTCGTCTCGCGCAGTGAGGCCGAGTTGGCCGCGCGATATCTATGGCCTCTGGTCTGGGTGTTTCCAGGAGTGGTCGCGGCTCTAGCCCTGGCACGGAACCTCGGGGCTCGCGCGGCCGTCTTCCTCACCGCGCCGCTGATGGTCCTGGATATGCAGCTCTATCGGCAGTTCACGCCCGGCCGGATCGATCACCACAACATACAGATCGTTATGACGGTGGTCGCATTGGCCTGCGCAACCGCGCGAAACCAACGCACGCTATGGGCGGTGGCGGGCGGCGCTTCTGCCGCACTTGGGTTGGCCATTGGGCTGGAGGCTCTACCATTGCAGGCCCTGATCGGCGCCAGCTACGGCCTCGCGTTCATCAGGGACCCCGAAGCTGGGCAGCCGGCGGCGGCCTACGGCCTCGCTCTCGCTGCGGCGGGAGTCACTTTCTTCGCGATTCAGACCGCGCCATGGCGTTGGGGGTTGTCGTTCTGCGACGCGCTCGCCCTCAATCTGGTCGCCGCTCTTGTCGTGGCCGGTGCCGGGCTGGCCGCGACCGGCGCGATCGCCCGCCGAACGCCGATGTGGGGCCGGATCGCCATGCTGGGCCTCGTTGGCTCGGCGGCGGGCGCCGCCTACCTGGCGTTCGATCCCCAGTGCATTCGCGGACCGTTCGCGGCCATGGATCCCGCAGTGCGGCCGTTCTGGTTCGATCGCGTACAGGAGGTTCAGCCCCTGCCAATAATGCTGGGCCTCGAACGCGCGCCGGCGGTCATGGCCATTTGCATGATGGTCCTTTCGCTCGGCGCGGGGGCCTATCTCGCCGTGAGGAATCGGTGCGCGGCCTCGACGTCAGCACTGCTGATCGGAGGGTGTCTGGTTGTGGCCTGCATCACTGCCTACTTCGCATGGCGCATGCAGGACTATGTGTTCTGGATCGGCATGCCTGCCCTTGGCGCGGCCTTCAGCTACATCGCCCTGCATCGGCTTCGCGACTTGATGGTGCCAAGCTTCGCCGCCGCGATCCTGCTGGCGCCCGCCTCGATCGGGAACATGGCCGACGCCGCGGTCCAGGCGACGAGCCGGCGTTCGACGCCTCAGGCGGCCGGTCCGGGACTCAGGTGCTTCGCGGTGCGTGGTTATCGCGCGCTTGCAGCCCTGCCGCCGGGATTGGTTCTGGCGTCCCAGGATCTCGCGCCCTTCATGCTGGCGCTCACGCCGCAATTCGCCATCGCGGCGCCCTATCACCGCATGTCGCAGCAGATTCTCGCCGTGCACGAAGCCCTGGATGCGCCGCCCGCCCAGGCCGAAGCCCGCGTGCGTGCGCTGCGCGCCGACTACATCGTCGACTGTCCGCCCTACCCGCTGATGGTGGGTCCCAAAAGCTTCGCCTCGCCCTTGCGCAAGGACGTGCTCAAGATCTACAGAGTGCGGCCCGAGCCCCCGGGCGGAGCATAGCGCTCTGGGCGGTGGTCAACGCGCGGCAGTGCGCGTCATTTCGTCGCAGTCGCGCCGGCGGACCGACGCTGGAATACTCGATGTTCCTTAATGGCGGCCACCAAATGCTGCATTTTCGAGGACCCTGGACGTGCGAACATCGGAATCGCCGTCGCGTATCTGATCTGCGCAGAAATTAGATTGTTGCGTCGCCAACGAGCTTTGCCTATTCCTAGCCGTTGCAGGGTTAGTTGAGCCCTGTTCGCGTCATGCGCCGCCGCGTTGAAGGCTCGGCGTAGACTTGGAATCGGGGGCAGAGCCTGTGCGAACGGTCTGGAACTTCGTGGCAGATGAGTCCGGCGCCTCGGCGGCCGAGTATGCGCTCATCCTCGCCTGCATCGCGGCGATCATAGTCACCGGCATCCTTAGCCTATCAAACGCTATCGCCAACGCCGTGAACACCGTCTCGCCCGGGTTCAGTTCCGTCAATCAATAAGCCGATCGCCGGATCAAGGCGAACACTCTTCCGGCCGCCAGGCGGCCGTGGCCCGAGTCCGAACGATCTCCTTGCATTCTCGCCGACGCCCTACTGGCTGAGGTAGGCGGTCGCCACGACCTTCTGGAATAGCGCGTTCAAGGCCGTTGTGATGTCGTCGCCGACCTGCACCGGAAAATAGAGGCCCGGCGATGCGCACGCTTGGGCCGACGGCGCCACTTGGCCGATGTTCGGATAGATGTTGTCCGTGTACCAAGCGTTTCCGGTTTTGGAGGTGTCCAACGGAACATAGACTAGGTACAGAAAAGCGATGCGGATTTTCCGGTTTTTGATAGAGGTGCACCAATCCACGCCGCTTGAGTCTGTGGCCACATTGATCGGAATATACATGCGGGTGCCCGCTGTATTGGCGTAGTCAGGGACGGCGTCACTGACGATGAACAGCACCTCTTTCGGGCTGTCTGACAAATTGCTCGTTCCATTGCCCGGATTTGGCATCAAGGCGCTCATGCCGGCCAATGCGCTGTCAAACAGGGTATCCTCGTCCTGGTTGGAAGTCGTAGCTGTCGGGTTGTTGTTGGAATACATCGTCATAGGAGAGATGGTGATGACGTTTGGAATTGCGGTGAAGGTGCATCCCCCATCCTCAGTGAATCCGCTGGACGGCAGCCCACCTGTCGGGAACGAAGTGGTCAACACAGGCCCCACGGCGGGTGGCGTCGGGAACACCTGGCGAAACCCCGCATCGAACGTGTTTACCTGAATACCGTAGACCGTGTTGTTGATGGTTGCTGTCGCGGGAGCCGTCTGAAACAGGCTGTTCACGGCGTCGTTGACTTCGTCGATGCGCAAGGTGAGACAATTCTGTCTCGACAAAGTGTAATTATCCACCCCGCCTGGATTGCCCTGCACGTCCCCGGCTGTTGGATTCGTTTCGTGACAGGCATAGGAGCAACCGCCTTGGCCGGCGGTGAGAGTAACCAACTTTGCGATAGCCGCGGCCGTCGTCGGAATCTCCATGGACGGCGAGGTATCGATCATCAGATAGAAATTCGTCCGCGGCGACAGGGTCGACTTGGCCGAGGCAATTCCCTGAATTCCCATGTTCATAAAGCCCAGAACGCCGGAGAAGACATTGCTTGATGTAGACGTCCAATGGACCGTAGCCGTACGAACGATGCTCGTTCCGGTTGTTACGTTGACAATGCAGATCGTCGGCGTGACGGTCCCGATGTTGGGGACATTGGCCGCCTGCGAGATGAACACATTGTAGGCGGCCGCATAAGGAGGGCCGTCGGACGCGGAACTGCTGCAGGGGTACGTCTTGTCGTTGTCGGTCTGCAGCATCATCGTCGGTGTTACCGCCGCGAGCGCAGCGGCGTCGGCGATGCCGTTCAACCGGTCCTCTCTGTGGGTCGCCGAGATGTAATCCAGCGCCGCGCCCATCGACAGGATCAGGCTGGGTATGATCAGCGCCGCAAGAACCGCAGTGTTGCCGCGTTCGTCCGCACGGAATCTAAGGAGCTTTGCAAGCCAGCGTCGGGCTAAAGAGCGCATGCGGGTCATGACGTTGGGCAATCCGTGCAGATAATAGATGGCACCTGCCGTGGAGGAATATAAAGTTGGCTGGCCATCGGGATGCCCATGCCGATGTAAGGGACTCCCAAGGATGCCTGATAGTTGTAGCTCGTCTCAACAAGAATATAGGCTGAGCTCGGGGTCACCAGGGCCGCGGGCAGTGTCCAGGCCGTGCCCGGCGTGTGTGTGGTGCCTCCATTGTAGGCTTGGCTCCAGGTCACAGTCGCGACGCTATGAGCGTCCGTTTGAATCTCGGAGACTACGGTCTGGAGATTGGCAGTCGAATACGGCGACATGATCTGCGCCGTCGCCGCCATAATGGTCTGGAGCTCGCCCTTGCTCGTGTTGACCCCCCGCGAAGCGATGTTTGCCAGCTGTGCGGTCGTATCGGTGAGCTTGCGGTAGGTCGCAACCGCATTGGTGGTTTCGTATCCGCCAAGCCAGATCAGGACGAGGAGGGGAAGAATGATGGCGAACTCCGTCACGGCGGCGCCATCGGGTTGAATCCGCCACCGCTCGAGCAGGCTGACGGCCGTAAACGGCCTGCGATTCGCAGCGACCTTGCTCATGAGGACAGCCCAGAATCGTAAGGTTCATTCTCGAACACCGCCGTGCCCACCATGAGGTAGGTTCCGTTCGGCTGGTTCGCGA
>Ga0302320_10015813_pt1 | contig 15465 bp, 13 predicted proteins | sample Bog_T0_3_FD_202130 | JGI IMG/M metagenome (GOLD analysis project Ga0302320, IMG submission 202130) | Peat permafrost microbial communities from Stordalen Mire near Abisko, Sweden - Bog_T0_3 | ecosystem: Environmental > Terrestrial > Soil > Wetlands > Peat | place: Sweden: Abisko, Stordalen Mire... | reverse complement strand
GGAAAAAAATGGAAGCACGTGATCGAGCCTTTCGCCATCTATCGTTTCGTCACGGGAGTCAACAACTACGCAAACATTGTCAAATTTGACGAGCGCGACATCCTGACCGACACCCACGAAGTCGAATACGGCTTCGTGACCCGTCTCTACGCCAAGCGTACGTCGACCAAGCCGGAGGATTGCAGCAAGATTATGTCAGCCCTGGGGGTTGGTGGCGCGGCGCCAGCATCGGCCATTCCATGGCAGCACACCAATCCCATGGCTCATCCCCCGTGTCAGCCCGAGCCCCAGGTTCGCGAACTCGTCACCTGGGAACTGGCACAAAAGTATTTTCTAGATCCCACCTTTGGAGGAGCGCTGGTTGATCGGCAACGCAACGTCTTCACCAGCACGGTCGACCTCACCGGCCTTGCTTTCTTAGATCAGCCTCGCCATTTGTCGCCCCTGGTCTCGCGCCTGCGCATAGAGACAACTTCGCGCACTGACGCCGAATGGGATGTGGACTACGACTTTCAGGGAAATCGCGTCAATGCCAGCACGTTGTTGGTCAACTATCACTTCGGTCAGGTGACCGTGGGCGGAGGCGATGCTTTTCTCCAGATCCCCGCGCAGACCACGACTTCGTCATCGGGCTCGGTGCAACCGGCCCGCTTCGACCAATTTCGCGCCGCCCTTGGCTACGGCAGCGCGAGTAAGCGCGGCTTCAGCGGCGCCAGCAGCCTTGGATTCGATGCCGAGGTCAACAAGCTGCAATTTCTAAGCACTCAGGCCACCTATAATTGGGATTGCTGCGGCGTGACTCTGGAATACCGTAGCTATACCATTGCCAACGTCCGCAACGAAAATTTGTTTCGCTTCACCTTCACCCTGGCGAATATCGGGGGCTTCGGCAGCTTGCGCCATCAGGAAAGTTTGTATTAGCAACTTTCCCGTGACCAAGACCCGTAGCGGATGCATCTAAATTTTCGGCCCCGTAATTTCAGAGCACAAGCAGCATAGTCAGAAATGCTTGGAAGCGTGCGAATTATTTTGAAGGGGTGGCGCGAAGTGCCTGGATTACGCGAACCCTTGGAAGGGCGTTACATGCCTTAATTAATGCGTTGATTAGAGGCTTTGAAAGGGCGCGGCTTCAGCCGCGCCGCAAACGAGAATCAAGAAACACGGGCTTTAGCCCCCGAGGTAAACTTTGGAAAGCGCACTCGCCGTCACCAGTGATCTCCAGCTCAAAAGCGGCCAACTCTACGCGAGCCTAGGCCGCGCAGGACGCCTTCTCGTCGCCTATTCCGGCGGGGTAGATTCCGCTTATCTCGCATGGGCTGTTCATCAGTCCCTCGGAGAAAATATGCTGGCCATCATCGCCGACTCTCCCAGCCTCGCTCGCCATCAACTCTCCGACGCCATCGCTTTCGCCGAAGAACAAGCCATACCCCTCGAAGTGGTCGCGACTTCCGAACTCGACCGTCCGGAGTACGCCCGCAACGACTCGCAGCGCTGCTTTTTTTGCAAGGACGAATTGTTCACTCTGATGGAAAAGCTGCGTCAGTCGCGCAACTTCGACGCCATCGCCTACGGCGTCAACCTCAACGACCAGGGCGACTTCCGCCCCGGCCAAAAAGCCGCCGCGAATCATCATGTGGTGGCTCCCCTTCTCGAAGCTCGGCTCACCAAAGAAGACATCCGCGCTCTCGCCCGCCAAGCCGGACTGCGCATTTGGAACAAGCCCGCTTCCGCCTGTCTCTCCTCGCGCATCGAATATGGCCGCCCCGTCACCCGCGAGGCTCTCGCCGTCGTGGAAAAAGGCGAAGACGCCCTGCGCGCCCTGGGCTTCCACCAGTTTCGCGTGCGCCATCACGGCGACATCGTCCGCATTGAAATCTCTCGCGAGGAATTTTCCAGCGCGCTCAATCCCTCCATGGCTGCTCAGTTCACCAGCATTTTCAAAGCTCTCGGATTCAAGTTCGTCACCCTCGATCTGGAAGGTTTCCGTTCCGGTTCGATGAATGCCATACTCCCCGCGGAAGATCTGCTGCGCCGAACCGGCTGATGCTCGCTACACCCACTGCCAAGTTATGGTCTCCGATTCGTCCATGGTGGCAAGTGATTTCAGACCGCGTCTTTGTTACCCCTGCCTCACTCTATGAGATAATCGACTTTAAACTTCCAATGTTGAGGCGGTTCTTCGTGACACTATTTCGACGTTCTTTTCTTCTGCTTCTCGTCGTTTGCCTGGGCTGTGCTGCTCAATCGGTTGCTCCCGAGTTATCCCAGAAAATCGAGCGCCAGGTGCGCTCCTACTACAAAGTTCCCCCGGAATTGAAAGTGCTGATAGGCCCCATTTCACCGAGCGCCGACTTCCCTGGTTACGACTCCGTGGTGGTGACCATCGACAACGGTGACAGAAAACAAGACCTAAAAATGCTCATCTCCAAGGATCATTCTTCGATGATCCGCCTCACGAAGTTCGATCTGAACAAGGATCCCTACGCCGAAACCATGAGCAAGATCGACACCTCCGGTCGCCCCACGCGAGGCGCGAAGTCATCCAAAGTGGTGGTCGTCAACTTCGACGATTTCGAGTGCCCCTTCTGCTCGCGCATGCATCAGGAATTGTTTCCGGAAATTCTTAAAGAGTACGGCGACGTGATCACCTTCGTGTACAAAGATTATCCGCTCACCGAAATTCACCCCTGGGCCACGCATGCGGCCGTCGACGCCAACTGTCTCGCCGCGCAGAATAACGATGCCTACTGGGATTTCGCCGACTACATTCACGCCAACCAGCGCGAGGTGAGCAACGAAAAAACTCCGCCGGAACGCCTGAATGCGCTGGACCGGATTACCCTGTTGCAGGGTCAGAAACACAATCTCGACACTGTAAAATTACAATCCTGCATCAAGGCCCAGGATGACAGCGCCATCAAGGCTTCCATGAAGGAAGCCGAGGGCATTGGCGTGGAAGCCACGCCCACCATGTTCATCAATGGACAAAAAATCGATGGCGCGGTGCCTCCCAGCGAATTGCGCGCTGCCCTGGACCGCGCTCTGAAAGATGCGAATCTGCCGGTGCCCAGTCACACCGCAACTTCCACTCCTCCAGTTGCACGTTGATCGTGTAAAGCGGATCGCCTGGAAGATCGCTCAAATTAAGATCGCTCAAAGAAGATCGCTCAAAGTTAGGGAGAAAGATTATTTTGAAAAGAAATCCGGATTGTGCCCGGCTGGCTGTTCTGCTGGCTACGGCTCTGCTGCTATCAACCATGCTTGGCTGCAAGTCGCAAGTCAGTGGAGATGTGATGGCCACCGTGGATGGCCGCAAAATCTTCCGCTCCGACGTCGACAAATACTACGACAATCAAGTGGCCAGCGCTCAGCAACCCCCCGCCGGCGAGCAGGCGACCATCCTCCGCCTCAACATCCTGCGCCAGTTAATCGATGACGAAATGGTGATGCGCCGCGCCGAAAAACTCGGCCTGCTCGCCACCGAAGAGGAAGTGGACCGCAAGCTGAATGAGATCAAGTCTCCCTACACCCAGGAAGAATTCGATCAGCGGCTCAAGGAAAAAAAGATCACTCTCGAAGATTTCAAGCGCGACGTGCGCCGCTCCATCACCGTCGACAAAGTGATGAACAAGGAAGTTTCTTCGAAGATCAATGTCACCGATCAAGACATCAACGCTTATTTCGCCGCTCACAAATCCGAGTTCAACCTCATCGAACCGCAGTATCACCTGGCGCAGGTCTTCGTAACTCCCACGCCCAATCCTCAGGTCCACAATCAGAACAACAAGGCGCAAAACGAAGCCGACGCCCGCAAGAAAATTCAGATGATCGCCAACCGTCTGGATAGCGGCGACGATTTCGCCACCCTTGCCATGAATTATTCCGAGGACCCTGAAACCTCCGGCAACGGCGGCGATCTCGGAACCGTTCCCGAATCGTCTTTGCGAAACACCGACCCGGGCACGCGCGACACCGTTTTAAAGCTGAAGCCAGGCCAATACAGTCCGGTCATCACCGTGGTGAATCCCGCCAACAAGCAACCCGTGGGATTTCGCATCGTCAAGCTGGTATCGAAAGAGCCTGCGGGTCAGCGCGATCTTTCCGATCCCCGAGTACAGCAGGCGATCCGTTCGCAACTCCATGACCGGCGCGAGCAACTCCTGAAAGCCGCCTACTATGAGGTGTTGCGCGATTCCGCCCGGGTCGAGAATTATTTCGCCAAACAAATTCTGGATAGCAACGGACTGACCAAATAGAATAAGAACTCGGTTCCGCCTGACTTGATCGAATCAGTCCACGATCGCCAGCACGTCGCCCGCGTTCACCGCAACGCCTTCACTCACGAAAATCTTCTGAACCCGTCCTTGCTTCGGCGATTTAATTTCGTTCTGCATCTTCATCGCCTCCACCACCGCCACGCCCGCGCCGAGTTCCACTGCATCGCCCTCGCGCACCAGCAAGCGAACCACCCTGCCCGGCATGGGAGCAATTAATTTTTTCGGACCATCATCCACCCCAGCTCGGCCTCGCCCACGCAGCGACCGTGGATCGCGGACTTCCACCGCGAAACGCCTGCGTCCCACCCACAGATGCAACTCATCCGCCACGCGCTCCGACTTGATCTCGTAAGCGCTGTTTCCGATTCGAAGCGAGAGAACATCCGGACGCGCCAGCACTGCATCTACTTCCAACTCGCGCCCGTCGAGACGGCAGGCCCAGCGCCCTTCGGCACGGTTCAGTTCCAGCCTGTAACTCCTACCGTCGATGGTTACGTCGCAAAGCATAAGCCTCAATGCCGGTAATTCTCTGAATGCTGGCTGCGGTTGGCGCCGGGTTCTCTAGCGCAACCCTTCGCGCCGGCCGCTCGTCTTCCAAGTCGAATGCGCCCCAGCGGGCTCGCTTCCACCGTTACCACTGCCCGCGGTCTTAGCCGAGTCCAGCACCGCAAATACGCCGGCAGCAATCGCCGCCACATCCGCCGCTCCCGCATCGCCGTCCTCATCTTCGCTTCTCTTCAACATCCGGTCGAGAAACCCCGTGTCGAGTTTCGCTGCACGAAACTCAGCATCGCGCAGGATGCGCCGGAACAACGAGATATTGGTTTTAATTCCACCCACAAAATATTCCCCCAGCGCCCGCGTCAGCCTGGCAATCGCCTGCTCTCGATCCGCTCCATATCCAATCAGCTTCGCCAGCAGCGGATCATAATCCAGCGGTACCTGCCAACCTTCATACATACCGCTGTCGCGTCGAATTCCCGGACCCGATGGCGACAGCAACAGCGTGATCTTGCCGGGACTGGGAAAATAATTGTTGTCCGGATCCTCCGCGTAAATTCGGCACTCGATGGCGTGCCCGCGGATCTGCACATCCTGCTGCGCGAACGGCAACTTCTCTCCCGCAGCAATCCGAATCTGCAAGTGAACCAGGTCCAGACCGGTGACCAACTCCGTCACCGGATGCTCCACCTGCAACCGCGTATTCATCTCCAGGAAATAAAAGTTTCGTTCCTGATCGACCAGAAATTCAACCGTTCCCGCATTCGTGTATGCGGCAGATTGCGCCACCCGCACCGCCACTTCCCCCATCCTGCGCCGCATCTCAGCGTCGACGATCGGCGAAGGCGCTTCTTCCACCACCTTCTGATGCCGCCGCTGCAGCGAGCATTCGCGCTCCCCCAGATAAACCGTGTTGCCATGTTCGTCCGCGAGCACCTGCATTTCGATGTGCCGCGGATTCACAATCGCCTTCTCGATATAAACTTCGCCGTCGCCGAATGAGCGCTGCGCCTCGCTGCGCGCCGCCTCCAGAAACGACTTCAGTTGATCCACGGAATGCACCAGCCGCATCCCTTTGCCGCCCCCGCCCGCCGCGGCTTTCAACATCACCGGATAGCCAATTCTCGCCGCCACTTCTTCCGCTTCTTGCTGCGACTCCACGCCCCTCGACGTTCCCGGCACCAAAGGCACGCCTGCCTTTTCCATCGCCTGCCGCGCCCGCGTTTTCGATCCCATGGCTTCCATCGCGGCCGCAGTGGGACCAATAAATTTCACGCCCGCATCCGCGCAAGCCTGCGCGAATTTCGCATTCTCCGAAAGAAATCCGTAACCGGGATGAATCGCATCCGCGCCCGAACGCCGCGCCACATCCAGAATCTTCGGAATATTAAGATAGGACTCCGTGGCCGCAGCTGGACCGATGGGATACGCCTCATCCGCCTTGCGCACATGCAGCGCCGCCCGGTCCACGTCGGAATAAACCACCACCGCGGCAATGCCCATCTCGTGGCAGGCGCGCAGCACGCGCACCGCAATCTCCCCTCGGTTTGCGATGAGAATTTTCTTGAACATGAGTGCGAACGACGACTCAAAATTTTACAGCAGCGAACGCGATCGCGTTGTTTGCAGTGAGGGAGGCTCTTGGCCAACCTCTGACAGTAGGTACACAACCAAAATCACCAACTCCGGTTCAATCGGATGCCGGTATCGCGCGTGCGGAAAAACGAAATAATACGTAGTCGGGTAGGTAAGCACCAGCCCCGCGAAAAGCCACGCTCCGCGCACCTTTTGCCGCACCGCCCGGCACGCGCCCCATATCGCGAGCACCGAACATGCCAGAAACAGCGACGTGCGAAAATCCCAAGGCGCGCGGCTGTCACTCGGCTTGGGCACTCCATTCCAGTAATAAAAAAATCTTTTCGCACTTACGATCCAGAAGCGCCCAGGATGTTCTCGGATCCACAGGAACGCCAACCGCTTGCATTCCTCCGAGTACGCCAGTTCCCCCATACTCTGAAATTTTTCCAATTCAAGTTTGTTCAGATTGGGTTGAAGCGTGGCAATGAGCATTCCGTCAGCCATCGGATTATTACCCAGGCGAAACTGAAGACCGAAGTCATCGCGCAGAAAAACAAACTTGCCAAAGACTTCATAATTTCTTACCAGCCAGGGCGCGAGCACAAGAAAGAAGACCGCAGAAGACAGCGCAACACCCGCGATTGAAGGCAGCCCACCCTTAAATCTCTGCCGCCATATCCAAAGCCCACAGAAGGGCAGAAAAGCGAGCATCGACGGATTCGCCAGCGCACCTACTCCCCATAAACTTCCAAAAAGCAACCAGCCTCGAAAGCCGCGCCCATCCTGCAGTTCCAGCGCAATTAGAAAAATGATACTCAGAATCAGCGGCGTGAACGTCGTGTCCCAAATCCAGTGAATCGACCAATACCAAATATACGGATTCAGCGCCCAGCCCCATGCCGACCAGCGTGCGACTCGCGCCCCAAAAATTCGATGAGCGATTAAGAAGACCGGAACAGTTGTGAGCGCGGCGAACACACTGTTGATAATCAGCAGAGCCCACGCTGAAGCAGTCGTATAAATTCCGCAGACCTTAAACACGCCCGCCATCAGATAGGGATACAGCGGAGGCTCCCAAGCCGTTGGCCCGGTATTCCCGCCATAAGGATTACTGAAGCCTTGTCCCAGCGCGATGGACCGCGCAACCCGCCCCATCTCCCAGCCAAAAGCGAAATGATCTTCCTGGGGTCGCGTGCGATATTGGCGGAAGACGCCAATCATCGCAACTTGCAATAGAAAGGAAACAACCGCGAGCCATAAGACGAAGCTGGGAACTTGCCGGCGGGATGGTTTATCCATCGAGCGAAAGTTTATCAGGGGGAACGAGAAGAACCTACAAAAGCGATTTCAATTATTTCGGCGACCGGCGCTTGCAAGTCACGAGAAACGGTGGCGTTGCTTCGACTCCCTCGAGGATTACCTTTTTCCAGGCACCACGGCGAGTGAAACGGAATCGAAACAAAGTCCAGATCGCCAGCCACCCATCCGAATGGCGAATTTTCTTACCTTCTCCCGGCGATCGCGGAGTGTAGCGAACCGGCACTTCCGCAATCTTCTCCCCCATCCGACAAAGCTTCGCCGTCACCTCCGGACAGAATTCGAAACGATGACACTCCAATCGAACCTGCGTGATCAGCGACCGGCGAAACACCTTGTAGCAGGTCGCCTCATCGTGAATGCCGGCGCCATACAACAAATTTGTCAGATAAGTTAAGAGCTTTGCGCCCAGAAAAAAGCGCAGGCCGCGCTCCGGCCGGTCCGGGCGTACGCCGTAAACCACGTTCGCCTCGCGCCGCTCCAAGGGCCGTAACAGCGCCGCATAATCCTGCGGATCATATTCGAGATCGGAATCCTGAATTAAAATGTATTCGCCCCGCGCATACTCGATCGCGGTACGTATAGCCGCCCCTTTTCCATAATTTTTTTCGTGGAACAACACCGTCACATCATCGCCGAGTGGCATGCCTTCCAGTTTTTCGCGGGTGCCGTCGGTGGAACCATCATCCACGATGATGATTTCCTTCTTGACGGGCGAAGCCTGGATCGCCTGCAGCAACTCTTGCACATGCTCCACTTCGTTGAACACCGGAACGATGACCGACACGTATCCCTGCCAGCGATTTGTCTCATCGGCCTCGCTCCAATGCCGCGATGCGTCCAAAGATGCCACGCTCACCATGCCCAAGTGCCGTTCCCTTCGAAAATTGGCGGCAGACGATGCCACTCAGATACAGCGCGTTCTTTGCATAATATCATTCGAATTCTTCGCGCCCTTGAGCTTGCTCGGTGAGATGAAACACTTCATAGGAGAAAGCTTGGTGAAATAAAAAGCCTCCCGCAAGGAGAGGCCGCTTCTGAACGATTGTTGTTTTTGCCGCAACCGATCCTACTTAGGCTGATCCATGGTGATGCCCTGCTGCCCCGGCTGCTTCTCCGCCTTCGCTTTCTTGGTGCTAAGCGTCTGATCGACCCAGTGGTCGGCAGTCTTCAGATCTTCCTGGCGGGCGGCCAGATCGTCGCATTCCACATCGGCCTTCTCTCGATACATAAGATTCAGATACGCCATGGCATCGTCGTAGTCCGGACGCAACTGGATCGCCTTATTCAGGCTGTCGATGCCTTCCGTGATCGAGGGCATATTCTTGACCTTCAACTCATCGCAGGCTTTTTTCTGATCTTTGTTTTTCGGATTGAGATTCTCGTCGGGTTTCAGCCCCAGTTTGGCGCGCTCTTCCATGCGCGGCTGGTAGCAAGCCGTCCAATCGATCACGCCGACGGAGTAGTACGGCTCGGGATCGTTGGGGTCGAGGTCGCCGGCCATTCTGTAAAACTTCTTCGCGTCGTCAAACTTTTTCATGTTGAGGTAAAGATAGGCAATCCCCTTGGCGGAGTTCACCTTCTGATCGCGCTGCGCGCCCGGCATGTCCAGCACTTTCTGATATTGTTCAATCGCCTGCTGCGCCATCTTCACATTCGAGGCTTCGTCGACCCCCGGAATATATTGCTGGGCAAACGCGGTAGCCAAATACATCTTGGCGTTGATCAGGCTGGGATCGAGCGCGACCGCCTGCTGGAAGTGGTCGATGGCCTCTTCATACTTGGCGTTTTTGTAAGCGGTGACGCCCTTGTTGAGATTGTCGCGGGCCCGGAGCTTGCTGCAACCCACGGAAGATAGGATCGCCAGCATCGCGGCCGCCAGCGTGAGCAGTCGAATCGATCTATTCATTGCGGTATAAGTCTCCCTTGCCACAGCATCCTAGGCCCAGAGACATCCCTTTGACAAGCGCAGGCGGCACATTCCTTTCCAGGCGCGGCACGGGACCGGTACTCCCGTGAGCGACGGAATGCGATGAGGCCTTCTTCCGGGCGCAATAGAACTTGAACTTGGACAGCAATCCGCGCGCTAGCCGCCCGCTTCAATCTTGGCCGTGATCAGGCCAACCTTATCCACGCCCGCAGCATGCGCGATGTCGATTACGTTGGCCACATCGGCAAAAGGAATCAAGTCATCCCCCTTGACGAACATGACTTTCTCGGCGCGAGTTTTAAAGATGTCGTTCAGGCGGCCTTGCAGGTTGTCCCAGGTAGCGTCTTCGTTGTTGATCTTCAGCCCAGGATCGTTGCCCGCGCCGCGATCGATCAACTGCACCACTATGGTGCGATCCGGTGTGTTGTTCTTCGGCGCGTTGGGCGGCGGCGGCTGGGGCACCAGCGCATCCAGACCTTTCGGCGTCAGAGGCGTGATCACCATAAAAATGATGAGCAACACCAGAAGCACGTCAATGAGCGGAGTCACGTTAATATTCGCGCTCTGCCCTCCGCCGCTTCCCATGGACATACTCATAGTCGATCTCCTCCGTTGCTACTCAATCACAGCTGCGCAATCACAGCACAATCGCTGCTGCTCAACCTTGCCGCACTCCTACTGACCCGGCGCGGGCGAAGCCGCCGGGCTGTTTGGAGGCTTCGGAGTCTCTTTCCGCTGGTCGGTGAGCAATCCCAAATCGTCCACACCCGCGCCGCGCACCCCGTCCACCACCTTCACCACGTCGCCATAGTGGGCGCGCGCATCCGCCTTCACATACACCCGCTTGTCGGTCCGGTTGGTCAGGCGATCCTTCACCTTACCGGTCAAAGTATCCACTGGAATCTTATCCGTGCCGAAGTAAACCGTGCCGTCGCGCATGACCGAAACCAGCAGGGCATCTTCTTTATCCGCGTCCGCCATCGGCGTCGGACTGTTCACTTTCGGCATGTCCACGCTGATACCTTTTTGCAGCATGGGCGTGATTACCATAAAGATAATCAGCAGCACCAGCATCACATCCACCATCGGCGTGACGTTGATGTCCGAATTTACATTGGCGCCTACGTTCCTTTTTGCCATTGCCATAAATGCATCTCCTAAAGCAGCCGCCAGTTGCCGATAATACCTTACGATCCGATATCAACATCCATCTCAGAATCGAAGACCCAAGCCAACGACGAAGTCAGGAAGGCCGGTGCGGGATTTCTGCCCCGCACCGGACAAGCAACTCTCACGTTAAGCTTCGGCGACCAAACCACTAGCTCCGGCGGACGTCGCGCCGCTTCAGGAAGTAGTCGATCAGTTCGCTCGATGAATTGTCCATCTCCACATCGAACGCCTCTACGCGGCCGGTGAGGTAGTTGAACATCATCACGGCGGGGATGGCCACCAGCAGCCCGAACGCCGTGGTCACCAGCGCTTCGGAAATGCCGCCTGCCACCGCGCCCAGACCGGTTGCCTTCTGCTCGGAAATACCCTTGAAGGCGTTCAGAATGCCCATCACCGTCCCGAACAGCCCCACGAAGGGTGCCGTCGATCCGATGGTGGCCAGTCCGCCGAGTCCACGCTTCAATTCAGCGTGAACAATGGCTTCCGTGCGCTCCAGAGCGCGCTTCGAAGCTTCAATGGTCTCGCCCGGAATGGCGCCAGGAGAATCCTGGTGAGCCTTGAATTCCATCAGGCCGGCGGTCACAACCTTGGCCAGATGGCTCTTCTTGTTGCGCTCGGCAACCTTGATGGCCTCGTCGATGCGGCCATCGCGCAACGCTCCGGCAACCGCGGGAGCGAAGGCGCGAGACTGCTTGCGAGCCGCGCTATACGCCATGGCGCGGTCAATCATCACACCGATCGACCAGCCTGACATGATGAACAGGATGATGACCACGATTTTCGCAATGATACCCATCTGCTTCCAGAGCGAAATCGGATCCCACCCCACTGCGCCACCCTCCTGCACAATCCAGGCGGCTACCCGGGGAACATGATGAACAGCGGCTACGGCAAAGTTAGCTAGCATGAGTTGCTCTTCCTCCTCGAAACTTTGAAACTTTCCTAAACTTTGATGCGTAATTAAACCCTACTGTTAAATCCGCCAACACTAATACTTTGACACCAAAATATTCACGTGGGGACAGCCGCCCTCGGCTGTCCGTCGAGCGCAGCTCGACCTTACTTTGCTAGGTAGAAAGCCGGGTTCCGAAATTCCCTCCCGGCCACGGTTTGAAAGGTGGGAAGGGAGGGCATCGCAACCACGACTTCTACATAAACCAGCTCAAGCCCGCCGCGCCCTAGCCTCCGGCCAGCGTAAAGTTCACCTGAATCTCCGTATCCACTTCCACGGGCTCCCCGTTTAACAAATAAGGCTTGTACTTCCACTGCTTCACCGCGTCGATCGCCGCCGGAGCCAGCATGGGATGCCCACTGACCAAGGAAAGGTTTTCAATCGAGCCATCCTTTCCGATCACAGCGTGAAGAATAACGGTCCCCGAAATGCGCGCCTGCCGCGCCAATGGCGGATAATTCGGCTTTACGTCCCTGATCTTAAGACCCGAAGTCACACCGGCGGAAACCCGCACCCGCTGCGGCGCAGCGACTTTGGGCACGGCCACCGGCGTGGAACTGATGATGCCGCCAATCACCCCGCCCATCTGCCCTCCCGGAATGCCTCCCGGAACGCCTCCCACCACGCCTGCGGACGCCATCGCCGGCGGGGCTTCGTCTTCCTTAATCATCTGAATCTTCTGAGGAATCTTGGTCGGGGTACGCAGCGCGCCATTCACAATGTCAGTCTGAACCTGCTTCACGACGTGGACGGGAGCGGCAGCTGGGGGTGGCGGAGGTGGCGGAGGCGGAGGAGCTACCAGAAAGGTCATCAACTGCTGCTTCGGCAGCGCCTCGGTGAAGATCAGCGGCATCAGAACCATGATGCCAATCAAACCGATCTCCAGGATGATCGCGAACGTTGTGGTGCGTCCACGCTTGGTTTTCAGTCTGCCACCGGATTCCAGAAGGCTATCTTCAAACATATCCGTTTCTCCCGGTAGCGCCACCTTCCAGCGGCCTATGTCCGCCGAATCGCCAGCGCTACCAAATTTCGCACTCCAACCTTACGACACTGTAGACACCGCCCGATTCCCTTTTGCTCCCACAATCGAGCGCCTGCATCAAAAATATCCATGTGGGGACAGCCGCCCTCGGCTGTCCGTCGAGCAAAGCTCGACCTCTTCTCTTGCCTCGCAGCACTGCAACACAAGCAAACTACTTCGCCCGCACCGGCATGGCCGCAGGCCTTTTCCCTTTACTGATTCGCCAATCCTGATAAGCCACTAAGATTGGAGCGGCGATGGCAATCGACGAATACGTCCCGATCAAGATGCCGATGACCAGAGCAAGGCTGAATCCACGAAGCACCTCGCCGCCGAACAAATAGAGTGCAAGCACTGTAAGGAAGGTTAGCCCCGCTGTCAAGATGGTTCGGCTCAATGTTTGATTAATACTGCGATTGACAATCTCCGAGAGCTTCTCCCGCCGCATGAGCTTAATGTTTTCCCGGATGCGGTCAAATACCACGATCGTGTCGTTATTAGAGTAACCAATCAGCGTCAGGATGGCCGCGATCACGGTCAGTGAAATATCTTTATTCAACAGCGAGAACGCCCCCACCGTGATCAGCGTATCGTGAAACACCGTGACCACCGCCGCGATCCCGTAAATCCACTCAAACCGGAAGCCCAGGTAGATCAGCATCCCCGCCAGCGAATAAGCCGTAGCCAGCAGTGCCTGCCGCCGCAACTGCGCCCCCACCTGCGGCCCCACAATCTCCACATTGCGCACGCTGAAATCCGACAGATAGAAACCGTCCGGCAACGAAGCCACCACCGCCGGATCGACCGCGCCCTTCAACTGGTCAAACGAAGTCAGCACCCCGCCCTGCCCCTTGTCCCGCGCGTTAACGATCGCCGCCGCCTGCTCCGTATATTTCTGGTCGGCATCCGAGCCAAGGTGCATAGGATCCTTATCCATCAGGTAATTCTTGATCGCCAGCGAACTGGCATTATTCAGATCCACTTTACCCGCCGGAGCATTGGTCTCCAGCGTATTGATGATCTTCATCTTGCCGTTATCCAGCGCCTGCTCGTTCGTTTCCTGCACGTCGAGGTCGATCAGCACCTCGTTATTCGAAGGCACGTCATAGCGTTGAATCTTGGCGTTGTGCAATCCCGCCCGGTCCATCGCCGCCCGCAGCGCATTGTCATCCGGCGTATGCGAAAACTTCACATACACCAGCGTCCCCCCGCGGAAGTCCACGCCATAAGGAATCCCATGCCAGAACAGCATGGACAATACCCCAGCCACGCTGAAGATGAGCGAAAAGGCAATGAAGTACCACTTCTTGCCCAGAAAATCGATATTAGTATTGCGAAAGAACTCCAAAGAAGCCCCCTAAATCATTTAGTAATTGGGAAATTTAGTAATTGGGAAATTTAAGCCCAACCCCGCTACCCCCGGCCTTTGATCTTCAATTACGAAATTTCCCAATTACCAAATTCTTCTCAAATCATTGTAGTAATTGAGAAATTTAAGCCCAACCCCGCTACCCCCGGCCTTTGATCTTCAATTACTCAATTACGAAATTTCCCAATTACCAAATTCTTCTCAAATCATTGTAGTAATTGGGAAATTGAAGCCCAACCCCGCCAAGCCTGGCCTTTGACTCTCAATTACTCAATTACGAAATTTCCCAATTACCAAATTCTTCTCAAATGCTCAGCGCCTCGCCCCGTTCCTTCCGGCTCAGCACCCACTCAAAAATCACCCGCGAAACAAAAACCGCCGTAAACAAGTTCGCCAGCAAACCGAACGTCAGCGTAACCGCAAACCCCTTCACCGGCCCGGTTCCGAACAGGAACAAGATCGCCGCCGAAACAATCGTCGTAACGTGCGTGTCTACAATGGTGATCCATGCATGGCTGAATCCCTGATCCACCGCCGAGGCCGCCGTCTTCCCATTGCGCACCTCTTCGCGGATGCGCTCAAAAATCAGCACATTCGAATCCACGCCCATACCCACCGTAAGAATCACTCCCGCAATCCCCGGCAAAGTCAGCACTGCCTCGAAGTAACCCATAAACCCCAGCAGAATAATCAGGTTGAGCAGCAGCGCGATATCCGCATTGATCCCCGCCGCGCGATAGTAAATCAGCATGAAGATCAGCACCGCCAGCATGCCCACCACCGCCGCGCGAATCCCCGCCCGGATCGAATCCGTCCCCAGCGACGGCCCCACCGTCCGCTCCTCCAGATACTTAATCCCCGCCGGCAACGCCCCCGACCGCAGGATCATCGACAAATCCTTCGCCCCCTGCTGCCCCATGCTGCCGCCGCTGATCTCGCCCGTGTCCCGAATCGCTTCCTTAATGTTCGCAACTTCCTGCACCTTATTGTCCAGCACCACCGCCAGGCTGTCCCCCACGTGATTCGACGTGAAGTTAAAAAAACGCTGCCCGCCCTCCGACGTCAACTGAAAGCGCACATTCGGCTGCCCATTCTGATCGGTACTGGGCTGCGCATCCCGCAAATCTTTTCCCCGTACCGCCGACACCCGCGACACCAAATACCACGCCTGCTCGCCCGCCGCCGCCCCCGGAGCCCCATGGCCCGGAAGCAATATCGCATCCGCCGGCAGCACTCCACCCTTATCCTGCCGCGCCGCATCTTCGCTGGGATACGGTCCGCCCAACACCTGCTTAATCTCCAGCATGGCGGTCGACTGCATAATGTCCTTCACCCGCCCCGGATCGT
>Ga0302320_10015807_pt1 | contig 15469 bp, 12 predicted proteins | sample Bog_T0_3_FD_202130 | JGI IMG/M metagenome (GOLD analysis project Ga0302320, IMG submission 202130) | Peat permafrost microbial communities from Stordalen Mire near Abisko, Sweden - Bog_T0_3 | ecosystem: Environmental > Terrestrial > Soil > Wetlands > Peat | place: Sweden: Abisko, Stordalen Mire... | reverse complement strand
CAGCACACGCTTGCCGATCGGCTTCCTGCCCTCGATGACCTGTTCCGGCGTCAGCTGATCGGGGCGGCTCGCATCGGCTCCTGGCAGCGGGTCATGCGACACACAGTTCGTGCCGTCGGTGTTCCACGAGGAGCCGGTCGCGATGACAATCTTGTCCGCGCCATAGCCGAGCGCGTCGTCAGCCGTCATGGGCTTCTGGCCGAGCATGACCTGGCACTGTTTGTTCTTCTTCGCGAGCTTGGCGATCTGGGTCTCGCGGTAGTCGCGGTGATAGCCCCACTCACCGAGCCCGGGCAGCGTGGCAACCTGGTTCAGGTGACCGCCGATCTTCGCCGCGGTGTCGTACAGGTGCACGGTATAGCCGCGCTCCATCAGCACGCGCGCACACTCGGACCCGGAGGGGCCGGCGCCGACCACCAGAATCGAATCTTCCGAGCCCTTTTTCGCAAATTTCTCGGGATGCCAGCCGCGGCGATATTCCTCGCCGGCAGTCGCGTTCTGCGTGCAGATCATCGGCGGGCCGCCGATTTCCCAGCGCGAGATGCAGACGTTGCAGCCGATGCAGACGCGGATGTCGTCGTAGCGGCCTTCCTCGATCTTCTTCGGCAGCCAGGGGTCGGCGATCGACGGGCGCGCCGCGCCGATGATGTCGGCGATTCCCTTGGTGACGATCTCGGTCATCTTCTCGGGATCCGTGAATCGCCCCACCCCGAGCACCGGCTTTTTCGCAACCTGCTTGATGAAGCGCGTCCAGGGCACCTGGTGACCCTGCTGGTTGAAGCGCGAAGGACCCGCATCCTCGCCCCATTCGGCGATATCCCCGACATCGACATCCCACAGATCGACCAGCGGGTCCGCGAGTTCGACAAACTTCACGCCGTCGCGCTCGACCTCGATACCGGCCTCCCCGTAGAGGGTGTCGACGGCGAAACGGGTCGCGATCGCGCAGTCATGCCCCACCGCGCGGCGCACCTTCTCCAGCGTTTCCAGCCAGAAGCGTGCGCGGTTCTCGAGCGGGCCGCCGTAGCCGTCCTTGCGCTTGTTGTAGTACGGCGAGAGAAACTGCAGCGGCAGGTAGGAGTGCGCGCCGTAGACGTAGACGATGTCGAAGCCGGCGTCGCGCGAGCGCAGCGCCGCGTCGACGTAATACTGCTGGACCATCGCGATGTCATCGAGGTCCATTTCCTTGCAGTACGTCAGCGTCTCGAATTCGGAAGCGTACTGGCTGGGGCCGCGCGGCGTCGCGCGCGACTCCATGCACGGGGCATGCGAGCCGCCGTACCAGAGTTCGACGCCGGCGAGCGAATTGTATTTGTGGATGTAGTCGGTCATCGCCCGCAGGTTGTGGACGTCGCCTGCATCCCAGATGCGCGCGGACAGGCGGTGCGTGTCGTCCGATTCCGGGTGGATCGAGCAGTATTCCGTATTGATGCCGGCCCAGCCTCCCTCGGCCTTGACCGAGCGGTGCGCGGCCTGGAAACCCGGCCGGTCGGAGCCGGCACCGATGCAGTGCGGCACCTGGTAGAAACGGTTGCGCAGGGTCTTGGGCCCGATCTTGATGGGCTGGAACAGGACATCGTGTTTCGGATCGCGCGCCATGCTTATTTCCTCAGGTGTTTTTGTCGTTTCGACAGACCGCATCCGCCGCCGCCGTTGCGGCAGAAGAGGCCCCGTTAAATAGCATGCTTAGTAACTACAGTGCAAATTTCTTGCGTGCCAGGCAACTCGCGCGCATCCCCGTTCAGTGTGCGCCGGCCTGTTGTGCCCTGTAGCCGCTCCATGCCTGGTCGATCAGGTAGGCATGAACGTCGTCGACGTCCTGTTCGCTGAGGAGGTCGGCGAAGCTTTCCATGCCGGTCGGTGCGACGGCGCCCTTGAGCAGAATGTCCCTGAAGATCGCGTGCAGTCCGGGGCCGATCTTGCGCAGGTCCGGCGTTACGTTCGGTCCCAGCGCATGGCAGCGCGAGCACTCGGCGATGAAAACGACTTCGCCGTGAGCGATGCTCGCCGCGCTCGCGGTCTGCACCGGCGGCTCGGTGAAAGGCGGCTCGATCCGCGGCGGCGGCGGCGGCACGTCTGCGCCGCCGAGCCGGAACGCAATGATCCGGTTGGTGTTCTCGAAATTCCGTGCAGCGCTCGACGGCGGGATCGGCCCCGAGGCGATACCGGTGCCGCCGTAACCGACCTGCACGGCGACGTACTGGATACCGCCGACCTCGTAGGTCATCGGGGCGGCCATGATGTGGCTGTGCGTCTGGACGACTTTCAGCACCTTGCCGGTATCGGCTGCGTAGACCCACAGCTCACCGTTGGCACGGCCCTGGAATACGAGGTTGCCGGCGGTCGACATGGTACCGCCGTCATAGGCGCGCAGGCCGTCGGTCGTGACCTGTTCCCACGCGACCTGCTGTTTCACGGGGTCCCAGGCGCGCAGGATCTCGCGGATCAGCTTGACCTTGCGCTCCGACTGCAGCTCATCCATCTCCGGCACCTTGCCGAAAAGACGCGTGAAATCCGTCGCGTCGTACTGGTAGTCCGGGATGATGCCGTTGGCCGTGAAGAAGCCGTCGAGGAACTTGACCTCGCCGCCGCTGTGCGCCATGTCGATCCACACGGCCGGCGCATCGAGCACCGGGATGTACACGAGGTGCGTCAGCGGGCTGTAGGACATCGGCTGCCAGGTGTGGGCGCCCATCCAGGACGGGTAGATGCTCTTTGCCTTCGCGTACCAGTCCGCGTTGGCGGTTCTGACCGGCCGCCCGGTCTTCAGATCCACGCCGGATGCCCAGTTGACGTAGGAGAACGCCTTCGCCGACAGCAGCTTGCCGGTCGCCCGGTCGAGCACGTAAAAGAAGCCGTTCTTGTTCGCCTGCATAACGACGGCGCGGGGCCTGCCGTCGACGGGCAGATCCGCGAACACCAGTTTCTGTACCGCATCGTAGTCCCAGCTGTCGCGCGGCGTTGTCTGGTAGTACCAGGCCATGCGCCCGGTCTTTGCATGCAGCGCGATGATCGATGCGGTGTACAGGCTGTCATGCACGTCCGGGCCCAGTTCCCGCAGGTCATAGGGCGCCGCATTCGCCGTGCCGAAATAAACCAGGTCCAGCTTCGGGTCGTAGGCAAAGCAGTCCCAGACCGTGCCGCCGAGCTTGAATTCAGGCCTGCGGTGCGGATCCCAGGTCTGCGCCGCGCGCACGAGTTCCGGGTTCTCGGGCTTCTCGCCGGGTGCCGGCGGCACCGTATAGAAGCGCCACCGGAACGCACCCGTATCGAGGTCGTAGGCCGAGACATAGCCGCGCACGCCGCCGCGGCCCATGTCGGATCCGGCGTTGCCGATCACGACCACTCCGCCTGCGATCTGCGGGGCGCCGGTACTCGCATAGGGGAGCGAATGGTCGGTGATTGTGTCCACATCCCACAGCTTCGCGCCGCTTTTGGCGTCGATCGCATGCAGCCGGCCGTCCACGGCGGCGACGTAGACCTTGCCGTGCGCGACCGCGACGCCACGGTTGACCATGTCGCAGCAGGGATTGCGCGCCGCCCTGTAATCCGCGTGCGGGTCGTAGCGCCACAACTGGCGCCCCGTCGCCGCGTCGACCGCATACACGTAGCCCCAGGTTCCCGACGTATACATACGGCCGTCGATGACCAGCGGCGTGGCTTCCTGGCCGCGCTGCGGGCTGCCAAGATCGTAATCCCAGGCATATCCCAGCGTGCCCACGTTGCCGTCGTTGATCCCGGTCAGCGGCGAGAAATAGCTGCCGTTGGTGTCGCGTCCGCCCGCACTCCAGTCGGCGGGTGCATCGCCGGCTGCACTCAGGCCCGCCTGCAGCAGCATGGCCGCAGCGGCGAGATTGACGCAGCGGCTCAGGCCGGCGTTGCGGGCGTGTCGGGAGGGGATGCGCGTCATGGGTTGAGGTTCCTTCACTCTTCTTCGTTGCCGTAAATAATAAGTGACAGCATCCGGATCGGCACCTTCTCCAGGCGCTCGGGTCCGTGCGCGACGTCGCCGCGGAAGGTCAGCGTATCCCCGGGGCGCAGCACATAGGTATGGCGACCGTGCCGGTAATGGATGATGCCGCTCAGGATGTGGATGAACTCGATGCCTGGGTGCTGGAAGCCCGGGAACACTTCACTCCGGTCGGTGAATGTGACCAGGAAGGGCTCGAAGATCTTGTGCGGCCCGCGCTGTGCCGCCAGCAGGTGATAGGTGTGACCGCGACGCGTGCCGCTGCGCACGGTCTCGAGGCCTTCGCCCGCGCGGATCAGCTGCGCACCGCCATCGTCGGCGCCGATGCGCTGCATCAGCACCGAAGGCGTGACGCCGAGTGCCTGGGCGAGTGCGACGATGGTCTCCAGGCTGGGGGACACGCGCCCGGTTTCCAGACGGCTGAGCATCGCGCTGCTGATGTTGGCCCGCCGGCCGACGTCCGCCAGGGTGAGGTTCTGGCTCTCGCGCAGCCTTCTGGCCGTTCGGCCAAGGTCCAGTGCCGGGTTCTCGATATGTTCCGGGCCGGGCGCTGGGGTCACCTGGGAGCTGCGTCGCGGTTTGCGGCGGCGGGGGCCGTCTTGCATATTAGGCAACTCTGTTTGCCTCACAGTTAATATTCGTGCTTATATTCGCACATGTTCTGCGCCAAGTTAAACCGCTAGCTGCCGATGCCGTACCGCCTGCTGCGCTTCGGTCTGTCGCGCAAACACCCCGAGCCACCGATGTTCCGGCGCCATGCAGCGCTGCGCGGCTCGTATGACGCGGTGATCATCGGCGCCGGCGGCCATGGACTGGCATCGGCCTACTACCTCGCCCGCGATCATGGCATGCGCAACGTCGCCGTGCTTGAGAAAGGCTACATCGGCGGCGGCAACACGGGCCGCAACACGACGATCATCCGTTCGAACTACCTGACCCCCGAGGGCGTGAAGTTCTACGACGAGAGCGTACGCCTGTGGCAGGACCTGTCCGAGGACTTCGACCTGAACCTGTTCTACTCGACGCGCGGCCATTTCACGCTTGCGCACACGGACGCGGCGATGCGCACGATGCGCTGGCGCGCGGAGGTCAACAAACACTTCGGCGTGCGCTCCGAGGCGGTCGATGCCGACTTCGTCAAGCGCATGATCCCGATGATCGACATCACCTGTGCCCACCATGCGCCGATCGTCGGTGCGCTGTACCACGCGCCCGGTGCGATCGCCCGTCATGATGCCGTGGCCTGGGGATACGGGCGCGGCGCCGACCGGCGCGGCGTCGAGATCCACCAGCAGACCGAAGTGACCGGCATCCGCACCCAGGGAGGCAAGGTGGCCGGTGTCGAGACCAGCCGCGGCTTCATCGCCACGCCGAAGGTGCTGTGCGCGGTGGCCGGCTACACGCCGCGCATCCTCGACATGGTGGGACTGCGGACGCCGATCTACATCCACCCGCTGCAGGCCATGGTCTCCGAACCGGTCAAGCCCTGGCTGGACCCGATCATCGTCTCCGGCTCACTGCATGTGTACGTCTCGCAGACGGCCCGCGGCGAACTGGTGATGGGCGCGTCGCTGGACCCCTACGAGCTGCACCAGGCGCGCTCGACGCTGGATTTCGTCGAGGGGCTCAGTGCGCACATGCTCGACATGTTCCCTTTCCTCGGCGAGGTCAAGATCAACCGGCAGTGGGCAGGGCTCGCCGACATGACGCCGGATTTTGCGCCGATCATGGGCGTCACGCCGCTGGAGGGCTTCTACCTCGATGCCGGTTGGGGAACCTGGGGATTCAAGGCGACGCCGGTCTGCGGCAAGACGATGAGCCACACCGTCGCGACCGGACGCAACCATCCGCTGATCGAGGGCTTCACGATCGACCGCTTCTCGCGCTATATGCTTACGGGCGAGAAGGGCGCGGCGTCGGTGGGGCACTGAGGCCGTGAAAATCCTCGTCTGTCCGCTCAATGGCCCGCGTCCCGTGTCCGAGTTCGCCTATGGCGGCAGCGTGCGGGCGAGCCCGGATCCCGGCAGCTGCACTGACGCGGAGTGGAGCGATTACGTGTTCAACCGCGCGGGGTCGCCGGGGATCAAGCGCGAGTGGTGGTGCCACATCGCGTCCGGCTACTGGTTCATCGTGGAGCGCGACACGCTGCGTGACGTCGTCCTTGCGACTTTCCCAGCCGATGCCGCGCGCAAGGGCTTCATTCCGCCGGTGCCGGCGCCATGATGTACCGGATGGAGTCGCATCCGGCCGAGTGGATAGTGCGCAGTGCGCCGCTCGTGTTCACGTTCGAGGGCCGGGAGGTACGCGGCTACGAGGGCGATACCATCAGCTCGGCGCTCGCCGGCGCCGGACTGCCGTTCCTGGCGCGCAGCTTCAAGTACCACCGTCCGCGCTCGATCCTGTCGTTCGCCAATCACGACAGCAATCTGCTGTTCCAGGTCGACGGCGTGCCGAACGTGCGCGGCGACGTGGTGCCGCTGCGTGCGGGCATGCAGGTCACCGCCGTCAATACCTTCGGCGGCCTTGCCGCTGACAAGGCGCGGATCCTCGACCGTCTCGCACGGTTCCTTCCCGTAGGCTTCTATTACAAGGCTTTCCATTCGCGGCGCCATTTTCCGCGCTGGGAGCGGCTGTTCCGCGCCATCACCGGCCTCGGCGTGGTGTCGCTCGATGCACCAAGGCAGTCGACGCCGAAGCGCTACGCCTTCTGCGACGTGCTCGTCATCGGTGCGGGGCGCAGCGGGCTTGCCGCAGCGCTTGCGGCCAGCGAAGCGGGCGCTGCAGTGACGCTGGTGGATGAGGGCGCAAGGCCCGGCGGTGCCAGTGCCGGCAGCACCGGCATACAGGAACTCGTCGACGCGGTGCAGGGCGCGCCGCGGATCCAGGTGTTGACAGGCACCGAGGCAGCCGCCTGTTATGCCGATCTCTGGGTCGCGCTCGTCGACAACACCCGGCTGACCAAGATGCGGGCCCGTGCCGTCGTGCTCGCGACCGGCGTCATCGAGCAGCCGGCCGTGTTCCGCAACAACGACCTGCCGGGCGTCATGCTGGCCTCTGCGGCGCGCTCGCTCGTGCTCCGTCATCGCGTTGCCCCGGGCAGGCGCGTCGTCATCGTCGCCGCGAACCTCGAGGCCTACGAGACCTGCATGATCCTGGTGGCGCAGGGCGTGAGCGTTGCCGCGATCGTCGACCTGCGCCCGGAGCGCGACGCCGATCCGCAGGAGCCTGCCGTGCAGGACTGCGCCAGCCACGGCATCGAACTCCTTCGCGGCAGCGCCCCGTACGCGGCCGTCGCCGGCAGCGACGGCGTCGTTGCCGGACTCGATGTCGCGCCATTCGATGTGGTTAACGGGGCCGACGCGGCGCGCGTGCGCCGCCTCGAGTGTGATGCGGTGCTGATGAGCATCGGCTGGGCCGCCGCAGCACAGCTGCTGTACCACGCCGGCGGCAGGACGCGCTTCGACGACGGCCTGCAGCAGTTCATCCCCGAGGAGGTCCCGGACGGCATGTTCGTCGCCGGGCGTGTCAACGGCGTGTTCGAACCGCAGGGCCGCCTGGCCGATGGCCGGCGCGCAGGACTGCTGGCCGCCGCGCATGCCGGGTTCGGCAGCGCGGCTGCGGTGCCGGCGGTCGTGCCGCGCAGCGGCCGGCGGCCGTCGCATGCATTCCCGATCGTCGACCACCCGCAGGCCAAGAATTTCGTCGACTTCGATGAGGACCTGCAGGTCAGGGACCTGGAGAACGCAGTCCAGGAGGGCTTCGATTCCAGCGAACTGCTGAAGCGCTACAGCACCGTCGGCATGGGGCCCTCGCAGGGCAAGCATTCGCACCTGAACGCGCTGCGGGTGCTGGCGCGCGCGCGCCGGCTTGGCCCGGGCGAGCTCGGCCTCACGACCGCGCGCCCGATGTATCACCCCGTCCCGATCAAGCTGCTCGCGGGACGCAGCTTCCATGTCGAGCGGCGCACGCCGGTCGATGCCGACCATGCGGCGCAGGGTGCGGTGTGGATGCCGGCCGGCAACTGGCGACGACCCGAGTACTACGCGCGGGCCGGCGAGTCCCGCGAACAGAGCATCGCCGCCGAAGTGGCCGCGGTGCGCAGTTCGCTCGGGCTCATCGATGTCGGTACGCTCGGCAAGATCGAGATCTACGGCCCGCAGGCCGGGCTGTTCCTCGATCGTGCCTACACCGGCCGCTTCTCGGACCTGCGCGTCGGCATGACCCGCTACGGCCTGATGGTCGACGAGTCCGGCGTCGTCGTCGACGATGGCGTCGTCGCACGCCTGGCGCCCGAGGCCTATTACTTCACGACGACGACCGGCGGTTCGGCGACCGTGTTCCGCGAACTGCTGCGCCTGAACGCGCTGTGGGGCCTCGACTGCGCACTCGTCAACGTCACCGGGCATCGCGCCGGCTTCAACTTCGCGGGGCCGCGGAGCCGCGAGGTACTGCAGTCGCTGTGCGACATCGACCTCGGCGAGGCGGCGTTTCCCTATCTTGGCGTGCGCGAGGCGCGCGTCGCCGGCGTGCCGGCGCGGCTGATGCGCGTCGGATTCGTCGGCGAACTCGGGTATGAGATCCACGTGGCAGCGGGATCCGCCTGCGCGGTATGGCGGGCGCTGCTTGCTGCGGGCCAGCCGCACGGGATCCGCCCCTTCGGCGTGGAGGCACAGCGCGTACTGCGCCTCGAGAAAGGCCACCTGATCGTCGGCCAGGATACCGACGGCCTCACCGATCCGCTCGAGGCAAATGCTGCCTGGGCCGTCAGCATGAAAAAGCCGTACTTCGTCGGTCAGCGCAGCCTGCGGATCCTCAAGGCCCGCGGCCCGCGGCAGCTGCTGGTGGGTATCGAGATCGACGACCCCGCGCGCATTCCGCGCGAGTGCCACCTCGTGATCCAGGACGGCGACATTGCCGGTCGTGTCACCAGCATCGTGCGCTCCGCGACGCTCGGCAAAGCGATCGGACTCGCGATGGTCGTGCCCGCCCTCGCGGCCACCGGGACCCGGCTGACGATCCGCGGCGATGGCGGCGAACCCATTGCGGCCGCGGTCGTGCCGACGCCGTTCTACGACCCGCGCGGCGAGCGCCAGAAAGCGCCGGGTGCCGCATGAGCGGCCCGATCGGCCAGACCGGCCAGAACGGACTGCAGGTGGAGCTTCTGTCCGGCCGCGCGCTGTTCGGCTGCAAGGGGCCGCGCGCCGCCGACTGGCTCAGCGGGCAGGGGCTCGCGATCCCGGTTGCGCCCAATACCTGGTCGGCTGCCGCGGACGGAGCTGTCGTCGCGCGCCTGGGGACGAGCGAGTTCTTCATCGAGGAGGGTGCAGCCGGCGCTACGCTGCAGCCGCTCGCCAGCGCCTTTGCAGCCGCGGCGGTCTCCGGCGTCTATCCGGTACTGCGCGAGGACTGGGCGTTCATGCTGCGCGGCGATGACGTCGAGGTGCTGCTGGCGCAGCTCTGCAACGTCGACTTCGTGGCGCTGGACCACGCGCGCAGTCCCGTCGTCATGACGCTGATGGTGGGCGTGGCCGTGCTGGTCGTGCCGCAGGCGACGGCAGCCGGGAGACAATACAGACTATGGTGCGATCCGACCTACGGGCCGTATCTCGGCAGCACGCTGCAGGGGGTCGTCGGGGAATGCGGTGGGACTTACAGGGGGATGATGGAATGAATCGACAACAGGCAGAAAAATTCTTCAAGGAACACAATACGCGCTATGTGCTGGCGCAGTTCGTCGACATTCACGGTACGGCAAAGGTCAAGGCTGTCCCGGTCGAGCACCTCGACATGGTGCTGAACGACGGTGCCGGATTCGCGGGCTTTGCCGTGTGGGGACTCGGCATGAGTCCGGAAGGGCCTGACTACATGGCAGTCGGCGACCTCAATACGCTGCAGGACATCCCATGGATGCCCGGCTATGCGCGGCTGATCTGCAACGGCACCGTGAACGGCAAGTCCTGGCCCTACTGTTCGCGGGTCGCCCTGCAGAAACAGATCGCCAGGCTGTCGGCGCGGGGCCTGACGATGTTCACCGGCATCGAGCCGGAGTTCATGCTGCTGCGACGCCGCGCCGACGGGACCCTGGGGCCCGCGGACGCGACCGACGACCTCGACAAGCCCTGTTACGACTACAAGGGCCTGTACCGCACGCGTGAGGTGCTCGACGAGATGGTCGCAGCGCTGCGCAAGGTCGGCATCGACGTCTACCAGATCGATCACGAGGACGGCAACGGCCAGTTCGAGATCAACTTCACCTACACCGAGGCGATGCAGTCCGCCGACAACTTCACGTTCGTCAAGATGGCGGCCAGCGAGATTGCGCACAAGCACGGCATGATCGCGACGTTCATGCCGAAGCCGTTCTCCAACCGTACCGGCAGCGGCGCGCACTTCCATGTCTCGGTGGGCTCGAAGACGCAGAAGAACGCGTTCCACGACCCGAAGGACAAGAGCGGTATGGGCCTCTCGAAGATGGCGTATCACTTCCTCGGCGGCATCCTCGCGCATGCGCGCGCGTTCAGTGCAATCGCGGCGCCTACCGTCAACTCCTACAAGCGGCTCGTCGTCGGCCGCTCGCTGTCGGGGGCCACCTGGGCGCCCGCCTACATCGCCTACGGCGACAACAACCGTTCGGCCTGCGTGCGTATTCCGCACGGCCGCCTCGAGGTGCGACTGCCGGATTCCGGCTGTAACCCCTACCTCGTGACCGCAGCGATGATTGCCGCCGGCCTCGACGGCATCGATCGCAAGCTCGACCCGGGCGAGGCGCACAACATCAACCTCTACGAACTGTCGGCCGACGAACTCGCCGCCAAAGGGATACGGCTGTTGCCGCAGAACCTGCTCGAGGCGGTCACCGAGCTCGAGGCGGACGCAGTGATCCAGGCGGGGATAGGCGAGGGCCTGGCACGCGAATTCATCCGCCTGAAGCGCATGGAATGGACCGAGTACGCGCGGCACGTATCGGACTGGGAATCGCGCCGTTACCTGGAATTCTTCTAGAAGTGGATTTACGCGTCGGGAGACATTGCTATGTGCGGAATCGTCGGGTTATTGGTCAAGCGTCCCGCGCTGCGGGCACAGCTCGGTGCGCTGATGGTGCCGATGCTGACCGGCATGACGGAGCGCGGCCCGGATTCGGCCGGGCTCGCGGTCTACACCACACCGGTCGCAAGCACGCAGCACAAGCTGTCGCTGTACCGCGGCCAGCATGAAGTGGACTGGGTGCAGCTGCGCCAGGCGCTGTCCGACGACATGCACGGCGAGCACCTGATCGCGACGAACGGCAATCACGCGGTGCTGACCACGAACGCAGACCCGGACGCGGTGACGGCGTGGCTCGCCGCACATGCCGCAGAGATCGCGGTGCTGTCGGTCGGCCAATCGATCGACCTGTACAAGGACGTTGGAGCGCCCGCGGACATCGCAGCCCGCTACGGTTTCGCGAAGCTGCAGGGCTCGCATCTCGTCGGCCACACCCGCATGGCGACCGAGTCGGCGGTAACGCCGGCGCACGCCCACCCGTTCACCGCGGGGCGCGACTTCTGCCTCGTGCACAACGGCTCGCTGTCGAACCCGCACCTGGTGCGCAAGAAGCTCGAGCCTCTGGGCATCGAGTTCGAGACCGACAACGACACGGAAGCCGCCTGCCGCTTCTTCGAGTGGCGGCTGCGCGAGGGAGATGACCTCGAGTCGGCCGTGCAGCGCGGCTTCAGCGAGCTCGACGGCTTCTTCACGTTCCTGATGGGCACCGACCGTGAACTGCTGATCGTCCGCGACGCGTTTGCGTGCAAGCCGGCAATCGTTGCCGAGACCGACGACTACGTCGCGATCGCCTCCGAGTTCCGCTCGCTCGCGCATCTGCCCGGCATCTCGCAGGCGACGTTGTTCGAGCCCAAGCCCGAGGAGATCTACTCATGGCGGATCTGAGCTTCGATCTGGCCACGCAGTCGGTGCGCGAGCTCAATGGGACGCTGCACAGGACCCCCCACGACAGCCCGGTCAGGCGTGTCGTCATCGACCACCCGGACGGCGCACATTCGATTGCCGTCGGTCTCAATGCGCCGATCAGCGTCGAAATCAACGGCCATGTCGGCTATTACGTCGCCGGCATGAACAAGCACGCGCACGTCACCGTCAACGGCAACGCAGGTCCTGGAGCCGCAGAGAACATGATGTCCGGGCGCGTGCACGTCCGCGGCTTCGCCTCGACCGCTGCGGGCGCCTCGGCGCACGGCGGGCTCCTGGTGATCGACGGCGATGCGTCCTTGCGCTGCGGGATCTCGCTGAAGGGTGCCGACATCGTCGTCGGCGGCAGCGTCGGCAGCTTCTCGGCCTTCATGGCGCAGGCGGGCCGCATCGTGATCTGCGGCGATGCCGAGGATGCGCTCGGCGATTCGCTGTACGAGGCGGTCATCTACGTACGCGGCAATGTCCGCTCGCTCGGCGCCGATGCGCGCTTCGAACCCATGGGACCCAAGGACCTCGAAGCCGTTGCGGGGCTGCTGGCGGCGGCGGGCCTGAAACACCCGCCCGCCGAGTTTCGCCGCATCGCCTCGGCCAAGAGCTTGTATCACTGGCATGCCGATGCCAATCAGGAGTATTGATCCCATGACGAGGATCCAGAAAGAAGAATCCGCGGGCTTTGACCGGCAGACGATCGACTACATCCAGCGTGCGGCCGCGACCGGCCTGTATGAGATCCGCGGCCTGGGCTCCAAGCGTCGCGTACCTAATTTCGACGACCTGCTGTTCCTGGCGGCATCGCTGTCCCGCTATCCGCTCGAGGGTTACCGCGAGCGCTGCACGACCAGGACGCTGCTCGGCACGCGCTATGCATCGAAGCCGATCGAACTTGCGATCCCGATCACGATCGCCGGCATGAGCTTCGGTGCGCTGTCGGCGCGGGTCAAGGACGCGCTCGGTCGCGCGGCGACCGAGGTCGGAACCTCGACGACGACCGGTGATGGCGGCATGACGATGGAGGAGCGCGCCTCGTCGAAGACGCTGATCTACCAGTGCCTGCCGTCGCGCTATGGCTTCAATCCCGACGACGTGCGCCGTGCCGATGCGATCGAGATCGTCATCGGCCAGGGCGCGAAACCGGGTGGCGGCGGCATGCTGCTCGGGCAGAAGGTCAATCCGCGTGTCGCGGGCATGCGCACGCTTCCCGAGGGAGTGGACCAGCGCAGTGCCTCGCGCCACCCGGACTGGACCGGTCCCGACGATCTCGTCATCAAGATCAACGAGCTGCGCGAGATCACCGACTGGGAGAAGCCGATCTACGTCAAGGTCGGTGCGACCCGCGTCTTCAACGACGTCAAGCTCGCCGTGCATGCTGGCGCGGACGTCATCGTCGTCGATGGCATGCAGGGCGGCACCGCGGCGACGCAGACCGTGTTCATCGAGAACGTCGGTATCCCGACGCTCGCGGCGCTGCGCCAGGCGGTCGACGCGCTCGATGACCTGAACATGCGCGGCACCGTGCAGCTCATCATCTCCGGCGGCATCCGCAGCGGCGCGGACGTCGCCAAGGCGCTCGCGATGGGCGCGGATGCGGTTGCACTCGGGCAGGGCGTGATGATCGCGCTCGGTTGCAACAGCGATACCTACATTGCGAAGGGCCAGCATATTTCGGCGGTCGACGATTACGCGAAGCTCGGCACGGCGCCCGGCTTCTGTCATCACTGCCACACGGGCCAGTGTCCGGTTGGCGTCACGACCCAGGACGCCGTGCTCGAACAGCGGCTGGAGCCCGAAGTCGGTGCGAAGCGGCTGCGCAATTACCTGAAGACGCTGAACATGGAGCTGACCACGATTGCGCGCGCCTGCGGCAAACAGGACGTGCATCATCTGGAGAAGGAGGACCTGGTCGCGCTCACGGTCGAGGCCGCCGCAATGGCAGGAGTGCCGCTCGCGGGCACCTCGTGGATTCCTGGGCGGCAGGGCAGCTGAGCGTCGTGGAGCCTTCCGCCGCGCAGCTGCTGCGCCATCTGCGTCACGCGAACGATATCGCGCGCCGCGTCGCATCGGAAGGCCACCATCCGTTCGGCGCGATCCTCGTCGCAGCCGACCAGGAAACGGTGCTGATGGAGCAGGGCAACATAGATGCCGTCAATCACGCCGAGTCCACGCTCGCGCGGCTCGCCGCAGCGAAGTACGCGCCGGAGTTCCTGTGGGACTGCACGCTGTATACGTCGGTCGAACCCTGTTGCATGTGTTCAGGAACGATCTACTGGGCGAATATCGGCCGGGTCGTGTTCGGTGCGACTGAAAAACAGCTGTTGCAGGTCACCGGCAGCAGCCCTGAGAACCCTACGATGAGCCTGCCTGCGAGCTACGTCTTCGCCCACGGCCAGAAGCACATTGCGCTGACCGGCCCGGTGGCGGCGGTCGTTCCCGAGGTCGTCGCGCTGCAGCGTGAGTTCTGGGCCGGCCGCCCCCGGACCTGAGCGTTCAGGGCCAGCAGGGCGGCGATACTGCCGCGCTTGCGGTCGGTGTGTAGTTGCCGAGCGAATCAACCGAAAACGTCGTGCAGCCCGTATCCCTCGCCTGCGAGCTGCCGGGCACGGCGGTCGCAGTCGCTACGAACGATGCGGGCGTGCCGGCCGACGCGGCCGTCACGTTCGTGACGTTGAGATAGTAGTAACCGCTGCCGATCAGAAACGTGCTGCCGAACGCAGTCGACGAACCGGAATAGCCCAGCGCCTCGGGGTTCGCCGTATAGCTGTTGGTCACGCTGAAATAGCGCTGTTCGCGCGCGGCGAGGTCGTTCAGCGCCGTCTTCGCATCGGTGCGTCGCGAGTGCATGACCGAGCTCTGGTAGCTCGACATCGCGATGATCGTCAGGATCCCGATGACCGCAATCGCGACAACCAGCTCGATCAGCGTGAAACCGCAGGATCCTTTGTGTGTTGCCATATGCATGCGCTCCTAACGGATTTCCTTCCAGGTCAGCCGCGTGGCTGCAACGTTGCCGGCGGGGTTCACGGGGACGACGGTGCCGGTGCCGGAACTCGTCTGGGTGCCGAGGTAGGTGCCCGTCACGGGGCTGTCGGCGCCGCCCACGGTCAGGATCGACACCGTGCCGGTACCGTTCAGTTCTTCGCCGCTGGTGACCAGCGACTGTCCGTTCGTGGCCGCTCCGGTCGAGGAATTGACCGTGGTGCCGGTCGTGGGACTGCCGAAGAACGACGTTGTCGACCCACCTCCCGTGACCGGGTTGATCGCATAGGTGTAACCGCCTGGATTGGTCACGGTGCAGCTGGCCGGCAGGTTGATCGCGGGAATCAGCGAGTTGACGATGAAATAACCCAGCTGCAACGTCGGGTTGTAGACGATCTGTTCGTTGGTATTGGGAAGGTCGATATACCACCCGTACGCACCACTCGTGCTGCCCGTGGGGCAGGTCGATGTCCCATACCAGCAGACCGGGGTGTCGGTGACGGTGGCGTAGTTGGTCGTCGTGCTCGAGGAGCCGGTCGTGACCGTATTGGTATA
>Ga0302320_10015806_pt1 | contig 15470 bp, 7 predicted proteins | sample Bog_T0_3_FD_202130 | JGI IMG/M metagenome (GOLD analysis project Ga0302320, IMG submission 202130) | Peat permafrost microbial communities from Stordalen Mire near Abisko, Sweden - Bog_T0_3 | ecosystem: Environmental > Terrestrial > Soil > Wetlands > Peat | place: Sweden: Abisko, Stordalen Mire... | reverse complement strand
CTGCCCGCGTCTTGATCGAAGGGATGAAGACCTACCCCAACTCGGCGGCGCTCACCTCAGCGCTCGTGTCTGCTTATATCAAGCTGTCGCGCTTTGACGAGGCCACCGCGGTTGCAGAGCAACTGGCCAGCCGCAACCCCCAGGATATCGAAGCTCAGCGAGTTTATCTAAGTGTGCTGGTCTTCAACGCCGATTACAAGACTGCCGTGCCCCTCGCTAGCAAGCTCCTTGCACAGGCTCCGCACGATGAAGATTTTCTCTATTTGAACGGCGTGCTCGAACGCACTTCCGGCGACTATGCCGCCGCGCGCACGCACCTCGAGGAAGCCGCAAAGCTCGATCCCAACCGCTACAGCACCCGATATAACCTCGGTTACACCTTGGAGCAGCTTCAGGATTACGCGGGCGCCAAAGAGCAGTTGCAGAAAGCCATCGAGCTCGACCCGACTGAACCAGAGAGTCACTTCGAACTGGCCAAGGTTCTGCGCAAGCTGGGCGAAACCGATGTAGCGCAGCAACAGTTGGTTCTCTACCAGAAACAAGTCAAGGACAAATCCGATCAGACCATCGCAGCGCAAAAGTCCACGCAGGCTGCCGAAGCAGCGCGGGCCGGCGACAAGCAAAAAGCCGCCGCGCTCTACCGTGAGGCGATCGCGGCCCTGCCTGGCAATGCCGGATTGCCCTATCAGTTGGCACTGGTCCTGGCCGACCTCAATGACATCGAAGGCGAACGAGCAGCACTCGAACAAGCCGTAAGAATCGATCCAAATTTTGCCCTGGCTCAATTTCAGCTCGGCATCTTGGACTCTCGCAACGGCGACGCAGGCGGCGCAGAGCAGCAGTTTCGGTTGGCTATCAAAACCTCTCCCGGCTATGTACAGGCGTGGATTGCTCTCGCCTCCACCTTGGCCGTGGAGTCTCGCATTCCCGACGCACTGCAAGCCGTCGATAGCGCGCTCAAGATCGATCCAAACAACACCCAGGGGCTTGAACTCCGCAAGAACCTTGTCGCCGGTCACACGCAACACTAACCTGGCCGGCGCCGCCGATTCCGGAGGATGGTAGCAGTCATGAACAAGAATTCATTTGGCCCCTTGTCCCGCCGTGAACTGCTGCGAACCATTCCTGCTGCGGTCCTCAGTTCTTTGTTCTCCCGCAAGCTCAGCGCCGCCCCGGGTACGGCAAAACCTCTCGCTCCCTTTTCGCGCTTCGTGGATGTCGCTCACTCCGCCGGCCTCACTGAGCCCACTATCTGCGGCGAGCCGGATAGCTTCACCTACATCATCGAGTCCATGGCGACTGGCTGCGCCTTCTTCGACTACGACAACGACGGATGGATGGACATCTTCATCCTTAGTAGCCGGCGCCTCGAAAACACCCCTCCCAGCGCCACCAACCGCCTCTACAAAAACAACCGCGACGGCACTTTCACCGATGTAACCGTCAAAGCCGGCTTGGTCGATATCGGATGGGCGCAGGGCGTTTGCGTTGGAGACTACAACAACGACGGCTTCGAAGATCTCTTCCTCACCTATTACGGTCAAAATCGCCTCTATCGCAACAACGGCAATGGCACCTTCACCAATGTGACCGAGAAAGCCGGACTGCTTCACCCCACGACGCGCTTCAGTAGCGGATGCACCTTCGTGGATTACAACCGTGACGGGCGGCTCGACCTTTTCGTCGCCAACTATCTTGAAATCGATCTGGCCACCGCGCCCAAGCCCTCGCTCTCGGTGGTCAACTGCAACTACGAAAACATCCCGGTCAACTGCGGCCCCAATGGCCTGCCCAAAGCCCGGAACTATCTCTACCGCAACAATGGCGACGGCACCTTTACGGACGTGTCGAAGGAGTCCGGTGTCGAAGGGTTCCGCGGATCGTACTGCCTAACTGCGGTGAGCTTCGATGCCGATGAGGACGGATGGCCGGATATCTTCGTCGCCTGCGACTCCACGCCGTCCTTGATGCTGATGAACAACCACGACGGGACCTTTCGCGAAGAGGGTTTGATTCGCGGCATCGCGCTCAGCGCCGACGGCCGTCAAATGAGCGGCATGGGCGTGGGTGTCGGCGACTACAAACTGAACGGCCACACAGACCTGGTCAAGACCCACATTCAGGATCAGGCCCTGGGCATCTACAGCAACGACGGCAAAGGTAACTTCGACGACCTGACAACTCCGGCTGGTCTCAACAACGAAACTCGCTACACCTGCTTCGGCGCTGGCCTGGTCGATTTCGACAACGACGGCTACCCTGACATCCTCATCTCCACCGGTTCCGTCTATCCAGAGCTCGATCACCTCTCGCCCAAGTACGCTCTACGCACTCCCTGCCTCCTTTTTCGCAATCGAGGCGACGGCGCCTTCACCGAGTTGGGTCCTGAGGCCGGTCCCGGTATCGTCGCCCGCCACTGCGGCCGCGGCCTGGCCTTTGGCGATTTCGACAACGACGGCGATATGGATGCCCTGATCATGAACGTCAACGAGCCGCCGTCCTTGTTGCGCAACGACGCTCCGCCCGCCAACCGCTGGATCAAGATTCGTCTTGAAGGAGTAAAAAGCAACCGCAGCGCCATCGGGGCGCGTGTCCTGGCTCGCTACGGCGGCAAAGTGCAGGTGCAGGAAGTGCTGAGTCAATCCAGTTATCTTTCCGCCAGCGATCCCCGCTTGCACTTCGGCCTCGGCGCCGCGGCAACCGCCGACATCGAGGTCCATTGGCCTCTCGGGCTCGTCGAGAAATACCCCGCCCTTGCCGCCGGTCAGCTTGTCACCATTCGTGAAGGCGTTGGCATCGTAAAGGGGCGCCCCTTCAGCAAATCCTGAATCTTCCCACAGCAAACTATAGCGGTTTCAGGATTGCTATACCCAAGGGCATACACCCAAGTCGACCCGACCCCAAGGAGGGGCGACCTGGCATTGAAGATCGACAGGGCACACCTATCCTGAAACCGCTCTAAAAAGCCCCAGAGGTTTCCCAACTCGGGGGCTTCGATGTGTTCGGCAGAATACCTTCGAGATGTCCGAAGCCGACCGATGGATCTTCACACTTCTAGATACAGCTCACCGAACGATATACCCATTTCGACGACAGCTACCGACAGAAAATCGTCTCGGAATCCGCCTTGTTTTTAGCGGATGGTCCCAATGGTCCCAATTTTGAGGGTGTTTTGCAGCCCATAGAAGTTGCGGCCTAAACCTTTTAACCTAATGGGATTAACTAGTGGTCGGGGAGAGAGGATTTGAACCTCCGACCCCCTGGTCCGAACCAGCAAACGATGTGCTAACTTGTTGGTTCGTTCTTGTCGGTAGTTCGTCTAGTTGGACCTAAATGCGCGGATTACCACTTCCGCATCGAGAGACGCGCCGGCGGGCCAGATATCAGATCACGGCCCGGGCACCGGCCGGACGGAGCGGTTCAGGGACGGGTTTCCTTTGTCTTCACGTTCCAGCCGCTTACCTCGACTGCGGCGGCGTTCTCTCCCAGGTTTTTCGGGTCGTAGGCGGCGGTCACTTGCCTGCCTTTGCATTGTTCCGTCCCGCGATGAGGGATGCGCCTGTCAATTTGGACCGCCGCGTAGCGCACTGTTCGTCACGGCTTTGGACCGTTCGCACGCCTTCCCTCAGGCCGGCCTAAGAACTCGCCTTCCTTGCGAACGCACTTGTATCCGGAGCCGAACAGCGACTACGTGCGAAGCGACAAGTTTTCCGCGCCCGGCATTTGCCCTTTCAGCACCTCGGGCAACTCTACCCCTTTGAGCTGCGCAAATCGAAAGATCTCCGCAAGAGTGCCGAATCCAGGCAGACTCTCTTTGAACGTGACCGCATGCGCGGCAGTGACCGATCCGAATCGCGCAGCATCGATGAGCGTCGCTCCATGGAAAAGCCCGAAGGTGACGCCGGCCGTAAATGCGTCTCCGGCTCCGGGCGTATCCTCAACCTCAACCTTGACCGCCGGAATCCGTGTCTCCTTCCCTCCGCTGAAGACATACGAGCCGCGCTCACCCAGAGTAATGATCACCTTCATCGCGCCGGAGTAAGCAAGCAGTTGCGCGGCAAGCTCCCTCAGATCCGGCGAATCGGCCGGCGATCGGCCGAGCAGAACCTGCGCTTCACCAATATTGGGAATCAACAAGTCGATCCCCGCAAAGGCGTTCCTCGCGATGGGCTCCGCGGGGCCGGGAGTCAGAATCGTGAAGGCGCCGGCTTTGTTGGCCACTTTCCCCGCATAGAGGGCCGTCTCGATAGGAATCTCAAAGGTGATAACCGCCAGCTTCGCCTTCGCGATCAAGCCGCACGCTCCGTCGATATCCGCCGGCCGAAATTCCATGTTTGCGCCCATTGCCGTCGTGATGGCCGGAATCCCCTGCGGATCAATCATGACAAATCCGCAGCCGGTTGCCACATCGTCGTTCCATTTGAGGTGCGCCAGATTGACACCGGACTCGATCATCCACGAGGCGCCGGTTGTCCCAAAGCGGTCCCTGCCTACCGAACCTAGAAAATGCGTCGGCAGTCCGAGCCGGGCACAGGCAATCGCCTGATGCGACCCTTTTCCGCCGTCCAATGCCTCTCGAAAGTCAAACGCCAGAACCGTTTCATCCGCGACAGGGAAATGTGGAACCCTCATGAACATTCCCTGCACATGACTTCCAATGACCACAACTTCAGTCTTCGCCGTTTCCGCTTGCATACCTTTATGCATCTCCCAGAGGGCTGGCTGCGGTGGCAGTATCCACCGTAATTAATGCATCCGGATGTTCCTGCACGTACGAAGCCGGAATCTCCGGACTCACAGCACCGAAGATCACCAACCGGATCACGGTCTGCTTCCATGCGCCCGTCTCGCTGTAGAGGCGAATCCGCCGTGCGGAAAGAAGCTCGCGCATTCCAAGCGTGATTGCCATGGGCGGAATCGCGTCTGAACAGCCGCCCGCGGCCCGTTGGCTTAATGCGATGAGCGTGTCCTCGTTCAGGTGAAGAATCCTGGTAGTTGAGTTGCGGAATTCTTCCTTGCCGATGCGGTACCACGGAGAGCGCGGCGGCTCGTTGTAGGCAATGTGGCCGCGATACCCAATGCCTCCGTACACTGTATCTATGCCGCCAACTTCACGCATCTGCTCGGCAATTTCATCGAGCGCGCTTATCTGGGGAAAGTATCTTTGCTCATGCGGAATCTGCAATTCCGGGTCGATGGGTCCGTAGAAGTGCCGGCTCATCCATCCCTGGTAGCTGCAGGGGTGGTCGTGCGGAAGAGGCCGCCCCTGCCAGTCCAGGTGATCGTCCATGTGAAACACGTGCACATTCTTCAAGCTGATGCGCTCCCGATTGACGCGGTCACTGAAGATCGGATATTGGCCGCGCGGACCACAGGGGAGAATCCATCGCGTCGGGTCCCCCTTCCGGTTGTTCTGCTTCACTTCTTCGATCATCGTCTCGGCCATTTCTTGATAGACCATCTGCGGCGAAGCGACGATTCTCAGCTTGGCCTTGGCCTTGGGATGGGTTGGAAGGTCCGCCGCTGGAATTCTGCACCACTCGAACAGCTCTTGCTTTGTCTCGTAAGCCTGCACTCGTATTTCTCCATTTCCCGGCTTTTCCGCATCCTGACCCTATGCCAAGACATCGGCCTCCGAGTACTGCTTGGTCCTACGTTGGACGGCATTCAATTACTGTTTGATCAACGGGACCTTCTATCGCGAATGACCGAAAGTTTCGGACAACGGCACACACAGATCGATTCCCGGACTCACACACTTGAACATTCGAAATACCTGCGTTCCGATCCTCATCGGAACGCAGGTGAGTTGATCAAAAGACGAACTTCCCCGCCAATTGCATTATGCGAGGATTGTGCGCTGACGTCGCAGTCAGGAATGACGAACTCGAACATGCCGCAGCACCATAGCACGACGAATTATTCACTCCGCTCCATTGAGTGTGGTTGAATACATTGAATGCTTCAGCGCGAAATTCGAAGTTCATATCTTCTCGAATTGCGAACTTTTTGAAGAGTCCCATGTCGAAGTTCGTGCGGGCTGGAAGACTGAACAGGTTTCTCCCAGCGTTTCCATACGTAAGACCGCGCGGCGCAGCAAACGCATCACTATTGTAGAGTCTCGGTCCTTGCACTCCAGCTGGATGTGGTATGGCAACTTTCCCATGAATGGGCCCGACAATATCTGGATAGGAAATGATTGTGCTGACCGTATTTCCCGTTCCCGCATTGTCGCCGTAGCTAGTATTGATAATGCTGAACGGCGTTCCGGTTTGGAAAATGGTCAGGTCAGATAATTGCCAACCATCCAGTAAGGAGTGTCCGAGTCCATTCCGGAATACTGAAGGAAAATTGTAAATGGCACTGGCGGCTAAAACATGCCGTTCATCAAAGTCAGAACTGGCGCGACTCATGTGTGGGTTGTAGCCATTCGGATTCTCCGTGCTCCACCCGTTCGAACCAACGTCGATGGAGTGACCATAGGTGTAAGCTAGGCTACCACTGAGACTTCCGAAATAACGTGTTACAGCAACTTGAAGCGAATCGTAGCTCGATTGGCCTTCGTTGATGAACTCCTTGATTCCACTGATTCCAATGAACGGGCGGAATTGATTTGCGGCACCGGTGCAAGCAGCCTGCAGATGCTCCAGTACATTCCCTGTGACAGGCTTGCCGTTCACAGTGTTCGTACTGCAGTCCTGAGCGGAGATCGCCTGGCCGGCGGCGTACGGATTATTCGCATCCGAAACCGGATTGAGTTGGTTCAGCTCGCGCACCACGGGTAAATGGATTCCCCGGCTTCCCGTATAGGACACCTGCACGACCACATGATTCCACACATCTCCCTGCATACTGAGGTTGTACTGATGCACGTAGGGCCAGATGGCTTTGGTCGGAATGGAGAGCAGGCTGAGCGGAAACAGGAGCCCGGCGCCTCCTGCATGGTCATAACCAATGAAGTTGTACTGGTTCGGAGTCTGGACAACCGGAGCGGAACCCTCCAGCGCCTCAGAGTTGCTTTCGTTGCCGTTTGTGTGCTCGAAGAAGACCCCATATCCTCCGCGAACCGAGAACTTGCCGTTGCCATACAGATCGTAGGCAAAACCGACTCTCGGCGCCGGATTCAGAAGATGCCCCTTCATGCATGAGGTTGTCGTACCGCCCTGGCCGCACCGCACCAGTCCGTTGAAGAGATTTCCCGATCCCGGAACAATGGCTCCCGCCTGGCCGGTAATCGACCCATCCACATCGATGGTCGGAGCCGAGCTCGCGCTCCACGTTGAGGGAACAAAGTTTCCCGAAAGACCGCTGATGTCGTGGTACGTGCCAAACAGGCTGAACCTCAATCCGAGATTCAATGTAAGTTTGGGGTTCAACCTCCAGTCATCCTGGAAGTACGGCTCCATGATCTCGTAGCGGTTGTAGTACTTTGGCTGTGCAGAGGTTTGAGAGTAGTTTGCCACCCGGCCCAGCAGAAAGTCGGCGAAAGAGTTGCCGGTCGTCACAGAGGACGAGGTGCTGAAGGTGTAGGTGCCCTGCTGATTCGACGAGGATGGCTCGTTCTTCTGGGCGGCGATCAGATTCGTCCCGAAAGTGAACGTATGCTTGCCGGTTGTCTTGGTCAGGTCGTCTCTGTAGCTGTACGTCGGGTTCGAATTTTTCCACGGAAAGAATCCGGTGGTGATGGACATTCCACCGCCGTAGGTCGAGTTTCCGACCAGGTTCACGCTCGGCAAGACATTGCCGAATCCATTATTGAAGAAGCCTGTCCCGGTAAAGCCCGAGCGGCCAAGGTTGGTATTCAACAGCTCCAGATCTATGCGATCGGTAGTGTAGTCGGCAATGAACTCATTCACCAGCGAGGGCGAGGCGGCATAGGTCAGGTTCGCAACCATGTCCACGCCGGGGCCGTTGAAGCTGTTCGACACAGTGGGAAATGGATTGTTGCCCCAGGTCGGCGTATTCACCGTGTCCCAGGAGTCGTAGATGAAGCGATAGAAGCCGCGCAGCTTTTCGCTGAACTGATGGTCGATACGGAATAACTCCTCGCGGCTTGAGGTCTTCAGCGCGGGCGAAGATTGATATTGCGACTGTGCGCCAGTGCCAACGTTGGGCGGAGCAAAAAGCACCAGCAGCAACTTCGCATTCGGATCGACACTCACCGCATTATTGGGGTAGTAGGCGCTGGTTGCCGGATTGATTGGGCAGTCGGGATAGTCCGCTGTATCCACCGTGCTTCCGGCAGCCGGACAGACGTCGGAAAAGTCTCCACCCCTCTCCTGCAACGACGGATCGGGATGGTTGTAAACATTGCCTGGAACGACTGCCTTGCGCCATTCCTGCGAGTAAAAGAAAAAGGTCTTCTTCTGCGCCGGAGCATAGATGTGGGGAATCCACACCGGGCCGCCTACCGTGAATCCGAAATCGTGCTTCTTATACTCGGGGACCGTCTGCTGGAAATAGTTCCGCGCATTGAAAGCATCATTGCGAAGGAACTCAAAGGCGTCGCCGTGCAGTTGCTCCGTCCCCGACTTGGTTTGCGACTGGATGGTTCCAGAGCCGTTGCGGCCGTACTGAGCTCCGTAGTTGGAGGTGAGCACGTGCGTTTCAGAGATTGCGTCGAGACTGGGAGTCACGTTGAGGCTGGTGTTGTTCCCATTGTCCATGATGGTCGAACCATCCAACTCCCAGTTGTTGTACTGGGGGCGGCCACCCTCGATGCTGAATCCCACGCTGCCCTGTACTCCAGTGACGCCTTCATCCGAGCCGGTCTGGTTCACCACTCCGGGCGAAAGAGTAACCAGCTGGGCAAAGTCGCGGCCGTTCAACACCATCTGCGTAATTTGCTGGCCGGTAATGGTGTAGGAGACCTGAGAGGATTCGGTTTCCACCGTTCCCATGTCGGTGCCGTTGACAACCGCTTGCGTCGTCACGGCCCCAATGGCCATCTCCGCGTCCACACGGGCATTTTGAGCGATCCTCAAAATGACATTCGTGGCTTCAAACACCTTGTAGCCCGGCGCCGTGACACGGATCGTGTAGGTCCCGGCCTCGAGATTCGGGACGATGTAGGCTCCGGTACTGTTCGTCGAAGTTTTCAGCGATATGCCCTGAGATACGGCGACGACCGTCACTTCGGCATTGACGATTGCCCCGCCGCTTGAGTCCGTTACGGTGCCTCTGATCGCACTGGATTGCTGCGCGCCGAGTCGACTGGCGGAGCTCAGCAGTACGACAGCTGCCCACACGGCTAGGAGCCGACGAATTCGCAACGCTTTAACCATGGTTCTCCTCCTGAATCAACCGTAGTGCAGTTTACATGATTAGTAAACCGGTTTAGTCGTGAAGCGCGCGAAACTCTGTACAAACCGGATCGCCGCCCCCCAATGAATCTGCCGTCTCCGCCCTTTTTTCCGCCCTGACCAGCGCGCGGAAGAGGGTAAAGGTTTATTCAGGCGCCGCTCGTTCGGCGTCCGCGACTTCGTCTCCCCGATAGGGCTGTTGCTGCTGGTGAGATTTCACGTTGAGCCGCGCGGTCTCGGCGAATTCGCGCCGCGCGCCCGCCTTGTCGCCAAGGCGAGTCAGAACGGTTCCACGCATGAAGTGGACGCTCGAGCTGTCTGGAGCAAGATCGACTGCCGAGTCCAGCATCTTGAGCGCATCTGCCCAGCGTCCCGAGTCTCTGTACAGCCTTGCCAGCCCAAGATAGGAATCGGCCAGCGTCCCGTCTAGCGTCAGTGCGTGATGATAGTTCAGCTCAGACTTGGAGATCTGGTTGGTTTCGGCATAAAGACGGGCCAGGTCTTCGTAGTTATACGGAAGGTCCGGCTCCAGCACCGCATCCTTCTTGAACTCTGCTTCGGCCAGCGGATATTTTCGCCGCTCCAGATACGTCCGGCCCAGAAAGTAATGAGCCATGGGCAGGTTCGGCTGCGCGGCAATGGATGCTTGAAACTCGTCGGCGGCCTGATCGGGACTTCCTTCGGCAAGCAGCGCCTTGCCGGCGAACAAGTGGAACTCGGCAGTATTCTGGCCCACGGCCAGCATCTGATCGAATGCGCGCTGCTCCAGAACCGCGTTGGTGGACTTGTGAGCGGCAACGCTCAGCACGTAGAGGTAATTCAGATTGGACGACTCGCTCTCCCACAAGGGTTGCAGAGTGTTGACCGCCGGAGCGTAGTTCCGCTGAAAGAAGTAGCAGAGACCCAACAGATACCGGGCCTGCAGGGAGTTGGGCGCCAGATGGACGACTGCCGACAGGGGCTCGATAGCTGAGGAGAATTGGTTCTGCTTGTAATAGACCAGGCCAACATTGAGTTTGATCCCCGGCTCTTGCGGAGACATCTGCTCCGCCCGGCGCAGCTCGCCAAGCGCGTCGCTCCACTTTTTCTCCCGCATGTAGGCCACGCCCAGATCTATATGGGCGGCGGTCGAGGCAGGATCGAGCCTGATGACGCGCCTGAAGTCTTCCTCCGCCTTTGCGAGCTGCCCCGATCGCAATGCCTCTGCGCCCTCTTTGAACACAGCTCTCGCGTTCGGCCGGACGCTCAGCGTGGTTTGGCCCAGCGCCCCGCCGGCCGCCCAAAGACAAAGCAGGAGGAAAAGTGGCTGCGTAAATGGCCGCACACCGCATGAACTCAATCGCACGAGAGCACTCCTCAATCGCCGGAGGCCGGCTTTTCAGGCAATCGTACTTCTTGCCGCTGCCGAGCCTCCGTCTTGGCCTTCCTCACCTTCAGTTTGGCCGGGCAGCCGGCTGAGCATCAACGACCCCGGTGGATTTGCTGTCAACATTCCATCCATTCACATCGAGCCGCAATGGATCGCCGGTCGCCGCGGAACTGTATCGGGCGACGACAATGCGCGACTCCCCTGGCAGGAGCGAGATGTAGTTATCGTCCCAAAGCACGGGAAGAATCTCATCTCCGCTCTTGTCGTTGACGACGGAAAGGTGGACCTGAAACGCCAGGCTTGCCGACGGGTTATGAATCTGAACGCGAACACCGCTGCCATCCGTCAGACGGCTGCCGGAGGCATCCACCCGCGCCTTCTTCAGTTGGTTCAGCAACGAAAGATCTCCGAAGCTGAGGACATCGGTGTAGTAGGGATGCGCTTGCTGGTGCTCGACCGACCAGTCCATGACCGCTTGCTTCTTCGGCAGCCAGTAGAAGTTGGTGCTGACAACCTTGCTCGCCTTGTCAAAAAGCGTCAAGCGGACAAAATACATGGTGGTGTCAATGCTGTCGCTCGGCAGATTGAAGAGCCTCTGCACGCTATCGGAAGGAGACGCGAGCTGAACCTTTTTGGAGAAGAGCTTCTTCAGATTGAAGTCGTACATCGTTGCTTCGGCGGTCAGCTCTTTGAAATCCCGGTTGACGCTGTTGACCACCACGACGCTGCGGTCGTCGTAGGAATACTGGATATGCAACGGCTCGCAGGCCTTCTTGGTGCCAAAGTATCCGCCGGCAGGCTGCAGATAAAAGTCGTAGAGGTGCCAGATGACCCCGGGCCAGCCATTATTGAGCATCCACTGGATCACTCCGGTTGCCGTGTACTTGTTGCGGCCGAAGGCTTCGAACATTGCTCGCTGGCCGTCGTAGGACATGGCCTGCGATTTGAACACATAGTCGTTCAGCCCCTTGGGCGGCCCATACGTCGCGTTCATCGCAGCGTTGTAGTGATCGAGGTTGCCGTTCAGATTTCCGGCTCCAGCATGAAACAGAAACACATTGTCAATGGGCCAGCGATGATCCTCGGGAAGAAACTTCTTCAGGCTGCTCAACTCCGGAATGGCTGCGCCGGGGCTGGTCTCGGTATTGAAGCCGTAGGCTCCGCCAAAATGGTCGTCATCCAGGAGCCAGTCTTCGGGCGGAACATAATCGTATGGCCCGGACATCTTCACCCCCGAGGGTCCGGTCACCGCGGTTGGCTTGGAGCTGGTCGACGAGACAATCGGGTTGGGCCACCCGGTGTCAGCCTCGATCTTCAGATAAGCTTTCTCAACCGACGGCGGCGGCGCGTTGTCGCTTCCGTTCATCCAAATGGCCAGGCTCGCATGGTGGCGCAGGCGGAGCATCTGGCTGCGCAGCGACTCGGTGGCAATGGTGAGGTCGCCGGCGTCCCAGGTTCTCCAGTGCTCCCAGTTGTCGCAGCAGCACCAACCGGCAAGCACAAGGATTCCCATCTGGTCGGCGAGATCGAAGAACTTCTCTCCTTCCAGCTTCCCCTCCAGCCGGATGGCGTTCAGATGCATATCGCGGATGTAGGTCATCTCCGCGAGCAGCCTGTCGTCCGACTTGCGCAACAGCATCTCCGGCGCCCAGCCGCCTCCGCGAATTAGTACCGGCTGGTGATTGACGCGAATCAGCAGCGGCCGCTTGTCAGTCTTGATCCTTCCCAGTCCGTTGTTGTCGAATAACTCGCCAATCCGGGGCGCAGCGCCGTAGAGCTCTCCCGTGATCTCGCGGATGCCGAAGTTGGCTGACTGCGTATCGGAGACTGAGCCGGACGTAGTGAAGCTCACCGTGATCCGATGCAGTTTCTGGTCGCCCAGACCCGCCGGCCACCACAGCTCCGGGTGATCGATCTTCAGTTGGGGAAATTCGTTGGGAGTCAAGATGACTGGTAGAGTCTCTCGCGGAGAAAGCGTCACCTTCTTCTCGCAAGTGACCGCGTCGAACTCAGCGCGGACCACTCCTTCGACGGCAGTATCCGTATCGTTGTGCAACTCGGCGCGCACGGTCATATCGGCGCGATCCAGCGACTTCTCAGGGAAGTGCGTAACCACTGCTGGATAGCGCACTCTCACCGGCCCGCTGGCCGTGAGATACACCTCGCGCCACAGACCCATGTCCTTATCCGGCGGCGTCGGTGTCCAGTCGACAAAGGTAATGCCAAAATCCTTATCCGTCGGAGCAAACACTTCCACCGCGAGAACGTTGGCCTGGTCCTGGAGAAGGGCAGCGGTCGCGTCCAGCTCATAGAGCCTGTAGGCTCCGGCCATCTCCTTCGCGTCGGCGAGTTTCTTTCCATTTAGCCAGACGTTGGCCCTGGTGTTGATGCCGTCAAAGTGCAACCAGACCTGCTTCCCCTTCAGATCCTGCGGCACCTGGAATTCAGTTCGATACCACCACGAACACGCGTACGGGCTGCTCGCAGGCACGGGCAGATCAGAATACACCTGTCCGATTTGATACCCCATCCCAGGAAGTTTGCGCAGGTTGTCGGAATAGAAGATGTCGTGGAACTCTCCATCCGCCACCTGGGCGGCCAACACGGTCGAAGGTACGGTGGCCTTGTACCACTGGTCGGGCGTGAACTGCGAAGTCGACAGAACCTCGCCGGGCTGGCTGACCTTGCACGAACTCTGCAGGAGCCAGTTCTCTTTCAAATCCGCGCGGCTGGATGTCTCCGCCCGCCCCGCGGCCGAACCAGCCAGGCACAACATCGCCGCCATGACTACCCATCGATTCTTCCCGCACCAATTACTGATCTGGGCCACCATTGTCTTTTCGCCCCCTTCGCCGAACTGTTTGACCAGCATCTTCCCCGAGGCCGGCGCGGAGATGCAACAACTGGATACAACGCATTGCCAGTCTTCCTTGCCATCTTCGCCGCAGGCCACAAATCCCTTAACTAAACATGTTTACTACTTAGCATTGCAATGTACAGTAGCGCCAATTCACTGTCAAGCAGAATCTCTGTTTTGCCCCTGCCCGCGATGCGTCGCTTCACCCTGAATCCAGCGCACCGATCCTCAACACGGCCCGCGCCCGGTTTGCGCCACGATTGTTATTTCAATTATGTTTGTCATGTCGCTTTGCGCTACATCCTATGATCACCATTCGCCAGCTCGCCAAAGAGGTTGGACTGTCTCCAACCACTGTTTCCATGGTTCTGAATTCCAAGCCCCTGGCGCAGGCCATTCCAGAGGAGACCAAACTCCGCGTCAGGGCCGCTGCCAAGAAGCTCGGATACACGCCAAACCCATTTGCCCGTTCCCTCTTCAGCCGGCGCAGCGCATCCGTTGCCATCCTGCTTTCAGACATCACCGATCCCTATTGCGCAACGGTCATGAAGGGAATAAGTAGCTCCCTGCACAGCTCGAACTACGTTCCAGTGCTGCTCGATATCGACAACAGCCGGGTAAGATTCCGCCAGAATCTCCAAAAGCTGGTGGACCGCCGGATCGAGGGCATTATCGGTGTTGCCAACTCCTTTCTGCTGCGAACCGAACTTCTGGCGGCCATTGAACGGCAGCAGATTCCCATCGTCTTGATCGGCCGCGATATGGAGGGATCGGCCATCAGTTCGGTCGCTGTGGAAAATGAAGAAGGCGCTCTGCTGGCCATGAAGCACTTATACGATCTCGGTCATCGCAAGATCGGATTCCTCAAGGGACCTCCGAACATTGTTGACAGCGCGAAACGGTGGAAGGGCATCCTTCGCTTCGCGCGCGAAGCCGGAATGGAAATCGATCCCAAGCTTACGGTTCAGCTGAAGACCCAAAGCAGCGGCCCCGAAGCCGGATTCAGCGCAACCAGAGAACTGCTGAGCCGAAAGCGGAAGTTCACCGCGCTGCTGGCCTTTGACGACATTGCCGCCTTCGGAGCGATCCGCGCGCTGAGTCAAGCTGGACATATGGTTCCCAGGGACTGCTCTGTCATCGGATTCGACGACGTGTCGACGTCGACGATCTATAATCCTCCTCTGACGACGATTCGACAGCCGATGGAAATTCTTGGCGCCTCTGCCGTCGAAATCTTCCTCGATCTTGCGGAAGCCTTCTTTGAAAAGAAAGCGATCGCTCCGGTTCATCGCAAGATCCGGCCTAAGCTTGTGATCCGAGAATCGACTCGGGCACGAGAGTAGGCTTTGGGATCGGTCAGGCTTTTTCATCTGTGTCCTGGACCCTGGGGAGAATTGCCTCGTCAATCCAGCTTTCCGATTCACCCGCCTCAACGTCCTTGAATAGCCACCAGTGCTCGATGTATTCTGCCGTCTCTCCCAACTTCAATTCGCGAAGCGGCCCCAGAGTCTCAAGTTCGAGCGAGTTCGGGTCCGTATAAATCTCAAAATTGCAGCCATAATCTGGATATTTCGCGCCCGCTTCCACGCTTGCTCTTTTCACAAATAAGTGGCCGCTGCGAAAATATGCGCCCCAGCCGGATGGATTGAAGATGCCGGCCATCTGCTCCTTGAATTGACTCGCTGAATTCTTCTCCTGGCGCAGTTGGAGATATTTGGTTCCGATCCTCCATCGCGGGTCCGCCAGGTCTGTATAACTCCACAGGGTCAAGACGCCTTCGGGCAACAACCTGCTTGGCGAAAACGGCGCCTTCGGGGCAAAGGGGAGAATAGCTCTTCCACCGCCGACCATCACGGAGAGCGCCCAGGGCGCCATCTCGGTAGTCTCCTCGCCAAGATTGCGAATTCGATGCGTCACGGTCACCCGCGTTCCCGTCTCCGCC
>Ga0302320_10015805_pt1 | contig 15472 bp, 16 predicted proteins | sample Bog_T0_3_FD_202130 | JGI IMG/M metagenome (GOLD analysis project Ga0302320, IMG submission 202130) | Peat permafrost microbial communities from Stordalen Mire near Abisko, Sweden - Bog_T0_3 | ecosystem: Environmental > Terrestrial > Soil > Wetlands > Peat | place: Sweden: Abisko, Stordalen Mire... | reverse complement strand
GCGGCATCGCACATCAGAGCCTACTGGGTATGGATCGCACTGGCGGTGTGGATGCCCTGGAATGTCCGCGATCTGCGGCATGAGCGAAACGTCAAACTTGCTCTGGACGACGAAGCAGCGGCATATGTGGACCAGCTCGATGCGTGGGTTGCGAGACATCCGTCGGTCACGACCTTCGTTTATTCCGGGCTTCCGAGCGGCTATCATCACTGGGGCGTGACGGGCGCATGGAATATCGCGCATCATACGGCCGGGCTTCCCGCACTTTATTACGACTGGCCCGCGGCCACTAAGGCGATGGCCGAACAGCCGGTCGCTTTCGGCACGTGGGCATGGGACGGAAAGGCGGGCAGGCTCAGCGTTCAGATACACTTACCGGGTCAGTGAAAAACCGTCTATGAAAATCCCCAGACTGCGATGGATCATCGCGGGCCTTCTGTTCCTTGCGACCGCCGTCAACTATGCCGACCGGCAGGCGCTCGCCGTGGTGTCGGACAAGATCCGGACGCAGTTCGCGATGACAGAGATCGATTACTCGCGTATCCTGGCGGGCTTCTTCCTCGCGTACGCCATCATGTACGCGGGGTCGGGCTATATCGTCGACCGGCTGGGAACGAAGAAGAGCTTTTCGCTGTTCATCGGCGTCTGGTCGTTCGCCTCGGTGATGCACGCGTTCGCGACGGGCGTCTGGTCGTTCGGGATCGCGCGTTTTATCCTGGGCCTGGGCGAGCCGGGCAACTGGCCCGCCGCGACGAAGGCGGTATCGGAATGGTTCGCGCCGAAGCAGCGCGCGCTGGGGGTCGGCATCTTCAATGCCGGGTCTTCGGCGGGATCGGCACTGGCCCCGCCGGTGGTTTCGTGGCTCGCCATCGTGTACGGATGGCAGTTCGCGTTCATTGCGGTGGGCGCGGCCGGGTTCGTCTGGCTGATGCTGTGGTGGCTGCTTTACGATTCGCCGGACCGGAGCCGCTTCCTGCGCGAGAGCGAATACCGGGAGTTCAGAGACGACGTGGAGCCGCCCGCGGAAACGCGCCCCGCATCCGCCGCCAGCGTCGACTGGAGCCACGTGGTGCGGACCCGCGAGGCGCTCGCGCTGTGCATCGCCCGCACCTTTACCGATCCGGTGATTTATTTCGTGATCTTCTGGCTGCCAGCCTACCTGGTGAAGGAGCGCGGCTTCGATCAGCGGATGATCGGCAAGTATTCGTGGGTGCCGTTTATCTTCGGCGGCATCGCCTACATGCTGGGCGGATGGCTCTCCGGATGGCTGATGGGGCGCGGCTGGACGCTGCCGCGGGCGCGCAAGCGGATTATGCTGATCGGGTCGCTGTGCCTGCCGGTGGCGATTGTCGCGCCCCTGGTGCCGGGCGCGGGGCTGGCCATCGCGGCGATCTGTTTCATCACCTTCGGGCACGGTTTCTGGACGGCGAACCTCCAGACGATGCCGGCGGATTTGTTTCCCGGCCATGAAGTGGGAACGGTGGCGGGGTTTTCGGGGATGGGCGGGGCGATCGGCGGGATGGTGGCGAATCTCGGAACGGGCTATATCGTCTCGAATTTCTCGTATGCGCCGATCTTTCTGATCGCCGGACTGATGCACCCGATGTGCATGTTCATCATTTTCCGGATGCTGCCGGATTCAAGATTCCGGCGGGCGTGATGCGGTTTGAGTGATCAGGGCTCGCGGAATTTCTCGGGGAATGATGTGTCGGCCGACAGGTCTAGTTCAAGCTTCGTGCGGCCGTCATCTGCAACGGCTCCGACGGTGAAGGCACGGTAGGCAGTAACGTGGAGTGCTGCCGATTGGTTCTCAACGGCCACCGTTCGGACACTTGGTGAAAATGTCGGGTGGAGATAGAAATCGACAGTGCCTGTCAGCGGCAAACTGTCTGTTTCCGCAAGCACGACAATAGTTACGCGAAAGTAATTCGGCGAAATTTCGCTGACGCTGGCTTGGAGATGTCGCCCGTTGCGCTCGTCTCTGCCGCCCCACTGTCCTTTCTGCGGGTCCTCCGGGTCGATTGCCCCCCAGATGGGGGAGAGGAACGCGTGGCTCTCTCAAGCCCTGCAATGAGCCGCTGCGCATCCTCTTCCCAATTTGTGTCCGAAAGTTCCACCGCATTGCGCCGTGCCAAACCCAGGATCTGCCAGTCCTAGCCACAGCCAGGATGGACCGATAACCACGAGTACAACTCCCGCCAAACGAACCTGCTCCACGACGGCTTCTTCCCAATCGCTACCCGGAATAAGTTCGTCATCCACCCATACGTTCTCCGACCCGAAGCGCAGCCGGAGCCGGGCGAACAGTCGGAAAACGTAATTCGCGTCGCTCCTCCGGTAACTGATAAATATCTTCGTCGCCGGCGGTTTGCGCGTGCGGCTGTATTCCGCAAGCCCTGCGAGACGGCGATCTTCCGGCATCGGTCCCAGTTCGCGAACGTCCCCGCCCGTAATATACTCCGTGAGGGTTTCCATCGACGACAACAGAGATGCGCTTTGACGCCGCCGGTCCGCGAAGGTCGCAAGCACTTCCTCGTAGGCAAAGTACGGTTGATACAGGACCTCTACGCGGCCCCAGTAATAGCTCCGCGTGTATCGGGGCAAATGCAACAAATATCGATGGAAAGTCTCATGCGCAAATTCCCGTGCCAGGTCCAGCTTGTCTTTCTCGACCATTTCCACACGCATGGGAACCGGCCATATGAGTATCCCCGGCTCACCGGCAGGCTTGATGCGCTGCGCATAAACCGAAGCCGTTACCGCGGCGGCGCCCTGTATGCTTTGCTGGTTCAGAGTGAAGCAAACGACCAGTTCATCGGGCATCTGGACCGTACAGATGCCCGAGGTGTCGCTGATACCGGTGCGGCTGTCGATCAGAATGTAATCGTAGTCTGCGCGGAGGCGTCGCTTTACGGTTTCGAGAAATATACCGCCTCCGAGTTTTTCGTAGAATTCCGCCCAGTTAAACGAATTTACGTTAACCGCATAGCCCGGACCCTGCTGCCCGGAGGCGACGAAATCGAGCGTTCCCTGGTCCGGGAAATCCCATTCGAGCGATGCGGCGTAGCGCAGCAGATTGGTATAGGGATCGTGCCACGGCACGCGCTCATCGGCATCGATCCGTGGCTGGCGGGCGGCGGTGGCGAATTCCAGAAAGAAGTCGATGAGTCCCGGCGTCGAGACAAGTTCCTTGTCTTCAAGAAAGGGATGGAAATAGCGCTGGAGGCCGGGGGCTTCGAGGTCCCAGTCTATCGCGAGCACCCGCTTGCCGTTACTGGCGAGGATCCACGCGACGTTGGCAAGAGCCATGGAGCGCCCGGTGCCGCCTTTGTAGGAGTAGAAGGTAACGATCTTACCGGGGCGCTGGCCGTTGGGTATCGGCGAGGGGCTCACAGGGCGCCCCCTCCGGGGCCGCTGATACCGGGAGCCGATGCGAAAGGAATCCCGTCGCGCTGTGCCTCGCGCTCGATCGCGGCATCCTCAACTCTGCGGACGGGCCTGTCCTCCGCGATGAGGGCGGACCGGACCCGAACCATCGCGGTTTCGAGTTTGGCCCGAAGGTCCGCGGCGGAGAGAATGGAAGTCAATTCATCGAACCGTGCGGCGGCGCCTTCCGAGCGTTTCGGCACCAGCGCGCGGATGGATTGCTCGCCTGCGGTGCGGTCCACGGTGGAATCGCTCCAGATCGTCAGCAGTGCGGCGTTGGCGGATTCGGGTGAGTTCAATGCCGCCGCCATCTCGGGATGGCTCGCCAGGGATGCGGCATCGGTCAACACGAGCACCGCATCGCGTCTTTGGTGGGCATCCGCCAGTCGCTGGATCAGAGTGGCGTCCGGCGCGATCTGCCCGTAGAGCAGTTTCAGTTTCGAGGCGGCGGCTTCCGCCAGAACGCCTACGAAGTCGGCTTCTGCATAGGGCCTCCAGTCCGCGCCTTGGGCGTGGCAGAAAACTACGGCTACGCTATATGGGGCAAGCCACCCGGTCGCAGCCGGACCGGTATCGTGAAATGCGCTGGGGATTTCATCAAAATGTGGCAGCGCGGGCAGGTCCGGAAGCTGTGCCGCGTGTAATGCATCGCGCATCCGTTGCGCGAGGGCCATTTTTACCTTCGTGTAGTTATCTTTTTGTCCTTTGAGCTTGGCGAGGGCGCGAAGACCCATCTCCCGGTAGTTCTTCGGAAAGGCGTCGTCCGAATCCTGCAATTCGGTTACGGCTGCGGGTGGACGGCTGGCGGAGATCTGCCATACCACCGGAAAGATGACCCGGGGTCGTTTGCCCGCATTGGCGGGCTGCTCCAGCCAGTGCGCCCGGCGTGTGGAGAAAACCGAGTATTCCTTCCCGCAGAATCGGCTGTTGAAGTATGTCGGCGAACACAGGCATACGCACAGCTGGCTCGTGCACAGGCCGTCGGACAGAACCGCCGCCCAGTCGTCGCCATTCTCGATGTTGGTGGTGTCGAAGAAGGCTATGGATTCGGCGGGAAGCCCGGTTGCGCTTCGGACCTCTTCCTTTAGTTCCGATGCGAAGCGTCTTAGCGACTTGTCGCCGTCGAGGCGGGCATAGCTTGTGAAGAACGCGAATCCCATAGACGCAAACCTCTCATTATGAACCAGGCGGGTAAGCATAAACCCGAGGCGGCCGGCGCTTGCGATCCTTTAGCGCCCCTGGCGCCCGGTGCGGGGCTGGCCATCGCGGCGATCTGTTTCATCTTCTTCGGGCACGGTTTCTGGACGGCGAACCTGCCGATGCCGGCGGATTTGTTTCCCGGCCATGAGGTGGAAACTTGGCGGGGTTTCGGGGAGGGGCTGGGCGATCGGGGGGATGGTGGCTAATCTCGGAACCGGCTATATCGTCTCGAATTTCTCGTATGCGCCGATCTTTCTGATCGCGGGACTGATGCACCCGATGTGCATGTTCATTATCTTCCGGATGCTGCCGGATTCAAGATTCCGGAAGGCGTGACTTCTCCTTCAGAGCAACTGCATTCCCGAGTCTACGAAAAGCACCGTCCCCGTTATGCCGCGGCTCAGGTCGCTCGCGAGAAAGGCGGCCGCGTCTCCCACCTCGGCCGGGTCGGTCACCCTGCGCAGCGGTGAGTATGTTCTGGTAGCTTCCAGCATAACTGCGAGGTCCTTGACAGCCCTTGCCGAAACCGTCTTTACAGCCCCGGCCGAAATAGCATTCACCCGGATTCCGGAAGGGCCAAGATCGTTGGCGAGGTATCGTGTAGACGCTTCAAGCGCGGCCTTGGCGACGCCCATTACGTTGTAGTTAGGGCGAACACGGGTAGAACCGACGTACGTGAGAGTAATAATGGAACCTCCTTTCGTCATCGCAGGCGCCACGGCGCGCGACATCGCAACCAGCGAATAAGCGCTGACGTTATGAGCCAGCAGGAATCCTTCGCGCTCTGTCTCGACGAAGGGCCTCGCAAGATCTTCCCGGTTGGCGAACGCGAGGCTGTGGACAAACGCGTCGACCGGCCTTCCCAGACCGCCCAGAGCCGCGCCGAGCGCGGCGATATCTTCTTCCCTGAGCACGTCGCAGGGCAGCAGTCTCTCGACCCGCATATCGCCGGCGATCAGGCCGATGGTGTCACGCTGCTTGTCGTTCAGGTAAGTCAGGATGAGCGAAGCACCCTCGCGCACGAAGGACTGAGCGATCGCGTAGGCGAGACTTCTGGTGTTGGCGATGCCCGCGATCAAAGCCGTCTTTCCAGCAAGCAATCCCGCCATCCAATGAAGTTTAACGGAATCGCGCCGCGACTTCCATCAATTTAATGTAAAACCGGATTGTAACTAAAGAAGATATGAAATCCGATAAAGTCATGCTTCGCACAGATACCCTGAAATCTGACAAAAAAACTCTCTTGAATTACCGAATCATTGCATGCTAATATCGACCCACGATGGTGGTGGCAGCCCGGCATTACACCCCAAAGCGCGTGGTAATTACCGGCTTGGGGATCGTCAGTTCGCTTGGATCCACCATGGAGTCGGTATGGCATAGCCTGACGGAAAGCTGTTCCGGCATCGGGCCAATTACTAAGTTCGACGCGGGCAGATTCGCCACGCGCATAGGTGGTGAGGTGACGGCGGATTTCGACGCCGGAAAACACCTGACGCCGCGCGAAATCAACGTGCTGGGAATCGCGACACAGTATGCGATCCACGCCGGATATGAGGCCTTTGCGGACGCGGGGCTGTGCGAGCAAGATTACCGGCCGGAAAACGGGGTTGTTTTCTGGGGAACCGCCTACGGAGCGCTCGATCTCATTTCGGACGGTCACTGCCGGTTTTTTAACAATGGCCGGCTGTCCCCTTACTTTATTCCTGGAATCATGCAGAACGCGCCGGCTTTCGAGCTGGCGAAGCGGCTTCGCCTCGAAGGATCGAATCTCACCGTGTCGACGGCATGCTCGTCGAGCGCCGTGGCGATCGGTCACGCATTTCAGGCGATCCGCAACGGCGTCGCGGACATCGCCCTCAGCGGGGGATCGGAAGCTCCGCTGACACCACTCAATGTGCAGGCATGGTGCGAGTTACGCGCAATGTCGGTGCGCAACGACACGCCCGCCGCGAGTGTCCGGCCGTTCAGCGCAGACCGCGACGGCATGGTGCTGGGTGAGGGCGCGGGAGCCGTGATCCTCGAGTCGCTGGACACCGCGCAGGCGCGCGGGGCGCGCATTTACGCCGAACTGGCGGGATTCGGCGCCTGCTGCGATACCACTCACGTAACGCTTCCCGACCCGCGGGCGCAGGCCGCGGCGATGCGCAACGCGCTCGAAGACAGTGGCATGGATATTGAAGAAATACATTTCATTAACGCGCACGGCACCGGCACCAGTGCCAACGACAAAGCCGAGAGCGAGGCGGTCCGAAGTGTGTTCGGGCGGCGCGCCTACGACGTTCCCGTCCACTCGTCGAAGCCGTTTTTCGGCCATCTGATCGGAGCCAGCGGCGCGGTGGAGCTGATCGCCGCCCTGCTGTGCGCGAGGCACGGCGTGCTGCACCCGACGCTGAATTACTCGCAGCGCGATCCGGAATGCGACCTCGACTACGTGACCGAAGGGCCGCGGCGCACCCAGGCCGTTAATTTTCTCTCGAACTCGTTCGCCTTCGGGGGGAACAACGCGGTCCTTGCTGTGCGTGAGTTTATGGCATAAATCCCGCAGATTAATCAATTATTGACGCGGTCCGGAGCCAGATTTCTATTTTATGAATGTAACTGTCATTTCCGACGAGTACTCCCAGGATTTCATCCTGGCGGCACAGTATGCGGCTTCCGCCGGCCTGAAAACGATTGAGTTACGGTCGGCCTGGAACCGGCATTGTCTCGATCTGTCGCCGGCCCAGATCGGGGACATCAGGCGCGCGCGGGCGGACAACGGTCTTACGATCTGTGTCCTCGACACTTTTCTCTTCAAAGGCGCCTGGGAGGAGTTTTCCGCGCACGAGAGCGGGGAGCGCACCCGGAAGTACGTGGACTTAGCGGCGGAACTGTCGGTGCCGTGGATCCGGATCTTCGGTTTCTGGGCGACCGGCGGCCCTTCGGTCGACGCGCTTTCCGAGCTGGTACTGGAAGTGTCCGACCTGTGCCGGTCCCGAGGCATTGGTCTGCTGGTTGAGAACGGGACGTTTACCACCATAGCCGAAGGACACTCTCTTGCCCGGCTGCTCGAAAGGGTCGACAGAAAAGACGTTAGGGCGCTCTGGGATCCCGCCAATGTGCGGAACGGCGGCTGGCCGGAAGACAGTGGTTCGGGACTGCGGGCGCTGGGACGCCGCATCGCGCATGTGCACGTCAAGAATCCCCACCGGAACGGGGCAACCGGCGCGATGAGCTACGGCACGCTCGCCGGCGGTCTGGTCGACTGGTCCGAACAGCTGCGGCTGCTTGCCGAGACCGGGTTCGAGGGCTATCTGTCGCTTGAAACCCATGCCCGGCCGGATCGGGTAATACCACAGTCGCTGCTCAATTTTCCCGAGGGCGACATATTCTCCGACGGCGGCCAGACGGTTACGGACACCATGCTGGCGGATCTGAGGGAAATGATGCACCGGGAGCCGGCGTATGCCTGAACAACAATTCATGCGCACGGCGTCGACGGAAGTGTGGCCTGAAGGAAGGCTCAGGCGATGGATTCTTCAGGCGCTTGACGAAGTAAGACTCCAGCCCGAGGCGGCCGTGGCCGTCGCCGAAAGCCTTGTGGAGGCATCGGTAACCGGCGTCGATTCGCACGGCGTGCTGATGCTGCCCGTATATCTCGAACGTATCCGCAAGGGGGGCATTCGCCGCACGGGCGCGCCCGCCGTGATCAGAGTATCGCCGGGACAGGCACTGGTGGACGCCGGGAACGTGGCGGGCCAGTGGTCCATGAAAAAGGCTGCCGAGGCTGTGTGCGAAATCGCCGGGGAGTCGGGAATCGGTTTTGCGGCTGCTAAGAACGGCAACCATGTCGGCTGCCTGGCGCACTTCGCGCGATTCATTGCAGGCCGCGGTTTCGCCTGCATACTGGCTTCGAACAGCGGTCCGTCCGTTTCGGTTCACGGGGGAAGCAGCAAGGCGCTCGGCAACAACGCCTTCTGCATGGCCGTGCCGCGGGAAAACAACTGGCCGGTCGTGCTGGACATTGCCACCGGAAAGATCGCATGCGGGAAAATCCGCTGGCGGTCCGCCATCGATGAGACGGTGCCGAAGGATTTCGCGCTGTCGGACGCGTCGGGAAATGCGACGACGGATGCGTCGGCGCTGGACCACAACGGCTTCGTGCCTCCGTTCGGCGCGCATAAGGGCTACGGGCTTGCTGTGCTGGTCGATCTGCTGAGCGCGGGTTTCGGCGGGGGCTTGTTCAGTCCGCAGGTGACTGCGCAGAGAAACTTCACGAAGGCGCAGAACAACTCGCAGTTTCTGATCGCCTTCCGTTACCCGGCGGCCGGCAATTCCCAGCCGCTGGACGACTATCTGCGCTATCTGACCGGCATGCCGTCTTCCGACGGATACGAGGGAAGAGCCCTGCTTCCGGGCGAGAAGGAAGAATTAACGCGCCGCGAGCGGCTGCGCGAGGGCATTCCGGTTCCGGTTAAGGTTATCGAACAGGTTCACTCAATCCTCCGGGAAGCCGCGCCCGCCGCTGCTGCCGCCGCGGCGGTGGCATCGGCGGCCGGCGTGTCGACGGGACCCCAATGAGCGAGGGCTTCCGTCGCGTCCTGGGTCTGAACCGGATCGCAGTGGGGAACGCCATTCTGCTGGGAAGCCTGGCCATGGTGCTTCCCATCTATCCGTTTCTCACGCAGGAAGCGGGTGGCTCGCTGGCCGTATTTCAGAAGATGACCGCGCTCATGTACTTCACCCAGCTGCTGATTCTGCCGCTGGGGGGAGAACTGATCGACCGGTTTGCGCAGACCAGACTCAGTCTGATTGCGGGCGCACTGCTGCTGGCGGGATCCTTTGTGGCGCCGTGGCTGGTTCACTCGGTGCCGGTTCTGTACGCGGCACGCGCGGTCGAAGGAATTGCGCTCGGCCTGTTCACGCCCGCCGCGGGGATCGCGGTAATGAACGGAAGGCAGGGCAAGGCGGGCGAACTGTACGGCAGGTTTCACGGCCTGAGGAATATCGCGCGCATCGGGGCCCCCGCGGTCGGAAGCTTCGTCGCGGGCCTCTACGGCAAATGGAACACTCTGCTTGTGGCGGCCGGTCTGACGCTGCTGATCGCGGCGGCGATCGCTGCGTCGCCGGGACAGCGCGCGGCACGCCGGGACCGGAGACCTGCCGCGAAGGGTCTGCGGCGTCTGCCGGAACTGCGTCTGGCCGGCGCCCGAATTCTCACCACGACCGTGCAGGGTCTGCTGCAGCCGGTGATCCCTTATGTGCTGCAGAACTCTTTTGGCGTGCGCGATTCCTCGGTGGGCTACATGTATTCGATCGCCGGCGTGCTCGCCCTGACTATGCCGGTTTACTTCGGGCGCATCGCCGACCGCCGCGGCGAGGGGACGCCGATCGTGGCGCTCTCTTCCATCGGAACGGTGGCGCTGCTGGGACTGGCGGCTGCCAGGCAGCTTCCGGTGCTGGTGCTGCTGTTCGGCATCGGCATGGGCGTCACAGTGAGCGCGACCTCGATCAGCCACTCGATGGCCGTGGAAATGGCGGGCGACCACCGGCAGGGATCGGTCCTCGCAAGGGTCGAGTTTGCGGGAACGGTGGGAAGGGTGATCGGGCCTCTGCTGGGAGTGCCGGTGTACGCCCGTTTTGGCTGGACAGGCATATGCGTCGCCGGTGCGGTGTCTTCGCTGCTCATCGGAGTGCTGCTGTTCGCAAGTATCGGGATGGTGGCGCGCGTTCCCGAACCGGAGCTGACTACATGATCGGGTTTGCCATCTGCGGCGCGGGCCGTGTCTCCGTCCGCCATGCCAAAGCGATTCAAGCCGCGGGCGGCGCCATGACGCGTGTTTTCGACACCGACGCGGGACGGGCCGAATCGTTTGGCAAGCAATTCGGGGCCCGGCCGACAGACTCGTTTGAGGGTCTGCTCGAGGATCCGGACACCCACGTGGTGGCCATCTGTACGCCGCCCTCAACCCATGCGCCGCTGGCGGTGGCCGCAATGGCCGCGGGCAAGCACGTGATTGTCGAAAAGCCCTTCGCGGCCTGCGTTTCGGATCTGGATCAGGTGACGAACGCCGCCCTGCGTTTCGGCAGGCTGGCGATGGCCGTCAGTCAGCACAGGTATTCAGCCGCGGCCCGGTATATCGGCGGGCAGATCCGCACGGGAGCGATGGGCCGGGTGCGGGGAGTTTCCTGTCTGGTCCGGCGCCACCGCGCCGATTCCTATTTTCTCGAAGGCTGGAAGGGCTCGCGGCGTATAGCGGGCGGCGGCTCGCTGATCGGCATCGGCTTCCACTGCATCGACGTGCTTTGCGAGTGGCTGGGCCTTCCGGAATCGGTGGCGGCGCTGTCCGTGCCGTCCCCCAGCCGCGAAGTCGAGAGCTGCATTGCAGGTGTGATCCGCTTTCCGTCCGGTATCCTCGCCTCTTTTGACGTAGCGACCGGGCCCCTCGCCAACTGCCCCGACGAGATTGAGCTCATTGCGGATGCGGGCCGCTTCCGCATGGTGGGCGACCGGCTCACGGGAGCTGCGGAAGCGGTCGAACCCGACCGGACCGACCTGCACACCAGGCAGTACCTTTCTCTGCTCGGCGCGCTGGCGGGCGGGAGCGACGATATCGTGACGCCGGAGCATGTCCGGCCAGCCATGCGGACCATAGCCGCAATCTACCGAAGCGCCGAAACGGGCCGCTCGGTTGAGCTGGGAGGCGACCGATGAACAGTCTGGTCGTGCCGTGTCTCTATTTCCACCATGTGAACACGTGGATGAGTTCGTATACCAACTGTCCTCCGCAGCGTTTCGAGCTGTTCATGAGGAGCCTGAGCGCGCGATACGTCACCCGCAATCCGTCGCAGATTCTCGACGCGCTGCAGATCGGCGGGGCGTTACCCGGCAACTGCATCTCGCTGGCATTCGACGACGCCTACGCGGACATCCTGGATACGGCGGTTCCGCTGCTGATGGCTCTCGGGATGAACGCCGCGGTATATCCGATCGCGGATTACATCGGCCGTGGCAACGACTGGAATGTGAAACGCGAGGGCCCCGCGGATCACATGTCTGCGACGGACTTGCGCATGCTCGTGCAGGCGGGATTCGAGATCGGCAGTCACGGGGCTACCCATACCGCGCTGAATCTGCTCAGTGACAATGCGGCGGAGCGCGAACTGGGGAATTCCAAGCGGACGCTGGAAGACGCGCTCGGGATCGCCATCCGGGTTTTCGCTTATCCCTACGGAATTTTCACACCGGCCGCGCTGATACCGGCACGGACTCACTACGAAGCGGCGTTTTCCACGACGAAAAGCGAAAGCCGCGACTGGCGCAAAGACCGCCATGCTTTAAGACGGACTTATCTGTCCACGCAGAACACTGCGGCCGAGATCTGCCGTGTCATAGACGACTACAGAAAAGACGACTGCAAAAGAGAAGGCGTGCTGTCTCACGCCGTTAACTGATTTTTTCTATAACTGATTTTTCTATAAGGAGAAATCCATGGTAAGCGTCATAATTCCGACAAAGGATCGCCTGACCCTGCTTTCACAGTGCCTCAATGGACTGTACTGCCAGACCGCGACCGCTTCCGCGTTCGACGTGATCGTCGTAAACGACGGGGCAACTATAGGGGGTCTCAAGGAGATGCTTGAGAAGCACCCTTTGACCCGCCGCACGACCCTGCGGCTGCTGGACAATGCGCAAAACGGTCCCGCCATTGCCCGTAACCGCGGCTCGCAGCTGGTGAACCGGGAAATCATTGCGTTCCTCGACGACGACGCGGTTCCGGACCACGCCTGGATCGACACGATCATAAAGGCGCTGCCGCCGGAACGTACCGAAGTAGCCGCCATAACAGGGCGGATCCTGCCCCTTCAGACCGGACTGTTCTCCGACGCGCGGCAGGCCCGCTACGATCTGCGGCAGCAATCGATGGTCGACAGCGGACACCTGCAGACGGAGTTTCTGGCGGGAGGAAACAGCGCCGTCCGCACGGAAGTGTTTCACAGCCTCAACGGGTTCGATCCGCGCTGCACGATGATGCACGACCGTGAATTCATGCTGCGCATGAAGCGGCTCAACAAGCTGGCGATGTACTGCCACGAGATGGTGATTCACCACGTGCACGTGAAGTCGGTCCCCGACGCTTTCACGAATGCCTTCACGTCGGGAAGGTTCCGCTACATGATGGGCAATGAGTACGCATCGGAAAAGACGTCTCTGATGAAGGAAATCCGCACGGCAAGGAAGCATTTATCCACGCGCTATCCGGGATATGGCAAGTCGGTGAATGCGGTGAACTCCTTCCTGCATTGTTTCCACATGCTGGGATACCTGACGGCCCGCCAGCGGCACGACGTGTGGCCAAAAGTCAAAGTCGCCGACTCCTGCACGGAGGTTCGCCTGAATGCGTGAGCGGTGGCTGGAGGCTGCCGCCTGCCTGGTGAATGTCGCGGGTGATCTGCCGTTTTCCCTGGCGGGCCGGACTTCCGGCTGGGTGGCGGACTGTCTGGCGGAGATTCATCCGGACCGCGGCGAATTTCTCCGTCTGACCCGTCAGGGGATTGCCGAACGCCTGCCCGGCGCGCCGGCGGAACAACTGGCGGCCGAGGTGTTCCGAAACTACCTGATCACGCAGTACGTGGACAAGCTGCAGGTCAAGAAATTCCTGACCGGTGAGCCCTTCGCATGGCGTGAAATCGGAGACTCTTCCGAACTGCGCGCCGCCATGCCGCGCGGCGGGGCCATCGTCTGCTCCTGCCATTTCGCGCACTATGCGCTGCTGCCGGCGCTGCTGAACGGCCAGGGCATCGATGTAGTGTTTCTGCGGGGCAGGGCGGACGTGCTGGGAAAGCTCGAAAAACACAAGGGCGACATCATTTACAGCAGCGACCCCACCGCGCCCTTTCGCCTGCTGAAGGCGCTGAGCGGCGGCCGCGCGGTTTTCATGATGATCGACCAGATCGACCCCAAAGGCATCACCGCCACGCTGCAGCTTCTGGGACAACCCGCGCACGCGCAGCTGGGCATCGGCTGGCTGGCCGAGCGCGCCAAATGCCCGCTCATTACTATGTCGCTCGAACAGCGCCCGGACGGCCTTCTGCGCATTAAGCCCCTCGCCGAGGTTTCTCCCGCGGGCCGCAAGACAGAGGAGACGCTGCAGGAGGTTTTCAGTAGTCTCGAAGCGCCGATTGCGGAACGTCCGGAGTCCTGGCTGAACTGGTATATCGCGGGATGCGGGAAGGAAGGCCCGCAGCTGCGCTCCACTCTCAAAACGAGCAACGACGCTTTATGGAAGGGCCTGACGGAATGGGAGCCCGCCGGCCCTCCGGCGCTGCGTTCGGCTGCGGGCGGAGCTTAGGGATGGCGGATCGCGAAGAGCTTGTGAACTGCGTTTATGAGGCAATCGCTCAGACCGTCGGCGTGGACCGGCAGACACTCACGCCGGAGACTACCGTCGTGAGCCTCGGAATCGATTCCCTGAAATTCAGCGAGGTGCTTATGCAGATTGAAGAAACCACTGGCCTGCTGGCTGACGATGCGTTCCTCGACAAGGCGGCGACCATCGCGACGCTGGGAGATCTGTCGGCTCTGATTCTCGGCCTGCAGGAAGCGTCGGCTGCCGCTCCGAAGACGCAGGGAGCGGCATTGTGATCGACCACCCCAGCTTACTGGCCGTTCTGCGCAACGCGCTCGAGACCGATTCCAGCCGCGTGTTCACAATCTTCGACGAGCGCGGCAAGCCGGAATTTCCGTACACTGTCTCGGCGCTCGCGCTGGATGCGGAGTCCATGGCCCGGCGCTACCAGGAGGCAGGGGCAGTGCGGGGCGAGCGCGTCGTCATATCCGTCGACACTTCGCCTGGTTTCCTCGCCGCTTTCTGGGGCTGCTTTCTCGTGGGAGCGGTTCCCGTGCCGTCCTACCCTCCGGTCCCCGGAGCAAACAGCATGGGCGGCATCAGGCGTCTCGAGTCGGTCATCCGGCGCTGCCGGCCGCGCGCGCTGGTGAGCGCTTCGACGACGCGGCGCGACCTCGATTCGAACGGGATGGACTCTGTGACGTGGATCGATCCGCAGGCGCTGGAGCCAGGATCGTTTCATTTCATTGAGAGGGCGACGGTCACGCCGGAATCGAGCGCGCTCATTCAGCTCACCTCGGGAAGCACATTGGATCCACGCGGCTGCGTGCTCTCGCACCGGGCGGTCTGTGAAAACGCGAAGGCCGCGATCGTCGAGATGGACGGCTGCGAGCAGGACAGCGGTGTCATCTGGCTGCCGCTGTATCACGACATGGGCCTGATGGCCGGAGTCATTCTGCCGATGTACATGGGCCGGGTCATTCTGCAGTCGCCCAAGCGTTTCGTGCTCGACCCCTTCTCGTGGCTCAACGCCATGGCGCGCCATCGCTGCGGCCTCTCGGCGGCGCCTAACTTTGCTTTCGCGCTGGCTAACCGCAGGCTGCGCGTCAAACGGCCCGTCTTCGACCTGACGAATGTGCGCTTGATCCTGAACGGCGCCGAACCGGTGGATCCCGAGACCGTTCGCGAGTTTAACCGGCTGCTGGAACCAAGCGGTCTGAGCCCGACCGCGGTTCGCCCGGCCTGGGGCCTGGCGGAATCGACAGTTTTTATCTCCCAGTCTCCGGGCGGAATGAAAGTCGACGAGCTGGACCGGCGCACGCTCGAAGAAGAAGGCAGCGCCTTGCACAGCGTCGGCGACCGGCCGGCCACGTCGATCCCGTCGGCCGGCCGGCCGTTCCCGGGAGCGCAGGTGCGAATCGTCGGCAAGAAAGGCGAGATTATGCCGGTGCGCGGCGGCGGGGAAATAGAAGTGATCACAACCACTCTGATGGACGGTTATTTTTAGGACCCCG
>Ga0302320_10015804_pt1 | contig 15472 bp, 11 predicted proteins | sample Bog_T0_3_FD_202130 | JGI IMG/M metagenome (GOLD analysis project Ga0302320, IMG submission 202130) | Peat permafrost microbial communities from Stordalen Mire near Abisko, Sweden - Bog_T0_3 | ecosystem: Environmental > Terrestrial > Soil > Wetlands > Peat | place: Sweden: Abisko, Stordalen Mire... | reverse complement strand
ACCACAGCGATGGCCACCATCCCTACCGCGTCCGCCCCACCCTTATCGGTACTGATTCCCGCGCGCTTGAATCCCCTGTCCATGACAAAGGCGCCTGCAACGGCAGCAAGCCAAAGCATCAGCCCGAAGGTGGGTACGTTAAAGTGCCAGATGTGCAGATAAGGCAACATGTCTATATAAGTATAGACGCGGTCGGTTCCAGAACCGCGCTCCCCGTTTACCCCTCGATTTGCACAGACATCCCTGCCAATTCGAGCGATACTGTGTGCATGGCAACCGTCACTTCTAAGGGACTTGAGATCCTCTTTACCCGCCAGCAGATTGCCAACCGCGTCGCCGAAATGGGCGCCCAGATTACGCAGGACCTCAATGGCGAAAAGCTCGTTATGATCGGCGTACTCAAAGGCGCTGCGCCGTTTCTGGCGGATCTCGCTCGAGCCGTGCAGGTCGACGCGACGTTCGACTTTGTCGCCACCTCCAGCTATGGCAAGGGACAGCGCTCCTCCGGCGCCGTCAAGCTCATCAAGGATCTCGACGAGCCCATCGAAGGCAAGAATGTCCTGGTCGTCGAAGACATCCTCGACACCGGCCTCACGCTCGCCTATCTGCGCAAGCTCTTCATGCAGCAGCACCCCAAAACCCTGCGCATTGCCACGCTGCTTGACAAGCCCTCCCGCCGCATTGAGAAAATCGACGCGGATTATGTCGGCTTCTCCATTCCCAACCTCTTCGTCATCGGTTACGGCATGGACTACGCCGAGCGCTACAGAAATTTGCCGGACATCTGCCTGATGTCGCCTGACCATCCTGAGTAGAACCGTGAAAGTAGACCAGAACCTCGCCGCCTGTGAACTTCTGCATGGAGCCTATCGAGATTTCAACGCCCGCCGCCTCGACGCAGTTCTCGCCCGCATGCAACCCACCGTCGTTTGGCCAAATGGCATGGAAGGTGGCTACGTCCACGGCCACGCCGGCGTTCGTGAATATTGGACCCGCCAGTGGGCCATCCTGGACCCGCGCGTCGATCCAACCCACATAAAAATCGACCCGTCTGGACGCTTCGTCGTCCGAGTTCATCAGGTCGTTCACAACAACGATGGCAGCCTTCTCTTCGATACCTTCGTCAGCCACGTCTATACCCTGCGCGATGGCCTGATCGACCGCATGGAGATAGAAAAAGACGCGCCGTCCGCGGCCGAAAAATAAACGCCCCATCCCATGCAATGACGTCCCGCGGTGCTGCCGAACTCAATTCTGCTCCAGCGTGAGGGCGTAAATATCGGTCGTTCCCACGTCCCGGATCAACATCGGCGTGTCTTCGGGATCGAGGCCCATCCAGACCGTGATCGAACCGGTGAAACGGAATCCGGCCAGGTCGATCACCCGCTCTGCCGCGCCACCCGAAGGGCGGACTCGAAAAACCCCTGCACCAGCCCCCCTGTGCACGAAGTAAAGAAACTTTCCATCTCGCGACCAGGTTAAATAATCGCGGGGCGGAGCATCCCCGATGAACAGGGGCGACCATCGCTGCGTCTCGAAGTCGAAGACTGTGAGGCTGTCCTGGTTTGAGAACCCGGCGACGAAACGGCCGTTCGGCGACCAGCGCGGCGACCACATGCCTTTCGAGCCGGGGAGGGTGGTAACCCGGTGAGTGGCAAGCTCAAGCACCTTGATGACCGCTGTTGGTGTTCCCTCGTTTGTTTCTTCTGAAGCAAAAACGATCCTCTTCCCGTCCGGAGACCAGTTCGGATCGATCTGTGGCGACTTGTCTTCCGGGAGAAGCGGCCGCGGGGCACCACCCCCAGACGGAATAACAAAGATTTGAAATCGATTGGCTGACGCAAAATCGCAAAACACAATTTGGGTGCCGTCAGGCGACCAGCGGGGATTGAGCGGATACATGGGACGGCTTGTGAGTTGTTCCGGGCTGCTGCCATCCCGATTGGCCCGCCACAGGATGCCTTCCGGGTAAGTAACATATGCGATGAACTTGCCATCCGGAGAGAATGTGAGATGCTCGGCGGAAATCCCTCCGAGCCAAGGCTTCAGCTGTTTGGACTTGACGTCAAGGTGAACCAGTTCCCCGCGCAGCACCCGGCCCTGGGCAAATATCTTCGTTCCGTCCTTGCTGGGAATGGCGGCCGACCAGCGAATCGGGCCTGAGGTTAATTGAACCGGCTCAGACGACGACCGCCGAAACAGCCCCCGGCGCTCATCAAGAGCCCAAATCTGCGCGCCGCGCCAGGCCATGCTGTCAAAGGCAGATTTATTCGATCCCTCGGACAAGAAGACGAAGAACTTTCCATCGGGTGTCCAGCGGCCACAGCAAATGTCCGGCGAACTCCACGCAGGCAGCAACCGCTGCAGATTCGATCCATCCGACGAAACCGTCCAAAGCTCGCCATTGTTAGTAAACCGGATGGTTTTGCCGTCCGGCGACCAACTAACATCCCAGTTCGTTAACCGCTCCGCCTTTCCTCCGGACGCCACCTCTAAAGCTCCCGTCCCGTCGCTCTTCACGATAAAAATCTTGGAAACGTTTTTGTCGTCCACCGTGTTATAGACAACCGACTTTCCATCGGGAGACCATGCTGCGGAAGTAACATAAACACTTGTAAGCAGGCGGCGGGTCGATCCTCCAGGAACGCGAACACTCCATAAGCTCTGGACGCCGTCTTCCGAACGGACGAGAAGATTGGACCCGTCCGGCGAAACGTCCATGATCCAGGGGTTCGCCAATGCCACCGGAACGGGCGCTATCCCTCCCCCGGAAATCGAGACCTGCGCAACTCGGTTCGGGTCGTAAAAATTGGGATTGAAATAGATCCTGCTGCTGTCGGCGCCGGCCAGGTTTTTCGTTTTGCCGTCGTAGGTGATCGGAGTATATTCGACGACGCGAAGAAACCCGGCCGGTTTGTTGAAGTACCGGGCCTGGACCCCCAGACCAACGGCAAGAAGCCCCACAACGACCGCTGTCACCCAATATCGAAGACGAACCTGGCCCGGGTTCTTCCTGCGGGCGACCACAGATTCGTCGACTGAATTCTGAAACGGTGGCTCGTTGAATGGCCCCGGAACCCACTCGCTCTTTCCATTTTCTTTTGTTTCGTTCAGTGAAAGAACGACCTGGCTCGCCGCTCCATACGACGCCGCTCCATTCGACGCCGCTCCATTCGTCTCTGTACCTTCGGCCGTGAGCGCAGCGATGAACCGGTAGCCCTTCCCGGATACCGTCTCTACGTAGCAGTGCTTCTCTCGATCGTCGCGGAGGGCCCGCCGTATTTTGCGAATCGCCGTATTGATACCGTGTTCGCTGTCGATGAAGACCTCGCTCCCCCACAAGCACTTGACGATTTCATCCCGGGTTACAAGGTGTCCTTTCTTCTCGACCAGCAGGATCAGAAGCTCCATTGGCTTCCTCTCGAGCTTGACCACACGGCCGCTCCGGCGCAACTCAAAACGGTCGCAATCCAGATTGAATTCCTTGAACTTGATCACATCGGGGTCTCGGGGGAGCGAGTTTAAGATCAGCAGTAGTATAGCCCAATCCAAATTACCTTCCAATAACAAGTGCGCTTTCAATTTGTTATCGGTTCACCAAAACTTCATCTTCGCTTTACTTCGGCTCCATTGTGCTTACTCGCTCCCCGGCCGCAATCTAGGTCGCAAGCTGGTTGAACCGGCTAAGGAGGAAGATGAAATGAAAGGTTTCTGTAGGACCACGATCGCAATTTTCGGGGCGCTTTTGCTGGGATTGGCATGCAATTCCAGCGTCAGCGCAGAATGCGGTTCTCCCAGTCTGTCCCATCCGGCCCCCGCGGCCTGGCGCCCGTCGGCCACGCTTGGCAGGGCTCACCTCGCAGCAACATCTTATGCGCTCGTCTCGACTGCCGAGAGAGACGGCGATGAAGATGAGCAGTCGATCGTGGGAATGTGGCATGTGACCTTCACCGCCAAAGGCAACGGCAGCGGAGGGCCGCCGGATAATACGCCCATAGACAACGCTCTTGTTGTATGGCATAACGACAAAACCGAGGTCATGAATTCCGGACGGCCCCCGCAGGACGGAGAAATCTGCCTGGGCGTGTGGGAGCGAACCGGGCGATGCGAATACAGACTCAATCACTTCGGATGGGGAGGGTACGATACGACGAACGCTCCGCTTGGGATTGGGAATCCAATTGGTCCGACTCACATCACCGAAGAGGTCACCTTAAGTCCCGACGGAAAACATTTTGCCGGCAGGTTTACGCTCGATGCATACGATACTTCGGGAAATCAAACAGCGCACATCATTGGTGTGATCAAGGCAACTCGAGTCACTGTAGATACGACGGTTGGCGACCTGCTGTAGGGTCAAGCCTTTTCACGGCCTGGTTGAGCGGCGGGACATCGACACCTGCCGCTCTGCCTTTCTTCGAGCAAACGATCTCAATACAAGTTCCAACAGTCGCAATACAGGGAGTCCAGGCTGCTTGTCGTGCGCAGCCCTTAATCTGCCAACCTACAACCCCCCCTTAGTCATTTTTCCCTCTAAAATAGCCGGTATCTTGCTCCCAAGCCGGTGGGAACTTGAACGCTTGCCACATGCAATACATTGCATAATAATAATTAAATAATTCAAATTCCTCTTCATTTCGCAGAGTTTCGTTCGGCACTCAGATTGCAATGATGCTTAAGTACCAATCAGCCTTGAGCTGTGGTAACCCACATCGAAGGTACTTTTGTGCGATGACCCTGAAAGGAATGCTGGCGGTATGGACTCTTTCGATCGTCTGACGAACTCCTCAACATTGAGTCCGCCGTCATCTCAAAGTGGAGCCATGACCCAAAGATTCGCAACGACGAATGACAGGCGGAGCAGGCAGCGTTTCAGCATGAACGCACCCCTCATCGTGATCATAGGGGATCGCAAAATTCCCGCCTACACGCGGGACCTGAGCAACCGCGGAGTCTTCTTTTATCTTGGCCTGGCAGACAGTATCTTGATTGACCGCGACTTCGAGTTCATGGTCGAACTTCCCCCGGAGATCACGCTTTCATACTGTTGTGTCATCCGCTGCCAGGGTCGTGCAGTTCGCAAAGAAAATACGTCCAGCGACTTGACCGGCGTCGCCGCGGAAATCTTACACTATTCCATCCTCAGAGAGCCCTTGAAGAGCGCCTAAAGTTTTCGCATCCCCAGTACGCGATGATCTACAAGCCAACTTTTTACCACATAAACCAGCTTGTTATTGCTGTCCGGGTCGGTCGGCATCAAGAAGAATCCCGGATCAACTAGATAGCGAATTGAATTGTACACAATCCCTTCCATCACTTCTCCGTCCGTGAATTGCAGACGCATCCAGATTCCGTGCACAATCGGGGCACGCGAATGGAAGTTTATATCCTTGTGATGGGGGTCCCCTTCAAAGCTGTTTACATAGAAAACCGCTTTGACTTCGCTGGTCGGTATCTCTTCGAAAAGATTTGTTTCAAGATGGCGGATTCGGAATGTGTCCGGCGAGCTGTGAGGCGCGTTGCTCAAAAGCTCTTCGATTGTGTTCCAAATCGGCGACTCCAGGTATCCCTTGATCTTCTTCGTTCCGAACTGTATGACAACTTTCTCTGACATCGGCGATTTCTGATCACCTGAGTTCGGGATCAGGCTCTCTCCCTCGTATGCACGCTGAACTGCTTGACCGGAGGACTGAGGTTGTACTGCTTGATCTTGTACAACAGAGCCTTGTAGCTGATCTGAAGGTCGTTTGCTGCCGCCTTGCGGTTCCATCCAGTTCCCTCCAACGTTTGTGCGATTGCTGCCGATTCAGCTCCGCCCTTCAAGTTTCGTACCAGGTACTTCAAGCCTCCATTGCCGTTTGTATCTTCCGCCATGGAGAAAGAGGAAGCAGAATTATTCTGAGGAACCAGTTCGTTGATGATCGCCTCTTCGTCGGCGAGTACCAGGTAACGCTTGATGGTGTTTTCCAGTTCGCGAAGATTTCCAGGCCACGGATGGCTGCACAGCGCTTCCATCAGCGCCGGAGAAATTGGCAATGGATCACACTCATACTTCTCCGCCACCTTGCGCATAAAATGCTGCGACAAAATCGGAATCTCGTCGGTCCGCTCCCGCAACGGCGGCATCTTCAATGTAAAACCATTCAAGCGATAGTAAAGATCTTCACGAAATGTCTTCTGCGCGATCGCCGACTTCATGTCGATATTGGTTGCCGCAATCACGCGCACATCCACCTTTACGCTTGACCGGCTGCCCAGTCGAGAAAAGCTTCCATCCTGCAGCACCTGGAGTAGCTTCGCCTGCAAAATCGTCGGCATCTCGCCAATTTCGTCAAGCAGTATCGTTCCGTTATTGCAGATCTCAAACTTCCCGGGCTTCGACTTGACCGCGCCCGTAAAGGCACCCTGCTCATATCCAAACAGCTCGCTTTCCAGCAAATCAGCCGGCATGGCCGCGCAATTCACCTTCAGGAAGCTGCGCTGGCTTCGCGCAGACATCTTGTGAATCAACATCGCCGCGATTTCCTTGCCCGTTCCGCTTTCCCCTAAAATCAAAACCGGAATGTCAGCCCGCGCAACCAGGGTGCATTGCGATTCGATCTCCCGCATCCGCTTGCTGCAGCGCACAAACGACGTGTTTTCATCCAGCGGAATCTCTTTGACGTCGTCGTCGATCGGTTCCTTGGCCGCCTCTTTCAGGCACTGCTGAACTGCCTGGTCGATGTCAGTCTTTTTGAAAGGCTTGAGAATGACGTCCGTCGCTCCCATCCGGATCGCGACGATAACTTCCTGCAATTCCGCCGAACATGCCAGCATCACTATAGGAAGCGCTGGATGCGATCCATGGATCTTTGCCAGCAGCCCCATCGCGTTCTCTTCGGTATCATCTGCGCCAATATGCCAGTCCATCAGCAGCATGTCAGGCGCGGGCGACTCTTTCAAGCTATTGGTAAGTTCCGCGGCCTCCGCAAACATACGCACGCAAAAGCGGTCAGAGAGAATCCGATGAATATAGTTCAGCACTGCGGGTTCTGCATCGAGCACTGCCACTAAAGGGCGGCTCTTGCCGTCCTTTAGTGGCGCTTTGCGAAGCGTATTCGCCATCCCAATTCCTTTCATCCGTAGAAAAGAGAGAAAAAAGTTCTAGATCGAGTGTCTGATTCTATCCCGGATGAGAATCTATTTTCCATCCCCTAATGGTAATCAATTACCCATGTATGCAACTGTTTACACATATGAAACTTAGTGCACCACTGCACCGGCCACTGGTCCAGGAATCGTATTTTTCAGAGCACGGATAACTGTCAGGATGGCAATGCAAGGACAGCGGCCTGGCTCAAATCCTAAAGTGAATCGTCAACATTGAAATGGCTGTAACCGGTTGTGTTCATTATGGCACTGCGAAAAAATCGCCTGGGGTCGAAGCGCTTCCGGAGAAGGTATCTTGCGACTATGAATCACCATTGAAGAAGCGGTAAGACTTCCTGCATTGTCGCCCGGTAGCCGTGTATTAAAGTGGTGTCCGCTTTTCTGTTCTACGATCGGATGTGTTGGTCGCCCGCCCTCTATAACACAAAAGATGTAGGAACTATACGTCCAATCGATCTCGCGCTCTGATGTGGCGCTCTCGGTTTCGTTGTTGATTTCCCCATTCCGGTTCGGCCCGCAAATTGCTAACTTATTTCCGAAACGATTTCACAACTTTTTTCAACACTATTGGAGTTCAAACAGCGAATGCCTTTAACGCGCGCACCTGAATTTGTGGAAACTCGCGACCTGCCTCCGATGAACGTCATCTTCGGACAATCAACTCATATGGCGCTCGCTCGCCAGAAACTCGAGCGCACCGCCGAAACCACCGTTCCAGTCCTGCTGCAGGGAGAGAGCGGCACGGGGAAAGACATCTTTGCAAAGCTGCTCCACGCCCGGTCGAATCGCTCAAAATCGCCATGGGTCAAAGTCACATGTCCGGCAATTCCCCATTCCCTTATCGAGTCGGAGCTTTTCGGCTATGAGAAAGGTGCATTCACAGGCGCCTATTCAACCAAGCGGGGAAGGGTGGAGCTTGCTCACCTCGGAACCCTGTTTCTCGACGAAGTCGGCAGTCTCGATATCTCCGTCCAGGCGAAGTTGCTCCAGGTACTTCAGGACGGCAGCTTCATGCGGGTCGGCGCTCAGGACGCAAGAAAGGTAAACACCCGCCTCATTTGCGCGGCTAACGGTAATTTGCGCCAGCAAACTGAGGACGGCACGTTCCGCCTCGACTTCTTCTTTCGCATCAACGCCGTCACAATCGACCTGCCGCCTCTTCGACAAAGAACTGCGGATCTGCCCGTCTTGATCGACTATTTCCTCGATGTGCATTCGAAGGCGTTTCGTACCAACCCCAGACCGCTTTCGCGCGAAGTTACGCGGCTCATGCAGCACTACAACTGGCCTGGAAACATCCGCCAGCTTGAAAACATGATCCGCAGCTACGTCCTCATCGGCAACGAAGAAGCCCTCGTCGCTGATCTGGTTCCAACCACCCCCAACAGCCTCATCCCAGAAATCGATATCGCCCATCCAATTTCGTTGAAGGAGATTACAAAGGCCGCAACACGCGATCTGGAACGCGAGATCATGTTGAAGGTCTTGCAGGCCAACGGATGGAGCCGGCTGAAGACCGCCAAGTGGCTCAATATCAGCTATCGCTCGCTTCTCTACAAATTGCAGGATTCGAACGTTCGCGGTATTCCGGGCAGGCCGCCCAAACCGAAAGACCCAGCCTCCGAGCCTTCCACACGAACCTAGATTCAAATCGACCGGGGGGTTCTAAACATGAGTCCTTCTATCCCTCGGTCGCACGCCGCGCCTTCAATGCTTCAGCATGTGGGCTCTCAACTCTTCGCGAGCAGCCTGTCGTAGGCCGATGTTGTCTGCTCCATCATCGCTTCCATGGTGAATTTCTCGCCAGCCAGTTGCTTCCCTGCTGCTCCCATCGCCTTTGCCTTCACTGGATCGGAAAGCAGCTTCATGATGGCCGTCGATAGTGCCTCGGGATCATCGGAAGGCACAACAAACCCCGTCACCCCATCCTGAACAGCCTCTGCGTTGCCGCCCACGTCCGTCACAACGGCCGGCAACGACGCGGCCATCGCCTCCACTATTGCGTTTGAGAAACCCTCGCTACGAGACGGAAGAACGAAAATATCGGCCTTTGAAAGATGCGTGCGCAGATTAGAGACCCCGCCGTCGAATCGAAATCGTCCGGATAACTTCAGGTCTTTAACCATCGCCACCAGTTCGCCGAAATACTCGGTCTCAAGCACATCTCCGGCTATGCTGAATGTCACGCCCGGAAATCGCGGTGCTATTAGTCCCGCTGCTTTGATAAATACGTCGTGCCCCTTCACCCGGCGAATATGGCCTACGGTTGTAACAAGTGACTCGCCCGGTGTCTTTTTCGACGCCGCACCCATGTTCCAATCCGACAGGTTCAGCCCGTTATAGATGGTCTGCACGCGGGCCGCGTCAATCCGATCCGAGTCAATGCAATGACGCCGCACTTGCTCCGATACAGCAAACACAGCATCCGGCGCGTTCGCCATGAGCCTGTATGCGATGTTATGTTTGCGAGCCCTCAGGATCCCCATATCCCGACGCGCCCAGATTAGCTTCGCGTTCGACAACGATTTGGTGATGAATCCCGCCCAAAGATCGGAGCTCTCAAAGAACGTATGGACGATTTGCACTTTTTGGTCTTTGAGGAAGCGGCCCAGTTCAAACGCAGCCCGCATCGCTGTCAAATCGTAGGTTCGCTTGATCGGCAACAGGTACACAGGACAAGGCGGCGACTTTAACTCGGCGATCCCGGGATAGATAGAAAACGTGAGAATTGACGCCCGATATCCATAACTGGGCAGAACCGCCGCGGACCGGATAGCTATCAGTTCGGCGCCACCCATCGCCTTCGGAAATTCGTCAAGGATCATCAGCACGTGCGGTAAGTCGCCATGCGATGCATTTGCAGCGAGCGTTTCTTCTGACGGCATAGCCGCGACTTCAATCATTTCTCAGCCTCGTAGCCGTAGAAGTTTTCCGATCAAGGCGGGCAATGCAAGACCGCATTTCCCAAACGGTGTCATTAAGGTAGTAGCTTATGGCCGCATCGCAACCTGGGGCGCGCTGCTTCGCCGGCTCTTCAGCTTCCGCGCCAGCCGGCTCAACGTCAATCCCTCAATCTGCAGCATGCAATAAACAGGAGAAGATTCGTAGTGTGCTCCGCCCCGCGGAATGTCATACGGATCGGTTTCCGCGTCGATATAGCCGCCATTCGCGGAAAAATTTGCACGGTAGCCTGTTGCCGGAATCAGCCTCTTGGTTTCTTCGCGAATATTCTTGGGCCGGCCAAATGGGAATGCGAAGAACCCCACAGGCTTTCCCAGAATCGTTTCCAGCTCTTCACGGCACCGGACAAGCTCTTCCCTAGCAGCTTCAACACTGGAAGTTCCAAGGTCGATATGATTCACCGTGTGAGCCCCCACTTCCAGCCCCATGGCGCTCCACTCTTTAACATCCGCGGTACTTAACATCGGATAGTGAAATGGATAAGCCAAGTCATGCGGGAAGTCACGATTTGTATCGATGTAACCGCTATTGATGAAGGCGCACCCGGTAACTCCCAATGCCTTCATGATAGGAGCACCACAAGTAAAAATGTCCTGGTAACAGTCGTCGAAATGAACGGCGATCGTGGTCGGCTTAAGCGGCTTTCTGCTGCGAATATGCTCGACAAGATCGGCCGTCGATGTTTGCGGGTAGCGTTGAGAAATCGCCAGTAACTGCGCCGCGAAAGTCCTGCGATCTACGGTCAGTACATCTTTCGAATAATCGTTAACCCGGTGATACAGAATGATCGCCCCTCTTGATCGCGAGAGACCATGCCACGCACGCACAATAAAATACAAGCCGGAGTAATAAACAAACAGCACATACAGGTTCCGCAAAATCGTGATGCCGGCTCCGCTCGGCTTCCAATGTGCCAAGGGCGCTTGATTCGAAGCGGCTGTGTCCGGTTCAGCAATGGATGACTCTTCCCGGATCATTTCCCCTTGCGCACGGGTTACTTTTTCATCTCTGATGAGACACACTGCCCTGGCCAGAACTTGCGCGCCTTCTTCGTTCAGTTTTTCTTCCAGGCTGTCCGGCGTTTCCATCGGATGGATCGCAACCGCACCTTTCGCAATTGCGCCGTTTGCGCCAATGCGCTCGCCCATAAACCGTACGCTGACGTTACCGGATGCCGCGCCGCCGAAAAGTTGGCGACGTGCAGATTCCCTATTTCCTCCCCCGATCCCATCGCCATCTTGAAGCTCTATGCAGCCGAGCCGCGGCACCTCCAGAAGGTTGGATTCAATCGTGCCCGTCCCCAGCACAATACCCAGATCAGCACCGCACTCATAAATCGCCTGCCGAGCTTTTGGGCTATTCATCGCACCAACTGTGCTGATCCTGAACCGGTACTTTTTCCCCAACTCTGCGAGACAGAAGCACTCGTCTGGAAACGCCTTGCTCAGAACTTGGTCCACCGCTGCGCTTGACACGGCTGCATTGTTCACCGCGTCAGTTGTGATGGAACTGATCTTCTCGAGGATTGTCTTGAAAGGGCGAGACCACCCGCCGGAACGAGCGGCGTCGGTTGTGCTGCCTTGGTTATCTCCGGCCGAGGTTGATTTCTTATCGATTAAAATACCAACCGGCTCGACGTCTTGCAGTTGGCATACCGCCTCAATGTTACGACGGGTTGAAGCGTTGTCCGCGCCCACCAAGAAGACGACTTTGAGTTTCGAGCTTGCCATCGATGCTTGTGCCAGAAGTCCTTTTTTCCGTTCTAAACATATAAATTATAACCACTTTGCGAGTGCTTTCTGACGACCCGCCGCGAACGTTAGTGTTACTCGTCTGCTATTTGTTCTGGTCGATTACGAGACATATCCGAGAGAGCGCTGCGTGCTTTCATTCAGCGCAGGTCCCTCGTCCAACGCCGCTGTCGCAGCCGTCTCGGTGGTAATAAGCTGATTTGCCCGGACCGCGGCTCCAATCAGCACCCATAACATGCCGGTGATTTCAAGCAGGGTCCACCTGTCGCCAAAACAATTCGCAACCATGCAGGAACAAAGGGAGACAAAAAGGCCAAGTCCAAGGCCGCGATAAAGCGGATCCTCAGCTTTCTTAAACAAACGAAACGCCAGCATCAGCAGTTGCGACAACAGCGCGATGACGATAATCATTCCCACAATTCCGGTCTCAACCAGCACTTTCACATACCAGTTGTGCGTGTCCTTGAGATTGTCGACGTGCTCGCCCAACTGAAACGTAGCAAACCCATTCCCCACAATCGGGCTATGAATAATTGAGCTCCAGGATTCCTTCCACAAGTCGACCCGCTCCTGTGCTGACGATTCAAGTTGCCCATATTGGTTCTTCGTCATGCTGACGCGCTCGCGAACCGCATCGGGAACGACCGTCTGCCACGTGAGCAGAAATACAGTTAGAACAATAAGTAGCTTCCGGTTCTTTAACAGTCCCAGTACGAAGACCCCCATAAGGACAGCCAGGTATCCTCCGCGCGAAAATGTATACATCGTTGCAAACAGCGTTACCGCGATCAACCCGTAGAAAAGCAATTTGATTTTCATTCTTTTAACAAACTGCACAAATCCCCAGAAGAATATGGCGAATTGCGCGAAGAACGCGGCGGTTTCATTCGACCCATACGCCAGGGGGCCTTCATCTCGCTTACTTTCGTCAAAACTTGCCCAGCTGCGCGACATGCTTTGAAGTATGAAACTCCTGTCAATAAACAGGATCGCGATCGCACTGATGATAATGACCGTTCTAACCGCTTTACGATCCTCGACAACTAACGTGGTCGCAAGGAACACCAGCGGAATGATCATGTAATCTTTCCAGGTGACGAAATTAACGTCAGAAAGCCACAGAGGTGCCGGAGCATTGCCGAGTGCCGCTCCAAGCCACATCGAAAAGTAAAGATAAATACCAAACAAGAGCCAGATCAGGTATAGCTTCGATTTGGGAAGGCGCTTTCCATGGAAAAGAGCCCCAAGGATCACGCAGACAATCAATATGGTTAGGATGTTCTTTCCCAGCGGGTAGTCGACGAAATGATTCCGCATGGAGCGGTATGGGAGAAATGGAATCAGATAGTAGAAACCAAGAAGGGGACGGCCTCCGAGCGACACAATACACATCACGCAGAACCCGAGATAGGCCACGAGCGGAATAAGATGTGCGAGCCCTAACCCCACAGTTTCATCTCCGTTGCACTATGTAACTAAACGCTCTGCAGCGACGCTCTGGCAGTAGGATTTGAAAGGGGAAGTTGCACATCAGCGTTCGCTCGCTTCAGTCCGACTCAAGATCATCCATGGCTTGAACCTCTTGTCCATCGCGCCCCGCGTCTCCTGATTCTCCACTCTACTCCGCGCGCCAATGTGGATTAATGCCCGGAAAGTCGTAGCATTCAGCCCGTCTACGCCCCATAGAATGCTAGGCTTGCATGCTATGATCATAACATGCAACTGGTCCCTGGTCACCCATGAGCTTCACGGCTTTTGATACCAACAACTTTCCCGTTTATCATAGCCCTCGATCGCTCTGAAGGAGCTCCTTTTGCAGTTGCGCATTTGGCACATTGCGCGAAGCGTTTTGTCCAATTGGTTCGCTACAGCGGCCACGTTGGCTGTTGGTTTCTTCTTAGCCCCCTTCATAGTTCATCGCCTCGGAAACGCCGCCTACGGCGTGTGGGTTCTGGCCGTTTCATCCGTTGGATATCTCAATCTTCTCGATCTTGGTATGCGCAGTTCCGTGCTCAGATTTATCTCAAAAGGACACGCAACTCAGGATCACCAAGGTGCGTCGGAGGCAATCTCTGCTGCGCTCTGGGTAAGGCTTCAGATTGGTGCCTTGGTTTTGATCCTGAGCGGTGGGCTCGCTGCGGTATTCCCCTACCTCTTCAAGGTACCGGCTACCTTTGTCCTCGATGCTCGTGAAGCCATCATGGTCATCGGCGTCAGCACTTCGGTCTTCATGTCCGTGGGCGTGCTTGGCGGCGTTCTGTCCGGCCTGAACCGTTACGATCTGCAGAGTTACATCACCCTAACGCAGCTTGCAGTCCGCGTAATTGGCGTAGTCACAGTCTTGTTGGCCGGGTATGGAATCGTAGCAATCGCCCTCTGCGAGTTGCTTGCAGCCGTCGTAAGCAATGCATTGCTCATATACTTCGCCCGACGAGTATATCCAGAATTAGTCATCCGTCTCGCCAAACCTAAATGGGAAGTCCTCAAGAGGATCTGGTCCTATAGCATCTATGCGTTTCTCCTCATTGTCTCCGGACAATTGATCTACCAGACTGACAACCTCGTCGTCGGCGCATTCGTGTCCGCCACTGCGGTCACCTTTTATTCGATCGGTAACTCACTTTGCCGATACACCCAGCAGATCATTGGCGCCATGACCATTACATTCACTCCCGCCGCAAGCACTTACGATGCCGCCGGAGCCACAGCTAACTTGCGTGCGCTCTACCTGAACGGCACCCGCGCAACCATGGTCCTGTCGCTACCAATCGTTATAACTCTTATCATTCGCGGCGGCACCTTCATTGGTGTTTGGATGGGACCGCAGTATTCCGCCTCCTCGGGACTCGTACTCATCATCTTGGCCACTGCGCTTCTATTTTCGCTGCCGAATGCTACCGCGGTATCAATTGCCTGGGGTGTCGAAAAACATAAAACGATTGCCATGTGGTCGATCGGTGAAGCCGTTGCGAACTTGACCTTGAGCGTTATCCTCGCTCGCATGTATGGTCTTTACGGCGTCGCCATCGGGACCCTCGTGCCAAGCCTGTTTGTTCAGCTTGTTCTATGGCCACGCTACGTCTCTAAACTGGTCGACGTCAGCTGGCTCCAGGTTTTCCGAGACGTATGGGGACCAGTCTTTCTGGCGGTCATTCCGTTCGCAGCCGCCTCGTATGCGGTGGACCGGATCTTTCCCGTCCATCACCTACCCATGTTCCTCGTCCAGACCTCGCTGCTCTTCTCTCTTTTCGCGCTCACTGTCGGGGCGGTATTCTGGGACAACGTAAAACGACAGATTCTGCCCAGGGCAAGATCGTTCTTCTACTCTGTCGCAAAATGATTTGCGGCTGTGACTCTCATCTAGAGTCGAACACTCTAAGGCGAACCGCGAAGGGGTTCAACGTTTGAACCACGACAACAAGCCGGCCCATGCGCACGATCCTGAAGATCTTGTAAGCATCATTATTCCTTCCTACAATGCTGCTCCATTTATTAAAGAGACTCTGGAATCCGTTTTCGCGCAGACTTACACAAACTACCAGGTCATCGTCGTCAACGATGGGTCTCCCGATACTCCGGTTTTCGAAGCGATCCTGTCTCCATGGATGGAT
>Ga0302320_10015802_pt1 | contig 15472 bp, 12 predicted proteins | sample Bog_T0_3_FD_202130 | JGI IMG/M metagenome (GOLD analysis project Ga0302320, IMG submission 202130) | Peat permafrost microbial communities from Stordalen Mire near Abisko, Sweden - Bog_T0_3 | ecosystem: Environmental > Terrestrial > Soil > Wetlands > Peat | place: Sweden: Abisko, Stordalen Mire... | reverse complement strand
TCTTCGCATTTGATCCGAAGCTCCATACTCTTCCTTGATCATCTAAACAAAAGGAATGGTCAGTTCCAGCTACTACTTGAACAATATTTTCAAGTATGGGAATTAAAGTTGGGACAAATCTTTCGCTATTATCTCCTAATCCTAATTGTCCAAACTCATTATTTCCAAATGCCCAAACTCTTCCTTGATTATCTAGACAAAGGGTGTGATATCCCCTTCCACCAGAAACTTGAATGATATTTTCTAAACCAGGAATCAAAGTAGGAATATCTTTATTTCTACTATTTCCCAAGCCTAAATCTCCGTAAATATTTTGTCCACATGTGAATACTCTTCCTTGGTTATCCAAAAAGAAAGAACGATTAGTTCCTGCACTAATCTGAACGATGTTATTAAGATTAGGAATCGGACTCGAATTAATTGAATGAAATTGAATTCGTGGTACTCCAAGTTGTCCAAATTGGCTATCACCAAAGGCCCATACCATTCCATTAATGTCTAAACAAAGGGAATGATTATTCCCTGCACTAACTTGGACAACTTTAACTGGAATATCCATTATATTGGGAAGGGTAGTATCGTTATAAGTCTCACCAAATTTTAATCCTAATTTACCATAGAAACCAAGTCCAAAACTCCAAGCCTTTCCATGAATATCAACACAAAGAGAATGTTCAAATCCACCACTAACTTGAATAATTCCTTTTAGATAGGTGTTTAAAGTTGGAGTTGAAAAATTATCGAGTCTTCGATTTCCGAAACCTAGAGCTCCTTTCTGATTATTACCAAAACCCCATAATTTTCCTCCAACAATTCTTTCAATGTAAACATTTCTAGGAAATTTTCCAAATGGAATTCTAACTTTCATTTTGTCTAACAATAATCTAAATAAGTATTGATCCTGTGGTTTGTCAATCGGAACTCCTTGGTTATTAAGGAGTTGAAAAGAGCGATTACAGTAATCATTAATTTTTCTCGAGGTATTACAGAGAGCGATAAGTTGTTGTCCTTCAATATTATTGTCTAATACTAATTTCAGAAAAGTATTGTAATCGAGACTAGTTAATAAAACTTTAACCCTATCCTGATCTTGTTGTTGAAGGGTTAACTCGTCATTAACAGCGTTAATTAAATAAAAGACGTCTTCTCTTGTAATTTCTCCGGTTTTTATAACTTGTTCTAAGATGGCTCGTTGTTCGAGAGTGGTTTTTGTTAGAAAAAGAGGCGATGTTAGAATCTGTCTCACTAAAGTAAAAGCAGGGTTTTCCATTTTTATAAATGGAAAATTAAATCAAGAAATTTTAATTTGTTGGTTATCAATCCAAGAAATGCTCGCATCGTTAAGGCTGTTAGAAATTAAAATTAAAAAGCTTTTATTAGGCTTTTCTAATACAAAAAGAAGAACTATTGCCACAACTGATATCTATTATATTATTCAAGTTAGGAATTAGAGTTGGTATACGCTCAGTAGTAGTTTTTGTTCCTAATTGGCCATCACTTCCAGTTCCAAATGTCCAAACTCGTCCTTGTTTATCTAAACAAAGTGAAAAGTAAAAACCACAATCAATTCGAATGATATCATCTAAACTGGGAATCATTGTAGGGATGTTTCTACTTTCATAATCTCCTAAGCCTAGTCGCCAGACCATACCAGATCCAAAAGTCCAAACTCTCCCTTGGTCATCTAAACAAAAAGAGTGCTCAACTCCAGCAACTACTTGAACAATATTATTTAAACTAGGAATTAGAGTAGGAAAGGGATATCTACTTTGATCATTATTACCAAGACCGAGTTGTCCGTTACCATTATTACCGAAAGCCCAAACTTTTCCTTGATGATCTAAGCACAAGGCATGGTTTCCTTTTCCCGCAGAAACTTGAACAATGTTCTCTAGGTTAGGAATTAGAGTTGGAACAGTTCTTCGTTCACTATCTCCTAGACCTAGTCTACTAAAAAGATTTTCTCCACAGACCCAGACTTTTCCTTGGTTATCTAAGAAAAAAGAAGAGTTAGAACCAGCACTAATTTGAACAATATTATTTAGGTTAGGAATAATTGTTGGAAGATCTTTGTTAGTTTTAGCATTAAGATCAAAGTATCCTTGTTGATTTACAATCGTTTGGCCAAACTGACCTAAACCCAACTGTCCAAACCTTGCATCTCCGAAAGCCCATACTCTTCCTTGATTATTTAAGCAAAGCGAATGAGAATTTCCAGTACTAATTTGAATAATATCTGCCAAATCTGTAATTAATTCAGGAATAAGGGCCCTCCTATCTTTAAGAGGCTTCAAACCCAGACCTAATTTGCCAAACTCATTCTCTCCAAAACTCCAAACTCTTCCTTGATTATCTAAACAGAGTGAATGATCGTATCCGCTACTAGCTTGAACAATGTTTTTCAAATTCTTGTTCAAAGTCGGGCTCGTTTTCCATTTATCATCACCTAAACCTAATTGTCCCATATTATTCTTTCCAAAAACCCAAAGATTTCCTCCAATCGTTCTTTCAATGTAAATTTGTCTCGGGGTCTTACCAAATGGGATTCGTATTCCCATCCTATCCAGCAATATCCTAAAGAGATATTGATCTTGAGGAATACCAACTAAAACACCTTCTCTAGTGACAGTTTGGAAAGCTCGATTGCAATAACCATTTAGCTTTTCTGAACCGCTACATAAGGCAAGAAGCTTCTCACCTCTAATCTGTCCAGTCATTACGAAAGTAATAAAAGTATCATAGTCAAGTTTTTCTAGATTCGCAGCAATGGCTCTAGTTTCCATATTATTCTCTGTTTGTTTAGTTCTTGCAGCTTCATCAGTAATAAGTTTAAACAATTCTTCTCGGGTAATTTCTCCTGTCGCTAGAATTTCGTCCAGTATAGCTTGTTGTTCTTGAATAGTTTTGGCTAAGAATAATGGTGATCTTAAAATCTGTTTGACTAAATTAAAAGTTGATTTTTCCATTTTTAATATTAAATTGAAAATAAGAGAGTAAAAATAAAATCACTTACTCTCTTATTTTTACTATTTTATTTTATCTTTTGATTATGGAAAGCGATAATCTGAATCTTGTCAGACAAATCCTATCGTCTAGGATCTTTCAAAATTCCTCAGCAGAAGAGCAACAAAATGTTATAGTTCAAATCCAAGAAGCTGGTATAAGTTTAGAATCAATTCAGCAAATCCAGAATGAGTTAGAAGATCAACAAAATCAGTTAAACGGTTTAGAACCTCGTCAGAGTTTGGATGTTGCCAACGCTGCTCAATACTTGCAAACTCTTCCTTATGACGTTTTTGTTAATATTGTCATAGCAGGAGATATTAAAGGTCAAAACTTAATAAATCTTTGCTCGACTTCTCCTAAATTTAGAGAATATTGTAATCGAGAATTAGTTTTGCCAAATGGTCAAGTATTAAACAAATATTTATTTCGACAATTAGTAGCAGATATGGGATTTGAACTCCAACCAAATGATGACCCTCGAGAATTTTATATTCTAGCTAGCAAATATAAACCTTTTAGTACTGTTGCTTTATTGGAATTAGTCTGCCAGATAATGCAAAATAAACTACACGCAACCAATGATCAGCTCAGTATGAATAATTTGCACGATTTTCTAATTACTCAGTTTCCAGGACTAATCGTGTCTCCGAGAATCATGACCAAAGTTTTAAGACCCCTTATTGATCTTGGTTGGATTAGTAATGGAAGAGGAGAACATCCTTTTACTCCCCTCAATGATTCTGGTCGCCAACTCGATCTATTTAGAAATCAATTTCTACAATACATTATTGATAATTTCGATTGGTTGGCTAATCAAAACTTATGGCCACCCGTTCGTAAACCGGTTGATCGATATACTTATGGTCCTGATAATGGATCCGGTCACGACCGAATCTTTATAGGAACTGGTTTTAATTTTAGTCGCCAAGCTAATTCATACGCAACTTTTCAAGATCGAATTGATGCAATCGTCACACTGTTAACATTAAGTCAAAGAGCACTATAAAATGGCTTAAAACCTCAACAAATTTAAAGCTTAATAGCTTTAAGTCTGACTCAATACTAATAATTGCGGTCTTTAATAAAGATGTAATACTCTTCACCACCAGAATCAATTTGGATAACATTTTTCACGTAAGGAACCCTCTTAACATCATAGTTTTTATAGTCTCTATCATCGGTCCCATCATCATTTTCGTAACTGGTTATCTGATTTATTCTAATTAACCTATCCATATCTTTTTTACCCTCTTCAATTGTCCAAATTTTTCCTCGATCGTCTAAACACAAGGATTTATGACGGTCGGCACTAACCTGAACAATGTTCTTTAATTCTGGAATAAGAAGTGGTTGGTAACTTAAGGTTTTGCTATTCTGCAACATCATTCCTCCTGATACACCATAGCCGAAACTCCAAACTCTTCCTTGATTATCTAAACAGAGAGAATGATCATGCCTTGCACTAACTTGAATTATTCTCTCTAAATCATGAATCAATACGGGAATACTACCAACATGTATATCTTGTAGACCTAGTTGATAATGATAATTACTACCGAAAGACCAAACTCTTCCTTGATTGTCCAAACAAAGCGAATGATAATTACCACAACTAATTTGGACGATATCTTTCAAATAAGGATTTAAAGTTGGGATATTTCTATTCTGAGTGTTACCTAAACCTAATTGAAAGTTGTCGTTTAATCCAAACACCCAGACTTTTCCTTGTTGATCCAAACAGACATAGTGGTATTTTCCACGGCTCGCTATCAATATCCTCTCCAAATCCTAATTGTCCATTACGATTCTCTCCACAACTCCAAACTCTTCCTTGTTGATCTAAAAAGAGAGAATGCAAATTTCCACAAGCAATTTGAACAATATCACTTAAGGTTGAAATTACCGTAGGACTATTTCTATAAATTATATCTCCTAACCCTAATTGTCCGACATTATTTTTCCCAAACGCCCAAACTCTTCCTCGATTATCTAAACAGAGCGAATGACCATATCCCGTATTAATCTCAATAATATTATTAAAAGATAAAATCATTTTAGGAATAGATACAGTAGGAGTATCATCTATTCCCAATTGGCCAAAATGATTATTTCCAAAAACCCAAACGTGTCCTCGGTTATCTAAGCAAAGAGAATGATTAGTATCAGTTTTAGTTTGAACGATATTATTTAGATAAGGATTTAAGGTTGGTATATTGATGTTATCTTCGACTTTCAACCCCATACCTAAGTAGCCCTTATTATAACCGAAAACATAAACTCTTCCGCCAATTGTTCTTTCAATATAGAACTGTCTTGGACTTTTACCAAAAGGAATTCTAAGGTTCATTTGATTCAACAATAGTCTAAACAAGTATTGATCATAACTATTTTTATTATATTGATTGTTGTTGGAGTTGTTGTTAAATTGATCAATAGACCTTCCATCTTTATTTACTGGTTGAAAACTTCGATCACAATATTCTCTTAACTTCTTAGATCCATAATACAAGGCGATGAGGTGTTTCCCTCTAATTTCTCCTATCATAACAATCGTAATAAAGGTATTATAATCTAACCGGTTAAATAATACTTTTAATTCTTCTAAACTTAATTTTCCTGTCTCTTGGTAAGATAATCTCTCCTTAGATTCTTCAAGGAGCCTTTCTTCTTCTTGTTTAAGTTTTATTTCTTCTTCTCGTTTAAGTTGTATTTCTTTAGCTTTACGCTCTGTGTCGACATTTCCTTTAAGATCGCTTACTAATCTTTCCATAACTCCAGATATAATGTTCATACTAATTTTGTCTCCCTTAGATTTTTTCTTCTTCTTTTTGATCAATGCCAATCGGTCATTCTTACGAGGATGGTCCATTTTAAAGTTAAATTTATAACTTTAAATCTTTTCAGTTTTAATTTTTCCCTTTTATTTATTTTATTTCTCCCTTCTATTTATTTTATTTTCTGACTAGGCAGATTGAACTCATAATGGCACAACTGATTTTAATAACATTATTGAGATTGGGAATAATAGTGGGAAGGGTTTTTTCCATAAATTTAATATTGCCTAGGCCACATTGCCCAAATTTAATATTGCCTAGGCCACATTGTCCAAATTCGCCACATCCAAATACCCAAACTCTCTCATCTCGATCTAAACAAAGAGTATGGCGATGTCCACAGCTAATATCAACTATATTTTCTAAATTAGGAACTGGAGTCGGAAGAGTTACTTTTCCAAATTTAGTATTAGGAGGATATCGTGCTACTATAGTTTCGAAAACTTGTTGACTAAAGAATTCAGTGGGTTCTTTAGTCCGTCTTTGATCGTCACTTAATCCCAATTGACCATGACTATTTTTTCCAAAAGCCCAAACTTTTCCAAAACAATCAATACAAAGAGAGTATTCATAGCCAGCACAAACTTTTATTATCGGTATCATCATATAAGGAATTTCAATTGGCTCGGAAATAACTGGAGTAAAAGTAGGATAACCCAATTCTCCATTAGTGTTGACACCGAATCCATAAACTCTTCCATGAATTGTTAAACATAGAGTGTGATATTCTCCACAACTAATTTGTTTGATATTTTCGAAATCCTTAATCACCGTTGGAATAGGTTCCATCCCACCCCAGTTTCCTTTACCAAGTTTTGCGTTAGTATTATCTCCAAAACTCCAAACATGACCATCAGAATCTAAACAGATCGAAAAGGATCTTCCACTAGCAACTTGAATAATATTGTTTAAGTTAGGAATCATTTCGGGAATATTTCTATTATCATAATCACCTAACCCTAATTGGCCGGATTCATTAAAACCAAAACTCCAGACTCTTCCTTGATTATCTAAACAAAGACTATGATGATGGCTTGTATTGACTTGGACGATATTAACCAAAGCCGGGATTATTTTGGGAATCCTTCTCACATTATAATTTCCTAAACCTAGCTGACCCTTATGATTTTGTCCAAAGGCTATGACTTGGCCTTTATTATTTAAACATAGAACTTGATCCCCAGCAGAACTAATTTGAATAACATTGTTCAAAGATTGATTCAAAACTGGAATCTTTCTTTCTTGTCCTCCTCTCAAACCCAATTGTCCAACATTATTACTTCCAAAGCACCATACTTCTCCTCCAATAAAGCGATCAAAATAAACATTTTTGGGTGTTTGGTAATTGAAAACGAAGCTGTAAGGTTGGATTCTTATTCCAATTTGATCTAGAACCAATCGAAATAAGTGTTCTTTTTGAGGATCATTAATGAGTTGACCGTTTTTATCAACTGGCTGAAATGCCCGATCAAAATACTCCTTTAATTTTTCCGAACCTTTATACAATGCAATTAAGTGCCTACCACCAATTCCTCCAATTAAAACAATTAAACAAAAGGTGTGATAGTCGACTCTGTCAAACAAAAGTTTCAAACTCTTTAAATCTAAAACCGCCTTATTTTCAACTGGGAGTTCCTTTAATTTTTCGAGTTCTTCCTGTTGTTTTAGTTCTTGTTCTTCCTTTGCCAGATCCTCCGCCTCTTGAATTCGATCTTTTTCCTTTTCTTTTTCGGTAATTTCTTCTATCGTATTGGTAAGAACTTCCATAAAACTTATCGTACCATTATTCTCCTTAGCTTTTGCTGCTTTTTTCTTCTGTTTGATCAGTTCCAAACGACTCTTCATCCTTTTTAAAAATAATAATAAAAGTTAATAAGACTTTTAAAGGTAGGATTTTAGCTTTAAATGAAAAACAAAATATTAGGGTTTTACAATACAAAGAGAATGAGTATCTCCAGCACTAACCGAAATAACATCCTTTAATTTGGCATTTAGAATTGGTTCCAAACGATCGATGGCTGTTCCTAAACCCAATTGATAAAATTTATTATTTCCAAATACCCAGACTCTTCCTTGATTATTTAAACAGAGAGCGTGTTTATCCGTACAACTAATTTGTACTATACCAGTCAAATGCTCTATTTTGACTGGAAAGTATCTATTACGAATATCACCTAACCCCAGTTCTCCATTAGTATTTAGACCGAAAACCCATACTTTTCCATGTCTATCTAAACAAATGGAATGACATACTCCACAACACACCTGAACGATATCTACCAATTGATGTATCAGATTAAATTTACCTTCACCATCGAAAAATACACCCAAACCTAACTGTCCATGGTAATTATTTCCGAGACCCCAAACATATCCCCTATCATCAAGATAAAGCGAGTGACTTTCTCCAATGCTAACTTGAATAATGTTATTAATGTGAGGAATAAGGACCGGTAATCTATGACTAATATCTTTCAAAGCTTGTTTTTCAAAAAAGACACCAAGACCCCAAACTTGTCCCTTATTATCTAAGCAAATACTATAATTATTTCCGCAACAAACCTGAACGATATTCTCTAAAGACTCAATTAAGATTGGATGTCTAGTACCAACAATATCACCTAAACCTAGTTCTCCAGTTCCATTAGATCCAAATCCCCAAACATTCCCTTTTCGATCTAGACAAAGAGAACTATTCTTCCCAGAACTAATTTGAACAATGTTTTGTAGACTAAAATTTCTTTCTCGATACCAGTAGCGATCAGTATTTCCCAATCCTAATTGGCCATATTGATTACTTCCAGTTGCCCATACTATTCCTTTATTGTCCAAAAATAAAGTGAAATCACTTCCTGCACTAATTTGAATAATATTTTTCAAATTATAAATAAGAGTAGGATTATTCGCTGTTTTCTTCATACTCCCTAAGCTGAGTTGGCCATGGTTATTTGAGCCAAGAGCTAAAACTTCACCACCGATTGCCCTTTCTATGTAGGTCTGTCGTGGAGTTTTCCAAGATGGAATTCTAAAATTAATTCGATTCAGCAATAATCTAAACAAGTATTGGGTTTCACAATTTATATTATTCTCTTCGTTATTTTCTCTTTGATTGAAATTGGTAACTACAAGTGATCGATTACAATATTCTGTTAATTTTCTTGAACTGTTACATAATGCGATTAAGTGTGCCCCTCTAATCTGTCCAAGCAGAATGAAAGTAATAAAAGTGTTATAATCCAAGCTATTTAAGAACCTTTTAATTTCTTCAAATTTTTCCACGTCTTTTTCTTGTCTACTACCATCTTTTTCTTGTCTTTCAATTATCGCATCCATTTTAAATTGTGAATGGTAAAAATCATTTTATTCATTTTTATAACTAAAAATGAGTATTTTACGATTAGATTTCAATACATACAACATTATTAACATTACACGAAACTTGGCTAATAGATTTTAATTTAGGATTCTGTACAGGAATGTATTTATTTCCATCTTTATGATCTGTTAACCCTGACTGATTAATATAGTCTGTACCAGAAATCCAAACATTTCTATTATAGTCCAAAAAGCAAGTACCAGAATCGCTACAAGTTATTTGAATTATGCCATTTAAATAGAGATTAATAGATGGTGTTAATCTCTCTTTCCTGTCACCTAATCCTAAATGACCACGCCAATTCGATCCGAAACAAAAAACGTGACCGTCAGAATTTAAACAAACAGAATAGGTTGCGCTAGCACTAACCTGAACAATTTTATCTAAATAGGGATTTAAGATTGGTACACTTCTATCGTTCTTATCACCTAATCCTAATTGCCCGGTTCCATTAAAGCCAAAAACCCAAACTCTTCCATTCTTATCAAGACAAAGAGAGTAATAACCACCAGCAGAAACTTGAACAATATTCTCTAAATAAGGATTAAGAACTGGAATATATTTAGTAATATTATCTCCCAAACCTAAAGCTCCACAAAGACCGTTTCCAAATACCCATACTCTTCCCTGTTTATCTAAACATAAACTATGATAGTCAGAGGAAGAAATTTGAATGATGTTTTCAAGACTAGAGATCATAACAGGATAACATCTGTCGTCTCTACCATCATCTCGACCAATGCCTAGCTTGTCATTTTTTCCGAAACCCCAAACTCGTCCTCGTTTGTTTAAACAAAGAGAAAAATCTCTTCCGCAACTAACTTGCACAATATCTTTTAGGTAAGGATTAAGTTCTGGAGAACTATAATAGAGCCTTCCCCCACTTCCTAATTGTCCATGACTATTATCTCCAAATCCCCAAACTCTTCCTTGATTATCTAAACAGATGCTATAGTTTAATCCCGCACCAACTTGGACAATATTCTTTAATCCTAAAATTAACTTCGGTGGAGAAAGCATTTTTCTCTCAGCACCAATTTCTTGAACATAATTATATCCAATAACTCTTCCACCTATTATTCTATCGATATAGGTTTGTCTAGGAGTTTTTCCGAAAGAAACTTTAATACCTATTCTATCCAACAACAATTTAAATAAATATTGTTCTTCAATTCCAACAAATTTTCTTCCATCCCGGCCAGTAAAAATCATTTTTCTGTTAGCATATTCATTCAATTTTCTCGAACTAGAACATAATGCAATAAGATGTTCTCCTCTAATTCCTCCGAGCAAAATGAAACTAATAAAAGTGTTATAATCAAGAGAATTAATTAATCTCGCGATCAATACGAATTTATTTCTGTCAATTATTTTTCTAATGATCGACCCTTGAGAATCATCATCAATCAATCGTGATTCCTCAAATTTTCTCTTTTGCATCTTTTTGAGAAAAAGTTTTTACAAAATTTTTAAGATTTATTTTTCCTTTAAAAAGATGATCTATGAAATCGTTATAACTTTTATAATTATTATCATTATAGTAGTTATTGTAGTAATCTTTTACCGAAAGAGAAATCATAAGCATAACAGAGAGCGCAAAAGTAAAAGACCTAACTTAAATATTATAAAAGATAAAAAGAAGGAAAGATTCGAAACCAAAGCTGGTAATGATCAAATCTTCCTGCAACAATTTCCAGGAGCAGTAATAGATACCTATGGTGATTTTAATAACTCTAATAATAGTCGAGATGAGAATAATTGTAATGATAATATAATTAAAGAATGTCCTCCCTTAGCTAAAGTAACATTTACTGTAGTGGCAGTTGATAGTAATGCCCTATTGATTACAGTTACTCCGGTTGTGAACGCAACCGCTTATGATATTAGAATTCAAGGAACAACTAATAACACCGATATAAAAATTCACGATACCACTGTACTGACTCAAACTATTCCAGTTCCTTTAGGTACTTATGTCGTAACAGTTGTTGCTACCAAGTGCAACTGTCGAAGTTCTCCTTCAGCGTCTACTCCTACGACTGTTAGTGGACCGACTTGCACAATTGATAATGATTGCCTAGCTGGAAATCTTTGTTCGATGGGATCTTGTATACCAGGGTGTAATGCAAATCAGCCATGTCCTTTAGGTTCAGTATGTTCTGGCGGCAATTGTGTTTTAGGTTGCCAGGGACAGGAAGATTGTCCAGATAGTAGTTATTGTTTATTAGGTAGATGTAATCCAGGGTGTATCTCCGATGTCAATTGCCCTTTAGGAACGATTTGTGATACTACAACTAACTTATGCGTAGTCGGTTGTAATGGAGTTTGTCCAGCAGGAGAATATTGTAATGGATCGGTCTGTGTTCCTGGGTGTATTAAGAATGAAAATTGTCCTACAGGAGAAGTATGTAATACCAATAATAATTTATGTGTCCAGTGTGTTAGAAATTCAAATTGTCCTGATACAAAACCCCTTTGTAGTTCTTTAACCAATACCTGTCTAGCGTGTTTAGGTGACACTGATTGCTCATTAGGAGAAATTTGTACTAGGGGTCTATGTGTTGCTGGTTGCACTACCAATCTAAATTGTCCAGCTGATACTCCAATATGTAGTTCGGGAACCTGTGTAGGATGTACTTCTAATACAAATTGCTCCTCTAATCTAACCGCTCAAGTTTGTGATACAACTAACGGCGAATGTGTGGAATGTAATGTCGATACCGATTGCCCGATTGAAACTTTTTGTAGTAGTAATCTCTGCGTTCCTGGCTGCACAACCGATTCAAATTGCCCACTTGAATCCTTTTGTAGTAATGGTCAATGTACTCCTGGTTGCCATAGTAATTCAAATTGTTCAACTCCTCTTTCAATGTGCAATCTAACAACCGGTCTTTGCGTCGAATGTTATGCCAATACCGATTGTCCAGCTGGTCAGACTTGTGCCAACAATTTATGTTCGTGTCACGTCTTCAATGTTTCCGGAATAACTCTAGCTGCTAATAATAGTAATAATTCAACGACTTGGCCAAATCCTTCCGATTGGGTCTTCAATATTCCTGGTTCAACGACCGGTCAACCTTTAATCTCCTTCTCTTGGCAAGTCTTTGGAAGCAATGGTCCAGCCATTGGAAATGAAGAAGCTCCAGTAAGCGGTTATTTTCCTCCTTATCAGTTAACCAACAACACCTTTCCTGCGAGCGAAATAGCAGAAATATGGCAATGTCAACCAAACGATCTTTATGGCTGCTCATCAACCTGTTCTTCTAATTCTTCTGTCAACTTTTTGATTACCAATCTTATTATCACCAATTCTTGTGGCGATACCAGTCTCCCAACTTGTTGGGAATTGACCGACTTTTGTTCAGGCACTACTAGCTTTACTCAAATAACATGTCCAATCGAATCACCAAATAACAATGAAAGCAATAGCGGTAGCAATAATAATGATGAAAATGAGGAATCATCATCTTCGAGTTCATCCTCCGATTAAAAAATGAAAAATTAATTTCAGAAAATTTGAAATTAAAACTCAATTATTAACTTTTCTAATAGTGTTAAAGATGGTTCAAAAAATGCGTGAACGTTTCGGAACAGGTTTGCTTATTGCAGGATTAATAATAATGCTTGCAGCATCTATTACTTGCTTCGTAATGTGTTTTGTATTTGCCTATGACGTTGTGCTGGTTTATCATGATCCCATTGTCAATGTAGAAAATGTAACTGATCCTGCAACAGGTATTTCTGTCATTGAATTTTATCTTCGATGCGATCAAGCTTATGGTGGTGTTGCAGCACAAAATATTCTCTTCAGCTGTGGAATTCAAGCTTATGAAGTTTCACCTCATTGCAATAGTCCTTCATCTAGCTATTATTATCAAACTTATGGTTTCGCATCAGTTGCCTCATGCCCTACAGGTTATTTGCAAAGTATTACTGCTACCGCAAATCTCGGAGTCAATCTGGTCGCCTTTGCAAGTCTTATGATGGCGTTTGGTATTATTATTATCTGGACACCATGTATCATACTGTACATAATTAGCAGCTAATCCTGATTTAGATAGTAGCAAAAATACAAATTTAGTACTTACTTATAAAGAGTATTAAAAATCAAAAATAATTTTTTCTAGTTAATAAAAACTTTAAAAAGATGAACAAGCAAACCGATGAAGATCATCAAGGATTCCCAACCGTTTACTTTAGAATATACCATCGTCTTACCAACTCTAACTTTCCAATCGATATCAAAGAAGGTGAACTTACAGCCGAAGAAGAAGAAATGATATCTATGCTTTTTCCAAAGAATATTAGTATTAATGATGCAGAAAAAGGTCAAAAATTATCAATGTGCCTTAATTGCTCCTTCTTTGTTATGAAGTCGACCGATTCTAACGCTTATATTAGTTTAAATGGTACTCGACGAATTAATATTGGAACTGGTGTATTTTCTTTTCCTTATGGTAGACTAACGTTTTCCACCGAATTAACTATCTTTCACAAAGGACCAGTAAAGCTAGAATATATTTATGTTGGTGCATTATTTAGAACTTACCTGGAATCAATTGATATCAATTTGATTGTTAAAGCCTCCAATCAAGATACAAATAATAACGATAAAAATGATAACGAAATAAATAATAGCGAAATAAATAATAGCGAAATAAATAATAACGACAGCATAGTATTAACTCTTAGCAATGGATGTTTTTGGAAGAAAGATTTGCCGCAACACCCTTATAATACTGAAGGTATACAAGAACTACTTGATGCTAAAATTCTTTTTCTAACTCCTTAATAATTTCAAAAATGAAAATTAAATTAAACAATTAATTTAATTATAAAAAGATTTCGTGATGGGACAAAAACATTCACGTTCCGCAAAACCAACAGAACAAACTACCAGAGTGGATAAAACCGATGATGCTATTATTGGAGAAAAGGTAGATCCTCCCACCGATGTAATCTACAATTTAAAATTTGTAGTTCCTAGTGAAGATGATGAAGTTAAGTTTGAAAATCGAAAACAACTAGCGGCTCAGCTAAGAGCAGATTCGGTATTCTTAGAACTCGTTGCATGGGCACTTGAAAGAAAATATAAAGTTACGATTGATGATCTCTGCTGGCTTCATTATTCGCATATTGAACCTGGTTTTGCTGCCACTGGCATATTATCAATTGACGAATTATCTTCATATTCTGCCTTCAAAGCGGCCTTTTTACAGAAAGATCCAGAGTTACGAAAAACTATTCTTGAAGCTCAACAAACTCAAAATGGAGGAATCATAACCCCGATGATCAAAACCGAGATAGAAAAAGGATTATCCAGTCAATCATTAGATACATTAAATCTCTAAACACCCTAATAGATTAAACCGCTAATTTATTTCGATAACTATTTAATATCTAATTAGATATTAAACCAAAATTAAAATTTTAAGGATAGGTTAATGTGATTGATCGTGTTTATTAAGAATATCAAGCTTATGTTTCTGTCTGGTTGTTCTCTTTCGATGAGAAGCATAAGAATTACCGTAGCTTAGTCCGACATATCCCATATCCTGACGAGCACCGCCATTTCTAACTCTTGATCCACAAAAATCTTCCTTTCCATTTACCAACCTATGAAGACCATCTTTAATTTCTTTTCTCCGATCTTGTCGTTTTGCCCTATTGTGAGCTTTTTTGTAACTTTGAAATCCAGCGGTCATCCAATCTCTATTAAATCTTTATCCCTTTTTTATTCAATCTTTATCGTTCTGTTTTGATTTGGGGATGTTATTTTCTTAAATCTGGTTTTTTAGATCTTTTTAAGAACATTTCGACATTCGGTCTTGTTGTAATCTGAGATGGGATTGGCGCATGGACCATATTTAACATCCATAACATAACAGTAATATCTGCTATCAGGAAGGGGATTTGGTATTTTTCCGAACTTTTTGGGATTGATTAAACCAACGTACAATGAAGGACTGATTGTAGCCCATGAAACTGTTATTTGAAGTCTGACTGTATAAGCTTCGATCCAAGTATTAGCAGCGTGAACAATCGCTAAACTGAATCTTTCTGTCGAGTTGGTTGAAGTTGTAAGTTGGATTTCTTCTGGCATCCAACCATATGGTAAGTCAAGAGTATAATTAACCCACGATCTAGGATTATAATTCCTAATTACAAATCCCAAATGAGATGGTATTATAACAACAGTACACCAACTGACTGCCCTTGGATCTCGTGGATCGCCGGTATAGTTAAAATGAACAGG
>Ga0302320_10015801_pt1 | contig 15472 bp, 14 predicted proteins | sample Bog_T0_3_FD_202130 | JGI IMG/M metagenome (GOLD analysis project Ga0302320, IMG submission 202130) | Peat permafrost microbial communities from Stordalen Mire near Abisko, Sweden - Bog_T0_3 | ecosystem: Environmental > Terrestrial > Soil > Wetlands > Peat | place: Sweden: Abisko, Stordalen Mire... | reverse complement strand
GTTATCAAAAAAACGCCCGGTCCCTGTCCCTTGCCGCCCGAAGGGGGCTTTCCAAACCCACCGCACCCATTGCCGTGGGACAGGTATTTCATCTTTTGACTTGTGCGCACGCAGCCAGATCAGCGCTCCGCGATGGGGACGAACGGCCTTGGGTCGGGCCCCGTGTAGGTTGCGCTCGGCCGGATGATCTTCCCGTCGGCCCTCTGCTCGATCACGTGCGCGGCCCAGCCCGCCGTGCGCGCGATCGCGAAGACCGGGGTGAACATGGCGGTCGGGATCCCGAGCATCCGGAACGCCGGGGCGCTGTACCAGTCGAGGTTGGGGAACATCCGCTTCAATTCCCGCATGACGTCCTCGATCCGCTCGCAGATCGCGAAGAGGCCCGGCTCCCTGCCGTCCGTGCACAGGTGCCGCGCGATCTCCTTGATGATCGTGCTGCGGGGGTCCGAGGTCGTGTAGACCGGGTGCCCGAAGCCGATGATGATCTCGCCCTTGGCCACGCGGGCGCGGATGTCGGCCTCGGCCTCGTCCGCGCTCTTGTACCGCAGCGCGATCTCGATCGCCACCTCGTTGGCGCCCCCGTGCTTCGGGCCCCGCAGGGCGCCGATCGCGCCGCAGACCGCGGAATGCAGGTCCGAGCCGGTCCCGGCGATCACGCGGGCGGCGAAGGTCGAGGCGTTGAACTCGTGCTCTGCGTAGAGGATGAGCCCGCGGTCGAGCGCGTGCACGTGCGCCGTCGAGGCCGGCCTTCCGTGCAGGAGCCTCAGGAAATGCCCTGCGAGCGAGGGCTCGTCGGTCGCGGTCTCGATCCGGCGGTCTGCGTGCGCGAAGTGGTGCCAGTAGAGCAGCATGGAGCTAAACGACACGAGGAGGCGGTCGGCGATGGCGCGGGCCGCCTCCTCGCCGTGGCCCGGCCGCTCCGGCTCCATCGCGCCGAGTACGGAGCACCCGGTCCGGAGCACATCCATCGGATGCGCGGCCGCCGGGACGAGCTCGAGCGCTTCGCAGACGGCGGGCGGCAGTCGGCGGTACGCCGCGAGCCGCTCCCGGTAGCTGTCGAGCTCGGGGAGCGTCGGCAGCCTGCCGTGGATGAGGAGGTGGGCCACCTCCTCGTAGGTGGCCCTCTCGGCGAGTTCCGTGACGTCGTAGCCGCGGTAGTGAAGGTCGTTTCCCGTGGCCCCGACCGTGCAGATCGCCGTGTTGCCGGCGACGATCCCGGAAAGCGTGACGGATTTCTTGCTCAAGGGCGCCCTTTCCCCGAGCGGCCGAGCCCCTCGTAGCCCAGGACGTCGTAGAGCTCGGCGCGGGTCTGCATCGCGCCCAGCGCGGACTTCTGGGTGCCGTCCCTGCGGATCGCGGCGTACACCGACTCCGCGGCCCGGCTCATGGCCCGGAAGGCCCCGAGCGGGTACAGGGCGAGGGCCACCCCGGCGGAGGCGAGCTCGTCCGCGGTGAAAAGCGGGGTCCTTCCGAACTCGGTCAGATTGGCGAGCACGGGAACTTTTCCAAGCGCCTCCGTGAACGCGCGGTACTCCCCGAGGCTTGTCAGCGCCTCGGCAAAGATCATGTCCGCCCCGGCGGCCGCGTAGGCGCGCGCGCGCGCGATCGCCTTTCCGAGACCCTCGATCGCGTGCGCGTCCGTGCGCGCCATGATGACGAAGGAGGGGTCCGTCCGCCCGAGGACCGCGGACCTAATGCGGCCGCACATCGCCTCGGCGCTGACCAGCCGCTTGCCGGCGAGGTGGCCGCAGCGCTTGGCCTCGACCTGGTCCTCGAGGTGGCAGCCGGCCGCGCCGGCTCGGATCATCTCCCTCACGGTGCGCCGGATCATTCGGTCGCCGCCCCATCCGGTGTCGGCGTCAACGAGGAGCGGAAGAGAGGTGGCCCGCGTGATCCTGCGGATGTCCTCGCAGACGTCGTCCAGGGTCGTGATCCCGATGTCCGGCACGCCGTGAGAGGCGTTGGCCACCCCGGCGCCCGATAGGTAGATTGCCCGGAAGCCGGCCCGCTCGGCCAGGAGGGCGCAGTAGGCGTTGATCGTTCCGGCCACCTGCAGCGGCCGCTCGGCCTTGAGCGCTGCGCGAAGGCGCGCGCCGGGGGAGCGGGGTTTGGAGGGCATGCGGGGAAAAGGGGGGGTACTGACCGGCGTTTCTACCAGATTAGGCGGCGTGCCGCTACTCCTACGTGGTCCCATTGTGCCGCCATCCCTGGAGAGGACGGGCGCGCAATCTTCCCGCGCACGTTGAGGAAACCGGAATTGTCGCCATGGTGCAGCAATGAGCACCGCACCGAGCCCCCCTCCGATCCACCCGGACGTCAGGATCGGCCACGTCCACCTGAAGGTCGCCGACCTCGACCGGGCCCTTGGTTTCTATTGCGGCGTCCTCGGCTTCGAGCTCACGCAGCGCTTCGGCCCGGGCGCCGCGTTCATCTCCGCGGGCGGCTACCACCACCACATCGGCCTGAACACCTGGGAAAGCCTGGGCGGGTCGCCGCCGCCTCCCAAGTCCACGGGGCTCTACCACGTCGCGATCCTCTATCCGAACCGAGCCGAGCTCGCCGGCGCCCTCCGCCGCCTGGTTGCGGCCAAGGTTCCGCTCGACGGGGCCGCGGACCACGGGGTCAGCGAGGCCCTCTACCTGCGCGACCCGGACCAGAACGGGATTGAGCTCTACTGGGACCGGCCCCGGAACCAGTGGCCCCGAGACGCCGAGGGGGGCGTGGCGATGTACACGCGCCCTCTGGACCTCGAGAGCCTGCTTGCCGAGGCGATGGAGCGCTAGACGGGGGCTATCCCCCGAGGTACGCGGCCTTGAGCTGCGGGTTGTCGCGGAGTTCCTCGCTCCTGCCCTCCACGGTGACGTGGCCCGTCTCCATGACATAGGCGTAGGAGCTGATCTCAAGGGCGAGGTTGGCGTTCTGCTCCACGAGAAGAATGGCGATCCCGCGGTCCCGGTTGATCTCGATGATCTTCTCGAAGATCGTGCTGATCAGCCGCGGCGCGATGCCGAGCGACGGCTCGTCAAGCATGAGGAACTTGGGGTCGCCCATGAGGGCCCGCCCGATCGCCAGCATCTGCTGCTCGCCCCCGGAGAGCGTGCCGGCCGTCTGGCGCAGGCGCTCCTTCAGGCGCGGGAAGATGCCAAAGACGTAGTCCCGGTTCCTGGCGATCGCCGCCTTGTCCTTGAGGAGGTACGCGCCCATCGCGAGGTTCTCGTCGACGGTCAGGTTGGAGAAGATCATCCGGCCCTCGGGGACGTGCCCGAGCCCGCGAGCGACGATCTTGTGCACGGGCACGTGGGTGATGTCCTCGCCGAGGAACCGGACGGTGCCGCCGAGCGGCCGGTGGAGGCCGGAGACGGTCCTCAGCGTCGTGGTCTTGCCGGCGCCGTTTCCGCCGATCAGGGTCACGATCGCGCCCTTCTCGACCCGAAGCGAGATGCCCCGCAGCGCGGCGATCGCGCCGTAGGAGACAAAGAGGTTGGAGACCTCGAGCATCGCGTCAGTGGTGGGCCCAGCCCGAGCCGTGCGGCTCGCCGAGGTAGGCCTCGATCACCTTGGGGTCGTTCCGGATCTCCTCCGGGGTTCCCTCGGCTATCTTGACGCCGTAGTCGAGCACGGCGACCCGCTGGCAGACGCCCATAACGACGCGCATCGAATGCTCGACCAGCAGGATGGACGGCACGAACTCCCGGTGGATCCGCTGGATCAGCGCCATGAGCTCGCCCTTCTCCGTGGGGTTCATCCCCGCGGCGGGCTCGTCGAGGAGGAGGAGCCGGGGCTGGGTCGCCAGGCAGCGCACGATCTCCAGGCGGCGCTGCTCCCCGTAGGGCAGGCTCGTCGCCCGGGCGTCGCGGTACCGCCCCAGGTTGAAGAGCTCGAGGAGCTCCTCCACGCGGCGCGTGATCGCCGCCTCGTCGTCCCTGAAGGCCGACATCCGCAGCAGCGCCTGGGCGGGTGCGCTCGTGCGGTGGAGGTTGCAGGCCACGCGCACGTTGTCGAAGACCGAGAGGCTGCGGAAGAGCCGGATGTTCTGGAAGGTGCGCGCGATGCCGGCTTCGACGACCTCGTTCGGCCTCAGGCCCGCCAGGCTCGTTCCGTTCGAGCGCACGGTCCCGGTCGTCGTCTCGTACACGCCGGTGACGAGGTTGAAGACCGTGGTCTTGCCGGCGCCGTTCGGGCCGATGAGCCCCACCAGGTCCCCCGCGTTGACCACCAGATCGAGCGCGTTCACGGCCGTGAGCCCCCCGAAGCGGATGGTCGCCTTCTCGAGCTGCAGGATGGGTGCTTCCATGGGCCGGCCTCGCGGGGCTACTTGCGGGAGGCCAGGTACCTCCACCGCAGCCGCGCGGCGAGGGCCGTGAAGTCAAAGTTGAAGAGGCCCTTCGGGCGAACGAGCATGAGGACGATCAGGAGAAGCGAGTAGAGCACCATCCGGTACTGCTCGACGGCCCGGAGCATCTCCGGCAGGACCGTCAGCAGGATCGCGGCCATGATGACGCCGGGCGTGTTGCCCATCCCCCCGAGGATCACCATGACGACGATCTCGATGCTCTTCGTGAAGTCGAAGCCCGTGGGCGTGATCGTCAGCTTGAAGTGCCCGTAGAGGCCCCCGGCGACGCCCGCGAAGAAGGCCCCCACCACGAAGGCCACGATCTTGTAGCGCGTGGTGTCGATCCCCACCGCCTCGGCCGCGATCTCGTCGTCCTGCGTCGCCAGGAAGCCGCGGCCGTAGGTCGACCGCACGAGGCAGACGACCGTGAAGACCGTGAGCGCCGCGAAGGAGTACACCCAGAAGACGTTCGTGTAGTTCGGGATCCCGTTGAGGCCGAGCGCGCCCCCGAGCGCGTCCACGTTCTGGAAGATGACCCGGATAATCTCGCCGAACCCGAGCGTGACGAGGGCGAGGTAGTCCCCCTTGAGCCGCAGGGAGGGGATGCCGACCGCGAGGCCCGCCAGAGCGGCCCCGCACCCGCCCATGGCGAGCGCCGCGAGGAAGAGGAGCCCCTGCTGGAGCGCGCTCCCGCCGTCCTCCCCGAGGAGGCGGGGCCCGAGCAGCAGCGTGACGGCCGCGGAAAGGTACGCCCCCACCGACATGAACCCGGCGTGGCCGAGGGAGAACTGGCCCGTGTAGCCGTTCACGAGGTTGAGCGAGACGGCGAGGATCACGTTGATGCCGACCCCGATCATGACGTCGAGGTAGTAGGGGTCTATCCGGTCCGAGAAGTGCGAGACCCCGAAGGCCAGGAGCACCGTGGCGACGAGGGCGATGAGCGGCTTCGGTAGCGTCCTCACGTCAGACCTTCTCGGTTGCGTACCTGCCGAGCAGTCCCGCCGGCCGGAAGAGCAGGATCCCGATCAGGACGGCGAAGGCGATCGCGTCCTTGTAGGTGGACCACCGGGACCCGTCGATGAAGGTCTCGGTCATGCCGAGGATGAGCGCCCCGAGGGCGGCCCCCGGGATGTTGCCGACGCCTCCCAGCACCGCCGCGACGAAGGCCTTCAGGCCGGGCACGACCCCCATGAGCGGGTCGATCGAGGGATAGTTGAGGGCGTAGAGGACCCCGCCCGCGCCCGCCAAGGCGGAGCCGAGCCCGAACGTGAAGGAGATGACGACGTCAATGTTGATCCCCACGAGCTGGGCGGCCTTCGGGTTAAGGGCCACGGCCCGCATGGCCGTGCCAATCTTCGTGCGGTAGACCGCGAGCTCGAGGGCGACCATCAGGAGAGCCGCCACGACGATCACGATCACTTGGTTCATCGAGATGACGAGCCCGTGGATAGAGATTATCCTTGCGGGGATGATCGAGGGGAAGGGGCGCGGCGTCGCGCCAAACACGAGCTGGCCCGTGTACTCGAGGAAAAGCGACATGCCGATCGCGGTGATGAGGACGTTGAGGGTCGGCCCGCCGCGCAGCGGGCGGTAGACGACCCGCTCGATCAGGATGCCGAGGACGGCGCAGCCGGCCATCGCGGCCGCGAGCGTCGCAAAGCCGCTAAGGACCGAGTCGTGCGGCAGGCGCTGGCCCGCGAAGTACCCGATGAAGGCGCCCACCATGAAGACGTCCGAGTGGGCGAAGTTGATGAAGCGCAGGACGCCGTACACCATCGTGTACCCGAGCGCGATCAGGGCGTAGATGGCGCCGAGAGAGAGGCCGTTAAGGAGTTGCTGGAGAAACTCCGTCATGCCGCCGTGGATCGCATCGCGCTAGGGGGCTATGCTCTGCGGCGATATGCTCTGGACGAACTTGAAGTTCCCGTCCTTCACCATGATCACGAACGCCGCCTTGGAGGCGTTCCTCTCCTTGTCCATGGCGGTCAGCCCGGTGACCCCCTCAAACGCCGTGGTCGCCGCCAGCGCGGCGCGGATCGCGGGGCCGTCCGTCGAGCCGGCGCGGCGGATGGCGTCGACCAGGACGCCCGCCGAGTCGTACCCCAGGGCCGCCATGGCGTCCGGCGTCTCGCCCTTGAACCGCGCCTGGAACTTCGCGACGAACGCCTTCACCACGGGCGCGTCCACCTGCGGGGAGTAGTGCGTCGTGTAGTAGCAGCCCTCGACCGCCGCGCCCCCGATGTCGATCAGCTCCGGCGCCTCCCAGCCGTCGCCGCCGAAGAGCGGGACCGTGATCCCGAGCTCGCGGGCCTGCCGGCAGATGAGCGCGGCCTCGGTGTAGTAGCCCGGCACGAAGATGCCCTCGACCCCCGCCGCCTTGATCGCCGTCAGCTGGGCGTCGAAGTCCTTGCTGCCCTCCGTGTACTTCTGCTCGATCACGATCTGGCCTCCGTCGGCCGCGAACTGCTCCTTGAAGGACTCGGCCAGGCCGACGCTGTAGGCGCTCGATACCGACGTCAGGAGCGCGACCCGGCGGATCTTGAGCGTTTCCTTGCCGACCTTGGCCAGCACGTGGCCCTGGAAGCGGTCGGTGAAGCACACGCGGAAGATGTAGCTGCCGATCTCCGTCACCTTGGGGTAGGTGGACGACGGCGAGATCATGGGCACCCGGTAGGCCTGGCAGATCGGCGCCGCCTCGAGGGACCGCATCGACGCCACCTCGCCCAGGATCGCGACCACCTTCTCGCGCGAGATGAGCTTCTTGACGATCGTCGCCGACTCCCCCTGCTTCGACTGGTTGTCGTCGGTGATGAGCTCGATCGGGCGGCCGAGGACGCCCCCCTTGGCGTTCAGCTCCTCGACCGCGAGGAGGGTCCCCTTGTGGGAGGACTGGCCGAAGGCGGCCTCCTTGCCGGTCAGGGAGGCGTACTCGCCGATCTTGATGGGTTCCTGCGCCTGGCTGGCGGCGGAAAGGGCCGCGGCGGCCGCGACGGCGGCCAGGGTGTGGCGGAGGATGCGAAACATGGGAATATGCGTGGCGGCAGCCAATGGGAGCCGCGGGCGGGTTTCAACCGAATAGGCATACGGAATTGATTAAGGGGCCGGGGCCTGCTTCCGTTCCCCCTGTTGAACACCTTCGACCGGCACCTCCTGCGCGAATGGCTCACGATCCTCGGGCTTGTGCTCGTCCTCGTGTGCGGGCTGCTCCTCGTGCAGGTGATGTACGACGATTTCAGGGACCTGCACGAGGCGGGGGCGGGGGTGCGCGACCTCGCCGTGTACGTCGTGGTCGCCGTCCCGGGGTTTCTCGCGCTGACGCTGCCGATCGTCCTGCTGCTCTCGACCCTGTTCGTCCTCGGCAAGCTGCACAAGGCGAACGAGCTGATGGCGATGCGCGCGGCGGGCGTCGGCTTCACGCGGCTCATGGCGCCGATCTGGCTCGTCGGCCTCCTGTGCTGCGCCCTCTCGTACTGGCTCAACTCGTACGTGGTGCCGTGGTCCGTCGAGAAGACCCGCGTGACCAAGGAGGGCTTCCAGTTCAGGAAGCAGGCCCGGTCGCTCCCCGAGGACCGGATCGGGGCGGTCTTCAGCGTCGGGTTCGACAACCTGTATCCCCGCCGCATGTGGTTCTTCGACCGGTACAGCAAGTTCACGAACCGGGCGTACGGGGCCAGCGTCACCGAGATGGACGCCCGCAACCGCGTGACGGACCGCATCGTGGCGTCCCAGGCCTGGTACGATGAGGCGGGGCACGGGTGGGTCTTCAAGGACGGCCGGCAGATGGACTACAACCCCGACACGGGCGAGAACACCTCGTCGTCGCCGTTCGCGCTGCGGCTCCTCAAGCGCTTCCAGGAGGACCCCCGCCTGATGATGCTGATCGACCGCAGGCCGATCGACCTGTCCCAGCCCGAGCTCCGCGAGCTGATCGACTACCTCTCCCGCGAAAACAACCCGAAGAGCGTCCCATACGCCGTGCGCTATTACTCGCTCATTGCCGACATCCTCACGCCGCTGATCGTGATCGCGATCGCGATACCGTTCGCCGCCGCGGGGGTGAGGGTGAACCCGGCCGTCGGCGTCTCAAAGTCGATCGGCCTGTTCTTCCTCTACCTGGCGCTCCAGAACATGGCGGCGTCCCTGGCCACCAAGCAGCTGGTCGACCCCGCGCTCGCCGCGTGGCTGCCCAACATCGGGATGACCGGCCTCGCCCTGTTCTTCTTCTCGAGGCTGCGCTAGGTCCCTAGGTGCGCAGGTACGAGGCGCCGTTCACGTCGATCACCGCCCCGGTCATCGCGGCGGGCGCTTCCAGCGCGCAGAAGGCCACGGTGCGGGCGACCTCCTCGGCGCCCACGACCCTGCCGAGCGGGTGCTGGGCGCGTATCTCGGCGCCCCGCGGGCCGGCGAGGAACTCCGCCGCCATCTCGGTCTCGACCCATCCCGGGGCGACGCAGTACACGAGCACGCCCTGCGGGGCCAGGGCCTTCGCGAGCGACTGGCTGAGGGAGTTAAGGCCCGCCTTGCTCGCCCCGTAGGCCGGCGCCTCCGGCTCGCCCCGGAACGCGCCCCGCGAGGAGATGTTCACAATCCGCCCGCCCCCCGAGGCGGCCATGGCCCGGGCCGCCAGGTAGCAGACGTTCGCGGGGCCGCGCAGATTGGTCGCGATGATCTGGTCCCACGCCTCGAGCCACTGCCGGTACCCGGTTGAGAGCGGGGGGTGCTCCCGGTGCGCGGCCGCGTTGTTCACGAGGACGTCCACCCGGCCGAACCGGGCCGTGGCCTCGGCCCAGAGGCGCTCGACGTCGCCGGGGTCGGCCATGTCCGCCCTTAGCAGGGCATGGCCCTCGCCCGGGAGGGCCGCCAGGACCGATTCGGCCGCCGTCCTGTTCTCCCGGAAGTGCACGCCCACGCGGACACCCCGGGCGGCCAGCCGAAGCGCTATCTCCCGCCCAATCCCACGCGAGGCCCCGGTCACGAGGCAGGCGGTCGGGTTCGCTCCTTGGGTCATCGGTCTTGATCTTGGGCCGGGCGGGGCCGTCAGGTCCAATTGTAATTAAAGCTGATGCTGATCCGTTCGGCCTCGACTCGGTTCTGCGCCACCTCGTGCCGCAGCCAGCTCTCGAAGAGGATGAGGTTGCCCGCGCGGGCCGGATACGTGGCGTGGGGCTGGTTCGCCCTGCGCGCCCCCGGCAGGCGCGGCGGCGCCGCCATGAAGCGGTCGAGCCTCGGGTCCTCGAACTTGAGCCCGGGGCAGCCCCTTGGGGTCTTGACGTAGTAGGTGCCGCTCACAAAGGAGAGCGGGTGCAGGTGCAGGGAGTGCGCGGCCGAGGGCGGCATGATGTTCACCCAGCAGTCCGTCATCCGGATCTCGCGGCCCCGCAGGTCCATGTCGAGCGCGCGGGCGAACGCGCGGACGTGCCGGGTGATCCTGCGCTCAAGCCCCGAGAAGGTGCTCGAGAAGCGATGCAGCTCGTTCATCGAGGCGTAGCTCGTGTAGCCCCCGGGGTAGTTCCGGCGCGACCAGGCGCGGCCCTCCCTGTCGTAGTCCCTGAGCGCGAGGCATTCGACCGCGAGGTCGGCGTTGAACCGGCCGAGCCCGGATCCCATGAGCGGCTCCGAATAGATGAAGGTGGAGAACCACGCGCGGATCATGGCGCCGATCGTGGGGCGGGTCGCCCCCGGGGCAAATCCCAAAAGGCTAGCGGGCCAGCGCGCGGTGGGCGGCGGCCGCCAGGGCGGGGTTTCCCCCGCTCTGCGCCGCGCGCTCCAGCTGGCCGAGGAAGGTGCGCTCCTGCGGGCGCGTCAGCGCCGGCGAGGCCCACCTTGCCGCGAGGAGGAAGCTCCGCAGGGCGTCGTCGCACCGCCCGAGGCCGAGGAGCACGAAGGCGCGGTCGTACGCCGCCTGGTAGAAGCGCTCGTCCATGCGCAGCGCGTCCTCAAAATGGTCGTTCGCCTCCCGCAGTCGCCCCTGCTTCGCGAACATGAGCCCCATCTGGTCCTGGAGGATCGCCAGAAGGCAGACCGGGCCGTAGTACGCGCTCAGGCGCCGCTTGTCCGCGATGATCGCGGCGGCCTTGAGGAAGCCCTGGCCGGAGGGGTTTCGGGCGAGCCTCGAGGCGACCGCCTCGGAGGCGGCCTTTTCGTTGCCGCGCATGAACTCGAGGATCTGCAGGCGGCTGTTGAAGTCGTCCAGGAGCTCGGCGTTGGTCAGGTGCGCGGCCACGTAGGCGTGCTGCAGCCGGTCGTCCGACCAGACGTCGAGCTGGCGCCAGGCGAGGCGCCCGAGGACGCCGATGACGGCGAGCGAGAGGAGGGCGGCGCAGGCGCGGGCCCGGGGCGCGGTGACGCGCGCCAGGGCGGCCGCAAGCACGGCGGCCATGATGGCCGTCAGGAAGTAGCCGTAGCGGTCGCTCGTCATGTGCGGCTTCTCGGTGAGCCCGAAGAAGGGCGCCGCCGACGCGAGGTAGCCGAACCAGACCACCGCGAACACGGGCCGCCTCCGGATCCAGACAAGCGCAAGCACCGAGGCCGCCGCCACGAGCGCCGTGCTGGCGACAAATGGCGGCCCGAGCGGGTTGAACTCCATGAGCGTGTCGTAGAGCGGCGAGAGGTGGAGCGGCCACCAGGGCTTCCACACGTAGTAGGCGGCGACGTAGGCCGACTGCGCGATCCGGCTCGAAAGGGGAAGCGCGTGCAGGTCCGGTACGGCGCCAAAGACCTCGGCGTTGCCGAACCGCGCCGCGACCGTGATCGAGAGGACGGCCCCCACGGGAAGGAGGAAGGCGGCCTTCTCGGCCAGCAGGCGCCGGAAGGACGGGCCCGAGCCGGCGCGCGTGCGAAGCCAGTCGAGCCCGATCAATAGGACCGGCGCCCCCAGGGCCAAGGGGTAGGTGAGCAGGGACGCCGCATACGCGGTTGCGGAGAGGAGGAGCCACCCCGCGCGTCGCCGGCCCTCGGCGAGGCAGCTCCTCAGGTAGGCGGCCAGGCAGGCCAGGAACAGGGCCATCGACTGGCCGTAGAGGTTCCCGGAGATCCACGCCGTCGTCTCGACCCGGAGCGGGTGGAAGGCCCACCAAGCTGCGGCCAAGGCCGCCGCGCCGGCGTCCCACGCGGACAGCCCGGCGGCGCGCGCAGGCGGCGCGAACAGGCGAAGCGCCAGCAGCACGTTTGCGAAAACGAGCCCCGCGTTGACCGCGTACAGGGCGAGCGCCACGGCGTGGTACGGGTGGGGGTCCAGTCCCGCGACCTCGTAGGTCGCCGAGAAGTTGAGCCAGCCGAGGGGGATGTACCTGCGGACGTAGCTCCAATCGGTGAACATCCACTTGAGCCGCGCGGGATCGATTCCCCCCATGTGAGGGTTGAGCGTCACGTTGACATCGTCGTCCCTGAGATAGAGGAACCCGAAATCGAGCACCCGCAGGTTGAGAGCGACGGCCGAGAGGATCAGGAGCGCCCCGCAGAGCCAGGCCAGCCTGCGCGCGTCCGCAGAGGCGAAGATCCCCGGTTCACCCCGGGACCCGGGCTGCGCGGTGTCCTCCGCCGCCGGGCCCGCCGGATGCGTCGTCACGGGTCCGCCCGGCGGCGGGTCGTGCCCTGGACTCGAACTCGAATGCACGGGGAACAGCAAAGGGCCAGTAACCCGTAACTCAAGACCGGCGTGCCGGCCAATGGGGGGGCCGGGCGCAGGCGGCGAGGTTAGGCCTGTACTTTCCGCGGGTATTGCGGGTATGTGAGGCCCCGGATGCACAAACATGTCTACGGGCTCGACCTGATGCGGGCGGTGGCGATCGCGCTTGTCGTGTTCCAACACGGGGCGCTCTTCTTCTACATCTGCTACGGAGCGCCCGAGATCTGGACCAAGATCGGCGCCATCGGGGTCACGCTCTTCTTTGCGCTCAGCGGCTACCTGATTGGGGGAATCCTGCTCGACCTGGGCGACACGCTTCGGGACGCCCGGGTTGCCTCCAGGTTCTGGCTGCGCCGGGCGCTTCGCACCCTTCCGAATTACTTCGTGTTCCTCGCGGTCAATGTCGCCTTCTGGTACTTGGTCCAGCGCACGAAGGGCTACCCGGACCCCCTCCCGCTGCTCCCGAGGTACGCCTTCTTCCTCCAGAATTTCTCGGCAAAGCCGAACTGGTTCTTCGCGGAGTCCTGGTCCCTCTCGGTGGAGGAATGGTTCTACCTCGTGTTCCCGCTCGCCCTGTTCCTTGGGCTACGCGTGCTCAAGGTGCCGTTCGGGCGCCTTTTCTGGACGCTGGCGCTCTTGATGGTCGCCCTTCCGCTCCTGCTCAGGTGGCTCGTGCTTTCCCCGGGGGACTGGGAGCAGGGGATCACCAAGGTCGTCATCTACTGTCCCGACTCGGTCGCGATGGGCCTCGTTGCCGTGGCGTTCAGCCGCCGGTGCCCGGCCGCCTGGGCGCGGATGGGGGGTCCCGCCGCCGCCTTGGGCCTGGCCCTGCTCGCCGGCTCGTTCCTGTACATGGGTTACGGGGATTCGCCCCATTCGGGCCTCGCCCGGGTCCTTCTGCCGGCCGCCGTGAACCTGGGGAGCGCACTCCTGCTGCCCTGGGCCTCGGCCTGCACCCACCTCGGGGGACGGGCGATCCACGCGCCGGTCCGCGCCCTGGCGCGGTGGTCCTACTCCATGTATCTGGTGAACCTGATGATCAGCAGTGTCGTGCTCTCCCACATGCAGTTTCACTATGGGACGGTGGTGGGAATCCTCTCCTACGCCGGCGCGTGCGTGGCCGCCAGCGCGGCCATCTACCATGGGTTCGAGGCGCCCATACTGAGGTGGCGCGACAGCCGGGTCAGCCTGGGAGGCGGTCCCGGCCGAAGGTCGGCGGCCGCGTGAGCCGGGCCGGAACCGGAGCAGTGCGCGGGACCGCGGGTTGGGCGACCTCCGCGCCGTCCCCAAAAAGACCGAGGCATGAATCAGAACGGGTGCTGTGAGGTGCCCGGGCGAAGCAGGGCCTTCATGGTCGCCGCGAGCTTGCTCACGTCGAACGGCTTGTCGATGAAGACGACGCGGCCGAGCGAACCGAGCGCGGCAGGAGTGAGGTCTTGGCTGTGGCCGGAGGCGATCGCGATGGGGAAGACGTGCCCCTCCGAGCGCAGCACCCGCGCCAGCTCAAGCCCGGTCATGTGCGGCATCGTCTGGTCCGTCAGGAGCACGTCCACCTGGAATGGCGCCGCCCTCAGCTCGCGGTGGAACTCGTCGGCGGCCGAAAAACGCCGGACGGTGTAGCCGAGGCGCAGAAGCACCTTCTCGACGACGGCGCCAATGCGCTCCTCGTCGTCGATCACGACGACCAATTCCGCGTGGCCGTGCGCGAGCGGGATCGCCTCGCCAGAGCCGGCGGCGGGGGCCCCCGCCTGCGGGCTCCCCGTCGCGATTGGAAAATAGAGCGTAAAGGTGGTGCCCACCCCCGGCGCACTGGCGACCTCGATGCCTCCGCGGTGAGCGGCCATGATGCTGTGCGCGATCGAAAGCCCGAGACCGCTGCCCTCGCCGACGGGCTTCGTCGTAAAGAAGGGGTCGAAGATCTTGGGCAGGCTCTCGGCTTCGATCCCCGAGCCCGTGTCGGCCACGTCGAGCGCCAGGTATGAGCCCTCGGGAAGCACCGACTGCGCGCATTCGCGGGGTGCGGCGAATTCCACGGGGCGCGTGGCAAAGGTGAGCATGCCCCGCCGCCCGCGCATCGCATAGGCGGCGTTTGCGGCGAGGTTCATGAGGACCTGCTGGAGCTGGTTCGCGTCGGCCAGGATGTCCGGCGCGGCCGCGGCGGGCTCAAGGCTCAGCTCGACGGTCGCCGGCAGGGTGGCCCGGATCAGGTTGGCCGCATCGGTGACAAACTGGCCCAGCTGCAGGGGGCGGCGCTCCGGCTCGTGGCTCCGGCTAAACGAAAGGAGGCGCTTCACCAGGTCGCGCGCGCGCCAGGACGACGTCAGGACGTTCCTGTGGTAGTCCTTGTAAATCTGGTCATTCGGATTCTCGAGCATGGCGAGCTCGATGTTGCCGATGATGGCGGACAGGATGTTGTTGAACTCGTGCGCCACGCCTCCGGCGAGCGTGCCGATCGTCTCCATCTTCTGCGCCTGCTGGAGCTGGCGCTCGAGCTGCAGTCGATCGAACTCGGCCACCTTGCGCGCCGTGACGTCGCGCGCCGTGCCGATGACCCCGATTACATTGCCCGCCGGATCGCGCAGCGGGAACACATGGGAGTCGACGAAGATCCTCGTGCCGTCCTTTCGGAAGTCCTCGCGCTCTTGCCTGAACTCCCCGACGGTCGCGGCCGTGCGCATCCGCCACTGCGCGTGCTCCCGCATCGCCTCGGTCGGCATGCGCGCGTAGAACGGACGCCCCTCCATTTCGGCGGCGGTCCATCCGTAGAGCTCGGTGGCGCCTTCGCTCCAGTAGCGCACGGTGCCTTCCAGGTCGGTGCAGACGATCGATTGCTTGACGGTGGCGAGCACCTGGGCGTCGCGGTTGAGGATCTCCTGCTGGCGGTAGTGCTCCGCCAAGTCGATCGAGACGCCGTGCACGCGTGTGGGCCGGCCTCCGGTGTCGCGCTCGGAGACCCTCCCGGTGTTGAGGGTCCAATGCCAGCCTCCGTCCGGCTGGCGAAGGCGGTGCTCGCAGAACCATTCCTCCTCGGAGCCCCCGAGGCATGCGCGCATCGCGACGCGCGTCCTCTCGATGTCGTCCGGATGGACGTGCTGCGCCCAGGCGGCACCCGTCGCCGGAAGCGCGGGCCACGGCATGCCCAGCGCGCGGGGTGCGCCTCCGTGAACCGTCACGCGGTCGGACGCCAGGTCCCAGTCCCACCAGACCAGTTGCTCCCGCGGCGCCGTTCCGCCCAGTGCCGGGATCGCCGGGGGTTCTTCGGGCGTAGTCATGCGAAGGGGGGCACGGGTCGAGCGGACGGCGCTCATGTCAAGCGCGCGGAAATATCGGACGTCGTCGACACGAGTATAGACAGCGGCCGGCCCCGTTGTCCAACCCGGATGAGGGCGGCCCATCGGCGACGCACGGTCTTCTGCTAAGCAGGGGCTAAGTGATTGGGTGATAGATTTTGCACTTTGTGCTGGACACTTTTGGCATCCCCGGGTTGAAGTACCTTGGGATGAACTCAATAC
>Ga0302320_10015796_pt1 | contig 15475 bp, 16 predicted proteins | sample Bog_T0_3_FD_202130 | JGI IMG/M metagenome (GOLD analysis project Ga0302320, IMG submission 202130) | Peat permafrost microbial communities from Stordalen Mire near Abisko, Sweden - Bog_T0_3 | ecosystem: Environmental > Terrestrial > Soil > Wetlands > Peat | place: Sweden: Abisko, Stordalen Mire... | reverse complement strand
TGCTTCGTGATCTCCCCGGCGATCGGGCTTTTTTGTCACCGTCGCTTGCGCAACTTGCGCAAACTTGATGCCAGCGTCGAGGCATCAGGACCACACGACTTGGCCGTCCGCTGATGCGCGCTTTCGTCACAGCGCCACCTGCGTCCACCGCATCCCAACCCGCGTTCGTGACGTTCGCGAAACACCCCTTCAGTGGGCGGGACGGAATGCGTATAATCCGAAGTACTGGGAAGGTCAAGCCTACTTCTTAAATTCAGCAAAAATTATATGAAAATCGGAAGCTAACGGTATCATGTCACCCGCATGCGGCCGCGGTCCGTCAGCCGATCTCCTGTAGCACCGCCTCGACCGCCTGGCGCTGATCCGGCGAGAGCGCCGCCTGCGGAGCGATGGGATCACCGACGTCATAGCCCTGGATCGCAAGCCCGGCCTTGATGCAGGCGGCGAGATTGTAGCGCGCAAACGCCTCGTTCAGCCGCCACAATTTGCGTTGCAGCTTCATGGCATCGTCCCAGCACGCGGCCCTGCAGAGATTGTAGAGCTCGACGCTTTGCCGCGGAATCAAACAGGCGGGGCCCGCCATCCAGCCGACGCCGCCGATCAACATCACGGCAGCCGGAATATGCGCGGAAGCCGAGAACACCTTTATCTCATCGCCGCAGCGGTTCATGATCGACAGCAGCCGTCCGGTATTGGTGGAGGCGTCCTTGATGTAGCCGATGCGCGGATGGGCGGCGAGATGTTCGATGACGTCGAGCGAGAGATCGGCGCGCTGAAACTGCGGATTGGTGTAGATCACGACGGGAATATCGACCGCATCGGCAATGGCGCGGAAATAGCATTCGACCTGCGCATCCCCAAGCGGAAAATACGCCTCCAGAATGGCGAGGATACCGTCGGCGCCCATGGTCTGATAGGCCTTCGCCTGCGCCACCGCATCCACCGTCGAGGTCGAGACCACGCCGGCCACCACGGGGACGCGGCGCTGCGCGGCCTCGATCGTGGCCTGCACCACCGCGATGCGCTGCACGTTGTTCAGATAGGCAAACTCGCCGGTCGAACCCAGCGGCGTCAGCCCGTGCACGCCGGATTTTATCAGATCGTCGCACAGACGGCCGAGCACTTCGGTGCGGATTTGGCCGTTGTCGTCGATCGGCGAGACCAGATAGGGAAAAACGCCGTGGAAGTCAGCCATGGGCACATCCCGACACGCACCGCGCGTATGCGCGGTGTCGCAGAATCTCTATAGTTCACCTGATGCCGGCGAGAAAGCCCCGCGGCCCATCGTGACGGCGCCTGGATATCCCATCTGCGCCGAGAGTTCTCCGCTCAGCGCCAGCATCTGGCGGGAAGCGCGCCCGCCACGCCGGCGTCAGGCATGGGCCGGCTCGGAGACAAATTCGGGCATCACCTTGGCGGTGAACAGCGAAAGCGAATGCACCGATTCCTCGTGGCTGAGATCGCCGAATGCGAAACGCGTCAGCAGGTAGTTTACGTTCGAGGTCGCGATCTCGCGCTTGAGGCCCTCGGTCACCTGGTCCGGCGTACCTGTGATCGCGATGCCGGCGTTGACGGCGGCGGTGAAATCCTCGGGGATCGGGTAGTTGGTCAAGGGATTGCCGTGCTGGCGCCACAGCAGCATCAGGTTCGCGTACCAGACGTTGAACCCACGCTGTCCGATCTCGAACGCCTCCTTGCTGGTCTCGCCGACCACGATGAAACGGCCGATGCCCATCATCGGCAAGCTGGCGCCGCTCGACGCACTGTTTGATTCCTGTGATTTTTGGGCCTGCTGCCATTCCTGTCGGTAGCGATCGGTGATGGCGCGAACCGGCGCCGCCAGGCCGTTGCAGACGATGTTGACGTTGTTCTGCGCCGCCCATGGCACCGCGTTGGGATGGGACAGCCCGTACCAGATCGGCGGATGCGGCTTTTGCACGCACTCCATCGCCACCGGCACGTTCTTCAAGTGAAACATTTCGCCCTCGAAATTGATTTCGCGGGATTGCAGGCCCTGCAGGATGATCTGATAGGCCTCGGTGTAGATTTTCGGGGATCGCCGCGCGTCGACGCCGAAATAGCCGACTTCGTAGGGTGAGACGCCGCGCCCGACGCCGAGCTCGAGGCGGCCATTGCTCATCTGGTCGAGCATGCAGATTTCCTCGAGGATGCGCAGCGGATGGCTCAGGGTCAGGATGTAGACCAGCGGGCCGAAGCGCAGCCGCCTGGTGCGCTGGGCGACCGCCGCCAGGAAAACGCTCGGCGACGACGCCATGCCGAGCGGCGTCGCGTGGTGCTCGGCGATATGATAGGCGTAAAAGCCGCTGCGGTCGTAGATCTCGGCAAGCTTGAGTCGGCTCTCATAGAGTTCGGCGAGGCTTGAGGCGCCGCGGTCGACGTGGTCGAAGACTCCGAATTTCATGTCCCGCTTTCCTTTTATTTGTTCTTGTTATTATTCCTGGCGAGCGGATCGTGCGCATCGATCAGGATGAAGGCGATCTTGCAGACGGCGTTCGACCGGTTGACCCAGGCGTGGTTGGTCGCCTGCTGGATGATGATGTCACCGGCTTTCAGATGCACTTCCGAATCGTCCAGCAGCATGTCGATCTCGCCGGACAGGATGATGCCGTAGTCGACGCTTTTGGTGCGGTGCATGTAGGCGTGCCGGCTTGGCGCGCCGGCCACACCGCCATGATCGACCCCCATCGCCTGCCGCAGCGCGGTGGCGTCCAGCGTGTCGACGTCAGGGGTGACCGGCGGAAAATCGACGATCCGCAGGATCGAGCCGTTGGCCGGCGGCGCCACGGCGATGGTGCGGTCGGCCCGGTCGATGCGCAAGTCCGCCTTGGCCGGCGTCTCGTCGGTGACCCACAATAACGTGCTGACGAAGCCAGCGCCTTCGCGCACTTTCACATTGGGCGCGGCGCCGTCGCTTTCGATGATCGCCTTGCCGTTGTCGTCGTGGCCGGTGACCACACGGCGGGTTGCATGACTCATGATGCTGATCCTGGTTGTTATAGGAGAATCGAACTCATTCGACGGCGCCGGAAAGTTTTATCACCGGTTTCCAGCGCTCGTATTCATCGCGCACGAAGGCAGCCGCTTGATCCGGCGACAGCACCGGCATGGCTTCCATCAGCGCATTGTGCAGGGCGCTTGAAAACCGCGGCGTGGCCTGGAGTTGGGCTACTTGCGCCGCGATCCGGTTCACGACCGGCTTTTGCATGCCGCGCGGTCCGGCGATCATGATCCAGCCGGACCAGTCGAAGCCCGGCACCGTGGCGGCGATCGGCGGCACGCCTTCGACCAGGTCGGTCTGCTTGGCCATGGTGGTGCCGAGCGCGCGCAAGCTTCCGCTCTGGATCGGGGCCACCGCCTGCGAGCCGTCGAGAAAGGCCATGTCGACGCGCCCGGCGAGCAGGTCCGGCATCGCCTCGACGCTGCCCTTGTAGGGCACATGGGCGATGTCGAGGTTAAATTGCTGCTTCAACAGCTCCATGAAGATGTGATGCGGCGTGCCGATCCCCGCCGAGGCGTAGCGATACTTGCCGGGATTTCGCTTCACCTCGTCGATCCACTCCCGCATCGTCCTGGCGGGAAACGACGATCGCACCACCAGAAAGAAATTGGTGGCGCCGAGCCGTGCGATCGGCGTGAAGTCGTTGACCGGATCGACGCCGGTCTTCGACGTCAGCTGCGGCGCGATGCTGAGCGTGGTGACGGTCGGGATCAGCAGCGTGTAGCCGTCCGGCTCGGCGTTGGCGACCACCTTGGCGCCCAAAAGCGTGCTGGCGCCGGCGCGATTTTCGACCACGACCGGCTTGCCGAATTGCGTCTGCAACTGATCGCCGATCAAGCGGCCGAGCGTGTCGGGAATGGAGCCCGCCGGATAGGGAACGACGATCTTGATCGGGAAAGCCGGATAATTCGCGGCGGCATCCTGCGCCTGGCTATCCCAGGGGAGTCCGGCACCGGCCGCCAGCACGCAGGCTGCCACCAGTGCGGCAACCGCCGAGCCCCTCCCCATGAATCCTCCGTATTACGCTAAAGCGTAATTTATTCTTTATGGAATAAGAATAGGGGGCTGAAGCCGACTGTCAAGCGACGCGCGACGCCCGCGGCCAACGTCGTCCCGGCCTTGAGCCGGGACCTATAACGACAGGCGTTCGTGGTTTCGGGAAGTCGTCAGACAGCGCTTCTCAAAACAAACGCTGCGGCGTATGGGTCCCGGCCTTCGCCGGGACGACGATGAGGGCGCTCAGCCGTTGCGGAACGCATAGGCATAGCCGTTGAGCGCGGGCGCGCCGCCGAGATGGGCGTAGAGAATTTTCGAGCCTTCGGGGAAGTAGCCCTTGTTCACGAGGTCGATCATGCCTTGCATCGATTTACCCTCATAGACCGGATCGGTGATCATGCCTTCGAGCCGGGCGCACAGCCGGATCGCCTCCTTGGTCTCCTGCGAGGGCACGCCATAGGCGGGATAGGCGTAGTCCTCGATCAGGACCACATCGTCCTCGACGATGTCCTGGCCGAGTTCGACCAGTGTGGCCGTGTTCTGCGCGATCGACAGCACCTGCGCCTTGGTCTGCGCCGGCGTGAACGACGCGTCGATGCCGATCACCTTGCGGGCGCGGCCGTCCTTGGCAAAACCCACGAGCATACCGGCATGGGTCGAGCCGGTGACGGTGCAGACGATGATGTAGTCGAAGGTAAAGCCGAGCTCCTTCTCCTGCGCCCGCACTTCCTCGGCGAAGCCGACATAGCCGAGGCCGCCATATTTGTGCACGGAGGCGCCGGCCGGGATCGCGTAGGGCTTGCCGCCCTTGGCCTTGACGTCGGCGATGGCGTCTTCCCAGCTCTGCCGGATGCCGATGTCAAAACCTTCGTCGACCATCTCGATCTCGGCGCCCATGATCCGGCTCAACAGGATATTGCCGACGCGGTCGTAGACGGCGTCTTCGTGCGGCACCCAGCTTTCCTGGACCAGCCGGCACTTCATGCCGATCCTGGCGGCGACGGCGGCGACCATGCGGGTATGGTTCGACTGCACGCCGCCGATCGAGACCAGGGTGTCGGCGTTGGAGGCGATCGCATCGGGAATGATGTATTCGAGTTTGCGCAGCTTGTTGCCGCCGAACGCCAGCCCGGAATTGCAATCCTCGCGCTTGGCGTAGAGCTCGACCTTGCCGCCGAGATGGGCGCCGAGCCGCTCGAGCCTCTCGATATGGGTCGGCCCGAAAGTGAGCGGATAGCGTTCGAACTTCTCCAGCATGCGGCATGCCTTTCTGCGCTTCATCAGGGGCTTGTCAATAATTGGTCAAGCTGTCAATTACCTGAGACGCCAACGCGTCCATGAGGCCACTTCGCGCCGGTTTACCGGTGCGAACACGATACTGCGCCGAAACTCATCTTCCAGAAAACCGCCGGACATAATCCTGGAATGGCATCGATGTTCGACCTCACCCAGGTTCGCTGTTTCGTCGCGGTCGCCGAGGAGCTGCATTTCGGCCGCGCCGCCTCGCGCCTAAACATGACGCAGCCGCCGGTGAGCCGGCAGATCCAGGTGCTCGAACAGCACATCGGCGCATTGCTGCTGGAGCGCACCAGCCGATCGGTGCGGCTAACGCCCGCGGGGCGGAGTTTCCTGCCGGAGGCGCGGAATATCCTGCAGCTCGCCGAACGCGCCTCGTCGGTGGCGCGCCGGATCGCCACCGGCAAATCCGGTTCGCTGCGAATTGGCTTTACCGCCGCATCGGCTTACGGGTTTCTGCCCACGCTGATCACGGCATGCCGGCAGCGCATGACCGACATCGATCTGTCGTTGCTGGAAATGGTCAGTGGCGAGCAATTCGAGGCATTGGCGGCGAGGCAGATCGACGTCGGGTTTCTGCGGCCGCCGGTGGTTCGTCCGGAGCTGACGTCGATGCGGGTGGCGGCCGAAGGCCTGCTGGCCGCGCTTCCGGCGCGGCACCGGTTGACCCACAAGAAAAGCCTCGCCTTGAAGGATTTTCACGATCAGCCGTTCATCATGTACGCGCCCTACGAGTCCCGGTATTTCTACGATCTCGTCACCGCGCATCTTGTCGGCGCCAACGTGCTGCCGCGCTATGTGCAGCACATCAGCCAGATCCATTCGATGCTGGCCTTCGTTCGCGCCGGCATGGGGCTGGCCATCGTGCCCGAGGCCGCGGCCAATCTCCGCTTCAATGGCGTGGTGATGCGGCCGCTGCAAGTGCCGGTCACGCGCCCGGTCGAACTGATGATGGCGTGGCGCCGCGACAACGATAATGCCCTGTTTCCGGCCCTGATCGAGATTGTCGGATCGATGGCCGTCGCGCGCTGAAGTAAGATCCATGCCGAAGTTATATTGATCTATGCCCGATTTGGCTTTGACTTGGATTGGTCGAGGGATTAGCGCTCTTGCAACCCGGCCGAAGGCCGTCGCAGCCCTTCCAGCCTGAACCAACAAGACCCAGCGGAGGAACGATCATATGACACCCAGCGAGATGGCTCGGCGTATCAGCGCGGGATTGTTGTCGTTTCCCGTCACCCCCTTCACCCCGACCTTTGGCTTCGACGAGAAGCGCTACCGTGACAACCTCGACTGGCTGTCGGGTTACGACGTCGCCGGATTGTTTGCCGCCGGCGGCACCGGCGAGTTCTTCTCGCTGACCCCTGTGGAAGTCACCGAGGTGGTGCGCGTGGCGGTCGAACAGATCGCCGGTCGCGTGCCGGTGCTCGCCGGGGTCGGCTATGGCACCGCGATCGCCAAGGAAATGGCAGTCGCGGTCGAGCGCGCCGGCGCCAACGGCATTCTGTTGCTGCCGCCCTATCTCATGAATTCGGAGCAGGAGGGGCTTGCGGCGCACGTCGAGGCGGTATGCGCGGCGACCAAGCTCGGCGTCATCGTCTACAACCGTGACAACGCAATGCTGAACGAGGAGACGCTGGCCCGGCTGTGCGAGCGCTGTCCCAACCTGGTCGGCTTCAAGGATGGTGTCGGCGACATCGAGCTCATGACCCGCGTCTACAGCAAGCTTGGCGATCGCCTGACCTATATCGGCGGCCTGCCGACCGCAGAGACGTTTGCCCTGCCCTATCTGGAAATGGGCGTGACGACCTATTCGTCCGCGGTGTTCAATTTCGTGCCGGCGTTTGCGACCCGGTTTTATGCCGCCGTGCGCAACCGGGACCGCGCGGTGGTGGCGGCCGGCCTGAAGAATTTCATTCTGCCCCTGATCGCGATCCGCAACCGCCGCAAGGGTTATGCGGTCTCGATGATCAAGGCCGGCATGAAGGCGATCGGCCGCAATTCCGGCCCGGTGCGGCCGCCGCTGACGGATCTGACGGCCTCGGAGCTCGCCGAGGTCGCGGTGCTGATCAAGGCGGCCGAGGCGTTCGCCGCGGCTCCGCGCGCACTGGCCGGATGAGCAGCGGCGGACTACAACAAGACCAAGAACAGGGCGTACCAAGCCCGCCTCGACAAACCGTGGAACGCAACAGGAGGATTGCCCGATGCCATACATCAAGCAGACGCGCCGCGCTTTTATCGGAACTGCCGCCGGCGCGCTGGGTGCCGGAGCCTGGTCGCGGTTTGCCACGGCCGAGGGCATGGCGCTGCCGACCGCGCCGGTATCGCTCAACATCATCGACGTCGCCGGCAATCTCGCACTGACGCAGAAAGCCTTCGAGGCCTATCGCAAGGCCAAGCCCAATCTGGTCTCGAAGATCACCTTTACCAAGGCGCCCGCCCCCGAACTGCCCGGCAAGATCAAGGCGCAGCAGGACGCCGGCAGGGTCGACATCGACATGGTGCTCACCGGCAGCGACGCGCTCGCAGCCGGCATGGACCAGAAATTATGGGTCGAGCTGTTGCCCGCCCTGGCCGGCAACCTGCCAAAGCTCGACGACATCCTGCTGCCGGCCGCAATCAAGATGCAGGGGCTTGCCCGCGGTCAGGGCGTGATCGTGGTCACCTCGCCGGGCGGACCGCTGCTTGAATACGATCCCGAACGGGTCAAGAAGCCGCCGACCTCGGCCGAAGAACTGCTGGCCTGGGCCAAGGCCAATCCGAACCGGTTCATGTATGCCCGTCCCGCCAACTCCGGTCCCGGCCGCGCGTTTCTGATGGGCCTGCCCTACATTCTTGGCGACAAGAATCCGACCGACCCGGTCGGCGGTTGGGACAAGACCTGGGATTACCTCAAAGCCATCAACGAATACGTCGAATATTATCCGACCGGGACCGGCACGACGATGAAGGAGCTCGGCGAAGGGTCGCGTGACATCATCACGACCATGACCGGCTGGGACATCAATCCGCGCGCGCTCGGCGTGGTGCCGAAATCGGCCGCGATCCAGACGATCAAGGGCTTCCACTTCATCACCGACGGCCATTACATGTGCGTGCCGAAGGGGCTGGCGGCCGACAAGATGGCGGTGCTGCTCGACCTCATGAGTTACATGCTGTCGAAGGAGGCGCAGGCGATGACCTATGATGACGGCTACTTCTACCCGGGTCCCGCCATCAAGGGCGTTCCCATCGACATGGCTCCGGCCGAGAGCCAGGCCGTGATCAAGGAATTCGGCCGCCCGGAATATGAGAAGATGATTGCCGAGACGCCGGCCGAGTTGCCGCTCGACCCCGACAAGATGGTGGTGGCGTTCCGGATGTGGGACGAGCGGGTCGGCGCCAAGACCAAGAAATGATCCGGCACGCGGATCGGGATTCGGAGCCTATCAAGCCGGGCTAAGAGTGTTGGCGGCGGATGCGTCATTTGGCTCATTCGCCGGGGTAGTCTCGCCACCATCGGATGCCATGATGTCGCAGAGTCTTGCTTCGTTTCAATCGCTGCGGCTGCAGGGCGTCAGCCGCGATTTCGGCAGCCACAACGCGCTGAAAAACCTGACGCTCGACATCAAGCGTGGCGAGTTCGTCGCCCTGCTTGGACCTTCCGGATGCGGCAAGTCGACCGCGCTGAACTGCATCGCCGGTCTGTTGCCGACCACGCGCGGGTCGATCTGGCTCGACCAGCGGCGCATCGATACGCTCGGGCCGGAAGATCGCGGCTTCGGCATGGTGTTCCAGAACTATGCCTTGTTTCCCCACATGACGGTGCGCCAGAACGTCGGCTTCGGGCTCAAGATGCGCGGCATCGACAAGGCGGAAGCCGAACCGCGGATCGACAAGGCGTTGGCGACGGTGCGGCTGCAATCCCAGGCCGCCAAGCTTCCGGGCCAGTTGTCGGGCGGCCAGCAGCAGCGGGTCGCGATCGCGCGCGCCATCGTGGTCGAACCGCCGCTGGTGCTGATGGACGAACCCTTGTCCAATCTCGACGCCAAGCTGCGGCTGGAGATGCGGCAGGAGATACGCCGGATTCACGCCGGGCTGGGCTCGGTGACGATTTACGTCACCCACGACCAGGACGAGGCCTTGTCGCTGGCGGACCGGATTGTCGTGCTGCGCGACGGTGAAATCCGGCAGGTCGGCACTCCCGAACAACTCTATGCCCGGCCGGCGCACCTCGACGTCGCCGATTTCATGGGCTTTCGCAACCGCATCTCGGGCGTGGTGACGGGGCGCCAAAGCGAGCTTGTAACGCTCGATGTCGACGGAGCCACGCTGAGCGGCATGGCCGGCGGAGCCGCGCCCGGCGGCGACGTCGGTACCAATGCCGTTGCGGCGGTGAGACCCGACGATCTGCTGGCGGTGAGCGAGACCACCAACGGGCTGTCCGCGACCGTCGAGGCGATCGAATACCGCGGACGCGACTATTTCGGGCAGGCCCGCAGCAGCGGTGGCGCCGAATTGTTCTTCCGCTCCTCGAGCCGGCTTGGCGTCGGCAGCGCGGTGCGGCTTGGCGCCGACCCCAGCAAGGTCCTGGTTTTCACGGGAGCAAATCCGTGACCGCCGCCTCCACCAGGGACGATCGCATCCCGCTGCGGATGCGCCTCAGCGCCCGCGGGCTGGATGCCGTTACGCTGCTGGTGCTGCCTGCGGTCGGACTGATGGTTGGATTGTTCGTCTATCCGTTTCTGTACGGTTTCTGGCTGTCGTTTCACCCCAAGGACGGATTATCGGTGGTCGGCAACTATCTGCGTTTTTTCTCCGAACCCCGTCTCTACGAGACCATCGCCAAGACGCTCTGGATTGCGCTGCCGGTCACCGCGATCAATCTGCTGGCCGCCATTCCCGTCGCCTTCCGGGTTCGCCTGATGCGGCGCCAGAGATTGCTGACCACGCTGCTGGTGCTGCCGATTACGCTCGGCACCGTGCTGGTCGCCGAAGGCCTGCTCAACTATCTCGGGCCGCAGGGCTGGCTGAACCGCACTTTGTTGCTGTTTGGCCTGATCTCCTCGCCGGTAAAACTTGTCCATAATTACTGGGGCGTGTTTCTATCGCTGGTCATCACCGGCTTTCCGTTCACTTTCCTGCTGACGCTGTCCTACGTGACCGGAATCGATCCGACGCTGGAGCGGGCGGCCGCCACGCTCGGCGCCCGCGCCGCATCGCGCTTCCGTCACATATTCCTGCCGCTCTTGATACCGGGCCTGGCGATCACGTTCTGCCTGTCCTTTGTCCAGGCCTTCTCGGTATTCCCGTCGGCCATTCTGCTCGGTGCGCCGGCAGGTCCAACGCGGGTGATCTCGATCGCCGCCTACGAGGCGGCGTTCGAGGAGTACGATTACTCGCTGGCCTCGGCCATCGCGATGATCATGGCCGCGGTCCAATTGGCCATCGTCGGGCTTATCCTGGCGTCGCGCGGATTGTTCTATCGCGGCCCCGCGAGCGGCGGCAAGGGATGATGCCATGACCGCAATAGAAGGTTCGGCAGACACCTCGAAGGTCGCGTCCTCGCTGGCACATCGATTGTGGGTCACGGCGGTGTGGACCCTGGTCGGCCTGTTCATCGTCAACCTGATCGGCATGATTGCGACCGTCATCACCAGTTCGTTCGCCTCGCGCTGGCTGCAGGCGTGGCTGCCGTCGGGCTTCACCACCAAGTGGTATTTTTCCGCCTGGAACGAGTTTCAGCTCGACGACGTGCTGCTGGTCACGTTCCAGGTGGTGTTCGCGGTGGTGCTGCTGTCCGGCCTGTTCGGCGTGCCCGCCGCCTACGCGATGGCGCGGCGTGAATTTCCCGGCAAGAAATTCGTCATGCTGCTGTTCCTGCTGCCGATGCTGGTGCCGCCGATCACCTACGGCATTCCGCTCGCCACCGTGCTCTACAAAAGCGGGCTCGGCGGCACCATGGCGGGTGTCATCCTGGCCAATCTGGTGCCGACCGTACCGTTCGTGATCCTGATCATGATACCCTTCATCGAACAGATCGATCCCAAGATCGAGGCCGCCGCGCGGGTGTTCGGCGCCGGCACGTTCCGCCTGTTCACGATGATCCTGCTGCCGCTGCTGCTGCCGGGGATGCTCGCCGCCCTGCTGCTGGTGCTGGTCAGGACCATTGCGATGTTCGAATTGACGTTCCTGGTGGCAGGTCCGACCAGTCAAACGCTGGTTGTCGCGCTATACTATGCGGTGTTCGCGGCCGGCGTGCGCGCGGTACAGTCGATCGACGCCATGGCGGTCATCTATATGGCGGTCACGGTGATCTGGCTGGTGATCGCGCTGCGCTATGTCAATCCGGCGCAGATCGTGACGCGGGGAAACCAGGCCACCGCGCACTGACGGTACGATAATAGCTGAATGCTGCCGCATTCAGGACTTCGCGAGGGATCGGCCGGCGCACCGGCGCTGGCTCCAGAACAGGGAGAAACACCATGCTCATCTTCAACAGCCTCATCAACGGCGAATGGATCTCGGACGGCGTCAAGTCGCCGAACATCAATCCTTCCAACACCAACGATGTCGTCGGCGAGGCGGTGCGCAGTTCGCGCGCGCAGGCGGATGCCGCGGTCGCCGCCGCCAAGGCCGCCTTCCCGGCCTGGGCGCGGTCGACGCCCCAGTTCCGCTACGACATTCTGAAAAAGGCGTCGGACGAAATTCTGGCGCGCAAGGAGGAACTCGGACAGTTGCTGTCGCGCGAGGAAGGCAAGACCCTGCCGGAGGGCATCGGCGAGGTCGCGCGCGCCGGTCAGATCTTCGCGTACTTTGCCGGCGAATGCCTGCGCATCGCCGGCGAGAAGCTGGCATCGGTGCGCCCCGGCATCGATATCGAAATCACCCGCGAGCCGCTCGGCGTCGTCGGCCTGATCACGCCGTGGAATTTCCCGATCGCGATCCCGGCCTGGAAGATCGCGCCCGCTCTGGCCTTCGGCAACACTGTCGTGATCAAGCCGGCCGACCTGGTTCCGGGATCGACCTGGGCGCTGGTGGACATCCTGCATCGCGCCGGATTGCCCAAGGGCGTGCTCAACCTGGTGATCGGGCGCGGCTCCGAAATCGGGGCGGCCCTGCTCGATCATCCCGACGTCGCCGCGATCAGTTTTACGGGCTCGGTGGTGACCGGGCAGAGGATCGCCGCCGCCTGCGTGGCGTCACGCCCGATGAAAAAGTTCCAGCTCGAGATGGGAGGCAAGAACCCGCTGGTGATCCTCGACGACGCCGATCTCAAGATCGCGGTGGAGTGCGCCGCCAACAGCGCGTTCTTCTCCACCGGCCAGCGCTGCACCGCCGCCTCCCGCCTGATCGTGACCAAGGGCATCCATGACAAGTTCGTGGCGGCACTGACCGAGCGGCTTGCGGGCTTGAAGGTCGACGACGCCGTCAAGGCCGGCACCGATATCGGCCCGGTGGTGGACCAAAGCCAGCTCGACCAGGATTTGAAATATCTCGCCATCGGCGTCGAGGAAGGCGCGAAACTCGCCTTTGGCGGCGAGCGGCTGAATCGCGCTTCGCCCGGCTACTATCTGCAGCCGGCGCTGTTTACCGAAGTGACCAACAGCATGCGGATCGCGCGTGAGGAAATCTTTGGTCCCGTGGCCGCGGTCATTCGGGTCAACGACTACGCCGAGGCGCTCGCCACCGCCAACGACACCGAATTCGGCCTCTCCGCCGGCATCTGCACCACCAGCCTGAAATACGCCAGCGACTTCAAGCGCAACGCCGAGGCCGGCATGGTGATGGTCAACCTGCCGATCGCCGGCGTCGACTATCATGTGCCGTTCGGCGGCCGCAAGGGCTCGAGCTTCGGTCCGCGCGAGCAGGGAAGATACGCGGCGGAATTCTATACCACCGTCAAGACGGCCTATACGCTGCCCTGAGGATCGAAAACACAAGGCGCAGCCCGTTCAATCAGGGGGCGCGACCGGAACGACTGCGGGGCACCGTCCGCTCCGGCGCGCTCCGTGTCCTGCCGAGGGGCCACGTCGCCCTGATCCGACGTGCGCTTCGCAAGCCGGATTACTTCGGGGCGCGGAGGTTTGAACCCCGCCAGTCTTCGGAGTGCGCGCTTAATTCGTGATCCCGGGCATTTTTCAGGTGGGCTTCTTTTGCCGTTCCTGCCGGAAGCTTTTTGGCTTTCTTTGTCTCCTCCTTTCCAAGGCGGCGATGTTCGTTGGCGTTGGGCATTGGCTTCATGACACACCTCCGATTTTTCAGATCGGATAATGCGTATTTTTAGGGTTCGTTCCTGTGTCGGAAGCCGGACGCATCGGTTGCGAAAGGATATCATCCTTACGTCGCCTGCTCGGGATGAAGTGCGGCCTTTTAAGATTGCAAATCAGCAATCAACTGTTTGGCCCGGTCAATCGTGACCTGATCGCTTATCGAGCGCAAAATCCTTCGGTACCGTTCGATCGTCTTGTCGATCTCGACGCATTGTTCGCACATGCTCACTGCCTTTGATCAGGCCCAACCGAGGCCACCTGCTCGTAATGACGGCGAAGATGCCGTTTTGTTTCAAATTTCATCACCCTGCGCTGGCGCCGCCGCCCGGCGACGACCGCATGGCTCTGGAAACAGCTTTCGAAGCCGCGGGCGATGGCGCGCATTTTCGCCGGGCGGTCCGCGCAAAAGCGGCGCGCGGCGGCTGGCGGGACGATTTGATTGCGGTATGATCAGGCGTTTTCCGCCGGGGGGCGAATTTCATGACGATGCCCGTTGAAGAGTTATGGGGCATGCCGGAACCGGCGCTGATCGGCGCCTATCATGATGCCCGCCGCCAATTCGTGGAAAAGAAGTTCGCACGCGACACCCAACGGGCGCGACTGGAATGGCTGCGGGCCAAGGCGTTCATCGGCGGTTCGGGCGGCGTGACCGAACGCAAGATGGCCGTCGACGTCTCGGAAGAGCTTGCCCGCAAGGGCCAGGAATTGCGCGAGATGACCCGGGATCTCGACCTGCTCAAGGTCGATGTCGACGTCATCGCCATGGTGATCCGGCTGCGCGGCGTCTCAGTGGCGGCAGGCGCGCAGGCTGAAGACGCCGCAGACAACGATCCGGACCGTGAGGGTGCCTGATCCGGCAAATGCGAGGTGATGATGAAACGTTTCGTAACCGCGGCCTTGTTCCTTTTCCCCGGCATCGCTCAAGCGCAATATCTCGATACTGGCGATGATCTGTGGAATCTTTGCACCGATAACGCGCCCGGGCACAATTATCTTTGCCTGGGGATGTCGACCGCCTATTTCGACATGATGCGCGCGGCGGGCTACCAATGTGCCGGCACCGGGGTCAATCGCGAACAGGCGCGTGACGTTGTTCTCAAGTACCTCACGGATAATCCCGGCATGCGAAACACGCCTGCGTCCGAACTCGCGCTGACCGCGCTGAAGACCGCATTTCAGTGTGTCGTTCCAGCGCAGGTCGCAAGCCCGGCCAAATCGCCGGCACGATCGGCCAAACCGAAGAATCCGATCGTGCTCACGCCCAATCGCTGAGCGATATCGAGACATTCTCGCCTGGAAACAGTCGGTGCATCCGGGCCGGACCTTCGCTCGGGATCAGCAACGCCGGCGTCTACTCGGTCGCGATCACGGCCGGCTTTCCCGAACGCACGCCCAGGATCAGCAAAGGCGTATGGGCGTGGTTGTGGTCATCGGGTGCGTAGGTTCCACCCAGCCGGGAAGGCATCGTCGTCGTCTTCAGGGCATCCTCAATCGCCGCGGGCTGATCCGACCCGGCACGGCGAATAGCATCGACGACCAGGAACGTGGCCTCATAGACAAAGAAGGCGCGTTGCGTCGGGACCAGCCCATAATGCGCCTGATAGGCGGCCACGAAACTTTGGATATCGGGCTTGTCCAGCACGGCTGTAAATACGGCAACGCCGGTCAGCTCCGACAGACCGCCTGCGTCGCGAAACTGCGGCGAGACGGCCGCCAGCGCATTGGCAATGTCGAACCGGCCGGTCACCGGCACCTTCCATCCTGCCGCTTCGTACGCCTTGAAGAATCCCGAGGTGGAAGGACCCAGTATCGCGACAAGCTCACCCGGCGCGCTGTCCTTCAACTTGCCCAGCACGCCCGCAAAATCCTTGGTGTCCTTCGCCAGCGTCTCCTGAGCGGTGACAGCCAAGCC
>Ga0302320_10015795_pt1 | contig 15475 bp, 12 predicted proteins | sample Bog_T0_3_FD_202130 | JGI IMG/M metagenome (GOLD analysis project Ga0302320, IMG submission 202130) | Peat permafrost microbial communities from Stordalen Mire near Abisko, Sweden - Bog_T0_3 | ecosystem: Environmental > Terrestrial > Soil > Wetlands > Peat | place: Sweden: Abisko, Stordalen Mire... | reverse complement strand
CACGCCGGCGAAGCCACCCAACGAGGTCTGGATCAACAAGCCCAACGCGCCGGAGGTCACGACCGACGAAGCTGCTCAGTAAACTCACGCATCGGCTGTCTCACGCTCGTTGACAGGTTCCGAGGTCGCGAACGGGCTGGAGGCGCTGAGCGGATCTTGGCCGACACTCGCAAAACTTCGCGGAAGGCGAAAGGGAGCGGCGTAGAGGAGACCCTCCTCGCTGACGGCGGCACGAGCCGCCAAGGCCGGCTGTTCTCGAACGAACCCCCCGCCGGCAAAGCGGAAGCGAAGGTCAAGCGGCTCCGCTATCCGGTCTGGACGCAAAGCAAGGCTCGGCTCATCCAGAGCTACCTCCGGCTGTTCACGTTCATCACGAAGCACGGCACGTACATCGACGCTTTCGCCGGACCCCAGACGGATCAACCGGACATGTGGAGCGCGAAGCTCGTGCTGGAGTGCGAACCGCGATGGCTACGTCACTTCCACTTGTTTGAGCAGAAGAAGGTGAAGGTCGAGAGGCTGGAGCAACTACAGTAAAGAACGGGATCATCAATCTGGATCGCAACAAGACCGATGACCCCCGGACCTGGGCGCTGGACCCCTCCGTCGCCGAAGCTCTCCGCATCTGGAAGAAGTACTTCCACCCGAAGCCGTCGCCTCAATCGCGCGTGTTCGTGTACCCAGCCGAGAGCCGTGAGGCAGGGGCGCCTCTTGCCAGCGCGACGCGAGCCGAAGAACTCCGAGGGAACCTCCGCAGGGCCGGCTGCACGCGGCACCAACTCTTCCAACGTGACGAGGAGCGCCGACCGATCTGCATCCACGACCTCCGCGCGACGTTCATCACGATCTCCCTTGCCCAGGGCAAGACCGAGTCGTGGGTCGCGAACCGGACGGGCCACAAGTCCTCGAAGATGATCAACGAGTATCGACGGCAAGCGTCGTGTCACGCCGAGGTCGTGATGGGTGCGCTCGCCCCCCTTGTGGAGCTGATCCCCGAACTTGCAGCCGTGCGCGCGAACCTCCTGACACAGAGCGCTCACGCCGCGGAGTAGGCGACGCAGCGCGGACCGGCGAATGCCGATCCGGCACGTCGCCATCACATGTATCCCTCGAGCCGGAGCGACTCGAGCCCGGCTGAGTCGTCGGTGTCCTGCGCGCGTCCCGAGCGCTCGGCGATGTTGGCGAACTTGCCGGTCCGGAGCTCAACGAGGATCTCGGCGACGTTCGATGCCCGCGACTCGACGGGCGCGGTGCACGGACCGCAGCCGAGGGAGCGGTATCGCTGGCCGGTACCGTGGTCGTAGTAGAGCGGCACCGTCGGGATCTTCTCGCGCCCGATGTACTCCCAGATGTTCGTCTCGGTCCAATCGAGAAGCGGGTGCACGCGGACGTGCGTGCCCGGGCGGAAGTCGAGTTTGTACTGCTCCCAGAGCTCGGGGGGTTGCTCGGTGACTTCCCACGTGCCTTCACGCGAGCGCGGAGAGAAGTATCGCTCCTTCGAGCGGCTCCCCTCTTCGTCCGAGCGCACTCCGACGATGACCCCCGTATATGGCGCCGGGTCCTTCTCGTGCTCGTAGCGCCCGCTGGTGTGATCGAAGCGGAAGCGGGGCCCCTCGCCGCTAAGGGTCTGCATGAGCGCCTTCGTCTTCAAGAGGCGGCAGCAGGTGGTCCGGTCGACGTTGCCGTCAGGGAACGTTTGCTTCGCGTCCAGCGCCCCGCGGTTCTCGCCGTACACGATGTTCAGCTTCCACTCGGCGGCGAGGCGATCGCGGTAGGCGATCATCTCCGGGATCTTGAACGACGTGTCGATGTGCACGAGCGGGAACGGCACGTGGCCGAAGAACGCGCGGCGCGCGAGCCACAGGAGGACGGTGCTGTCCTTGCCGATCGACCAGAGCATGCACAGTTCCTTGAACGAGGCGTGGGCCTCGCGAAGGATGTGGATGCTGCGGCTCTCGAGGTCGGTCAGCGCGTCCATCAGGCCTCCTGGGCGCCAAGCTGGCGGAGGACGGCGTCCGCTGCCTCCTCGACCGTGCTGTGGGACGTATCGAGATCGATCTCGGGGGCTTCAGGGACCTCGTAGGGATCGTCGACCCCGGTGAACTGCGTGAGGAGCCCCGCGCGGGCGCGCGCGTAGAGGCCCTTCACGTCGCGCCGCTCGCAGACCTCGAGTGAGGTCGAGACGTAGACCTCCGAGAAGCGCCTGCAGATGCTACGCGCGTGGCCGCGCGATGAGCGGTACGGGGAGATGAGGGCGACGACGACGGTGACGCCGTGGTGCTCGAGGCGGCTCGCCAGGAACGCCACGCGTCGGACGTGCGCGTCGCGCTCCTCGCGCGAGAAGCCCGTCGGCATCGCGAAGCGCAGTTCGTCACCGTCGAGGAACTCCACGCGGCGGCCTTGCGCCTCGAGCTTCGCGACGACCGCCCGGGCGACGGTGGTCTTCCCCGCCCCCGAGAGGCCGGTGAGCCAGACGACGCTACCGCGCGGTCGCGAATCCCCGATCCCGGTCTCGTGCTCGGCGAACGCCTCGCGGACGATGCCGCCACCACGGATCTCGTAGTCGTCGACGATGACGAACCGGCTCGTCTCGAGGACTTCAGTGACGTCGCACGCGACGGGCCGTGCCAGGAGCAGCGTGCAGTCGGCGACCTCGTTACGTTCCACGGTCTCGCGGCCGCGCTCGCGCTCGGTGCTCGTGGCGCGTTCGAGGGTCGAGGCGTCCATGACCGAGTCGATCCGCTCGACGCGCATCGGTACGCGCGCGGTACCGAGGCGCAGGAGATAGTCCTTGCCAGGGGTGAGCGGGGTCTTGCCCAGCCAGAATACGCTCGCGCGCAATCGCGTCGACACCGTAGGAGGGGCGTCCCCTGCGCGCGTCGCGAGCTCTCCGCGGGCGACGTAGATGTGTTCGGTGAGCGTCAGCCCCGCGGGTCTACCCGCCTCGATGGACGGGGAGGGCGCGTGCGCGAACTCCTCGATCGATCGCACGTGGCTCCGCTTGCCCGACGGGAGGAACGCGATCTCGTCGCCCACCGAGATCCGTCCGCTCACCACCGTGCCTGCAACGATGCGCCGATCGTCCGCTCCCCCCGTGTGCCCGGTGAAGCGGTAGACGTCCTGCACGGGCATACGGAACGGCCGGGCCGTCTTCGGCTTGGCCGGCGTGAAGCTATCGATCACCTCGACCACGGTGGGTCCGTCGTACCACGCCGCGTGCGACGTGCGGCGCACGACGAAATCCCCCTCGCGCCCCGATACCGGAACGAAGTAGGGCGCATGGACGCCCAGCCTCTGAAGGAACGCGCGGTAGTCGGTCTCGATCGCGCGGAACGTCTTCTCGCTCCACGACACGAGATCCATCTTGTTTACGACGACGGCGACCTGATCGATCCCCAGGAGCGAAAGCATCGTCGCGTGGCGGCGCGAGTTCTCGCGGACCCCCTCGGCCGCGTCGATGACGAGCAGCGCCGCCTGCGCGCGTGCGGCGCCCGTGACCATGTTACGGAGAAACTCGTTGTGACCGGGGGCGTCGATGATCACGTAGTCGCGAAGCGGCGTCTTGAAGAAGACGCGCGCGACATCGATCGTGATCCCCTGCGACTGTTCGTCCTTGAGCGCGTCGAGAAGGAACGCGTACTCGAATGGGTGGCCGGTGCGCCGGCAGAGGGCGCGGACCTTGTCGAGTTTCCCGTCGGGGAGGGAGCACGTGTCGGCGAGGAGGCGGCCGACGAGGGTGCTCTTGCCGTGGTCCACATGGCCGACCACCACGATGTACATGCGGTCGCGATCGACCCGGAGCAGTCCTTCGGGGGCGTTGGCCAGCATCGATGCGGGAGGACGATAGCGGTTCCCGGCAGAGTCCGGGCGCTCATGGCTCGCGCTTCCACCTGCGGGCGAGCTCCCCTCTCGTCGCTCGCGCCAGTGGCGCCCCCCACCCGTCGCAACCTCCGGTCCGCTATTGACACACTTGGGCTCTCGAGTATGACCGAACGCCGGATGGGGCAGGCGTCACGGGAGAACGGGCCGTGGCTTTCCACGCTTTCGCTTGGGCTATGACGACTCCGCGCCTCGCCGTCGCTCACGCTCTCCGCTTACGCGCCGCGCACCGCCTGCATGCGGTCGCCGCGCCGCACGCTCCGACTTCCGTTCGCCAGACCTACCTGATCTGCACGAACCCGCGCTCGGGCAGCTGGTTGCTCAGCGAAGGGCTTGCGTCGACCTCGGTCGCGGGCAACCCGCGCGAATGGTTCCACGCGGCCCAGGAACAAGAAGAGCGCGCACGCTGGCGGATGGCGCATTCGACCGACCTTACGTTTGCGGGCTACCTCGAGCACGTTCGAAGGAGAGCAACGTCGCCAAACGGCATCTGCGGCGTGAAGCTCCACTACTACCAGTTCGCCGAGCTCCAGGAGCGGCTCGCCGCGCAGCCCCGCCTCCGTGACCTGACGGGTCTCCCCCTCCTGTCGGCGATCTTCCCGAACGTGCGCCATCTCTGGCTGCGACGCCGCGATAAGGCTCGCCAGGCGATCTCCTACTACATCGCGTCGAGCACCGACAGGTGGTGGCAGATCGACGGAGTGAAGCCGAAGAAGACGCCCGGCCCCGCTACGGAGCCCGCGTTCGATCCGCGCAAGATCCGAAGCCTAGAGTCGCAGGTGCGGCGCAGTGAGGCGCGCTGGAAGGCCTATTTCAAGGCAAACGAGATCGACCCGTTCGTCGTCTTCTACGAGGATCTCCTCGCGGACTATGCGGGGCAGATCGTTCGCGTGCTGAACTGGCTCGGCGTTTCCGACGTGGAGCCCGCGCGCGTGCCGCCGCCGCGCCTGCAACGCCAATCGACCTCCCAAAACGAGGATTGGCTGAAGCGATACCTCAAGTTCAAGAAGGCGCATCCCATCGAACCAGGCGCCGCGGGTGCCGCGGCAATCCGTCCGGCCCGCAACCGCCGTCGAGACGCGTTCCGTGATCCCTGGAGGCACTGGATCGCCCAGCAGAGGCTTGCGCGACTTCCCGAGGACGAGGCCATCGACGTCCTCGTGAAGAACGGCTGCGACAAGACCGTCGCGGCCAGTGAGGTGTCCAAGGCGTATGCCGACCCGTACCTCGACGGTGCCGCGCAGATATTGGCGCGCCAGCGCAAGGCGAGCGCCCTGTTGACCGCGCTCGGCGAGCTCCGGAAGCTCGACTCGCGGCCCGCGGTCGCGCGCCGAGCGAACGTATCGGTCAGGGAGTTTCGCGACGAGTACTACGCGGCCAATCGACCGGTCGTCCTGGAGGGGCTGATCTCGAGGTGGCGCGCGCTGTCGTCGTGGACGCCGGATTACCTCAAACGCGCGGTCGGTGACTTGACCGTGGAGGTGATGACCGATCGGAACTCGGACCCCGAGTTCGAGAGGAACGCGGCGCGACACCGCACGCCGATGAAGTTCGGCGAGTACATCGACAAGGTAAGCAGCGGCGTCGCGACCAACGACTACAACCTCGTCGCGAACAACGGCTTCTTCCAGCGCTTCGCGACGCATCGCCTGCTCGAGGATCTGGCGCCGCGCCTGCCCTACCTCAAGCCCGCTCCCGCCGGGGATCAGTGCTTCCTCTGGCTGGGGCCCGCGGGCACGTTCACTCAGCTGCACCACGACACGAGCAACATCCTCTTCGCCCAGATCGTCGGACGAAAGCGCTACCTCTTCGTACCGTCCACGCAGTGGTCGTGCGTCTACAACACGCAAGGCGTCTTCAGCGACGTCGATCCGGAGTCTCCCGACCTCGCGCGGCACCCCAGGTTTCGAGGCGCGACGGTCATCGAGGTCGTGCTCGCGCCGGGCGACGTTCTGTTCGTCCCGGTCGGGTGGTGGCACCACGTTCGATCCATAGACGTCAGCATTTCCGTCTCTTTTACGAACTTCGCCTACCCCAACCACGTTCAATGGGAGCCGAAAGCATGAAGGGCACCGACGACTGCGACTGGTCCCGGACGAGCTACAAGGTCCGCGTTCGGAAGACGATGTACCTCTGGGGCTCGGCGGGGATCACGCGCGACATCACGTTCGACAAGCCCCTCATCCTGCACGTTCATAACGACACATTCGGCGAGAACGTGACGGTCGGCACCCAGGTCGCGTCGGGGACGAAGAAGACGCTCGGGACGCTCAAGCCGGGCGAATCCGTCTCGATTCCGGTGCAGACGATGAGCGGGGTATTCGCCAAGTGCACGCTCGAGACGACCGTGAGCTGTGTGATTCGGGAATCGAAATAGGGAGACGTTCACATGGGCACCGCCAAAGTCGTCACGATCAACGCCCGTCCGCTCCAGGCCTCGCACCTGTGCTTCGAGGTCGATGGGATCCTCGGCCAGCTGAACACCCAGCTCGGCGCGACGGCGACCCTCTTCGACTTTGATGGCTTCTACGCGACGCTCGCGTCGGCGCCGACGACGGGTGACCCGTCGCGGCTCGAGTACGACGCTCCGACGATACAGTCGTCCGTTCAGCCGGCGACCCTCGCGTCACTGCGGGCGGAGCCGCGGAAGGCCGCTCTCAACAAGGCCATCAACTCGCGACAGAATACCTATTACGCCAAGTACGCGAACGCGTCCGACATCATTGGGCAGATCATATCTGCCTATTCTCCTTCGCTCGCGGGCTCCAAAGCAGCACGACTCGCGAACCTCGCGGTGCTCGCGCAGCAACAGGCCAATACGTTGGGGGCCGCATACACGGCAGACGGGCGGGCCGGCGTGGTGAAGACGACCACTAGTCAACTGAGCACGACGGGGAGCTCGAATCAGGAGTCGGGCGAGGCCCCGGTCGGCGAGCAAACCCTCGCTCCTCTCCCCCCTCCTGGGGTGTCGATAGGCGGAAAATGGGGTTTTACTGGAAATATGCCCGAGAACCTGACGGTTAGTGTAGGCGACTCTACGGAATCCCAGACGGTCACGAACTGGGACTACGGCTATCGGGTTCCGTATCTGGAGAGCCAGGCGCAGAACGAGCGCGCGCAGATCAGCCTCATCGATCAGCAGTTCCCGCTCCTCGTCGGTCAGTACGCCCTGCCCAACCTGGTGAACATCTTCAACAACGATCTTAGCTCGATGGACAGCGACGTGTACCGGCTCCAGGTCGCGTTCTTGAACACGATCCTGCTGGCGCCGTTCGCCGGCACGGTGACCGGCGTCTACAAGAACCCCGGTGACGCGGTCAAAGCCGGCGAGCCCGTGATCCGCGTCGAGGACAACACGACGGTGTTGCTCGTCGCCACGCTGATCTATCGCGATCCGATCGTGCTCGGATCAACGGTGAAGGTGAAGACGTCGCTCTACGACTCGGCGAGCTCACCGCTCACGATCTCGGGCAGCGTGGTCTCGGTGCGGGGGAACAAGGCCGGCGACGACCACTGGGACGTCGTCGTCAGCTGCAACAACGTGGGGAGCGGTGGCGCGGCCATCTTGCCGATCAACTACAGTTTCGACTTCGACGACACGGTCGTCACGATCACCTAGCCGCGGACGAGCAGGCTCGCCATGTCAGGTCCCACGCCGACTCCGACACCCGCCCCGACACCCACCCCCGAGCCTACGCCGACGCCGGATCCCGGCGACGCGCTGCGGCTTCAGGACTCCACCGCCAGCCAGCTTCTCTCCACCGCGTTTCCCGACGGGCTGTCGGACCCCTATGCACCGACGCAAGGCGGCTGGATCGTCGGAGCGGGCGCGCTTGACCCGTACAGCGGCGCCCCCTCCTCAAGCGGCGGTCTCGATCCGTACACGAGCTTTCCGGCGACGGATCCGTACACCGGTGCGGCAGCTGGCGGGACGAACCCATTCCTTGGGAGCCCGCCCGCGGACCCGTTCAATGGGCCTCAGGGGACCAGTGGTGCGAATTCCTCCCAGCCCGTCGGCTCGAACGGATCGAACTCGTCGTTCCTGCAAGACAACTCGTTCCAGATGGTCGCCTCGAACGGGAATACGCTCACGATCCAGAATTCAGATCAGCTCGCGAACTCGATCGCGTCGGGCAATTCGCCTCAGGCCGCTCCGAGCGCCCCTACCAGCTCGCCGCCCACCAACGCCGGGAATTCATCGAACGCACCCCCGAGCCCCCAGGGCGGCAGTGGGGTGGTCACTCTCGCGGAGATCACGATCGTCGGGCATGCGTCGAACGCCGAGCCAGTCGCGCAAGCTTCGCCTTTGCCGGCCACCCAATCAACGTCGGCCGCCCCCGCGGTTTCCCAGGCGCCAGTCTCCTCCTCTGCGGGCGCTTTCTCCGTTTCCTCGACGGTCTCGCCGCCAGCCACACCATCGTCGAGCTCCGCGGCCCCCGCCGTCTCGCAAGCTCAGACGTCGTCTCCGGGCGCTCCGGCCACGAACTCCCCACCTTACGATCCCAACGCTCCGCCAAGGCCGTTCGGTCCAGGGTCCCTTGGCTCGGACTCCCTTGCCTCCGCACTCGCCGCGCCGGCCGCTGTGAATCGACCGTTACCTCCGGGATACACGCCGCAGAAACTCGGAATGGACGTAGAGCCTATCTTGGCTGCACACTACGCGGCAGAGCACCCAGTCGAAGCTGGGGCTAACGCTCTGTACTTTAACAAAGTTCCGATCGCGGATATTCTGCAGCGACAGGGCGTGGCCGTGCCATGGGTCGTCGCTGGGCTTAGGAACCAACCTGATGTGACAAACACCTTCGGCGTGCCATGGCAAATATTCGAGCTCAAGGCGTCAGGCGAGAGGAACGCGATCGAAGGTCTCAAAGACCTTGACCGTTACCTAGACACGTTCGCGTTGGCTGGTGTCCCGGCGACCGGGGGACCCTCGACGGATCCCGGCGTCAACTTCGACGTTCCCTTCGCGGGGGGCGAACTCGAGTTCCACTCCGAAGTGGATGGTCTCGTTCAATGGGATTGGTTCCCGGACCCGGAGCAGGTACCCGACGCGGCAAGCGACAACGCCAATTGGCAGCTATTTTTGTTCGTCGGCTTGGGTGTGGCGGCCGCTCCGGCGTTCGTGGGGGGGGGAGCTGCTGTAGGGGTGGGGGGCGCTGCCGTGGGGGGAGAGGGAGCCGTAGTGGGCGGCGCCGGAGCCTCTAGCGGAGGATTGCTGCCGGGGTTGGCACCCGCGTTTTGAGCACCGTGGAAAGGCCGAGATGAAGGTACCGAAGTTCCTCTACGGGAGTCATTCCACGGTGACGCGGGCGAGCATCCGGATGGCGGAAGCCTTCGTCGAGAAGGGTCCGTCGGGGATGGATTACGGCGAGATGATCGACACTTCTACGAGCGACGCTCGGTTGCTCATCGATTCATTCCCGGGAGCGAAGGGTTTCCTCTTCTATGGTCCGCTAGAGGCATTCGCAAGGTACCACCTGGATCGCTTACGGAACGACCCGGCCTTCGCCGCATCGCTCGTTTCGCACTGGCTGGAGTGGGACTGGTCGCTCTTGTGCCTGATGCCGATGCCGTCCGGCGGAAAACTGATGGATCGTAGCCACCTCGCGTGGCGGTTCGTCCAGGCGCTGGACCGAGCTTGGCCCGAGTTCACCGAGTTCGGCACGCGCTTCGGCCCATCGGTGCTGCCGGGGGAGCTCAGCGGCCACCTCACGACAATGCGCGTCATCGTGGCCCGTTACATCTCGTCACCTGAGCAACCGGTCGGCGTCCTCTCGATGACGCAGACCCATGAAGCGATCCGTCGCATCTTGAGCGAGGGAGAGCGGGAGCCGCCAAGATGGGATCTCGGCCCTGGGACTACGTCACGAAGTGGGAGCCCGACCTGAACGCGGTGGTTGAGAGAGCGCAGCGGGAGACGCTGGCGTCGGGGAGCTTCGGCGGCGAATGGGGGAAGCGGGAGCTTCCGCCCAACCCGACGATCGCGGACGTCCGCGCCGCGTACGAGTACGATGGCTCGGGGAGTGTTATCGACGTGCTGCGTCTGGAGAGTGAGCCGGGGGCGGAGGTCGCCGGGCCGTTCTCGGACGAAGTGCTGCTCGACGTCTTCGGGACGGTGAAGCCCACCCGGGCGCAGGCGTACGAGAGGTTCTACGAGCTTCTCGAACTCCTGCAGCGGGGGGAGACGGCGTACGTCGTCCTCTTCGAGGGGGAGAAACCGAACGAGGTTCTGTTTCTCGGGCAGACGGCTGATTGAGAGGAGAAGTCGCGCTCCATTGAACCCCCTCTCACTCCCGTCGAGGAGACGTGAGACAGCGGGGGTTCGAGAGGCTGACAGCCCATCGCCATCCGTGGGCCGCGGTGCCGCTGCGGCGACGGCGTCGAGCCGTCGGCGCAGCTCAACCGCTCAGCCAGCTCTCTTTGATGCGCGCGAGGCCAACCCGAGGCCAAACGATCCAGCTAAAAAACCGGGGGATCGTCGCTCTGACGAGTCTAATGGCCTACCTAATGGCCCAAAAAACCTCTGGAGGCATCTGAATGGATGGCCCACAGAATCCGAAATCCCGAGTGATATCCGGCGGAGAGAAGGGGATTCGAACCCCTGGAACGCTTGCACGTTCACCTGATTTCGAATCAATTCGCTGGGTTGCGAGCGATTCCGAAGAGAAGTACGTGCTGAACATTTCGATGCACCTCGCACCTGCCCGATGCCTCGTGGGCCCGTAAGAAGCCCGATAGAACTTTCCAGCGCTCCAGCCTACGGCGACGGTTCGGCCGTTCGAGGGGCCGGGATCATCGGCTTGGAGGGGTCTCAGCCAAGCACCTTCACAATCTCCGCGATCACCCGCACCTCGTCGCCAGCGTCCACCACGAGCGGCGCGAACTCCGCGTTCACCGGCTCCAGCACGACGCGTCCACCGGCTGCGCGGTAGCGCTTCACCGTGAACGCGCCGCCCGTCTCCGGGTCAGCGGTGCCGCCGTGGCGGACGAGCACGGCGCGCTCGGGCGACGACGGCGCGTCGACGCGGCGGAAGAGGCACGCCGCACCGTCGGCGATGACGGGCTCCATCGAGCGGCCACGCACCCGCGCGACGAACATGTCCTTCGCGAAGCGCGGGGCGTCGTCCCACGTGATCCACTCGGCGTCCGCCTCGCTCAGCTCGGGCACGCCCTCGCGTGTCGGGCCCCACGCTCCGGCAGCGGCTGCGAGCTCCACGAACGGCACGCACGTCGTCCACCGCTCCTCGGGCTTGGGCGTGACGCGCCTGAAGGGCAGCGCTCTCGCCGCGCGCTTCGGCTCGAACTGCTGTTCGGAGTCGTAGTCGACAGCGAGGGTGGACCGGTAAACGTCGACGGCGTGCTGCGCGCGGAAGATCACCTCCTCGCGCACCGCATCGCTCTTCATATCGAGGACCTTCATATGGCCGTCGACGCGGTCGAGCGACTCGATCCGGTGGAACGCGTCGCCGTACTTCTCCGCGAAATGCGCCAGCGCCTTCAGTTTCATCAGCGCGTCGTCGAGGTGGTGGCCGTGCGGGTCCACGATGGACGCCACCACCTTGCCGCCCACCTCGTGAAAGAACACGAAGTCCGGGTGCATAGACCGCCAGTTTCCGTTGGCCTCGTCGCGGTAGGCGATGCCGAGCGAGTCGACGGCTGCGCGCGACGGGTTCCGGTACCAACCGCGGGCATTCGGTCGCCCGAGCTCGGAGCGCACGACCTCCCGCTCCCACTCGTTGAGCGAGGTGAGCGGGAACTGGCCGTCCGCGTCGGACATCATGTGCAGGAGAGCCGTAGGTGCAGGGACGAACCGTTCGTCCTCTGCGACGGAGAAGCCCTCGATGCGCGTGCGCGGAGGCTTCAGCACGCCGCGCTGCGGTTCCGTCGCCATCGCCCGGATGTCCTCGTATTCCTGCTGGCGGGCGTCCGACAGCCCCAGAACGGCGACGCGGTGCTTTGCGAACAGCCCCTTGGTCAGCTCGAGCGCTTCTGCGTCGACCTTGTCGCGCACCTCCTTCACGGTGGCGAGCGCCGCTGCGCTCACGTACGCCTCGCGCAGCCCGTCGTCGGCCGCGTTCTCGTCGTCGTCGCCCGCCAGGTGGTTGACGTACGCCTGCGCGATGTCGGCGCCGAACGCCTTCTTGGCCGCCTCGAAGCCGGTACGAATTGCGCGGTCATCCGCGCGCTCGACGAACTCGCTGTACGTCAGCCCCTTCTTCCCGAAGCGGCCTTCGATCTCCTTCACGTGGACGGCCCACACTTCCTGAATCGCCTTGTCCAGGTTGTCCTTGTAGATTGTTGCGAACCCGTCGAGCAGGCGGTGGAGCTTCTTCTCGACGTCCGCGAGCGCGCCGGGCAACACGCCATCGGCGGACAAGGCCTGCGCGAGCGCCACGAGGCGCTTCATCGGTCGCGCGCCACGCTGGGGCAGCGTCTGCGTGGGCAGCGTCTCCCACAGTTTCCAGACCTCCTTGGGCACGTTCGGGTTCGGCAGCAGCTCCTTGCCGTCGATGACCGTCTTCTTCTCCGCGCCCGGCATGGACTCGAGGTCGCCGGTGAGAAACCGCACGACCTTCACCGCGGTCGTGCGGTCGAAGAACGGCAGGATGCAGTCGACGGCGTTCAGTCGCTCGTCGCCGGGGATGCGGCGGGCGAGGGGGTTGCGCACCATGCGGCCAAGCAGCTGCGTGATGTGGGTCGTGTCCTTCGCCGGTCGAAACGACACGAGCACCTCGGCGCGCGGGCAGTCCCAGCCGGTTGAGATCGCGTCCTTCGCTACGAGCACTCGCACGTGCGATGCGTCCTGAACGAGCTGCGGCTCGATGTAGTCGACGGTCCACGCGCCGAACTTCTGCGCGCTGCCCTCGCCGAACACGTGGCGCACCGACGACGCGGTCAGCTCAGGGTACTCCGCGACGATCGTGTCGAGCGCAACGCCGACGTCGTCCGGGTTGGGCGTGTTCGGCGACTGCAAGATGAGCAGCGGCTGCACGACCTCGGCCAGACCCTGCAACCGCGCGTACTCGGCCCAGCGCCGCGTCGACTCCTTCAGCTTGCGCGCCGCGCGACGCACGAGGACAGAGTCGAAGTTGCCCGCCTCGTCCGGGATGTCGAGTACAAGCGTGTCCTTCACGAGGCCGGACTCCTGCACGCGCGCCGGGTCGACGAGCACGGAGGGCAGACCGCGCCGGTTCTTGATCGCCTCGGCGTCCTTCATCGCCTGCTCGAAGTGGGCGATGGTCGCGGAGATGCCCCACACGATCGGAATGGGCGGGCGAGGGCCCGCGCCGTTCACGAGGCGTCGCACGATCGTCTGCTTGTCTGGTGTGGTCTTGCCGCCGAAGCCGCGGTGGGCCTCGTCGATCACGAGGTAGAGCGTGAGCTCCTCGGACGCGATAGTGTTGGCGAGCGTCTGCCAGAGCGTCCACGCCTGGTCGTCCGGCGCGGCAGTGTTCGCGATGCGCCCTTGCGCATCGGGGCCATCCTCGCGAGGACCGCGGACAAGCTTCGACGTCGCGCTGAGCTTCTGCGTGTTGAGGAAGTAGACCTTGCCCGCATCGAGGCGCGGCTTCGCGAACGGCGGCTCGATGTGGACGAGGTTCGTGTACGTGAATTTCTCGGACGCTTGGCGCAGGCGGTTGAACGTCTGCTTGTTGAGGTCCGGGCTGTCGGAGAACCAGAGCACGACGGCGCCGGGGTCGGGCGCAAAGTCGAACGCCTCGCTGCCCCAGAAGAGAGCCTCGATCGCGGCGGCCGCCATCACGGTCTTGCCTGCACCCGTCGTGGCCGTCAGCGAGAACGACGAGTTCTCGCGCTTGCTCGGGTTCTTGAAGTTCTCCCGCGCGCGCTTCAGGTTCTGGAGCACGTCGTCGACGGCCTGTTCTTGGTAGTCCTTGAGGGTGAACTTCACAGCACACCTCGCCCGGACTCGATCTCGAAGTTGCGTAGGTACGCCTCATACAGGCGCACTGGCTCGATGTGCGCGGGGAGTTGCTGCGAGAGGGACTCGAACGTGCGGTCCTCGTCGGTGACGACGTATGCGAGTCGCACGTTGTTGCTTTCGGCGACGACCTTCAGGAAGTCGTCGGCGTGGTCAATGTTCGCGAGGACGCCGTACACGTCGGCGACGTCCCAGCCCTTGGAGATGTCGTCGATGCGCCGTCCGCGGGACCCAGCGCGGATCCAGAGCAGGGGCGCGATCTTGGTGAACTCTCGGTTGGAGGCGACGCGCAGGGGCGCTTCGTAGGTGAGCGTGAAGAACTCGACGTTCTCCTCGAAGCCCTCCGCCACGGAAAATTCGTCCGTGAACTTGTAGTCGCCCTTGATGGGTTTGCCTTCTGGAGTCTTGCCCGTGATGGCGGCTTTGATGCGAGGCTTTGTAATGTACTCGCAGATGCCCCACTGCTCCCAATCGGGGTCGCCGGGACGAAGCCCCTTCTTGCGAAGGTCCTTCTGCTCATCGGCGGCAACCTCGTTGTTCGTCACCAAGATGGCGACTCGGCGTCCTCCATCCTGCTTGTTGAGCCGCATGACCGCGTGAGCGGTTGTGCCGGAGCCAGAGAAGAAGTCGATGACGGTCGCGTTCGGCTTCGCTTTGAGAACGAACCGCAAGGTGTCCTCGACCGCATAAAGGGACTTCGGGAAGGGGAATGTTCGTCCACCTAGGAAGTTGGTGAGAGACGTCTTTCCATGCTCCGTCGCGTCATGCGAGCCGAGGTTCCAGATCGTCTTCGGTGTACGGAGACGGTTGCTCATGTCCGCGTATTGGAGGATATGTGCGCCGTTTTCGTCTCTCCCGCTTGAGACGATTTCCCCGTCTTTCAGTCTCTCGATCTCCTTTGAGATCAGATAATTGATTGTCCATAGGCCATTAGTCGGGTTCTTATTTCCGACCTTCACATAGCCCTCTGCAAGTCGCTGGCGCAGACTGTCGGGCCCAGCCGACCAGCGGCCGTCAGCTCCGTTCGAGCGCATCGGAAGTACAGTGTCGAAACCAGGAATGTCTGGCGCCTCTGAACGGTGCTGATCGGCTCGAAGCGGTGTGCCGATCTCAGCAATCGCACGCCGTACAGGGTCGACGTAGATCGGGTAGAACAGCCCCGGCCGATCAGACCGCGCTGAGTTTGACCCACGCCGCATGAGCTGGTTCCAGATGTCCGGGAGTCGCTCTTTGCTGATACCAGAGCCGAGCCCGATGACATCGATGCTCGTCGGCAAGATCTCTGCTGCGCCAAGCCGCACGAAGTAGATGTATTCGTCCACTCGCGAAAACCCACCGACGCGCGCGGACCCCTTTCGGTTCGTGACCGAGCTGACCATCTGGATCGTTCCCTCGGGGAACGTCTGCTCGAGCAGTAGCCCAAGTCGCAGGTACTCCTTCTCATCGATGGTGACGATGAGCACGGAGTCAGCCGGATTTAGCAATTCTTTTGCCAGCAGCAGCCTTCGCTCCATAAACGCCAACCACTTGGGCGTGGATCGCGCTCGGAGCCGCGTGATTCCAGGCGGGTAGCGTGAATTTGTAGGGGGGCTCTCCCGTCGAAGGGGTTGCTGACCAACCAACGACGAAGGAGCCCCCGAGCCATGTTGAATCGAT
>Ga0302320_10015794_pt1 | contig 15475 bp, 13 predicted proteins | sample Bog_T0_3_FD_202130 | JGI IMG/M metagenome (GOLD analysis project Ga0302320, IMG submission 202130) | Peat permafrost microbial communities from Stordalen Mire near Abisko, Sweden - Bog_T0_3 | ecosystem: Environmental > Terrestrial > Soil > Wetlands > Peat | place: Sweden: Abisko, Stordalen Mire... | reverse complement strand
AAAAAAATGTTGAAAGGGCCACCTCCGTCCGGCGCCGCCGATCCATGTAGCCAATTGCGATATCTGCATTACTTTTCCTCTCCACATGGCGATTCCCCTTGAAGACAATTTTGCCGATATCATCGGGAAGGCGCAGCGCGGCCTCGGGGTCTCCGACAGCGAACTGGCTTCGAAAGCAGGCTTGCCGACAGACGCCGTGCAACGGCTGCGCGCCGGGAAATTTGATGAAAACGCTGCCCGGCTGGTTGCGCCGCACCTCGGCCTGAACGGACGGGCGCTGGTGGAGATCGGCCGGAACGCTTACGCGCCAATGCCGGTAGGGGACATCGAGGGGTTGGCGCAATTCAACACGCCATTTGGGGATATGACGGTAAACGCCTACTTGGTGTGGGATCCGGCGACAAAAATGGCGGCGGCGTTCGATACGGGCGGAGATTGCACCGGCATTATCGAGAAACTGCACTCTTCGGGGCTCACTTTGCGCGAAATTTTCCTGACCCACACGCACGGCGATCATATCTACGATCTCGACCGGCTCCAGCACCTGACCGGAGCACCGGCGTACGTCTGCAACCGCGAGCCGCTCGATGGCGCGGAATCGATCGATCCCGGGCGCGAATTTACCCTGGGCTCGCTTAAAATCGGGACGCGGCTTACGTGGGGGCATTCCAACGGGGGGATGACCTGGGTGATTACAGGGCTGCGCCGGCCCGTCGCAGTGGTGGGGGATGCGTTGTTCGCCGGATCGATGGGCGGCGGGATGGCCAGCTATGCGGATGCGCTAAGGACCGACAGGGAGGAGATTTTCTCGCTGCCGGATGAAACCATCCTGTGCCCTGGCCATGGCCCCATGAGCAGCGTGGCAGAGGAGAAAGTGCACAACCCGTTCTTTGCCGAGGGGTGAGCGGTAGCCGGAGTCAAGCCTATCGGCTGGACCGCTGGCGCGGCCTCACTTCCCGGGTGAGGCGCTGGGGCTGGCGGCGGATCCGCTGGTGATCGCGGCGCCGGTGACATGCACACCCGGCTGCGGCAACTTGTTGAGGACGTTGGAGATGCCGGGATCCGCGGTAAGCATCGCCTCGCGGACGGCGGCGCGGTAATCCATGGTGGCTTGCAGCCATGCCGCGCCTTCCGGGGTGCCTTTCATGGCATCGCGGGCGGCGCGCAGCTTCTGGCGGTCGTCCGGGGTCAAGGGCGTGCGGACGGCATGCGGAACGCTGGCCGCCTGGATCTTGTCGAGAATCGGGCCAAGCGATGGATCTTTCGCAACCATTACTGCATTCACGGCCAGCATCGCCGCGTGCATCTTCGCAGCTGCGGCGATCACCTTCGGGTCCTTCCGGATCTTCTCGCCAGCGGCGATGAGGCTGCCGCGATCCGCAGCGCTAAAAGGAGCGGTCCTCGCACGGACGGGAGCGGCCACGAGAGGCGTGGCAGACGGAGACGGACTCTGACCAATTGCGGCAGATGAGGCGATGGCGGCCAGGAAGGGAACGAGGAATCGTATTTTCATGGAGCCTCAGGAAATAGGCTGGAGCAGGGCCAGTTGCCAAGGCAGAAGGCGGGCGGGCGCGGACTCGGGATCGGAGGAAATCGACTCGAGGGTGGCCTTTGGGGCGATGAGGGACGGGTCGAGCTGCAATTGCGTGGCGGCGGCATCCCGCCGGCTCTTCAGCCGCGCGAAGAATCGCTCCTGGTCCGGGGTGGGCCGGGCGCGCGGTTTGCGGATGGGGCGCGGCCAATCTTCCGCAGGCATGGCGAGCGCGGCGTCGGCGGTGGTCATGAAACGCCGGAGGCGCGAGGAGGAGAAATGCGGGAAGGCGACCGGCTCGCCGCGATCCAGCCGGGCGGCGGCCTCGATCAGCTTTTCGTTCTGGAGAATGTGAAACGCCGGCCGATCCGCCGCGCGGGCCTCGCCATCGCGCCAGAACCAGAGCGCGCGCAGGATGGCCGCGGCGCGTCCCTGGAGATCGGAGCTGCCGGTGATGCGCCATGCGGCGTCCATGTCCCGTTCCTTATCGATGCGGGCGGTGGCGACGGCCTTGACGCACGATTGCTCGAACCACTCCCAGCGGCCCAGCTCGCGAAGGCGCTTCTCGAGGATCTCCGCGAGGGTAATGAGAAAATGGGTGTCATTGCGCGCGTAATCCTCCATTTGCGGGGAAAGTGGGCGCTTGGCCCAGTTTGCCTTTTGGGAGCCCTTGACCAGCTCAATGGCGAAATATTGCTTCACGAGGGCCGCGAGGGAGAATTCCAGATGGCCCGTGAGTCGGGCGGCGATCATCGTATCGAAGACAGCGCGCGGCTCGGAGAAGCCGGTGCGACGCATTAGGCGGAGGTCGTAATCGGCACCGTGGAGGATGAGCTGCCTGCCTGCAAGAACTGCGAATAGTGGCTGTAGATCGAGGCCTGCGAGGGGGTCTACGAGCAGGTCCTGGCCGTTGAAGGAAATCTGGATTAGGCAGAGTTTCTCGAAGTAGCAATGGAGGCTGTCGGCCTCGGTATCCACGGCGATGGGATCGAAGCCGGCGATTTCCGCGGAGAGTGCGGTGAGAGCAGTGGCAGTGCTGATCAATTTTTTACTTCCCGGAGACCTGTAAGGAGCAGTTCCGCATTGGTGCGCGTGGCCTTGAGATTGGCAAGAAGAACTTCCATGGCCTCGACGGCGGGAAGCTGCGCGAGCTCGCGGCGAAGGAGAGTAACGCGCTCGAATTCCTGGGGATGGTACAGCAATTCCTCGCGGCGGGTGCCGGAATTGACGACGTGAATGGCGGGGAAGATGCGCTGGTCCGAGAGACTGCGGTCGAGGTGGAGTTCCATGTTCCCGGTGCCCTTGAACTCCTCGAAGATGACCTGGTCCATGCGGCTCTCCGTCTCGATGAGGGCGGTGCCGATGATGGTGAGGCTGCCTCCTTCCTCGCACTTGCGGGCGGAACTGAAGAATTTCTTGGGCTTGGCGAGGGCCTTGGACTCGACGCCGCCGGACATGATGCGGCCCTTGCCGGGCTGGATGGCGTTGTAGCCGCGGGCGAGGCGGGTGATGCTATCGAGGAGAATGATGACATTGCGCCCAAGCTCTACGAGGCGCCGGGCGCGCTCGCTGACAAGCTCCGCGACCTGGATGTGGCGAGTGGGAGATTCGTCGAAGGTTGAGGAGAATATTTCGCAATCGACGGAGCGGCGAAGGTCGGTGACCTCCTCGGGGCGCTCATCGACGAGGAGCATGATGACGTGGATCTCCGGGGAGCTGGCGCGGATGGCCTGGGCGATCTCCTTGAGAAGGATGGTCTTGCCGGTTCGGGGTGGGGCGACGATGAGGGCGCGCTGGCCAAGGCCAAGGGGGGTGATGAGATCGACGGCCCGGGCGATGATGGAACGGGTGACGGCATTCTCGAGGATGATGCGCTCTGTGGGGAAAGTGGCGGTGAGGGAATCGAATGGCTTGGGGATGGACCACGCGGCGGCGGCGATGCCCTCGATGGAATGGACCTCGTCCAGGGCTAGAAATTTTTCCCGGTCCCGGGCCGACCGCAGGCGCCCAGTGAGCCGGTGGCCGGACTGGAGGCCATACCGGCGGATAATGGCGGCGGGGACGTAGATGTCCTCCGGACCGGGCCGAAAGCTGAAACGCGGCCAGCGGAGAAAGCCATGGGCTTCGGAAGCCATCTCGAGGACGCCATCGACGAGGACCTCCGATCCGCGCTCAGTCAGATGGCGCAGGATATCGGCTACGAGTTGATTGCGAGTGCGATCCGGGTGAACCCGGATACGCAAAGCCTGCATATGCTCGACGAGCCTGGCGGTGGAAAGGGCGTGCAACTCGTCGAGATGAACGCGCGACGGCAGCGATTCCGCAGGTGGAAGGGGCTCGGATGTGGTCACGGAAGAAGGAGATGCGGAGAGGGCGGCGGGCGCGTCCCCGGCGGGGAAATCTGCCGGCATATCAGGAAAAGAGATGTACGGAGAGAAGGCGTGCCTGTACGTCGAGGGCCTCCGGAAGGCCGTCGTTCCAAACCACGAAGTCGGCGCACTCGATCTTCCGGGACAAGGGCAACTGGGAGGCGATCATGCTTTCAGCAAGGGAAGGGGCAAGGTGGCGCGAGTCAACGAGACGGCTGCGTTGGATGGAAGGGGAGCAGGCGACGACGACGATTTTATCGAAATGAGATTGAGCGGAGGTTTCAAACAAAAGGGGGATATCAACGGCCAGCCACGGGTTGCCTGGCTGGCTGCGAACTGACCGTGCCAGTTCGAGCCACGAGCCACGGATGGCCGGATGAAGGATCGCCTCGAGGGCCTTCCTTTCGATAGGATCGGCGAAGACAATGGCGCGAAGAGCGTGGCGTTGCAAGACCCCAGTGGCATCGAAAACACCGGAGCCAAAGTGGTCCCGTATGGCGCTGATGACGGCGGGGTCGGCCTCTGTCAACTGCCGGGCGCACCGATCCGAGTCAAAGACCCGGAGAGCGGGGAAAAGCGAGGCCAGACACCCGGTGAAGAGCGACTTGCCGGAGGCAATCCCACCGGTAATACCCAGAACTGGCACGCGGAGCGATCCAACCCGCCGATTTTACGGAGTTGTTATTTCTGGAAGAGAGGAGCCTCAGGTTGCGCCGGCTGGGCAGCCGAGGGCAAGGGGAGGGGCTCGACGGTCTCGTCCTTCTCTTCCAGATCGAGGATGTTATCACCCGCGGGGTTGATGAGGTGGGCGGTAACGAAGATGACGAGGTTGGTCTTGAGGTGCTGATCGACGTTCGAACGGAAGGCACGCCCAAGGAGGGGGATATCGCCAAGAATCGGGACCTTGTCCTGAACCTTCTGGACGTCGTCGCTCATGAGCCCGCCTAGCACGACGGTCTGGCCGTCCCATACTGTGACTTCCGTGGTGACCTTGCGGGTAGAGAAGATGGGCTGGTTGATGACGTTCGGGGTGAGGACGACGGAGGTGGGCTGATTGGTCATTGTGGAGACGACGGCTCCAATCCCAAGGCTGGCAGGATTGATAGTGCTGATGGGGCTGCCGTAGTTGATGAAGCCTTCGAATTCCACGACCTGCGGGACGAGGTTGAGGTCGATGGTGTAGTTATCGGAGCCAACTGTGGGCTCAACCTCGAGTGTCACGCCAGTGTTGCGGGTCTCAAATGCAGTTGGGGTGGTGGGAGTGACCGGGAAGACGGAGATGGTGGCAGACGCGCCAAGGCCGCTGTTGCCGCCGCCGAAGTTCTGAGGAATCTGCGGCGGGTCGAACTCGGTGGGATAGCGGAACTCGCGAACGATCTCGATGACGGCCCGCTGCCCGCTTTTGGTCGTGACACGGGGAGCAGAAAGGAGATCGACGCCCTTCTTCTGATCGAGAGCACGGAGGACGACTTGGAAAGTGGGATCCGACATGACGCTGCCGACGCCGAAGATGGCGGGAGCAACGGCGGTGCCGGCGGCGGAGGGGAAGAGAAGGGCGTCGATGGCATCCGCGCTGATGGCGTAGCTACCGCTGCGCAGCCCACTTGTGACATTCTGCTCTGCGAGAGATCCGCTGGAGGGGAAGGGAAGCGGGTAATCGGCGGCATTGGTGGGAACTCCATCGCCAGTGGTACCGCCCGAGGCAAAGACGGAGTGCTGGCCCGGGATATTGAACTGCCCGAGGAGGACGTTCATGCTCAACTCCTTCTGATTCTGCTGCTGAATCTCAACGAATTTGGCCTCGATGGAGACCTGGGTGGGCACGGCGGGCTGGGACTCCTCGACGATGGCATCGATGAGTTCGATATTGGAGGCGGTATTGTGAACAATGAGACGGCTGCTGCCGGGGAAATACACCGCGCTGGCGCCTGGAGGGAACTGCACGCCCTGGCTGGTAAGGTAATCCATGGCGCCTTGCTTCGCAGCGATGGCGGAGGGTTCGCCGGTGCCTTCGCCTTCGCCACCACCGCCGCCGCGCGTGGCAGCAGCATTGAGTGCGCTGGCGCCGGTAACAGTGGGCGCGGTGGACATGAAGCCGGCGGGAACCTTGTACTCCTTGGTGATCAGTTCATCCGTATTGACGGAGGGCGGAACGATGGACACGGCGTAGGGATCGATCTTCAGCTTCAGACTGGCGAGCTGGCAGATATATTTAAGGGCTTCAATGAGCGGGATATTGCTGAGAGAAAGGGTGATCCGGGTTTCGGCACTGCTCACCGCAGGAGCGGCGGCGGTCGGCAGGGATGGCGCAGCGCCGGTGGCGGGAGTGGCCTCGAGGCCAGGGATGGCGGGGGCGGCTGGCACGGCAGGAGCAGCGGCCTCGGGAGCGGGGGCAGCTTCGCCGCCGGTATCGAGCTGGAGAACGATGTTCACACCGCGGCGGGTGGGATCTGGCTCCTGTGTATCGAGCTCACGGCTTTTCTCCTTCAGGAAATCGACAGCCTCGCGGACGGTCGCATCCCGGAATTCAATTTTCGGAATGATGATGCGGTTGAGCTTGTTCGAGATGTACTCCGTGTGGCGGACATCGGTGGTGCTGGGATTGAAGTTCTCGGTGCCCTTGACACCGAACTTATGGACGGGCATCTGCCAGCCATTATCAAGTTCCCAGAGGAGTTCCCCTCGGGTTTCGTTGTAAGCCTCCTCGGCGTAATCATCGCGGTACTTATTGACCCGCTCCTGGCCCTTGCGGGCGGCGACGTTGTAGGGATCCAGATTAAGGATTTTGTCGTAGTCCTGATAGGCCTTGTCGTAGCGACCGGTCTGCTCGTAGCCCTTAGCCTCGTCGAAGAGGTTTTTGACCTCCTCAACATTGCCGCGGAAGCGGGGAGTAATTGTCTTGTTGTAATAATCAGGATCCTCGAGGTGAGCGAGAATGAGGACGGCGCGGTGACAGTTGGGATCGTACTGGTCATCGAGAACGGCCTTGCAAAGGTTCTGCGCGTCCTCGTAGCGGCCCTCGGAGATGCGCTGCTCAGCCAGGGAGCAAGCGGCGTCATCGAGGCCATCGAGAGCCTGGCGACGAACGAGGTGGGTGGCATCGCTCTCGGGGACGAGGTCACAAGCGTTCTTGTACTGGGCAAACGCGGTTTCGAAATCGCGCTGCTTCATCGCGGCATCGCCGGATTCAATGGCAGCGTTGGCGCGGCGGACATCCTCCTGTTTGCGAGCGATGGTGCGGTCCGCGACGCTCTCGGCGTCCTGCGAATAACCGCGCGAAGTGCCAGCGAGTGGAATTGAAGTGGAGGTAGCGGCTAGAAGCACGCAGGCGCAGATAACGGGGGGTTTGATGCTCATCGAGTCCTAGGGTTTAGAGGGTGTGGGAAAGCCGCGGTTTTAAATTTTAAATGTGGAGGGAACTTGCGATCCGGCGCGGAGGTCACGCGGCGCACACAAGAAGCACCTTGTTAGGCAAGTTTATCAAGTTGTTGATCAGGCCAAGATCCGAGTTACTGGAGGCGAGGGACGCTGACTTTCTGGCCGGTAGGGGTCTGAATTAGCGCGTGGTCTTCCGTGATGTCAACCAATTTGTACCGAAGATTGGGCTCAGGGAGCAGAACGAACTCAGACCGTTCGCGAACCTTGAATTCCGTGCTATTCCAGAGGTAGACGAAATCGGCGTAGGAATCGGGAGAATCGACGATTCTTTCAAGCACGAGAATGACATCATCGCCGGTTTCAGAGTTCTGAACGGTCAACTCGGAGACGTCCGTCTTGCTGCCGGTGTTCGGATCGGGAACCTCCTTGTACGCGAAGCCGATGACCTTAAACTTGGTGCCCGCGATGGTGTCACCAATCTTTACGAACTGGGTGGGCTGCTGGACGTCAACGGTATTGATCTGGAATTGAAGGGAATCGGGCTGCTTGATGTCGCCGTCGTAAGCATTGAAAAGGAGCCGGAATGGAATCTTGATGTATTGCTTGAGGCGGAGCTTGGTCCAGTAAGGTGGATGAGAGGCTTTATCCTGCGGATCGAAGGCATCTGAACCGTCGCCATTGAGGCCCTTCCATTTGTCGAGGTTAGTGAAGCCGTCGTTGCTGGGATCCTCGTTAAGGACATTGCTATCGAGAATGTCGAGCTTGTGATCGATGATCCAGCTATTGGGAACCGGGGGATGGAGCATCGTCGTGCTTGTGCTCGGATCCACAGGCTTATCGCCAATAATGGTGTAAGGGATTGAAACAAAGAGAGAACCTTGGCCGCTCTTGCGTTGCCACTTGGCCGGCGCCTGGATGGCGGCGACGGCATCCTGGATGGGACCCAGGTCAACCGGAGGGACGTTATTATTATGGAAGACCTCGCCCCTGATGCCAGCGAAGGTCGCTTGAAAACCGATGGCGTTATTGATGAGCAGGCCGGACAGGGCGAGCAGAATCAACGCAACGAGAGCGAGGATGAACTGATCGTAATTGCGTTTAATCCAGTTCATAAGATTAACGGGGCATCGGGGTCTTGCGGGCTGACTTGTCAGGGGGATTGAAGGTAACCATGTCGATACGCATGGCGACGCTCAATTGCTCAGTGCCGACGATAAACGAGAGATAGGATGCATCAGTCGAACCGCTAGTGCCCGTTGTCGCGGGTTGGCCCGCGGCTGCCTGTCCGGGCGATGAAGGAGGGGTCGGGGAAGCGCCGGCAGCCTGGTCTCTCGCGACTGGCTTTGGGTTGGTATTCTCCACCAGGAGAGTTCTGGTGATGAAATATTGTTTGTCCGATGCCGCGAAGTCGTTGAGCACCTTCTGGAAAGCGGGCTGATTGGCAATGAATTTGATTTCAAAGGGGTACGTCTCGACGAGACCGCCACCGCCAGTATCGTTACCCCCACCAAGACCACCGCCCCCACCACCTCCCTGGCGCCCACCACCGCCACCACCACCGCGCCCAAATCCGCGTCCGCCACCACCGAAGCCGCCGCCGCCCCCTCCACCGCCCTGGCGTGAAGTGGCTCCCTCCTGAGGAAGAATGGTACGGGTAAGGCTGGCAACACTGGCCACGCGCTCATGAATGAGAATGTCCATGGCGATCTTGAGCGCCGCAAGCTGGCGGCCCAAAAGGCTGGAGGCCTCAGCAGGAGGCGGGGATGTTTGATAGCGGTCGAAATCCATCGCGAACCCGGCAGGAAGTGCCACGCCGGCCTGTGCAGCCGCCGCAGTCACGGCAGAAACGGTGTCACGAAGGCGATCCTGGAATGCCGACGGAGTCAGTTGCTCGACTGGGAGGACCATCTGCGAAAGACTAGCCGCAAGGGAGTGGGTCGCGTCCTTCAGGTCATCACGCTCGGCCTTGTACTTGGCAAGGTTACCCTCGTCCGGATAGGGGACGCGGGTTTGAAGCTGATGCAGGGCGTCGGACTGCTGGGTATAGGTATCGCTGACGTCGGAGTAGGTACCCCAGGCGGTGTAAAGGAGAAAACCCAAGCCGCCGACACCGATGACCATGACAGCAATGAACCCGGTGAGGAATTTGTTTTCGCGGATCCAGTTCATTGCGGTGCGATCCCTTCCTTGAGCTCAACGAGGAGTTCGTAATCGAAGTCCCAATCCAGGTGAGTGGGATTGGTGCGGGTAGTCATCGTGACGCTCGTAACAAAGGGGGATTGCCGGAGATTGTCGGCGAATTGATCAACCAATGAAGGTGTCTCCGTCAGGTATAGCCCATGGAGGCGAATGCCTGAGGAAGCTCGGCCACCTCCACCGCCGCCCCGAAAGCCGCCACCACCCCCGCCGCCGCCGGACGCGACGACTTTTCCATCGGAAAGATTCACCGGTTCAAACTTGGTCACCCAAATGTATGAGGTGGGAAGGCGCCCATTAATATCGCCAATGAGGCGGGACCAGTAGTCCCGCTCTTTGACGGCGGTGACAAAGGGTTCGGCCGTTTGCCTGGCGGCAGCGATGTCACTGGTGGTGCTATCGAACTCGCCGGCGAGCGCCTTGAGGGCACTGACCTTCGGATTAAGGGTTTCGATGACAGCACTCTCGACGGCGGTGGCGCGCTGGAAGTAAAGCCAGCATCCCGCCAGTGAAAGGAGGATGCAGAGGCCGGCAAGGATCATAAAGGGCTGCTTGCGAGCAAGGAGCTTTGCCTTTGTTACACTGGCGGGCTCGAGATTGAGCTCCATGGGCGCCTCGGCAGCGGAGCGGATGGCGAGGCCAACGAGCTCCCCGAAAGTGTGGGCGTTGCGCCCTGCGGTCTCGATATCAACGCCGCTGGCGACGGTGACATTGCGGAGCGGATTGAAGAAATCGATCGGAAGCTGCAACTTCTCCGCGAAAAACTCGCGAATGTAAGGGAGGCCGACGCTGCCGCCGCAGAGGTAGACGTGCTGGGGCTGGCTGCCACCCTGCTGGGAGCGATAGAAGGAGATAGAACGCGTAATCTCCGCGTGAAGTCTCGTCATTGAGTTGCGGATGATCTTCGAAACGCGAGCGATCTCGGGATCGCTGGGCTCGGCATAAGCGCCGCCCAGGGAGACGAAGCCGACGGAGCGCTTGCGCTCCTCGGCGGCGCCGAAGGGTTCGTTGAACTCACGGGTGATATTGGCGGTGAAAGTGGTGCCGCCAATGGGAATGCTGCGGCTGAAGACCTTGTTGGGCTCGACGAAGATGAGGTTGGTGGTGCGGGCGCCGATATCGATGAGGAGGGCGCAGCCGTGGACGTCGGCGTAATTGTACCGGAAGGCGTTGTATAGGGCCATCGGGGCGACATCGACGATGCCTGTAGTGAGACCGGCATCCTGGACGGCGCCATTGAGCTCATCGAGAAGATCGGCCTTGATGGCGACAAGGACGACCTCGATCTTGTTTTCGTCTTTGCTGGCGACGAGTTGGTAGTCCCAGACGACTTCCTCAATGGGGAAGGGAACGTTCTGCTGAGCCTCGAAATGAACGATCTGATCGATCTTGTCGGGGTCGACGGTGGGCAACTTGACGAAGCGGGTGAAGACCGATTGGGCGGCGATGGCGTAATTGACGCGGCCACTCTTGAGCTTGAGCTCGCCGAGCATCTCGCTGATGACCAGCTTGATCTGGGCCATGCGGGAAGCCTCCGCCGCGGGATCAGCGAGGAGTTGCCGGGTGGTGTAGGCCTGCAGGACGAGGCCACCCGCCGGGGTGGAACGGAAATCGGCCAGACCTACGGTCTGCATGCCGATATTGAGACTTAGGATGCGGACGGGCTTAGCCACGGACGGTCTGGGTGGCGTGTCGGAAGTTCATGGGGGTCGTCATTCTCGATTCGAATTTATTGAGCGAGCGGGGGTACCTTGATTTGCTCGTAGCGATCCCAAATGAGGGGACCGAACGGGGTTTGGTCTTTGTTTAACACCTTGCCGGTGACCTGCTGGAGGTTCTGCCACCACTGGGTATCACCTTGGGTCTTAAAACTCTTCGTGTCGAGAACCTGTCCCTGTTTCACGATCTGGACGCCGACGTCCTGAATATCCATGCTGGTAAGGGGCTTGCCATTGAGGATCCGGGCGATGGTCCTGGGGGCGATATAAACGACAGAGTAGAGGTCGCGGCCACGCGGAATATCCACGTGGGTGACTTCGCCGGTGAGGCAGGAATCGGCGAGGAGGATGTAATACTTGAAGCTGAGCTCGTCGGTCCAATCGACATTGGACTCAAAGTTGACCTCGACTTCGATCCACTGCTCAGAGCGGCCCTGGGGATGCTGCTGGGGGCCGAAATTGAAGGTGTACTGCGGGGTGGTATCGACGGCGGGAGCGATCTTAAGGATCTGGTAGTCAGGCCGGGCGAACGACGCCAGGGGTAGAAGCAAGAGGCTTGCGAGTGCGGCTAAGCAAATTCTCATAGGGGAGGACGCGTTGGATTGCGGGGATTCAACTTGCCGCTTGGAAATGGGGCCTGCAACGAAAAAACGCAACTCGTGATGGTTTGGTGCGATTAAATCGGGCTGGGAGGAGATTTGCGCAGATCTTCAGGGGGAAGCGGCGGCGGATTTGGATAGGCGCAAGCAGACGCCGGCGCGCCGGGGGCGCGCCAAGGTTTTTTGAATGCGTCTAGCCAGCGGCGAGGCGGCCGCGGAAGTAATCGATGGCGCTCTTGATTCCCTGCTCGAAGCTGACCTTGGGCTCCCAATTGAGAACTTTGCGGGCGCGGGAGATATCGGGCTGGCGGACCTTGGGATCGTCCACGGGGAGGGGGCGATACTCGATGCTTGCGGAGGTGCCTGTGATGCGGATGATTTCCTCTGCGAATTGCTTGATGGTCATCTCGGTGGGGTTGCCGATGTTGACCGGCTCGTGAAAATCGCTCATGGCGAGGCGATAGATGCCGTCGATAAGATCGCTGACGTAACAGAAGGAACGTGTCTGGGAGCCATCGCCGAAAATAGTGAGGGGCTGATCGGTAAGGGCCTGACCGATGAAAGCGGGGACGACGCGGCCATCCCGCAGGCGCATGCGTGGGCCGTAGGTATTGAAGATGCGGACGATCTTGGAATCGACCTTGTGGAAGCGATGGTAGGCCATGGTCATGGCCTCGGCAAAACGCTTGGCCTCATCGTACACGCCGCGGGGCCCGATGGGGTTCACGTTGCCCCAGTAAGACTCGGGCTGCGGGTGAACGAGGGGATCGCCGTAGCACTCGGATGTCGAGGCGAGGAGGAAGGTGGCTTTCTTGGCCTTGGCGAGGCCGAGGGTGTTGTGGGTGCCGTGGGAGCCGACCTTGAGGGTGGGAATAGGGTGCTCGAGGTAATCGACGGGGCTGGCGGGGGAAGCGAAGTGGAAGACGTAATGAACGTCATCGGGGAGGAAGATGAAGTTCGAGACGTCGTGCTTGATGAATTTGTAGTCGTCGTTGCCGGCAAGATGCTCGATATTGGCGGTGGAGCCTGTGAGGAAATTGTCGATGCCGATGACGCGGAATCCTTCCGCGAGGAGACGATCGGTGAGATGGGAGCCGAGGAACCCGGCGCCGCCTGTAACAACAGCTGTGCGTTTCGATGCCATGATGAAAGAGCCGGCAGTTGTAGAGGCGAGGCTCGCGCATTGCGAGCAATTCCGCGCGGCGGATTACTTGGCGCCGAAACCGAGGAGGACGGCGGGCACGGTCATGATGAGGATCTTGATGTCGAGCCAGATGGACCAGTTGTCGATGTACTTGAGATCGAGACGAACCCACTCGTGGAAATCGGTGACCTGATTGCGCCCGCTTACCTGCCAGAGGCAAGTGAGGCCGGGCTTGACGCTGAGGCGGCGGCGCTGCGCGGTGTTCTCAAATTTCTCAACCTCGTAGATGGGCAACGGGCGAGGGCCAACAAGGCTCATGTGGCCGCGGAGGACGTTGAGGAGCTGGGGGAGTTCATCGATGCTCCACTTGCGGAGCCAGCGTCCCAAGGGGGTGATGCGGGGATCCTGATCAAGCTTGAAGACGGGCCCGGACATCTGGTTGAAGACCATGAGTTCGCTCTGGCGCATCTCGGCATCGGTGACCATGGTGCGAAATTTGTACATGGTGAAGGGCTTCCCATGCTTGCCGGCCCGGACCTGGCGGAAGATGACCGGGCCGGGCGATGTCAGCTTGATAATTGCAGCGGTCACGAGCATGACAAGCGATGCCGGGACGAGAAGGAGGAAGGCGCCGACGCGATCGATGACCCCCTTGACCAGGAGAGCCCACGAGATATCCGGGGTGGTGCGGAAGACGAGCATGGGCCGGTCCCCCATGGCATCGAAGTCCGGACGGGCGATGGAGGTCTTGATGAAATCGGCAATAAGCCACGCCTCTACACCTTCGACCTCGCAAGCGGCGATAGCCTCCTGGAGGCGGTTCAAATGGCTATGGCCGCCGGCGAAGATGACGCGTGAAACGGAATGTTCATGAAGCGCCTCGACGAGGGAGGAGATGGGCTCGGCCTCAATGTCGACGCGGCCGACGATTTCCATCTCAATGAGTTGCTCCGCGGTGAAGGTTTTCTCGAGGGAGAGGAGATCTCCCGGGGTCCCGGCGAGGAGGACGCTCTCGCGGAAACGACCGTTGGAAGCCTTGCGGCGGAGGTGACTGATGGTGATCCGCTCCCGGACAAGGAGGAAGATGAAGGCAACGGCGGCGAAGATGATGAGGACGGCGCGACTGGGGAAGCTGAAGCGAAAAAAGAAGGCCGACATGGCGATGAGCAGCCCGAGCACAAGACCGGCGCGGCCCATCTGGACGGCGGATTTCCAGACTTTCTTCCCCAGGATGTGGCTATAAAAGCCCTGCATCTCGAGGATGATAGGGCCGAAGGGCATGAGAATGAAAAGGACCCAACGGAAGTCGTTGAAGTTCGGAATCTCGTAAACGGCGTGGAACCAGATGGAGAGTGAAGAACGGAGAACATGGGCGGCCCAAAAAGCAACTACGAGCAGTGCGCCATCCAAAATCTGCTGAAATTGGAGATTGAGCTCTTGTTTGCGTCCGATCATGGGGTGTTGGGGGGCCCTTGAGAGGGGGAGATACTTTACATGTGTTGACGATCAGTGCTATGTAGAAAATGGAGGCTCAGTCTCAAATTATCACAACACTAACATATCCCGCGGTTGTCGGCACGGTACATTCCACGACGTCCCTGGGGGCCGCGCGAAAAATTCATACGGTAAGCTGTGACTGGCTGGAGTTGCGCGTCGATAATTTTTTTCCCGACGTTGAAGAATTGCGGCGAGCCGCGCCGAAGATGAGGCCGCCCCGGATTGTAACCGTGCGCCACGCGTCGGAAGGTGGAGGCGCAGCGGGCATGCCGGTGCGGCAAAGGCGGGCGCTGTACCGGGACTTCCTGGAAGTGGCAGGGCTGGTGGATGTGGAATTGCGGCAGGCGGGGCCGATGCGGGAGGTAATAAGGGAGGCGAAGGAGGCGGAGGTGGGGGTGATCCTCTCCTACCATAATTTTCGTGGGATGCCGAGTCTCGAGAGGCTTTGTGAACTGGCGCGGCGGGCGGAGGCGGCGGGCGGGGATATTTTTAAAGTGGCGGCGATGGCGGAGGGCCCGCGTGAACTTGCGACGTTGATAGAGTTTCTCGCAAATGAGAGGGGACGGATGCCGCTGGCGGTGATGGGGATGGGGCGGTACGGGAAGATCTCGAGATTGGCGCTGGCGCAGGCGGGGTCTTGCCTGAACTACGGGTACCTGGGAGAGGCGAACGCGAGCGGGCAGTGGCCGGTGGAGCTGCTGAAGGCGCGGATCGCGGAGGTGCTGGAGGGCAGCGGCGGCGCGGCGCGGGCCGGCTGGCCGGTCTAGGTAGCAGCTTGGGCCGGGGGAGTGGCCGGAGCGCTGAGGACGCGCATGACGGCGGAGTATATCTCGCTGGGGCCGAGGCCCTTGCTGACGTATCCATTGGCACCGGCGTAGCGGGCGGCCTGCATCATTTCCTCATCATAACCGAGACCGGTGAAGATGATGATGGGCAGCTCGGTGTGATGGGCGCGGATGATGGAGATGAGGGAAAGGCCGTCAAGTTTCGGCATGCCGATATCGAGGATAACGGCGTCGCAGGGGGTAAGATTGAGCCAGGAT
>Ga0302320_10015793_pt1 | contig 15475 bp, 13 predicted proteins | sample Bog_T0_3_FD_202130 | JGI IMG/M metagenome (GOLD analysis project Ga0302320, IMG submission 202130) | Peat permafrost microbial communities from Stordalen Mire near Abisko, Sweden - Bog_T0_3 | ecosystem: Environmental > Terrestrial > Soil > Wetlands > Peat | place: Sweden: Abisko, Stordalen Mire... | reverse complement strand
GCCTGCTCCACATCGGCTCGCTGCGCTCGCCTCGTGGAGCAGGCCATTTCGGAGTAAAGGAACCCCTAGAATAATGGGACGTTTCTAATGGCGCCAAACAGGGGACATTTCTATTGGTTGACAACACCCCACATTCCACACCCCACTTGAAGTTTATAGCGGCTGACCCGACAATAACCTATCAGCGTTACCAACTCGTCACCGCTTTCGCCCTCTTGCCCCCACGGATCGACCATGACCGAGAATCCCCGCGTCATCCTCTCGGGTTTCGCCGACGAAGCCGCCAATCATAAGACTGCCGTCGAGCAGTTCGCCGCCTTTGCCGCGGTGGGGCTGCAATACTACAGCATCCGCTTCATTGACGTCGGCGAGGGCATCAAGAACGTCATGCAGCTCACCAAGCCGGAGATCCAAAAGGTCCGGCACCTGCAAAACGAATACGCCCTGGACGTGGCCTCGATCGGCTCGCCCATCGGCAAGATCAAGCTTCAGGACGTCGACGACGGCACGAAGAACGCCTTCGTCCCCTTCAAGCGTTATCTGGCCAAAGAGGTGAAGCAGGTCTGCCAGCTCGCCCACGCCTTCGAAACCAAGCTCATCCGCGGATTTTCCTTTTATCATCCCCGCGGCTCGAACCCGCGCGACCACCTGGCCCAGGCGGTCGATCAATTGGGGCAGATCGCCGAGACCTGCCACCGCTCGGACCTCACCTTCGGCCTGGAGGTCGAGGCCAACCTGGTCGGCGCCAGCGGGCAGATGTTGGCGGAAATCTACCGCCAGGTGAACCATCCGGCCATGGTGCTGATCTTCGACGCCGCCAACATTCTCGTGCAAGGCTACACGCCGGCCGAGCTGTTCGAGCAATACCTGGCCATGAAGCCCGGTCTGGGCTGGCTGCACATCAAGGACTATCGCAGTCCCAAGCCGGCCGCCAAGAGTGCGTCGAAGGCCGGGCACGTCGATGAAGGCGCGTTGAAGAACTTCGTCCCCGCCGACCGCGGCGACAGCGGCCACGACGCCATCCTCCGCGATCTGCGCACCTTGCTGCCGGACTTGCACGCCAAGCTGAAGCGCCGCGGCATTCCCGGCGTGTTCCTCGACCTCGAGCCGCACCTCAAGGGCGGCGGCCAGTTCGGCGGTTTCAGCGGCCCGGACGGGCTGGGCGTCGCGCTCCGCTCGCTTTGCCGCGTGCTGGACTACGCCCGCATCGACTACCATCTCCGCGATTTCGACGACATCCGCGCCGCGCGGGGATTTTGAGAGCCGAGCGCTGAGTTAACCGCCGAGGCGCGGAGCTGGTGGCACGTCCCTGAGCGCAGCGAAGGGCGTGGTTTGGGGCACTGTGCCCGACCCCTACGAAAGCCGCTGCAAGTAGGGTGAATCGAGCGCAGCGAGCCCCACCAGTCTTCTCTTCCTTGGTTCATTGTGAACGGTCGACGCATCCCGGCGCGGAGACGTTCATCTAAGCCCGAAGCGCAAGCGAGGCTTGGACGTCCAGGGCGAGGCAACGCACCATCCTCGACGGAGTCCGCACGTTTCGCCACAAGAGGGGGTGACGTCTCCTCTCCGAATCGCGCTAATGCCCTTGCGTCCCAACGGCCGACGTTTATAATCGATAACGTTGCCGGGCCGGCGGCCTGGATTTCGCCGGTCGTCCAACATTTACAATTTGACGCTCGCTGGCATCCGTAGCGGCACTGTCGGCAAAACATGAGCAGCTCCGAGCTGGATCGATGCCCCAAAATACTGGGGGCGATCTGGGGCGGAGTTTTTGTATTTCTTGAGGATAAACCCTCACCCCCGGCCCCTCTCCCGCTGCGCGGGCGAGGGGAGATTTGTTATGCCGTACCCTCTCCCGCACGCGGGCGAGGGGAGATTTTGTCATGCCCGCACCTGGCATCCGTGGTGGCACTACTGCGTGCCGGGCACACAACGAGCCGACGCCTGTCTGACCCACCGGACGCGCCACACCATCGAGGACCATTGGAATGTCTACCTCCACCTTATCGCCGCGCAAAGTCCCCGCCGTCGACACCCGCTTCCGCCGCATCACGACCGCGATCCCCGTGCCCGACTCACTGCCGATCCTGGAAAAGCTCGCCCAGTTTGAGCCGCGTTCGATGGGCGGGCAGCCGCCCGTGGTCTGGGATCGCGCCGAAGGGGTCCAGGTCTACGATCGCTGGGGCAATATGTGGTTGGACTGGTCGTCGGGCGTGCTGGTGGCCAACGCCGGTCACGCGCATCCGAAAATCCGCCAGGCGATTCTCGACCAGGTCCAGCACGGCCTGTTGCACAACTACTGCTTCCCCTCCGAAACCCGCGCCCGCACCGTCGAGGCGCTGGCCCGCGTAGCTCCCGCGGGGCTCAAGAAAGTCTTCCTTTTGACCACCGGGGCCGAGGCCTGCGAATGCGCCATCAAGCTCTGCCGCACTTGGGGCAAGCAGCATGGCGGGCCGGAGAAGATCACCATCGTTACCTTCCAGAACGCCTTCCACGGCCGCACGCTCGGCGCGCAGTTGGCCGGTGGCATTCCGAAGCTCAAGGAGTGGATCGTGAACCTCGACAAGGACATGGTCCAGGTGCCGTTTCCCGACGGCTTCCGCGGTCCCGATACGTCCTTCGAAGGCTTCTTGAAGGCCCTGGCGGCGCAGGGGGTGAAGCCCGAGCAAGTGGCCGGCGTGATGACCGAAACCTACCAGGGCGGCAACGCCAGCTTCGCCCCGCCCGAGTACGTGCAAAAGCTCCGCGCCTGGTGCGATGCGCACGGCGCGCTGTTGGTGTTCGACGAGGTCCAGGCCGGCTTCGGCCGCTGCGGCACTTACTGGGGCTTCGAGCATTACGGGGTCGCGCCCGATCTGATCTGCTGCGGCAAGGGCATTTCCAGCGGTCTGCCGATCTCGGCCGTGATCGGCCGCAACGACGTGATGGACCTCTATCCGCCCGGCGCCATGACTTCCACCCACACCGGGAACCCCATCTGCGCGAGCGCCGTATTGGCCAACCTCGAGGTGATCGAAGAGGAGCGGCTGGTCGAGCGTTCCGCGCGGCTGGGCGAGGGGATCTTCCAGCCCGAGCTGCGGCGAATCGGCAAGCGGTTCCCCCGCCAGATTGGCGCGGTCCATGGCAAGGGGTTGGTTGCCGCGATGCACATGGTCAAGCCCGGCGGCATCGAGCCCGACGCCACCTCCGCCGCGGCCGTCGTTCGCCGCGCGATCGAAAAGGGCTTGATGCTCTTCGCGCCGGTGGGCTTCGGCGGCGCCTCGGTGAAACTCTCGCCGCCGCTGGTGATCTCCGACGAAGCCCTGCGCGAGGGCTTGCAAGTGATCGAAGAGGCGCTGGCCGAGGTGCTCCAATGAGCAGCCACCACGACGTTCCCTCACCCCCGGCCCCTCTCCCGCAAGGGGAGAGGGGAGTGCATGATGGCCCTCTCTCGCAACAGGAGAGGGGCGTGCTTCAGGTCGTGATCGTCGGCGGCGGGATGATCACGCACGATCAGATCCTGCCGTCGATCTACCATCTCCAGCGGTTGGGGCTGGTCGGCGCGATCCGCGTTTGCGCCCTGAACTCGGCCCCCTTGAAGGCCCTGGCCGAGGAGCCGAAGTTCCGCGACGCTTTTCCCGGCCAGTCGTTCGAGGCGTCGCCGCCGCTGGCCGAGCCGGCGGAGAAAGCCTTTCCCGATCTCTATCAGGAAGTGATCGCGCAGTTGCCGCCGCGGAACCTGGTGGTGGTCGCCGTGCCCGACCAGTTCCACTACCCGGTCATCAAGGCGGCGCTGGGGCACAACCAGCACGTGCTGACCGTCAAGCCGCTGGTGTTGAAATACGCCCAGGCCGAAGAGATCGAAAAACTCGCCCAGCGCCAGGGCTTGCTGGTGGGCGTCGAGTATCATAAGCGTTTCGATCGCCGCGCGCTCGACGCGCGGGGCCAGTACCGCGCCGGCCGTTTCGGCCAGTTCCGCCTCGGTGAGGCCAAGCTGATCGAGCCCTATTACTACCGGCACTCGAACTTCCAGAACTGGTTCACCCGCGAGAATAGCGATCCGTTCACCTACATCGGCTGCCACTACGTGGACCTGGTGTATTTCATCACCGGGCTGCGGCCGGTGGAGGTCGCCGTCCGCGGCGTCGAGGGCAAGTTCCCCAACGGCAACGTGGGCTATCTCTGGTCGTCAGGCCAGGTGGTTTGGGAGAACGGAGCGATCCTGAGCGTCGTCAACGGGCTGGGCTACCCCGACGAGGGCGCGGGGACCAACGACCAGGCGCTATGCATGTTCTGCGAAGGCGACGACGTGGGGGCCATCGTCCGCCACGACGACCAGTTCCGCGGCGTCAGCCACGGCTACGTCGATCACCTCTCGGGCGCCGCCTTCCGTTTCGTCAGCCCTGACTATTTTCGCCTCGTCCCCTGGCAAGGCGACGGGCTCAAGCCGGTCGGCTACGGCTACGACTCGGTCGAGGCCATCCTGCAAGCGGCGTTGGCGGTGAACGCGGCCGGCGCGGGCCTCGCCGACGCCGCAGCCCTGTCGCGGCGGCAGCAAGCGCTCGCCGAAATCGATCGCCGCGGCATCATCGCCACGCCCGCCAACAGCTCCATCAACGAGCTGGTGGTGGAAGCGGCCCGGCTGTCGATCGCCGCGGCCGGGCGTCACGCGCTGATCGAGTACGCGCCCACCCCGCATGTGCGCCTGCGGGAATAGCGCAGATCATTCACGCGTGTCATCCTGAGCGCAGCGAAGTCGGCCGTCGCCTAGTGAGACGGCGTGAGGTTCTTCGTTGCGCGCAGCAGTGACACGATACGGAATCATCCCAAGAATAATCCCGGATAGGAGATTCTCAATGCCCACGGAAAAATCTCTCTTCGAGCGCGCCAAGGCGCTCTTCATGCACTATGCCCAGCCGATGCGGCTGGAGGAAAAACACCCCGGCCAGTCGATCCTGGAGCGACTGACCACGCCCGATAAGTCGATCATCTATCGCTTGTCGCTGCAGATGGACGACGGGTCGATCCGGGTGTTTCCGGCCTATCGCGTGCAATTCAACGACGATCTGGGGCCCTACAAGGGCGGCCTGCGGTTCCATCCCCAGGTCTCCTTGGACGAGGTAACCGCCTTGGCTTTCTGGATGTATCTGAAGACGGCCGTGGTCAATGTCCCTTTCGGCGGGGCCAAGGGGGGGATTGCCGTCGACTATCCGGCGTTATCGTTGGCCGAGCGCGAGCGGCTGACGAAAAAGTTCGCCATCATGCTCACCAACGACGTCGGTTGCGACACCGACGTGCCCGCCCCCGACATGGCCACCGGGCCGCGCGAGATGGGTTGGATGCTGCACGCCTGGCGGATGTCCAGCGGACGCTACAACCGGGGCATGATTACCGGCAAGCCGTTGGACCTGGGCGGCAGCCAGGGCCGCCTGGAAGCAACCGGCATCGGCGTGGTGGCCTGCCTCGCGGCCTGTGCCCGCGACCAGGGCATCGACCCGCAGGGGGCCACCGCCGCCGTGCAAGGGTTTGGCAACGTGGGCCGGCATGCCGCGCTGGAATTGCTGCGGCAAGGCACCCGGGTGGTCGCGGTTTCCGATGTCCATGGCGGCATCGCCAATCCCGAGGGGTTGGACGTTCCGGCCTTGGTCGAGCACACCGACCGCACCGGGTCGGTGGTCGGTTTCCCCTGTAGCCGGCCGGTCAGCCATGCCGAAGTGCTCACGGCCCGCTGCGACTTTCTCGTTCCGGCCGCGATGGAAGACTGTATCACCGAAGCAATCGCCCCGCACGTCCAGGCGCATATCATCGCCGAAGGGGCCAACGGCCCGACGACCATGGAGGGCGCCTTGATCCTCCGCGAACGGGGCGTGTGCGTGGTGCCCGACGTGTTGGCCAACGCCGGCGGCGTCACCGTGAGCTACTTCGAATGGGTCCAGAACCGTCAGGAGTATTATTGGAGCCGCGCGGAGGTGCTCGACCGCATGACGCAAAAGTTGCTCGGGGCCTACCGCCAGATGGCCGACCGGGCGAAACAGCACGGCACGACCTTGCGCCAGGCCGCCTACGAGATTGCCATCGATCGCGTGGTCCACATCGCCCTGGAACGCGGGGCACAGTGAGGACGGACCCGGGTGATCCTACGTGGTCGCGGCAAGGGTTTCCAAGCGAACGATGTGAATGAGCGCCACCGTGGTGGCGCGATCGTAAAACGGCAGTTGCCGTTCCGAGTCGCTTACCCCGACAACTGCCGAACGGCGCCCCACCATCACCAGTTCCGGGTGCCGGACATCGTAGGCCGTGCCGTCGGTAAGGCAAATGCGGAACGGGTCGAACGGCGTTTTACGGAGTCTTTCCCAAAGGTCTTCAGGAGGCATTTGCTCGCCCTTTGCGTACGCTGCATTTCCCGGACGAACGAATGAAACCCACTTTCACTGCACCTTGCGAATCACGCCCACCACCACGCCCAACACCCGCGCGTTCTTCACGAAGATCGGCTTCATCGTTGAGTTGGCTGGCTCCAGGCGGATGCGGTTCTTCTCGGGGAACCAGCGCTTCAGCGTGGCTTCGTTCTCATCCGTCACGGCCGCGACGATTTGCCCCTTGCGGGCGACCTTCTGCCGCCGCACGACCACGTAGTCGCCATCGGCGATTTGGTCTTCGATCATCGAGTCGCCTTTGACCTCCAGAACGAACAAATCGCTGTCCTCGGGACTGAACAACTCGTTGAAGTCCACCCGCTCGTTCTGCTCCACCGCCTCGTGGAGCACGCCGGCGGCGATCCGCCCGGCCAGCGGCAGGCCGTGCTGGTGCGCCGGTTCGGTGGCCAACTGGATCGCCCGCGACATGTTCGGCTCGCGCGTGATCAGTCCTTTGCGCTCCAGGGCCTTCAGATGACACATTACCCCATTCGGGGAGCGAATGCCGAACTGCAAGCCGATCTCGCGGACGGTCGGCCCGTAGCCCCGGTGGCGAATCTTGTCGCGGATAAACTCATACACGGCCTGTTGCCGTTCGGTGGTCGGTTCGAGCGATTCCATCGTCATCGTGCGTATCCTCTGTGCCTCGGGCGGGAATGCACCACTCCATGCTCTCTGAACAATCGTACAATATACGGCTGTACAGAGTCAAGAGGTCACCACCATGTTGTCGCGGTGGACCACCTCATCGTAGGGGCAGTGCCCCAAGGTCGTGGCAATCTCGTGCGTCTTCAGCCCCTTGATCCGCCGCACGTCGTCGGCGCAGTAGTTGGTCAGTCCCCGGGCGAACTCCACTCCCTGCTGATCCCGCAACGCCACCACGTCCCCCTTGGCGAACTTCCCCACCGCGTCGACCACGCCCGCCGCCAGCAGACTGCGGCCGCTGTGCTCCACGGCGGCTCGAGCCCCGGCGTCCAGAACCAGGTGCCCGCGGGGCTGCACCGATAGGCCGATCCAGCGTTTGCGCGCGGCCAGGCTCTGTCCCTGGGCGAGAAACAGCGTTCCCACCATCTCGCCGGCGATGATCTTCGGCAACACGTGCGGCGTCCGCCCGCTGGCGATGATCACGTTTTCCCCGGCGGCCGTAACCAGCCGCGCGGCCTGGATCTTGCTGGCCATGCCGCCACGGCTGAGCTGCCCGGCGCGATCGCGGACCATCTCGCGGATCGAATCGTCGACGTGATCCACGGTGCGGATGCACTGGCTCCCCGGGTCGCTGGGGTGCGCCGTATAAAGGCCGTCCACGTCCGACAATAGCACCAGCAACGGCGCCTGGATCAGGTTGGTGACGATCGCCGCCAGCCGGTCGTTATCGCCGAAGGTCGTCTGTAGCTCCTCGACGCTGACCGTGTCGTTCTCATTGATGATCGGCACCGCCCCCAGCTCCATCAGCGTGAGGATCGTATTTCGCGCGTTCAGATAACGCATCCGATGATCGAGGTCTTCGGCGGTCAACAACACCTGGGCCGCGTGGTGGCCGTAGTTCCATAGCGACCGCTCGTAAGCCTCCACCAGCAGGCTCTGCCCGACGGCGGCCACGGCCTGAAGATGGGCAAGATCGGTGGGCCGGGTCTTCAGCCCCAGCCGTCCCATCCCCGAACCGACCGCGCCGGAGCTGACCAACGCCACCTTTCGGCCCGAGGCGATCACCTGGTGAACCTGCTCGGCGAGGTCTGCAATCTGTTGCTCGTTGAGCTTCCCGTCGTCGCCGGTCAGCACCCGCGTGCCGACTTTCACCACTATTGTCGTGGCGGCGGTCGAAATCTCTTGTCGCAACAGGTCTGTAGTCATGGCCGGAAGAGGTATGTTATTCGCCGCGCGGCTTTTCATGGTTCGAACCGCGGCGATAGGGAAAGGTGGGCATCATGATATGCCGTTCGAAGTATACCCTGTCAAAAATACCATTTAAGCACATCGGCTATCATTGTCCAACAGCGGGGTGATTTCTGAACGGGAGAATAGGGAACCGGAGATCCGAGAATCGCAGGACGGGTGGGCAGGGGGAAAGGGGATAGCCACGCGACTGCGCACCCACCCGTGCTCTCCTCTCCAACCGATCTATGGCTCGGCTGGTCGGTTCTCCTGTTCTTTTTTCGGGGGGAATATACTGCCACCTGTTGAGATATTGAGAGCCAGATCTTAGAATCGTGTTATGGCCGCACTTTGATGGCGTGCACCCGCTCGGGTGCGATTCTTCCGTGGCGGTCGCGCCGGCAGAAATCCTTCCTTATCACCGATGGCGGATCCGTACCGAAAGGTATCGGCCGATAAGTCATGAGCGAAGCACGCGACGAGTGCGGCATTGTTGCCATCTATCATCTCTCCGGCAATGGCGTGAGCCTGCTCTCGCCGGACCAGAGCCCCGAAGAAGTCTCGCGGTTGGTGCCGCGGATGCTGTTGGACGTGCAAAACCGCGGCCAGCTCGCCGCCGGTTTCTCCACCTACAACCCCCGCCGCAATCAGCTCGTCGACACTTATAAAGACATCGGCAGCGTCAACGAGGTTTTTCGACTGGGCGAACGCGCAAAATTCGAAGCCCTGATGAAGGAATACGCCGGCCGGGCGGCCATCGGCCACGTCCGCTACGCCACCTGCGGCCGCGACGACCGCAGCTATGCCCAGCCGTTCGAGCGCCATCACATCAAGAAGCACAAGTGGTTCGCCTTCGCCTTCAACGGGCAGTTGGCCAACTACGCCCAGTTACGCGAAGAGTTGCTTGCCGACGAGGACAACTACCTCGCCCGTGAAACCGATACCGAAATCATCATGCACTGCATCAGCGAGGCGCTCTCGCCCGACGACAGCACCCCGCTGGTGGACATGCTGCGGCAATTGGCCGAGAAATTCGACGGCGCCTATAGCATGGTGTTCTTGGACGCGCTGGGCGACATGGTGGTGGCCCGCGATCCTTTGGGAATCAAGCCCTTGAGCTACGCCGTCCAGGGGCCGCTGTTCGCCGCGGCCAGCGAGAGCGTGGCGCTGTTGAATCTCGGTTTCGCGCCCAACAACATCAAGTCGCTCCCGCCGGGCAAGGCGGTGATCATCAGCGAAGGCAAGCTCAAGGTCTACCGCTTCGCGCCCAGCCCGCGGCAGGCCCATTGCTTCTTCGAGTGGATCTATTTCTCCAGCGTCGCCAGCACCATCGACGGGCAGAGCGTCTATCTTTCCCGCAAAGCGTTGGGAGAAGAGCTGGCCCATCTGGAAACCATTCCCATCGACGAAAACACGATCGTGGTGCCGGTGCCCGATACCAGCAAGGCGGCCGCCGACGCCATGGCCTACCAGCTCAAGGTCCCCTGCCTGGAAGGTTTGATCCGCAACCGCTACAGCGGCCGCACCTTCATCGAAGGCGGTGGCGACCGCAAGCAAAAAGCGCAGATGAAATACACCCCCCTGCGCGAGGTCCTGGAAGGAAAGCGGGTGATCCTGGTGGAAGACTCCATCGTCCGCTCGACCACCATGAAAGTCCTCCTCGACCGCATCCGCTGGCAGGGTCGGGCCCGCGAAATCCACGTTCGCGTGGCTTGCCCGCCCATCATTTCCCCCTGCTTCTACGGCATCGACATGTCGACCTACAACGAGCTGTTCGCCCCGCATTTTCTCAAGGGCAAACCGCTCACCAACGAAATTCAAGCGCAAATGGCCGCCCATCTCGGCGCCGATTCGCTCCGCTACCTGCCCGTGGAATCGATTGCCCGGGCGATCGGCAAGAGTCCCGACCAGCTCTGCCAGGCCTGCATTACCGGCAATTATCCCACTCCCTGCGGTCAGAAGCTGGCCGAATCGGCCTGGGAAGACCGTTTGAGTCAGATCACCGTGCGTCCCTACGAGCGGATCGCGGTGGCCAAGCCGTAGCCGCACGGAATTCACGGCATTGCCTCGCCCGCGCGGCGCAGAAGAGGGCTGCCATGGGGAAGTTCTGCCTTACGGCGATCGACGCCTTGCTCCGCTCGGGAGCGCTGTTCGCGCGGAAATTCCACGAGCAACAAGCCGAGCAACTTTTGCAACGGCTCGCCGCGCACGTCGCCGCCGACGATCCTCATGGGCGCCACGGTTGCGGCCGTCATCCTGAGCGCAGCACCGTCATCCTGAGCGCAGCACCGTCATCCTGAGCGCAGCGAAGGATCTACGTCGCTTCGCCAATAGCGTAGATTCCTCGCCGCGCCCAGCAGCGGCGGGGGACCGGCGCGCCAAGAACCCTTGCCGCGTGCCGCTGCCCAGGAGAACTGCAAAGTCTGGACGCGACGGCCCACAGTAGACCGGAATTCATTCCGTTTCCCTGAATAAAGACAAGGCAACGGAATAAATTCCGTTCTACGAAGCAGACTTTGCAGCCCTCCTGTGCCGCTTCTGCGGCAATTCGACAACCGTTGCCGGGTGGATTACAATACGGAAACGGTTGACCCGTTCGCTGTCGTGCGGCCCTCGGCCCGGGGGATCGCGCCCGGCGGTCAGTCTGCTTTTCCCTCTTTGGGCATGAATCCCCATGAGATTGCTGCTCAAGATCGCTGTGGGATTGCTCGTGCCCGTGATTGTCGGCTGGTTGGCCATCCCGCCGTTGTGGGCCTACTGGTGGGCCCGGCATAAGCCGAACTTTCGCCAAGCGGCGGTTACCCGCGGCGATATCATTTCGATGATCAATTCCACCGGCACCGTGCAACCGGTGCTGAACATTCAGGTCGGCGCCTTCGTCTCCGGCCCCATCCAAACCGTCTACGTGGACTTCAATGCCAAGGTGAAGAAGGGCCAGGTCCTTGCCGAGGTCGATCCGCTGATCTACAAAGCCCAACGCGACCAGGCCGAGGCCGCCTTGGTTTGCGCCGACGCCAACCTGTTGCAGGCCGAAGCCAAAGCCGAACAAGCCCGCCGCGAATGGGAGCGGGCCCAAAGCCTGCTGCCCATGAAAGCCATCGCCGACACCGATTACGATCTGGACAAAGCCAATTACGAATCCGCCCGGGCGACCGTGGCCGTCTGCAAAGCCACCATCCAGCAGAGCAAGGCCGCCTTGGACCTGGCCAAGACCAACGTCGACTATACCGTGATCCGCGCGCCGGTCGACGGCGTGATCATCGACCGCAAAGTCGATCCCGGCCAGACCGTGGTGGCCGCGTATCAGACCCCGGAACTCTTCAAGGTGGCCCCCGACATGGAGAAGCGGATGTTCATCTTCGCCTCGGTCGATGAGGCCGACATCGGCCTGGTGCGCGAGGCCAAGCTGCGGCGGCAGCCGGTGATGTTCACCGTCGACGCCTATCCCAACGATCTCTTCCACGGAACGGTGTTCGACGTCCGCCTCAATCCCACCACCACCCAGAACGTGGTCACCTATCCCGTGGTCGTGGAATCCTCCAACGCCGATCTCAAGTTGCTGCCGGGCATGACCGCCAGCCTTTCCTTCCAGATCGACAAGCACGAAAACGTCCTCCGCGTCCCCAACGCGGCGCTGCGGTTCTTCCCCAAGTTGGCGCAGGTGCGGAGCGAAGACCGCCCCTTGCTCGAAGGCAACGACGACCCGCCGGCCGAAGACGACGCCCACTCCACCGACGTGCAACGCTCGGCCCCGGAGAAGGCCGAGGCCGGCCGCAATCGCAATCGCCGCCACGTCTGGATCAAGGACGGCGAGCTCCTCCAGACCGTCGAGATCACGCTCGGACTGAGCGACAACAAATATTCCGAAGTGCTCGGCGGCGCGCTCGCCGCAGGGCAGAGCGTGGTCACGGGCGTGGCCCCGCTGCCGTAAGAATCGGGAAAATCGGGCCATCGGCGAACGCGCGAATTGCGTCCAGCCATAAGCCGGATTATGCAAGTGCTAGTAGCGTTGCGTTGCGCACTTTCTTGCCGTTGGCTTCCGCCCGCCATTTGGAGATAAAGACCATGATTAGGCAGCGTATTCTTTCGACCCTCATTGCCACAACGGCGTTCACTGTATTGTTTCTCGTCACGTTATCGTACATCAGCGGTGTAGCAACCTCCGCACCGCAGTCGAAATCCGCTGCCGTTGACCAGGCAGGCTCAGGCAAAACTCCACCGACCGATGCCGATACACTGGTTTTGCAAGTCAAGGAGCTGCAAAAGCAGCTCGCAGATCTGCAAGCTCGAATGAGTCGGACGCAAACCGCCCGCATTATTGCGGCGGGTACTGCGACTTTCCACCTTGGAGCAGTGCAAGATAATGCGACCAGTGCTCGGGTGCAACTGGACGGTGCCGTCGCCGCACGGCTAGGTGATGACTATATCGTGTTGCTGACGAATCGTTTTCCCAGCGGCGGCTACCCCTTCTTTGTTCCGTATTGGCAACGGGCGAAGGACGGATTTGACATCACGCTTGTTGATGTTACTCTTGGTCCCGACTCCACGGCATCCTACGAATACAACAAGAATAAGATCTACCTGATCGATTGGATCGTCGTCAAGAAATGAGCATCGCGGCAGGTGGCACGGGCATCTTGCCAGTGCTTGCCAGGCGGCGCTGTTTGCTGCCGCGCGCCTTGCCCGTGCTTTTCGAGCCACCTCTTGCGGCAAGGAATCGGGCGTCGACGTTTACTCCGGAACCGTGCCGCAAGGACCGTAGCGGCCGGCATGCGCCAAACGCGCGGCGCCCAAATCGCCGCCCGCGCCGGTGCTGCCAACCGCCCAGAGAAGACGGAAAAGCACTGGCGCCGGCGCCTGCCACTTGCCGGTTCTTTGACGGCTACTCATTGCCGGCGGTTCTACCATAGGGCGTTTCCGTCACGCGCCACCCCCGCCATTCATCCTGTACCCGCATGACCGGCAGATCGATGCTTTTCACGAGTGGTTTCAGGACGTGATCAAAGGCGTTCACGTCTAAAGTGGATCCGATCACCGGCCACCGCTCGCGCACGCCGTTGCGGCTGGTGATCAGGTTTAGTTGCGAGAGGGCCTCGTTGTTCGATACCCCCCCGCAGCCGAGCCGCTTCGTCGTGATGTACTGAAGGTGAACGATCTCTTGTCGCTCAAAGGTCACGCCTTGGCGCGGCAGTTCCACTCGACCGGTCGCCTTGTCGTAGATGAGCCACGGCCCCAATCGCTGTGCGTTGGCGGCCGTCCAGCAGATGGCCGCAGTAAGCGCGCCACAGAACACGAATCCAAATCCGATGGGAAAACCGTAGACGGCCCAGGGACCGGCCTCGGCGTGCTTAAACGCCCAGTGAAACCCATAGAAGAGCGCGATGAGAATCAGGTTGATTATGACGAGCGACCACACCGGCGTGGGGATGGGATTGATGCGGAAGACGTGGTCGTCCTGATAGGGACGGGAAACCCGCATGTTGGTCACGGGGCCGCCGGGATTGCGACCGCCGTGGTGGCCGATGGAACAAATGACGAACTTTTCAGGATCAGCGTCGGGTGGAGGCTTGGCCATGGATCGCCTTCCCGGCAATTGAAGGTCAAGGGGCGTTTTCGTTATGATGCCTGCCACAAGGGGTGCTGTCAACGCTAGACGGGTCGGCATGCGGTACCGGGTGCCTCAGCGATCGCCGGCGTTGTAAGGCCACCTTGTGGACAAGTAGAATGACCACTGCTGTCTCCGCATGGGGGATGGAATGGAAATAGCAGATACCGTGGGCAACTGGGACTTCCTTGGCGGAGGATCGGGATGGTTTCCCGGTTGCCGAGGGTTTGGCGGCGGAGATCCTGCCAGTCCTGCTGCCGACGTGCATCTCAGCCACCCCAGTCGAAACCGGGAGAGCACCATGACGGATATTGCAACGTGGCGGGAAGTGGAATCAAAAGTGTATTTTCCGTCCCGCTCGATTGCCCTCTTGTTCGGCGGGGTTTTCCTGCTGGTAGGAGGCATTGCGTTCGTAACCATCGGGCCGCCCGACGGCCAGTTCTTCTGGTTTGGGAAGCTGTTTGCGGCAATATTCGCCCTGTTCGGCGCAATACTGGTGGCATGGGCCGTCGGCACGCTCATTTTCCCAGCCCATGTTCGTCACGCTGCTCCCGACGTGTTGCCGAATGTTCCGAGAGAGCCCGTGATCCGTGAGGGTGCGGTGGTGCATGGCCGCCTCACCCACGAATTGTACGAAGATGCCCAAGGATGGCAGTTTTGTCCATCGAAACGTTTCTGGCGGCGCAACGGCAACGGTTTGGTGTATGGCTTTGGAATCCCTTTCCTGGTGCTTTCCGCGGGGCTGGTGACCTGGTCGTTCCATGACATGATTGGCGGCTGGGCCGTCTCGGCGACATTCGCGACATTCCTTGTGGCGATGGGTGGTGGCACGGTCTTTCTGATTATCGCCCTACACCTGCGGGCTGGCTATCGCCGCCTTTCTCGGCTCACCATCCCGCGCAACGGGAACGATCTTGAGTTGGATTCGGCGGATGACCCGCAGAAAATCGATCTGGCGCAAGGGTTGAAATGGGTCTTCGAACGGGGAACGAAGCGACATCTTCTGAGTATTCCCCGTGAGCTGGTTGTGGCGGTGCAACTTTGCCCTTGGAAGTATGAGGCAGTGCGGGCGGGCGAGCGCGAAAGGACTTGGGCGGTGCAGGGCCTGCTTGTGCTGGCGTCCTCAGGGGAGGCTGGGTATCATCGGCTGCCCTTTCTGTTGACCTGCGAATTCGCCCGCGCGGCCCGGCTCATGCAGAGGCTGGCCAGCGCTCTGCACGTTCCCTACCTGTTCTGCGCCGATGCCGAAGGATGGAAAGCTGAAGCGATGCGTGCGGAGAATCGGTCCCCGCTACGAATCGGCGGAGTTGACTGAAAGCGAGACGGACGCCTGCTCGGCGGCCGGCCGGGGTGACCAGCACAAGGCGGCAATTTGCGCCGTGGCGATTCGTTAACCCGTGCTAAAGAGATCGTCCAGTTTTCCAGGCAATCGAGGCACAGTGGTGAAATAATTGACCTCCCGGCATTTGGGTGGTATGGGCAGACTGGTTGTGACCAAACAACGATCTGCTCCCAAATGCAAGGAGGCTGAACGATGGTAGGCTGCACGACGCGGCCACGCGAGACCGTCAAGGTGCAATTCGCCGAGCCGCCTTGGGATGAG
>Ga0302320_10015792_pt1 | contig 15476 bp, 14 predicted proteins | sample Bog_T0_3_FD_202130 | JGI IMG/M metagenome (GOLD analysis project Ga0302320, IMG submission 202130) | Peat permafrost microbial communities from Stordalen Mire near Abisko, Sweden - Bog_T0_3 | ecosystem: Environmental > Terrestrial > Soil > Wetlands > Peat | place: Sweden: Abisko, Stordalen Mire... | reverse complement strand
GGCCTCCATGGAGGCGATCTGCTGGTCCATGATCTTCTTGAACATCTTGCCGAAGTTCATCTTCTGCAGCACCGCCTCGGCATCCTGCAGGCTCGCCTTGTCGTCGGCCGGCGCGATGTGGCTGGCGGCGAGCGCGAGGTCGAGCTCGGTCCCGTCCGCCTGGCGCAGGACGAGCGTGGAATCGGCCGCCCGGTATTCGGCGACTTTCCAGTCGCCGAACGAATCGCCGACCGACACCCATTCGCTGTGGCCGGTGCCCGGCGTGGAGAGATTGAAGCGCTGCGTCGACGCCGTGGCCAGGACGCCGCGCAGTTCGGGCTTCGCGGCCGGGCTGGCGGCCGGCGCGTCCGCGGCGGCTGAACTAGCTGCCCAGCAGGCGGCGGCCAGGGCAAGGGCGAGAAGGCGGGAGGAACGTTCGATTTTCATGGGAGTTTAGGTTGGAGTGAACGAGACAAAGATTCGGAATTAAGTGCGGAAGACGACTTCTTCGCGGTTGAACATCCGCACGGCGATGGCCAGCGCGGCGGCCGCGTAGGCCGCGGTGGAAGCGAAGATCAGGGCGAGCAGATGCCAATGCCAGATTCCGCTCAGCATCTCCCGGCAGGCGAGGGAGAGATTGAGCACCGGCACGAGAGCGAATTTGGCGGTCAGGTCGATCCCGGGCATCATCCCGATGACGGTCGGCACGAAGACGACGAGCATCAGCGGCTGGATGGAGCTGAGCGCCTCCCGGTGGTTCCGGGCCCAGAGGGCGAGGGAGAACATGGCGGCCGAGATGAGCACCACGACGGGGATGAAAAGCGCCACGACGCCGACGATCCCCGCCGGATCGACCTGGTTCAGGCCCAGGTCGGCCCCGGGTCCCAGCTTGCCCCATCGCAGGGTCAGCGTCAGGGACAGGCAGGCCAGGGTTCCGGCCGCGAAGGCGCTGGCGAGCACCGTCAGGAATTTTCCAAGCACGAGGTCCGTGCGGCCGACCGGGGCGCAGAGGAGGGGCTCCATCGTGCCGCGCTCCTTCTCGCCGGCCGTCAGATCGATCGCCGGATACATCGAGCCCATGAAGCAGAAGAGGACCAGGAAATACGGCACCATGCCCCCGAGCCGGTTGCCCGCCACCCGCTCGGGCGGCGAGACGTTCTCGCGCCGGACCGCGAAGGGCTGGAGCAGCGCCGGGGAGAGGCCCCGCTGGGCAAGCCGCTGTTGCACCACCGAGTCGCGCAATTGGCGGAAAGTCCGCTCCAGCTCCGCGGCCGCGTAGCCCGAACGCAGCTCGCCCTCGTAATTGAAGAGGACCACCGGGCCGGCGGTGCCGCCAGCCAGGTCGGCCTCGAAATGCGCCGGAATCTGCACGGCGGCCCGGATCTTCTTGTCGGCGATCTCCTGCCGCCAATCCGCGGCGGCAGGCACGATCCGCAGCTTCGGATCCTGCTCCAATTGCCGGACGATCGCCGGCGAGTCCTCTCCGCCGAGGATCTGGACGGCGGGCACCTCGGCCTGCGCCTTGGCGGTCACCGCCCGGGTCACCCGCGCCAGGCTGAGCATCAGCAGCGGCGTGACGCACACCGGCACGACGATCATCGCCCGCAGCGTCCGGCGGTCGCGCAGGAGGTCCCGCAGCTCCTTACGCAGGACGATGGAGACGGCGCGCGGGTTCATGAGTCGCCCTCCTCGCCGATGAGCTTGAGGAAGACTTCGTCCAGGTCCTCCTCGCCGGTGCGCTGGCGCAACTCGGCCAACGTGCCCTCGGCGAGCAGCCGGCCCCGATGGATGATGCCAATCCGGTCGCAGAGTTTTTCGACCTCGTGCATCAGATGGGTGGAGTAAATCACCGTCTTGCCCCGGGTCCGGCATTCCCGCACGAAGCGGACGATCGCCCGGGCGGTGGTGACATCGAGCCCGAGCGTCGGCTCATCGAAGATCATCACGGCCGGGTCGTGCACCAGCGTCCGGGCGATCGAGGTCTTCTGCTTCATCCCGGTGGAAAAGCCCTCGCAGCGCCGGTCGAGGAACTCGTGCATGTCCAGCTCGTCGGCGAGCTGCGCCACGCGGCCTCGGACCGCCGCGGCCGAGAGACCGTTCAGCTCCCCGAAATAGGTGATGACCTCGCGGGCGGTCAGGCGGCCGTACAGGGCGGTGCTGGCCGCGAGGAATCCCACCTGCGCCCGCACCGCGCGGGACTGCGTCACCACATCGTGGCCCGCCACCGTCGCGGAGCCGGATGTCGGCCGCAGCAGCGTCGCCAGCAGGCGCATGACCGTGGTCTTGCCGGCGCCGTTGGCGCCAAGCAGCCCATAGATCTCGCCGGGCTGCACGCCGAGCGTGACCCCATCGACCGCCCGGATCTCGCCGCGTTGCTTGTCGTGAAAGGACTTGGTGAGGAGTTGGGTGGCGATCATAGGCTCATTTTTTCGCGAAAGGCGTGCGCTTGCCGGCGGCTCAGCTCGATCCGGGCGCCGCCCTGGAGGACCACGATCAGGCCCCCGCTGAACCACGGGTCGATCCGCTCGATCGCGGCCAGGTTGACGATCTGCCGGCGGTTCGCCCGGAAGAAAACCTTGGGATCCAGCCGCTCCTCCATGGCGTTGAGTGAGCGGAACAGCAGCGGCTTGCCCCCGGCAAAATGGACCCGGACGTAGTTGCCCTCGCTCTCCAGCAGCCGGATCTGCTTCACCTCCACAAACCAGCAGAGGTCGCCTTCGCGGAGGAAAACCTTGTCGTCGGCGGCCAGGCGGCCGGCCGGCTCGCCCGTCCGCTCGGCTGGCGGCCCGGACGGCAATTTCTGGAGAGCCGCCTCCAGGCGCGCGGGGTCGACCGGCTTCAGGAGGTAGTCGAGCGCGTTCAGGTCGAACGCCTTCACCGCGAACTCGTCGAAGGCGGTCGTGAAGATGATCAGCGGCACCGGCGGCTCGAGCGATTCCAGCAGCTGCAAGCCCGTCTCCTTGGGCATCTGCACATCGAGGAAGATCAGGTCCGGCTTCAGGGCGGCGAGCTGTTTGCGGGCCTGGTCCGCGTTCGCCGCCTCGCCGGCGATTTCGATCTGCGGGTGGTCGGCCAGGAGCCGGCGCAGCTCGGTCCGGGCGAGGCGTTCGTCGTCGACCAGCAGCGCTTTCATCGGCGGAGCGCCCCGGCGGGCGCGCGGGGGATCACGACGTCGGCGAGCACCCGTCCGGGCGCCGCGGCCGTGAGCGCCAGGCGGGCCTGTTCCCCGAACAGCAGCCGCAGGCGCTCCGCGGCGTTGCGCAGGCCGACGCCGGTGGACGCGCCGGCGGAGGCATCCGGCTCGGCGAGGATCCCGGGGTTGTCGACTTGCAGCCGGAGTTGCCCGGCCTCGCACCGGGCGCTGATGGCGATTTCCCCGCCATCCGGCTCCTGGGCGATCCCATATTTGACCGCGTTCTCGACCAGGGTCTGCAGCAGCATGGGGGGGACCGGCAGATCCAGGGTTTCCGGGGCGATTTCCAGGCGCACCCGCAGGCGGCTCTCAAAGCGGTTCTGCTCCAGCGCGAGGTAATCCTTCACCACTTCCAGCTCCTCGGCGAAGGGCACCGTCTCCAGTTGTCCGCTCTGGAGCGAGTAGCGCAGCAGGTTGGCGAGCTGGGTGACGGCCCGGCGGGCCCGGCTGGGATCCTCGCCGATCAGCGCACGCAGCGAGTTCAGGGCGTTGAAGATGAAATGCGGGTTAATCTGGGACTTGAGCGCCCGCAGCTCCGCTTCCTTGACGGTCAGGCTCAGCCGCTGCTGCTCAAGCTCGGCGCGGTTGAACCGGTCGTAGATATGGTAGCCGAAATAGAACCCCAGCCACAGGAACATGACGAGGCTGTCGTTGACGCTCTGCAGCGCGAAGGTCTGGGCCGGAGAGTAGGACGTACGCGTGGGCGCCCGCAGAATCCCGAAGATCAGCCCGTCGCTGACCGCGGTCCAGACGATCCCGAGGGCGAGGCTGCTCGCGAGCAGGCGCGGCAGGAGCGCCCTCCAGCTCAAGCGTTTCCAGCCCCATCGGACGATCAGGCGCCTGAAATAGTGAGTCAGCCCCAGACCGAGGAGAAAGCCGAGCGCCTGCAGGCCGGCGAGTCGGGCCGGCGTCATCGGCAGCTTCTTCCCGGCGACCACCACCACGATCAGCATCTGAAAGGCGAGGAGCAGGCCCCAGCCCCCGATCTGGCCCCCGACATAAAGCCGCCGGCGGGCGCGGTCGCGCCGGGGCGCGCCGGTGAACTGCGGGGTGGGGCTGGCGGCCGGTTGCATCTCGCCGCCAAACTATGGCTCCCCCGCCCGAGGGGAGCAATCTTTGGACGGACGGTCGCAGGCCGAGGATGGGCGGCGCGGCCGGCTCCCCGGCGTGCCGGAACCTCCTCCTGCTGGCCCGTTTCGTGCTAGAACGGACTGTCCGCCCGCCGACATTCGGGCGGACCAAGCATGAAACCGCTGCTCGAAAGCCGCCAGCTGCACGCCTTTTCGGCCCTGGCCCGAAGGGGGAGCTTTACCCTGGCTGCGAAGGACTTGCACCTGACCCAGTCGGCGGTCAGCCATGCGCTGAAGGCCCTCGAAAAGGACCTCGGCTGCCGCCTGGTCGACCGGGTCGGCAAGCGGGTGCAGCTCACCGAGGCCGGCCGGGAGTTCCTGCGCCACACGGAAAACATCCTCCGGGAAATGCTTGCCGCGCGCACCGAAATGGAGACCGTTTCGCGCTGGAATCACCGCCAGCTCCGGCTTGCCGCCGGGGCCACCGCCTGCGAGCACTTCCTGCCGCCGGTCCTGCGCGCGTTCCAGGAAAGCTTCCCGGACTGCAGCATCAAGATCGAGACCGGCGGCCAGCGCCGCCAGCTCGAACTCCTGCGGGCGGCCCAGGTCGATCTGGCCGTCGTCTTCGAACCGGCCGCGGCGGCCGCGGACGACCTGGTGTTCACGTCCTTCTTCGAGGACGAGCTCTGCCTGATCGTCTCGCCCCGGCACCGCTGGGCCGGCCGGCCCAGCGCGCCCCGCGAGGAAATCGAGAGCGAGCCGCTCTTCGTGCCCAACAAGACCGGCTACACCTTCCGCGCGCTCAACGACTACTTTCGGGAGGAGAAGGTCGTGCTGAGCAATTTCACCGAGCTCGCCAGCGTCGAGGCGATGAAGGAGCTGGTGAAGCTCCGCCTCGGCTCCGCCGTCCTGCCGCCCTGGCTGGTGCGGGAGGAGCTGAAGAACGGAGGCCTGGTGGCCCTGCCGCTCGGACCGCGCGCCTTGCGCCGGCGCTGGAGCGTCGCGCACTGGAAGGGCCGGCGTCTGGCGTCGGCGGAGGAGGCCTTCATCCGCCTCTGCGAGACGATGGCCGGGGGGATCGAGCAGCCGGCTCCGCGCGCGGTGGCCTGACGCGGCCCCGGCCGCCTTCGTCCCGGCCAATTTCAGGGTGGCGTTCCCGGCCTGCCGTCGCAAGGTGGTCGCTCGCTTTCTCATGGATTTGCCTTTCGCCCGCCCCCCCGGCGCGTCCGCCGGAATTCTTGTCGCCCTTGCCGCCCTCCTGTCCGTGGGACAGCCGGCCGCGCGCGCCCAGGCGGCGGCTCCGGCGCCCGCGGCGGCCGCCGCGGGCACGGCTGCGCTGGTGGAGAACTCCGTCGTCAAGGTCTTCTCGACGATGCGCCTGCCGGATCCGTACCGGCCGTGGACCAAGCAGGCGCCGGCCGACGTCAGCGGCACGGGCATCGTGATCGAGGGCAAGCGCATCCTCACCAACGCCCACGTCGTCCTCTACGCGACCCAGGTTCAGATCCAGGCCAACCAGTCGGGCGACAAGATCTTTGCGAGCGTCGAATCCATTTCCCCGGGGATCGACCTGGCGGTGCTGAAGCTGGACGACGAGACCTTTTTCGACAGCCACCCGGCCTTGCCGCGGGCGAGCACCCTGCCGAGCGTCAAGGACTCCGTGCTCGTCTACGGCTTCCCGACCGGCGGGACCAGCCTGTCGATCACCAAGGGCATCGTCTCGCGGATCGAATACGCCGGCTACAACTACCCGATGGCCGGCCTGCGGATCCAGATTGACGCCGCGATCAATCCGGGCAACAGCGGCGGCCCGGCGGTCGCCGGAGACACGATGATCGGCCTGGCCTTCAGTCGGCTCGTCGGCGGCGCCGAGAACATCGGCTACATCATCCCCTGCGAGGAGATCGAGCTGTTCCTGCGCGGCGTCAAAGGGGGCCGGACCTACGCGAAGGCCGCGCTCTTCGACGAACTCCAGACACTCCAGAACCCGGCGCTGCGCTCCTTTCTCAAGGTCGGTGACGACGTGAAGGGCCTGGTCGTCTCGAATCCGGACCGGAAGGACCCCGCCTATCCGCTGCGCAAATGGGATGTCATCAGCCGGATTGGCGACACCCCGATCGACGATGAGGGCATGATCCGGGTGAACGATACGCTCCGAGTCGGGTTCCAATACATGATCCAGAAGATCATCCGGGACGGCAAGGTGCGCCTGACCGTCGTGCGGGGGGGCAAGCCGCTGGAGCTGGACCTGCCGCTGGCCACCACCCGGACCATGCTGATCCCGGATCTCCAGGGCGCCTATCCGTCCTATTTTGTCTACGGCCCGCTGGTGTTCTCGACGGCGACCTCTCAGTTTTACGCCGGCATCGCCGGCAACGCCGGCGTGCTGACCGAGCTGGGCTACCTCGGCAGCCCCCTGGTCACCCGCCGGGGCGAACAGCCGGCCTTTCCGGGCGAGGCCCTGGTCGTCGTCGCCTCCCCCTTCTTTCCGCACAAGCTTTCCAAGGGCTACGACAGCCCGCAGGTCAGCGTGGTCGCGACCGTCAACGGCATCCCGATCAAGAACCTCGCGCACCTGGTGGCGGTGCTGCGCGACGAGAAGGACGAGTTCATCCGCTTCGAATTCGCCGGCCGGGCCCGGGAGGCCCTGATCTTCCGCCGGCAGGAGATCCTCGCGGCCACCGACGACATCCTGGGCGACAACGGCGTGCGCAGCCAGGGCAGCCCGGACACCCTGGCGATCTGGAACGCCAAGAGTCCGGCCAAGTAGCTGCGGAAATCAGCTGCCGGTTGGTTCAATCTGGCGGAACTCGGCGTCGATCAAATGCCGGCTGCGCCTCAGTAGGAGATTACTTTCAGCCCTGGGATGTGCGAAAAGATCCTGTCTCGTGAGACCAGCGGCAGGCCGTGGAACTTCGCAGTGGCCGCAATCCACAAATCATTCTCTCCCACCTCGAAATCTAAGCTAGCTTGGAGTCGCCCTCCCAAAAGGGCGACGTCGCGCCCGAGTGAAAGGCGCTGATAGCCGCGAAAAAATCTCAGGGTCAACGCGACCGGCGCACCGGCAGCAAATTCGCCAATTGTTATCACGCTCACATGCAAGGTGTGATGGCGATTCTCTTTGAGAAAGGCGGCGCAGGGGCCAGGCTTGACCGCCCTCAGTTCCAGCTCAAGGTCGATGAAAAAGGTGCTATCGAGCAGCATGGCTTCGCCCCTGATTCCGCGCCGGCCGACGGGATCGAGGAGGATTCTCCTGCCGGCGGCGGGCTCGGACCAAGCCTTGATCTGTCATCACGCCCTTGCCGCCGAATTCTTGGAATAACTCGTCCAGATATTCGGCCGGGTCCTCCTCCACCAGCACCCGGCGGAGCGTGGCCGAAATGCTTTCGTGCGGAGTCTGACGACGTTTGATTTGCCGATAGACATCGACATCGAGGGAGACAGTTTTTCGTGGCATGTGCTCAAAATGCGTGCATCCGAGCGACCGTCAAGAAAGCATTGCGAAAGACGGTCGTAGGGATTTTCTGTAGGCTTCACGCCGCCATTGATCGTGCGACAGCAATCTCCGGAACTTCCCGCCCCCGGTGGCGCCTCAGGCTCGCTCTAACTGCTCGTAGCGCTTGCCGAGGCGCTCGAAAGCGGGCCGATCTCGCCCGACGATCGCAGCGGCGGCACACTCCGCCACGGCCACCTGCCAGGCGTCGTTTTCGCCGAGGCGTCGGCCAAAAGCCCGGGCTCGGCGCTGAAGCTCGGCGCACTTGACGGCCTGCTTGAAGCCGAGTCCTTGCGGTACAAAATGCGAGATGAACGCGAGGCCCCGGCTCGAATCATCGAAACCTTCGAGAAACTCGGCAACCGAGATGGCGGAGACTAGAAGCGGGCGGGCCGCACGGCGACGATTCTGCTGCAGCCAACGCACAGCCGGTCCAGCTTGGCCGCCCTCGATTTCCCGCTCAAGTTCGATCAGAAAAGACGAGTCAAGAAGGACCGCCGGCACGTTGATTCCTTCTATTGGAGTTCTTGGCCAGCTCGGCTTCTGCCCAATCGGCCAGTTCGTGGACGGTCACCAATTTTCCAAGTGAGCGAGCGCGAATCAATTCAGAGCGAGAGAGCCCGCACGCCTTTGCCGTGCGATCGAGCTGGACTATTTCTTCTCTGGTAAATCGGGCAGACACGGGGAACTCCTTCATTAAAGCAAGTTGGCATAACTACGCATGTAGTCAACGGCGGAAGCAGGGGCGCCAGACGAAAGACAAAATCGCCGTGCCTAGATTATGGCAAGCAGCCGCCGCACCCCTTCGATCGGCTCCGCTTCGACGGGCCGCAGGCGCAATTCGGTCTTGGCCATCAGGACCTTGGCCACCGCCGGATGGATGAGGATCCGCCCGCTGAGTCCGGCCGGGATCGAGCCCGGCGGAACGCCGGGAAACAGCCGGGCTGCCACCCGCAAAGCGAGCTCCAGCAGCCCCGCCATCGACTCGGCGACCACCGCCTGTGCCGCCCCGTCGCCCTCGCCGGCGAGCCGCAGCACCCAGGGAGCCAGCCCGGCGACGGCGCCCACGTTCGCGACGTCGGCGTAAAAGTGCCGCGTGATCTCCGGGTGGCCCGCCAGGCCCGTCTGCTCGCGCACCAGCCTCGCCAGGCCCGACGGCGGCATCCAGCCCTGCAGCTCCAGCAGCGCCCGGGCGATCGCCCGGCGCCCGAGATCGTAGCCGCTGCCCGGGTCTCCCAGGCGCCAGCCCAGGCCGCCCGCATAATGCACCGGGCCAAACGGCCCCGGATTCTCTCCGGCCACGGACGGCCCGCGCGCCGCGACGAAGGAGCCCGTGCCCGCGTGGAGCACAATCCCGGGCCCGCCGCCGGTGGCCAGCTCAAGCACCGGCAGCGAATCATCCACCGCGGTCACCCGCCCAAATTTCGGTAGGCTCGCGGCGAATTCCTGCCAGAACGCGCGGCTGCCGGCCATGCAGAGGAGGGTCGCCTCCGCCGCGAAAGAGGGGTCGGTGCGCACAAGCGGCGCAACCAGCGCCCGCAAGGCCTCCGCCACGATCCGCCGCGCCGGTTCGGGGCCGACGATGCTGGGGTTGCACCCGGGCCCGATCTGGCGGGCGACGATCGCTCCCGAGGCGTCGACCAGGATCGCCTCGGTCTTGGTGCCGCCGCCGTCGACGCCCAGCCGGTAAGTCATGCCAGTTGCCGGCTGAGCCGTCCCTGGTACTGGCGGCCGAGCTCCCGGTTGTGCTCGATCGCCCCCGGCAGATTTTGGCTGCGGAGCACCGGCAGCGGGTGGCCCTTCGCCTTGAGCCAGTCCATCGCGGCCAGCATGAGCCAGTTGAGCACGGAGCAGCCGATGAGCGTGCTCGTGGGGCCGCCGTGGATCCCGGGGGCCAGTTCGACGATCGCGTCTCCCGGCACCCCGCCATTGTCGAGCACGTGATCGCCCACCTCGAAAAGTCGCCGGCCGCTCGGATGTTGCGAAGGCGTGACCCGCGACATCGCCAGGCTCGTCAGGACGATCACGGTGAGCCCCTTCTGCTTGGCATACAGCGCCACGTCGATCGGCGAGCCGTTCTTGCCGGAGTTGGAGATCACGATGATCGTCTCGCCCCGGCGCAGCTGGTACTGGCGGTCGTAGCGTTCGACCAGCTTGGCGCCGTAGCCCGGCAGGTTCTCGATGAACCCGCCCGTCGGGTCGATGATCCCGGTCACGCACACGAGGCCGCCCGCCCGCCCGATGATTTCCCGGGAGATCAATTCGCTGTGGCCGCTGCCGAAGGTGTGGACGACCCCGCCGGCGGCGATGCTGGCGCCGATCGCCGGCGCGGCCGCCGCGATCGCGGCCGCGTTGGCGGTCCAGGCGGCGGCAAGCAGCTCGTTGGCGCGGGCGTAGTAGGCTTCAGGGAGGGTCGGCATGGTCGGGGATCGTGGCGCGAAGTCGGGCCGGTGCAAAGTCCGTTCACGGCTCCGGCGCCCACCGCCCATAGATCCCGCAGGGCAGGACCTTGCCGTCGCGGTGGATCGGCAGGCCCACTTCCCCGGCCGCGATCGCGCCGCCCCGGCCGCCCAGGAGTTCCGAGAGCAGGTTGGCCACGACCGTCGGCGACAGCCGGGCCGTGTAGGCGTTGACGAGAAAAAACAGCGGCTCCTCGCTGAGGACGCTCCGGCAGGCCGTCAGGAGTTCCCACAGGTCGTCCTCGAGCTTCCACATCTCCCCGGTGCTGCCCCGGCCGAAAGTCGGCGGGTCCATGATCACCGCATCGTACTGCCGGCCCCGTTTCTGCTCCCGCTTCACGAACTTGAGGCAGTCGTCGACGATCGTCCGGATCGGCGCCTCCGCCAGGCCGCACAGGGCCGCGTTTTCCCGGCACCATTTGACCATGCCCTCGGCGGCGTCCACGTGGCAGACGCTGGCGCCGGCCGCGGCCGCCGCGCAGGTCGCCGCGCCCGTATAGCCGAAAAGATTGAGGACCCGGGCCTCCCGGCCCGCCTCGCGGGCCGCCTTGATCTTCTGGGTGCACCAGTCCCAATTGACCGCCTGCTCCGGAAACAGCCCGGTGTGCTTGAAGGAGGTCGGCCGGATCTTGAAGGTGAGCCCGAGGGCGTCGTACTTGATCTCCCAATGGTCGGGCAGGGGCCGCCGGAACTCCCACTGCCCGCCGCCGCTCTCGCTGCGGTGGTAAAGCCCGTCCCAGTGCGGCCAGGGGGAGCCGGGTTCCACGCCGTGGCGGGGCCAGATGATCTGAGGATCGGGCCGGACCAGCGTGTACGGTCCCCATTTCTCCTGCTTCATGCCCTCGCCGCAATCGACCAGCTGGTAGTCGCGCCAGCGGTCGGCGACGATCAGGGCTGGGCGTTGGACCGAAGGAGCCATGGGGGAGTCAGCAAGGGCAAGGCTGCGGGGCCTGGGATTCAAGGTCCAAAGTGCGCCAGTCTCCTGAGCGCCTTGGAATAACCCGGCTCCTCCGGCCTCTTCCTCCTGTCCCATGCGCCTGACCAGCCTTGTCTTTTTCCTGGCCCTGCTGGCCCGGGCCGCGGCTGCGGCCCCGGACCTTCATTTTGCAAGCGGGGCAAAACGGGTGGCCCTGATCGAGCTCTACACGAGCGAGGGATGCAGCAGCTGCCCGCCGGCGGAGAGATGGCTCGGAGCCCTGCGCGAGGACCCCGGGCTCTGGCGCGACTACGTGCCGGTCGCCTTCCACGTCAACTACTGGGACGACCTGGGCTGGAAGGACCGCCTGGCCAGCCGGGCCTTCACCGCGCGCCAATACTCCCTGGCAAATGCCTGGGGCGCCCGCTCGGTGTACACGCCCTGTTTCGTGCGCGACGGCGCCGAATGGCATCCGGACTCCGGTTCGCCGGCTCCCGATGCCGGCGCGCCTGGCGTCCTCTCGGTCGATGTTGCCGAAAACCTCTGCCGGGTTCGGTGGGCGGCCGGATCGCCGGCCGCCGCGAGCGAATCCGAGGTGCACGTGGCGCTGCTGGGCGGCGGTCTGCTCTCCCGCATCACGGCCGGCGAGAACCGCGGCTCGACGCTCGCCCATGATTTCGTGGTCCTTGGCCTGGCGGACCACGGGTTGGAGTCCCCCGCCGGCGCAACCGGGGAGGCGGAGTTTCCGCTGCCGGCCCCGGCGGTTCCGGGCGCCCGCCGGCTTGCGATCGCCGCGTGGGTGACGCACCGGGGGGATTTGGTGCCCCTGCAGGCCACCGGCGGCTGGCTGGATTCCGGCGACTAGTCTGGCCGTACTCCGCGATCGGGAGCTGGGAGCTACTTCAGCAGCTTCAGAATCGTCGCGATGGCCGCGAGCTGCGCCACCCAGAACATAAAGTTCCAGCGGATGAGCTCGGCCTTGGTGTCGGAGAGACGCACTTCCAGCCGCTGGAGGCAACTTTCGACCCTCTCGAACCGGGAATCCACCGCCTTAAACTGCCGGTCCACTTCGTCGAATTGAGAAGCCAGCGCCCTGAACTGCCGGTCCACTTCGTCAAACCGGGCTTTCACCGCCATAAATCCGGCGCTCACGGCGGAGAACCGGACATCGCTGGCGTTGAGCCGCCCATCGATCCCGTCCAACCGATGTTCGACTTTTTCAAGCTGTCGATCGATTCCATCGAGCCTAAGCTCAACGCCGTCAAGCCGACGCTCAACGCCGTCAAGCCGACGTTCAACGCCGTCAAGCCGACGTTCAAGACCGTCAAGCCGACGTTCAAGACCGTCAAGCCGGCTCTCAATCCGATCGAGCCGAGTGTCGATTCTATCCAATCGGCTATCGATTTGGTCAAACCGAGCATCGAACGAATCCAGCCTGCGATCCATCGCCTCGAATCGAGCCTCGATCCGGGCGCCAAACAAGGCGAATTGGCTCTCGATCACACTCTTGAGGTCGAGGGTGATGCCGGATTCGGCCTTTTGGAGGGCCATGGTCATGGCGCGCGCGTGGGAATCGGGAAGATCGCCGGATTTGAGGAGCTCGAAAACTTCGAGGGAATCTACCATGGACCTACATAATAACAACGTCCAACTCGGGGCTTTTGCGTGCTCGCCGAACCCAGTTCCCCCGCACCCAATTCGGAGTTTGCGCGTCTGGCCGCCTGCAGCCTCAAATAGGGCCGCCCCGCGCACCCGGGCGTTTTTCGCACTCCTCCAACCCCCTGACCGGCATTTCGCCCACCTCCCATGCCTTCCCTCTCCCGCCGCTCCTTTCTGAAAACCGCCGCCTGGGCTTCCGCCGGTGCCGCCTTCAGCGCCCGCTCCTGGGGCCAGGTCGCCGGCGCCAACAGCGACATCCGCGTGGGCGTCGTCGGCTTGAACGGCCGCGGCAAGAGCCATGTGAAGGGTTTCGGCCAGGTGCCCGGCGTGCGCGTCGCGGCCCTGTGCGATGTCGATTCGGCCGTGCTGGGCAAGGTCGCCGCCGGCGAACGGGCGGCTGGCCGCAACCCCCAGACTTTCGGCGATGTGCGCGAACTGATCGCCAGCCGGGACATCGACGCGATCACGATCGCCACCCCCAATCACTGGCATGCGCTGATCGCCATCTGGGCTCTCGAGGGCGGCAAGGACGTCTATATTGAGAAGCCGGTCTGCCACAACATCTGGGAAGGCCGCCAATTGGTGAGCGCCGCGGCCAAGTCCTCCCGCGTGGTCCAGGTCGGCACTCAGATCCGCTCCGGCGGCGTCGCCGACGCCGTCGCCTGGGTGCACGCGGGCAACCTGGGCAAGGTCTTGGTCTCGCGCGGGCTCTGCTACAAGCGCCGGCCCAGCATCGGCCGCACCCACGGGGCCCAGGAGGTTCCTGCGACGGTCAACTACGACCTTTGGCTCGGCCCGGCGCCCTTTGCGCCGCCGCGCCGCAAGCAGTTCCACTACGACTGGCATTGGTTCTGGGCCACCGGCAACGGGGACATCGGCAACCAGGGGATCCATGAAATGGATGTCGCCCGCTGGTTCCTCGGCGAGCCGGGCCTGGCGCCGCGCTCCCTCAGCGTCGGCGGCCGGCTGGGCTATGTCGACGACGGCGAGACCCCGAACACCCAGGTGATCGTGCACGACTACCCGTCCGCCCCTCTGGTCTTCGAGGTGAGGGGGCTGCCGGCCAAGACCGGCGCCACCGCCATGGACAAGTACCCCGACGCCCACGGGGCCAGCATCGGCAACGTGGTCCACTGCGAAGGCGGGACGGTCGTCTCCTCCAGCTACACGAGCGCCCAGGCCTACGACCGTTCGGGCAACCTGCTGAAGAGCTTCGAGGGCTCCGGCGCCTACGACTCGGTCGAAGTGAGCCACATGGCCAATTTCATCGACGTGATGCGCAGCCGGAAGACCGCGGCCCTGCACGGCCCGATCGCCGACGGCTACGCCTCGAGCGCCCTGTGCCATCTGGCCAACATTTCCCACCGCCTGGGCGGCCCGCAGTCGCCGGAAGCGGTCCAGGAAAAGATCAACGGCAACGCCGCGCTGACCGAAGCCTACGGCCGCATGATCGAGCACCTCGCCGCCAACGGTGTCAGCCTCGACAAGAAGCCGGCGACGCTGGGCGTGCCCCTGATTTTCGACCCGGTGGCCGAGCAGTTTCCCGGCAACCCCGAGGCGAACGCGCTGCTCTCGCGGGACTACCGCGCGCCCTACGTGGTGCCGGATTTTTCGCACGTGTGAGGCGGCGGCCGACCGCGGGCCGGCCGGAACAGCGCCGCGGCTTAGGCTTGTCAACCGCGGAAAAATCTGAGCTTTGGATCACCCCAATTGGGGAACTTGATCCGCTGGCCGCAGTCGCACCGCGCGACTCCTGTATCCGGATAATCCATTCGCTCTCATGACCAAACGCTGCCAACTCCTCGCCCTCCTCTGCGTCGTAACCTTCGCCGGCCGGCTGGCCGCCGACACGGTGGAAACCAAGAACGGGGCCAAGCTCGTCGGCAAGGTGACCAAGATCGACGCCGGCGCCGTCACCCTTGACACCAACTACGCCGGCACGCTCACGATCAAGCAGAGCGAGGTGACCGCCCTCACCACGGACGGCCCGATCGACGTGCGCCTCTCGAGCGGCACCCGGCTCGAGGGCACGATCAGCGCCAACCCGGCGGGCGAGCTGGTGGTCGCCGGGGCGGACGGCTCGATCACCACCTCCGTGGACAAGATCGCGGCGGTCTGGCCGACCGGGGCCAAGGACCCGGAGCTGGTGGCCCTGGAGCGGCACTGGTCCTACGAGGCGACGGTCGACATGAACGGCACGACCGGCAACAAGGACCAGCTGGGCACCGGCGCTAGCTTCCGGGCGAAGCTGGTCACGCCCGCCGACACCCTGCAGTACTTCGCCGCCTACAACCGCCAGGTGACGAGCGGCGTCGAGTCGGCCAACCAGTTCAAGGGCGGCATCGACTACGCGGACGACTTCACCCTGCGCTCCTCGTGGTTTCTGCGCGACGAGGCCGGCTACGACCGGATCATGGACATCAACTTCTACGACACGGCGGCCGCCGGCTACGGCTACGACCTGATCAAGAACACCCAGGACACGCTGACCGCCCGTATCGGCGTGGCATACCGGTACACCGGGTACGAGAATTCGATCCAGCCGACGGTCAGTTCGGCGGCCGGCGACTTCGAAATCCAGCACGACTTCAAGACCAAGCTCTGGGAGGTCAGCAACGCCCTGACGGTCGTCCCCGCCCTGAACAATCTCTCGGACCTCATCGTGACCCAGGACAGCTTCTTCCAGATCCCGCTCCTCAACCCGAAC
>Ga0302320_10015790_pt1 | contig 15478 bp, 9 predicted proteins | sample Bog_T0_3_FD_202130 | JGI IMG/M metagenome (GOLD analysis project Ga0302320, IMG submission 202130) | Peat permafrost microbial communities from Stordalen Mire near Abisko, Sweden - Bog_T0_3 | ecosystem: Environmental > Terrestrial > Soil > Wetlands > Peat | place: Sweden: Abisko, Stordalen Mire... | reverse complement strand
TGAATTGAACCACCTTGGAAACCGCCGTGGCATAGCGCACATTGTCAAGGTGAAGATCCAGATTGAACCGGACGAAGATGTAACCGGGGAACGCCGATTCGACAAACCAGACCGGCCCCCTGCGCGTGGCCTTGCGAATACGCAACTGCGGATTAAACACCTCGAACCCGCCGATCTTCTTCAATCCGCGCGCCGCCACGCCTTCTTGCTTGGGATGGGTATAGACGCAAAACCATGACTTCTCATCATCCGCCTCGATGATGTCCGCCCCCTGCACATTGTTAATATGTGGTTCCATAGCTACACAAAGCACCTCTGTGTGCTCTGCTAATAGGAAAGCCAAACTGGTTATTTTGGCAGTTCTAGCCCCTAGCAAATCTCACGCCAACCGATCCAAATCAATCAATGTTCTTAGGCTATTTGCTGAAGCGGAATCCCTTATGTCGGTAATTTTAATCCCTAATTTCCATCGAATTTCCATACTCTGCAACCGTTTCCGACACGCTTTTTGCGATTTATCGTTAAAGACTTTTATAAAATTCGCGTATTCAATACTTTACGCATTGTGTAAGTTATTCCGACACTTTCTACGCACTCCGGCGGCCCGGCCTCAATCCAGGCATTTTGCTTTTTCCAAATTGTGTTCAAATCTCTTCAAACTGCTCACAATTGCACAACCAAACATCCATTGCTTGCAGAGTTAGTTTAGCAGCTCGATAAAAATACACCAATGCCGCCGCATAGGGGCACTCAGCCTACAGGACAGGGCTTTACGGCTAGTCGGCCGCGTGCCCTCACGCGGCGGTTTGAAGGTCTGCCCCGGCTAAGTGCGAAATATCCAGGCTGGCAGCGCGCGCTGGCGATATGCGCGGGCCCAGGGCACGGAAGCTGCTTGTCGGAACGTCAGCGGGAAAATACCAAACGAAGCTGCCTTGCGCTTATCATAACATTAACAGTCTAATTACCAATAATCCACACCCGACAGCCGCAGGCGTGGATCCAAGCCGCGGCGGCTTGACTTCCCAATTGAGTGCCGGCTCATCGGTGTGGCCGGTTCAGACGTTGCGATTTGGCGTTTTCGCGGCTGCCCTCGCGATTGGCTTTGTCGAACCTCTGACGCACCTGTTCCGGTATGCCACGCATAGTCTGATCGTGAGTTACATACCTTTGGCTCCCCTTATCAGCGGTTATCTCATCTTCATAGATCGTGGAAAGCTGCCCCGCATGGCCCGGGGTTGGGGAGGGGCCTTGACGTGCATGACGGCCGGCTTGTGCCTGCTGGCATTTTCCTGGGGCGCCCACCAGTGCGGCTTGAAGTTGGACGAATCAGAGAGTCTGGCTTTGACCACGGCGGGGTTTCTAGTCCTGTTGGCGGGCGGAGCATTCTTTTTCTTCGGCCCCGCTGTGATGACTGCGGTCGCGCTGCCGGTGGCCTGCTGTGCCTTGATCGTTCCCCCGCCGCCAGCGGTGCTTGATCCGTTGGTCGGTTTCATGCAAAACACCTCAGCCTGGTCAGCCCACATTTTCCTGTTGCTGGCCGGGACGCCGAACAATCTGTCAGGCTCGCAATTGCTCCTCGACAACATGGCGTTTGAGGTCACCACGAAATGCGCCGGTGTCCATGCCGGAATGGCGCTGATGATGGTGGGGCTGGCGTGGGGCCGGATGTTCCTTCGGTCGGGTTGGAATCGTTTCTGGTTGGCGCTGGGATCTGTACCGGTGGCCATTCTCCGAAACGGGTTCCGCGTCTTTGTAATATCGGAAATGTGCAGCCTCTTCGGCCTGCAAGAAATTGACTCCCCTGTGCATGGCAAGGGCGGCCCTTATTTTTTCGCGGTATCGCTCGTTCCGTTGTTCTTATTACTGGTGGCTCTGCGGAAGAAGGAAGCACGTGCGCCGGGAGCTGAGATTCGGACGAGTGATCCAAAAGGACGCCACGCTCCGGGCAGCGGATTAACGGGGATGGTGTGAAGCTAGCGCCCGCGCAGCACGTTGGCGAAGCTTCGCGCGTGAAATTGAGTTGATTGTCGTTTTCGGACACGGAATTTTTTTCGTTTTTGACTCAATTGTCACGAGAACGCCATCTTAATGCCTTATCGGTTCTCTATGGTCTCGCCCACTTGAAGATCATTAATTTTTTGCGCAAACTGATACGGGACTTCCGTTCGATTCTTTCCTTGAAGGCCGCCGCCTGGGCTTCCGTTCCGAGGTCGGCATCTGCCGCCTTGCTGATGAATCGTCAGTTCGTCTGGGCGGGAATCGCAGCCGTTTTCGTCGGCGGGCACGCCAACCGAAAATGCCAGACCGTTGCGCCAGCCAGACTTTCCACCCTGTGATTTCAACCAACCCCACCACCTCAAATTGCGTCCCAGTCATGACTACCATTGCCCAAGCCTTTCCCGAAACCAAAAAAACCTGCGCCATGCAGGGAAGAAATCCACTCTTTGCCTTGCGTGGCCGGGCCAGTGCGCTGACCGGCACGTTCGCAGCGCTCGCGGTGCTTGCGCTCAGCGGCGGCCAGGCAATGGGACAAACAACCGTACCGTTCACCACGGCAGGTAATCAGACTTGGACGTGTCCCACGGGCGTTACGACCGTTCAAGTTGAAGCTTGGGGAGGTGGTGGCGGTGCTGGCGGTGCTGGCGCACATTATGCATCTACGGGTGGCGGGGCCGGTGGTTCCTATGTGAGAGTCACCAGCGTGGCGGTCACGCCCGGAACGATCTATCAACTGACGGTTGGTGCCGGTGGAACGGGTGGAGCGGGAGGCGCTGCCGGCTCAGGAGCGACTGGGGGAACTGGCGGGTCTTCATATTTTGGAAATACTTCCGCAGGGAATCCCGCTGGCGCATCGGTCTTGGCCGTCGGCGGCGCAGGCTCAATTGGAAACAACTCAACGGGGACGGGAACTGCGAATCGCACGGTGACCGCCGGTGCCACCGCGTCGAACTCCGGGAACATCCCAAGTTCGGGTGCAGCGGCGAACACGGCCGGCACCAGCGGTGCAACGCCAGTGTCAAACGCCAACAATTCTGGCGCCGGCGGTGCTGGGGCCGGAGCTTCCGGCAGTGCCGATGGCGGGGCAGGCGGGGCAGCTTTGAGCAGTGCTGGCAACGGAAATTCCGGAACTGCTCCCGGCGGCGGCGGCGGCGGCGCGGATCAATCGTCCAGTTCCGGCAATGGAACCGGCGGCGCCGGCGGGGCTGGCAAGATTGTTCTGACCTACACGCCCACGGCTCCCACCATCAATTCCACGGGCACACTGACCGCAATGACGACCGGCCAAGGCACGGCCTCGCAGCCGACCAGCTTTTCGGTTTCGGGAAGCAGCCTCAGCGCCAATATCACGGTCACCGCGCCCTCCGGCTTTGAAGTTTCCGTTTCCTCGGGTTCCGGCTACTCTAGCAGCCTCACGCTGACCCAAAGCAGCGGCGCGGTGGCCGCGACGACGATCTACGTGCGGCTCACCGCTGCGGACGCGGTCGGCAGCTACTCTGGCAATGTAAGTCTCGCCAGCAGCGGCGCCACCACGGTGAACGAGGCGATTCCTTCAAGCACGGTGGTGTCCCCATTTACCCAAGGAAATCTGGCGGTTGAACAACTTGCAGTGAATGCCACATCGTCCACTTTCTCGATCATCGAGCTGAGTCCGTCCGTGGCTGCACAAGCATCGCCCGTCAATACTTTCCTGATTCCGTCCACCGGCTCCAGCGCCCTCCGCCAGAGCAGCGCCGGGAGCACCGGCAGGCTGGCCACCAGCAGCGATGGAACTTTGCTGGCCTTCACGGGTTTCGAGGACGCCACCGGCGTGGCTGACGAGACATCCATCACCCTACGTGGCGTTGCCACGCTCACCGCAAGCTATGCTTTCTCGCTGCCAGCGTCCTACACCAGCACGGTGGGAATCGGGGATCAGACCCGCGCCGCGACCAGCTTGAACAACAGCGTTTGGTATATGGGTGACAAAAGCGGCATCTACCTGAATGGCGCGACCGCTCCGGCCAACGGGACCAACGTGCGGCCACTGAAAAGCTTCGGCGGCCAAGTGTATGCCTTGTCGGCGAGTTCGCCCGCGCTCGTTGTCTCCACCGTGTCGGTGGACGGAACAACGCTGACCGGTCTCAGTGGATTGCCGATAGATGGCAATGCCGTGGATTTTTGCATGATTTCATCGGGGAACAACGGCGCTGCTTTTGACATCCTCTACGTTCTCGACGGAGCCACCGTCACAAAATACTCGCTCGTTAGCGGGACTTGGGTGGCGAATGGCAGCGGGACCGCTCTGGGTGTCGCTGGTGACGGGTTTTGTGCCATCGGCTCCGGCTCCGGTGCCAACCTCTATGTTACAACGGGAACGGGCAACACCGTGGTCTGGATTTCAGATGCGGCCGGATACAATTCCGCCCCGATCATCACCCCGGCCAACAACGTCACTTTGTTCACGGCAGCCTCCGGATATTTGAAGGGCGTCGCTTTCGCTCCGGTCGCCACTCCGCTCCCGGACCTGACCATTGCAGCGGCGGCGCCGGCGAACGCGAACGCAGGGGTCAATTTCAACTACACCCTGACCGTGGCGAATTCGGGAGCAGGGAGCGCGACGGGTGTAACGGCGGAATTTACTCTTCCAGCCGGACTGACGTTCGTCTCGGCCGCAGACAATGGTGGTGGCGGCTTCACGGCGCCGGCCGCGGCACCCGGCGGCGTGGTCACATTCACGGGCGGCTCCTTAAATGCTTGGGCATCGGACACTCTGACAGTGACTGTTAACGCCGCCAGCGGTGGCAGCTACATGGCAGCCGCGGGGGCCGCCGTCATTGATCCGGCCAATACGATCCCGGAGTCGAACGAGAACAACAACCGTTCCACCATCCCGGTGGTCACCTCGGTTTCCATTGCCGATCTGACCGTGGATGTAACCGCCGCCGCCGCGTCCGCCCTAGCCGGACACAATTTCACCTATACGCTGACGGCGCAGAACATTGGCAACGCGTCCGCGTCGGGAATTCCATTGAATTTCAGCCTGCCCTCGGGAATCACCTTTGTGTCCGCAACGGATAACGGGAGTGGCGGCTTCACCGTTCCCACCTCTGCGATTGGATCGGTGGCCAGTTTCACGGGCGGGACTTTGGCGGCCGGGGCTTCGGATACTCTCACAATAACCGTCGTGGCGGCCGCTGCCGGGACGTTTACCGTACCCGCGGGTGCGGCTGTGATCAATCCCGGCGACGTGGTAGTGGAGGGCAACTACGCCAATGACGCTTCCACGTCAACGTATAGCACCGTCGTTACGGGCCCGGACCTCTCCATCACCTGCACGCACAACGGCAACTTTCAGCCCGGCGACTCCGCCGACACTTACACGATTTACGTTAGCAACGGCGGCAGTGCCAACACCGATGGAAGCGCAGTCACCGTCACCCAGACTCTGCCTGCGGGCATCACGCCCGCCGCGTCCATGAACGGAACGATGATCAATGGCTGGTCCGTGGCGGTTTCCGGTCAGACAGTCACCGCGACTCGTACCGACGTCCTGGCGCCCGACTCAAGCTATCCTGCGCTTACGATTACGGTGTCCGTCGCCTCGAACGCCTCCGGCCCGCTCTCGAGTACCGCGACCGTATCGGGCGGAGGCGATGGCAGTCCAGGGAATAACTCCGTCACTGTCACAGTTAATGTGGGCACCCCGACGCCGATCACCACCGCCCCGGGCGAACTCATCGTGAGCCGAAGTGTTTACTCCGGCACGGCCACGACCGTGACCGTAGGCAGCGCACTGCCAAACGGGGCCACCGCGATTATCAGCGGTGCCTATCCGGGAGTCTGGGGCAACGAATCGCCTGATCCGTCTTTTGGGGTTACCGCTCCGATCTACTTGGATCTGATGTCCACGGCTGGTAGCGTGGTCAACAGTATCAACTTCACGGCTGCGGTGGAGGCACAACTGGGACTCGATGTTTCCACGAGTTTCTCCTCCAAATCCGAAATCGCCCTCAACCTGACGTCCGATGGAACGGGACTCACTTTCATGTGCTATCTCGCTCGCACCAACGCATTGGATGTCTCCAACTCGGGTACGCCCGGTCATGTGGACACCAGCAATCCGGTTGCCGGCATCGGCACCTACCAGCGCGCTGTCGCCCAGTTCGATTTTTACGGCAATGTGCAGATAACGCCGAGCGATGCCTATAGCGGCAACAACGGACGTGCGGCCGTGCTCGCCGGAGGCAACTACTTCACTGTGGGAAATGCCGGCAATGGCAGTCCTGATGGCACGGTGATGGCGCTTTTGAGTGATGACACCGGGTTGCAATTGCTCGCGCCCGGAGCGGGCGGCAATTCGACGCCGGTCGGTTTTACTTACGGAACCGCGGGCAATACCACCGGCTATCAGCACGGCTTCTCCATTGCCACGGTCGGATTCGCCGCGGACAAATCCGGCAAGGACATGAATCTCCGCGGGCTGACCTGCAATCCATTCAACAGCACGCTCTATGTCTCCAAAGGCAGCGGCGGAAATGGCATCAATACGGTCTATCAAGTGGGCCCGGGCGGCCTTCCTACAACCGCCAATGCGAATTCGCTGGTGTTCAACATCCTGCCGGGCTTCTCCCAGACCAGCGCGGCTTCGGGCGAGGACAGCAGCGGCAATCCGCAGACGATTTACTACCCGTTTGGCCTGTGGTTTGCCGATGCCAACACCCTTTATGTCGCCGACGAAGGTCAGGTTTCCACGGCCCCGGCTCTCACGTATGATTCCGTGAACAACGTTTACGTCAACGCGTTGCCGGCGAACAATCCGACTGCGGGCCTGCAAAAATGGACGTTCGATGGCACGAAGTGGAACTTGGTTTACACGCTGCAGAATGGTTTGAACCTTGGTGTGCCGTATTCGGTGCCGAACGACGCATCCGGCGACGTCTATCCCACCGGCCTCAATCCTGCGACCGGTCTGCCTTGGACACCGTCCAATAACGGCCTGCGCAACATCACCGGCCAGGTGAATGGCGACGGCACCGTGACCATTTACGGCATTACGTCCACGGCCAGCGGCGACACTGACCAAGGCGGCGATCCGAACCAACTCGTTGCCATTACCGATACACTGGCTGCTACCTCCCCGGCAGGTGAGGCGTTTGTTACACTCCGGACGGCCAAATATGGGGAAGTGCTTCGTGGCGTTGCCCTCGCACCGGGAACGAGTGCCACGATTAGCGCCAGCGCCTCGCCATCGGCGGGCGGGGTAACGAGCGGCGGTGGATTGGTGGCTATCGGGTCGCCGGTAACAGTGGTGGCTACCCCCAATGCGAACTATTCATTCGTGAACTGGACTGAGAACGGCACTCCGGTGAGCACGTCGGCCAGCTACAGCTTCACGGCCACCCGGAACCGTGCGCTGGTTGCCAATTTTGTCAGCGTGCTGGTCGCCGGCACCGCCTACTACGCTCGCGGGGACAATATCCCGTTGGTAATCTCGGTCAGTGCTCTGCTCGCCAACGCGACGGATCTGTTTGGTTATCCGATAACATTGGTTGGAGTTGGAACCGACGGCGCAAATCTCCAGACCACGACCGGGGCTACTCTTATGAATAACGGCACTGACATCTTCTACACCAACAGCGTGCCCGCCAACAACAACGACGGTTTTCAATATAAAGTGAGTGACGGACAGGGCGACACCGCCGTCGGTTCGGTTGTCATCACGATGAACAACAATCTCACCGGGCAGACCAGCCCGAACTTGGTTTTCGGAAACTCCAGCGTAACGGCGACGTTCTTTGGCGTTCCCGGTTATCCCTATGCGGTGGATCGTTCCACCAACCTGACGCCGGGTGTTGGGGCCGGTTGGGTGCAGATCAACACCACCACCGCGCCCGCCGGCGGGCAATTCCAAGTCATCGATACATTCCAGGATATTCCCGTGGTACCGCCCCTGCCGTCGTCCGTGTTTTATCGTCTGCGCTACAACCCATAAAAATTATCTTTGTATTTGAAAATCAAGAAAGCACACTGACTTATGAAAAAGAACCTGATTGTCTGCGGTTTAATCGTTCTCAGCATGGCGGGCGCGGCGCAAGCGGCGATAGTATTGGATGCCGACTGGGCGGTGAACGAGACCATCCCCGCCGGGAACCCATCGGGGATCACGGTCTCCCAGTCGTTTCCGAACCTTTATAATGGGACCATTACCTCGGTGAGCGTGGATCTGAACATCAGTGGCGGGTTCAACGGGGGGGTGTACGGCTATTTGGTATATCAGGATGCCAATAACCACACGGCCACCGAAGTTCTGCTCAACCATATCGGGACCTCTCCGTCCAATCCAATCTTTGGTTCGTCCGGCGCGGGTATTAACGTCACGCTCAACGACAGCGGCACCGTGAACGGGAGCATTCACAACGCCACCGGAACCCCGACCGGAACGTGGTTGCCGGATTCCACCGCCGCCTTGAACAGCACTTTCGGCGGATTGGCGGCGGATGGGACATGGACGCTTTTTCTGGCGGAGATGTACGCTGGCGATACGTCGGGGACATTGGAGAGTTGGGGATTGGAGATTACGGCAGCAGTGCCCGAATCGGCCACCTATGGCCTTATTGCCGGCATGGGCCTGCTCGCCGTTTCTGTAATCGGCCAGTTTCGCCGCAAGAAGGTCTGACCAGACATTTTCACGAGCCTCGCCAGCCTGCCGCAAAAGGCCGCTGGCGTGTTTTTTTTCGGAACTGAAGGATGCATGGAGACATTCCGGCTCACTGCCCTGATTATGAATCCATTTTCCGGGTGTGGATTTGCGGGCGATCCACAAGAGGTTTTTTTCGGATCAAATGGGAAATCCCGGCTTAATCGTGTCGTGACTGCTAATCGCAAAATCAAACATAGCGATGTTCTTTGGGGGTGATCCATTCTCACTCACCCCAATCATTAGCGACTTTCTGCGGAGCGCGACCGTCTCGGTCGCACCCGTCGGCGTCTCGCCGACGGAACGTTGCGCAGCCGACAATTTCACCCGTTCGGCAGCATTTCGTGCGCATCGCTAATCATCGGGGCTCACTCAATACAGCCCGTCATTTCATTGGCAAATTAAGCTGTAATTTTGTAGAATCTTAACTGCGCGGGATACAAAGGCGGGATACAATATTGACGCGTTCCGTCCATAAAAATCGCAAGTCGTTGATTATCAACAGCCGGAGTGGCGAAATGGCAGACGCACAGGACTTAAAATCATCGTAAGTATCTGATAATCAAGTGGAAACACATGGACTTTCAAGGACTTACGTTTCCGACCAATCTCTCAAAAAAGACCTCTTTGGCCTCTTTTGGCCCCCTTTTCAGCCGTGCGGGATACAAAATGGGATACAAAGAAGACGCACAGGACTTTTGTATCTGTGCTTCCAAATTTGAGGTGTTTTTGGCCCTCTTTTTCAAAGGACGGGATACAAAGGGGATACAACGGCGAAATCCAGGCTGCGGCGAATAAAGGCATGATTCGCCGCAACTTTTGCGGTGAATAGCTGTTGCGATTATCGCTAGCGCAGTGGAGATACCGGAACACGCTTGACATTTACGCATTTTGCGTTTCATTATACACATAATGCGTAAATCATCCATCGCCGACGTTTTATTCTCCGGCATCCAGCAACGGTTGCTGTCGGCGCTTCTTTTGAATTCCCACCAGCCGATTTACGCGACCGAACTGGCAAACCATTTTGGCGTCCGGCCGTCCACCCTGCAACGCGACCTGGCAAAATACACGGCGGCCGGCATCCTCAAAATGTCACGAAGCGGAAATCGCACCTATTTTCAAGCCAATGAGGAATGCCCGGTTTTTCCCGAACTGCGCGCCTTGCTTATCAAAACGTCCGGTTTGGTTGATGTCCTTCGTGCCGAACTCGCACCGCTTGCCTCCACAATCAAGGTGGCGGCTGTTTATGGCTCGATTGCCAGCGGCACGGAAAGGTCCGGCAGCGACGTTGATTTGCTCGTCATCGGTTCGGTTAAAATGATTGAATTGGTTCCGCATCTTGAACAGGCCACGGGGAAACTGCGGCGGCAGATAAATCCCACCCTTTACACGCCCGAAGAATTCTCACAGAAGGCCGGCAGGAGCCATTTTGTTCAGTCTGTGCTTGGCAAGCCGCTGCTTTTCGTTTTAGGAATGAAGGGTGACTTGGAAACAATTGCTGGCCGAAAATCGCGTGTCACCGGAGCCCACAAGCCGCACCGAGATCAAAGACTTGCTGGCGGTGGTCCATCGTAATCTGGCTGATGCCCAAATCAGGAAGCTGTCCGATGATGGACGTTTCGGCCACGCCTATGACGCCGCCAGAATCCTGGCCAATATAATTGTTCGCGCCAGTGGCTACCGGGTCAAGAGCGACGGCGGCGGCCATTACAATACCTTTTTGGCCCTGAAAGCGGCTGACCCGGCCTTTGCCAAAAAGGCTGTTTATTTTGATGCCTGTCGCAGAAAGCGGAACAATTTTCTATACGAGCAGGCCAACGTTGTCTCCAACACCGAGGCGGAAGAACTGCTTTTTCATGCCACAGGTCTTTCCCTTGAAGTTGATGTTTGGCTGAAAAAACACCATCCCAATTTGCTGTAGCCTCGTTCGCCGAGGGGAAGGGAAGGGGAAATCCGCTCGCCTCGACAAAAGGCCGGAGTAAAATGACCGTCCATGAGCAAACGCGCCATCACCCATTTGAATTCCGACCCGGTCATGGCGGCGTTGATCGAAAAAGTCGGGATCATCCGCTTGCGCCCGCGCCGACTCTCGCCTTTTCAATCCCTCTCCCACGCCATCATTCACCAGCAGTTGAATACCACGGCGGCCGGGACAATCCTTGAACGATTCAAAAAGTTGTTCCCGGACGACGAATTCCCCACGCCGGGCCGGGTTGCAAAGTCATCTGTTGACCAGTTGAGAACGGCGGGACTGTCCCGCCCGAAGGCGGCCTACATCATTGATTTGGCGAAGCGTTGCGACGCGGGGTTGATACCTAGCGTGGCCGACTGTGATTCCCTCGCAGACGAGGAGATCATTGCCAAGCTGACGGAGATCAAGGGTATTGGCCGCTGGACCGTGGAGATGTTCCTCATTTTCAATTTGGGCCGCCCGGATGTCCTGCCGGTTCACGATCTTGGTGTCCGGCGGGGATTTCAGGTTGCGCACCGGAAGCGGAATATGCCAACGCCGGAACAACTGGCCAAACACGGCGTCCGCTGGGCTCCCCACCGCACCCATGCCGCCCGCTACCTATGGCGGGCAGCCGATTCCGCCGCAAACCCAAATTGGTAGGTCTGGCTCGCCAACCAATCCGGCTCCGCTGGAAATGCCGCTTGTCTTTAAGGGCTATTCTCGCTTGAATAGCAGTGGTTTCTGCTCACTCCACGTCAAAAAACATGAATGGTTAATTTGTGATTCAGTCATCTATCACCGCATATCATTCCCGATACTTTGCACACGAACTAACGCTGCAACGGCCATCTGCGGATGTTGACCGTCTTTCCGCTTCCCTTTTTAACGCCACCGTTGATCTCAACCCGCACCAAATTGACGCCGCCCTGTTCGCCCTGGAATCCCCCCTCAGCAAGGGCGTCCTGTTGGCCGACGAAGTTGGCTTGGGCAAGACCATCGAAGCCGCTTTGGTTCTCTGCCAGCTTTGGGCCGAACGCCGCCGCCACTTGCTCGTCATTTGCCCCGCTTCCATCCGCAAACAGTGGAGCCTCGAATTGGAGGAGAAATTCAATCTTCCCACGACCATCCTCGATGCCGCCGCCTACCGCCGAATGCAACGTGAGGGCAACCCCACTCCATTCCTCACCGACAGCATCGTCATTACGTCCATCAATTTTGCCAGTGCCATGCAGGGCGATGTCCGGGCCGTGACTTGGGATCTTGTTGTCATTGACGAAGCGCACAAGCTCCGCAACGCATACCGCCCCAGCAACCACATGGGTCAGCGTCTCCGCTGGGCGCTTGAGGAACGGCGGAAACTTCTGCTGACCGCCACGCCGCTCCAAAATTCCCTTTTAGAGCTTTTCGGCCTCTCGACACTCATTGACGATCACCTTTTCGGCGAGGTGTCTTCCTTCCGCTCCCAATATATGCGGCAGGATAGTGATCTCCAGGAACTCCGCGACCGCCTCAGTGGTTTTACCAAACGCACACTCCGCAAACAGGTGGCCGAATACATCCAATACACCGAGCGCCGCCCTATCACGCGCCCTTTCCGGCCCACGGATGATGAACATAAACTTTACGAATCGGTCTCTGCATTCTTGCTTCGTGAAGACACCTATTCCATCCCTGTCCAACAGCGTTCCCTTACCACCCTAATTCTTCGCAAGCTGCTTGCTTCATCCAGCCATGCCATCGCGGGCACGCTCGAAACGATGAAGGACCGCCTACAAAAAATCCGCGCTGGCTTGCCCGCCGGGGATGACATCGCCGAGAGCCTCATCAGCGCCGAAGAATTGGAAGCCGACTATCTGGACGAAATGCTCGACCTGCCGGATAATCCCGGTGGCCCTCAGACACCCACCGCGCCCACCGAGAAACCGAAACCCGACCCCGCCAAGCTCCAGTCTGAAATTGCGGAACTGGACGGCTACATTGCCTGGGCGCGTAGTATTGGTATTGACACAAAATCACGGTCCCTGCTTAACGCCCTTGAAATCGGCTTCTCCGAAATGCAGAAAATGGGCGCGAGCCAAAAGGCCCTCATTTTCACCGAATCTCGCCGGACCCAGGAATACCTATGCTCATTTCTTGCGGCGAACGGATACGCCGGAAAAATCGTCCTTTTCAACGGCACAAACACCGACGCGGATTCCAAAGCCGTCTATGAACGTTGGGTTGCCACCAACGCCGGCACGGGACGCGTTTCCGGTTCTCGCCCCGTGGACATCCGCACTGCCATCATCGAACACTTCCGCGACCATGCCAGCATAATGATCGCAACCGAAGCTGCCGCCGAGGGCGTCAATTTACAGTTTTGCTCGCTTGTCATAAATTACGACTTGCCTTGGAATCCACAGCGCATCGAACAGCGCATTGGCCGTTGCCACCGCTACGGCCAGAAGTACGATGTCGTGGTCATCAATTTTCTCAATGAACGCAACGACGCCGACCGCCGCGTCCTTGAATTGCTTGCCGAGAAATTCAACCTCTTCAATGGCGTCTTTGGCGCGTCCGACGAAGTGCTGGGTTCTATCGAATCTGGCGTGGACTTCGAGAAACGCATTCTCGCCATTTATCAAACTTGCCGCACCCAGGACGAAATCACCGCCGCGTTCCAAAAACTCCAGAAGGAAATGGACGAAACCATCCGCACCCGGCTTGATCAGACGCAGCGCAACCTCTTGGAGCACTTCGACGAGGATGTTCATGCCCGCCTGAAAATTCAACTCGACCGCACCCGCGAAAAACTCGACCGCATGGGGCGCATCTTTTGGGCGCTCACCGGCTATATGCTCCGCGACCACGCCACTTTTGACGGCGATGCGCTGGCCTTCGACTTGCACACGCCGCCGCGCCCAGACCTTCATGCCGGCCATTATCACCTGATTTCAAAAACACAACCTAATGTCTCCGGCGAATTTCTCTACCGTCTCTCCCATCCCCTGGGCGAATACGTTTTGGAAACCGGACGCAACTGCCCCACGCCGGTTGCCGCCATCGCTTTCGATGTGACTGCGCACCCAACACGTATCGCCACCGTGGAAGCCCTGAAAGGCCAATCAGGCTGGCTATTTCTCCAAAAGCTCGCCATCCAATCTTTTGAAATGGAGGAGCATCTGCTTTTCTCCGCCATCACGGACTCCGGTAATTCCCTTGACCAGGAAACCTGCGAAAAGCTCTTTCGCTGCGGTGGCACCGTGAAAACAACACCCGTCGAAGTCCAACCCCCCAACCGTCTGGAAAAGGAAGCCGGACGCCATGCCAAAGCCACAATCTCACACTCCCTCGAAACCAACAGCAAACTTTTCCAGCAGGAACGCGAACGGCTCGAGCATTGGGCCGACGACATGGTCCTTGCCGCCGAAAAGGAACTCGCCGACACCAAAGCGCAAATCAAAACCCTTAACCGCCAAACCCGGCTCGCAGCCACCATTGACGAGCAACACGCCCTGCAAACCCAAATCCGGGAACTTGAACGCGAGCAACGAACCCAGCGCCAACGCATCTTTGATGTCGAAGACAACATAAAAGCCAAGCGTGATACCCTCATTGACCGCCTTGAAAAACGCCTTAGCCAGCGCGTTGCGACCGAACATTTGTTTTCCATTCGCTGGCAGGTCGAATAAAATGGATCAACGGACTATGAATCCTTATCATCTAAAATTAACTGACGTACTAATCATATGAACGGCCAGGAAACCCTCACTTTTATTCGCGATCAAGTTAAGAAGGCCCAGGCTACTGGCGCCCAAGGCATTTCCTTTTCTGACTTAGAAACTTACCTTGCCAGTCTCCAAAAGAGCATCGAGAATTTGCCCCCGGAATTGCAAAATGTTCACCCATCAAAGATTCAGCACGAATTCTCCCTCGCTCATTACAACTGGCAGAAAGACGCCTCGTTGGAAATGTTCCGTTCAGTTATCGCCGCCGGACAATCTGCCCTGAAAGCGAGTATGCTCATGAACGGAGGCGCTGCGGTGGCTCTTCTGGCTTTCATCGGAAATGCGGCATCAAATCTCTCCACCCGGCCTATTGTTTCCAAGTTTGCTTTACCACTTTTTCTGCTTGTTCTTGGCGTCTTTTTTTCCGGTGTAGCTACGGGCGCGAATTATTTGACCCAACTGCTTTATGCGAAGAGCCTCAAACCCTGGGGCCATGGCCTCAATACTATTAGTATTATATTTACCACAATCTCTTTCTTGCTGTTTTTCTACGCAACTTACGTCGCCTACGGGGCATTTTCAAAACTGTAAACAATGTCAACCAACCTCGATAAACTGAAAGCCCTCCTCGCCGAGCTATTTATGCTTGACCAGGCAGACCTCGACTTCGGCATTTACCGTGTAATGAATGCCAAGCGAAGCGAGGTTACTCGCTTTCTTGAGAATGACCTCCTTCCGCAAGTCCGCAGCGAACTCGCCGTAATCCAAACTGGCGACCGCGCTGGGTTGGAAACCGAGCTCGGTAAGGCCATCCAGAATGCCTTGGCGCTCGGCTTAACCGCCACCGAAGCCGAACGCGTGGAGAAGGTCAAAAATCTTCGTGCCCAGCTTGCCGCAACCGTGGACGTGTCCGCGCTCGAAAATGAGGTCCTATCCGATCTCGCCAATTTCTTCCGCCGCTATTATTCAGATGGCGATTTTCTAGCGCTACGCCGCTACAAGGCTGGCGTTTATGCCATTCCCTATGAAGGGGAGGAAGTGAAACTCTATTGGGCTAATGCGGATCAATATTATATCAAGACCGGCGAATATCTGCGCGACTACACGTTCAAGCTGCCCGACGGAAAGAGGATTCAT
>Ga0302320_10015789_pt1 | contig 15479 bp, 17 predicted proteins | sample Bog_T0_3_FD_202130 | JGI IMG/M metagenome (GOLD analysis project Ga0302320, IMG submission 202130) | Peat permafrost microbial communities from Stordalen Mire near Abisko, Sweden - Bog_T0_3 | ecosystem: Environmental > Terrestrial > Soil > Wetlands > Peat | place: Sweden: Abisko, Stordalen Mire... | reverse complement strand
TTGCCCGCGAAGCGGCAAAGCAAATCTTCCTTATAGGAACCTTGAATCTGGCTCTCTTGGATTTTCGCTCAAGGTAGTCGCAGCGAGCCTCTGTGTCAAGCGAACGCATCACACCGTCGCGAGCGACTTTCCCGGTGCTTCTGCATTTCGGTTTAGATTTCTTCTCTGACGCCGGAAACGCTCGACGCCATCTGCCGCTCCGTAACCGCCTCCCCCCATTGCCGCTCAAGATACGCCACGCGCATCCTTAACTCACCCTTGGTAGTCTAAGGATCAGTGAGTTCCATCGCCAATCCCCGCTTGCGCGTTGCTGCCATTGATTTCCTCAACCCCGCGCCTTTGATGTGGGACTTCGAGCACCCCCCTTTCGACGCTCGCCTCGCTCTCCGCTATCAAATTGAACGGATGCTACCGTCGGAGTGTGCCGACAGGCTCGCCAGCGGTCGTGCGGACATCGGCCTGGTGCCGATCGCAGCCCTGGCCACAACTCCCGGCCTGCGAATCCTGCCCGGCTGTACCATTGCCTCCAAAGGCCGCGTCCGCTCCCTGCTTCTCGTCCGTCGCGCTAGCCGGCCACTCAACGCGCTGCGCACCGTAGCCGCCGACACGGCCAGCCGCACCACCCTCGCCTACACGCGGGTCCTGCTCCATAAATGGGGCAATCCCGACGTTCCATTCATGCCTCTCGCAGCCGACCTCGATGCCATGCTCGACCGCGCCGATGCTGCCATACTCATCGGCGATCCCGCCCTGCTTGCCCTGGAAGAACGAGCCAACCGCTTTGAGCGCACCGGCGAAGACCTTGTCTATCACGATCTCGCACAGGAATGGCACTCGCTTTTTGGCGTTCCGTTTGTCTCCGCCGTCTGGTGCGCCGCGCCAAGTATCACTCTCGACGACCACGTTGCGGACGACTTCATCCAATCGCGCGACCACGGTCTCCAGAACATTGACACGCTGGTCTCAGAATGGTCCGCGCGTCTCCCCATATCCGAGCACACCATCCACGCCTACCTGACCGGGAACATCCACTACATCCTCGACGAGGAATGTCTAGAAGGGATGCGTGTCTTCTTCCGCGTTGCCGCAGACTTGAAAATCCTGCCTGAATACAAGCTTTCAATTCTAGAGCTTGTCGCGGGTCGTGCCGGGTAGCTTTGGCTTGGCCAGCCTGCCAATCGCGGTAACGCCCTAACGCGATTGATCTGAAAACGGATCAATCGGCTAACCGCGCCGCTTTTTTTAAATCTCCCACCGCAGCAGCGCCGCTCCGACGGTAAACCCCGCGCCCACCGCGGCCAGCAGAACCAGGTCACCCTTCTTCAGCTTGCCCTGTTCGATGGCTGTTTCCATGGCCAGTGGAATCGTCCCCGCGGACGTGTTTCCATACTTCTCTATATTGATAATCACCCGCTCAGGGTCCATCCCCAGCCGATCTGCCGTCGCCGTAATAATCCGCTTGTTTGCCTGGTGCGGAATAAAACAGCCAAGATCCGCGCCCGTCAATCCGTTCCGCGCAAGCACCTTGGCCGTGACTTCCGCCATCTTCCGCACCGCGAATTTATACACCGCCGGGCCGTCCTGATAGATGTAGTGCATCTTCTTGTCGATGGTCTCGTGCGTGGGCGGATTCAGACTTCCGCCACCCTTCAAATTCAGGCTCACTCCGCCCGATCCATCAATTTCGTGGATGTAGTCGATGAAGCCGATCTCACCCTCATCAGCCGGCTCGAGCAGCACCGCCCCGCCGCCATCGCCGAACAGCACGCAGGTGGTGCGATCGGTGTAATCGGTCATGCGTGTGTTTGCATCCGCGCCGATCACCAGCACCTTCGAATGCGCTCCGCTCTCCACCAGCTTGACGCCCGCCTGCAGCGCGAACACAAATCCCGAGCAGCCTGCGGAAACATCGAATCCCCATGCGCCCTTGGCCCCGATCTTGTCCTGCACCAGGCATGCCGTCGAAGGGAACATCATGTCCGGCGTGACCGTCCCCACAATGATGACTTCCACTTCACTTGGCTCAATGCCACGCGCCGCCAGGCACTTCTTGGCCGCATGCACGCAGATATCGCTAATTCCCAGCCCGGCGGCCAGCTTGTGGCGCTCGCGAATACCGGTGCGATCCACGATCCATTGATCGTTGGTGTCCACCAGCTTTTCCAGGTCTTTATTCGTGATCACATCGGGGGGAACGTAGGTTCCTAGCGCCGAAATCTTCGCGCGCCGGCCCACCACAGGACGAACGGTAAGGCTCAATGCACTTCTCCTCACACGGTTAGCCAGACGATCTCTGATCCCGATCACTGACTTGTGTTTCACTTCTTCACTGCTTCACTTATTCACTGCAATAAAAAGTACCGGGTGACCCACTGCACACGCATTAGCCCGTTACCGTTGCTTCCTTCCGGACCTGGCGGGGTTGGCGGGATTACGTCGCGTAGGACCCGGCACTGACTGATTTTACCACTGAGAACCCGGCCGCTTTCATACCTTTGGGCCGCACAGGTCCTGCACCGGAGCGTTGACTTGAAGGTTATGAAAATCCAAGCTTTATCTGGAGATATAGCAATGAAAAATGGCCCTTGGCTCGGTTTCGCACTACTGTCTTCCATGGTTTGGACTGCGTTCGGGCAGCAGGCCGTTCCAGCCCAGGATGCCGGCAAGAATGTTCCTGACAACGTGAACACCGAATTGGTTGCGGCTCGTGCCGCCACGAAGGAAAAGCGATACTCCGATTCTGAGGCTCTGATGCTCAAAGCGACCTCCCTTCACCCGACGATGATCCTTACCTGGGTCGAGTTGGGTTTGGCTCAAAATGGCCTGAAGAAATATCCTGAAGCCGAAAATAGTTTCAAGGTTGCGTTGGGAATCGACCCCGACTCGTTGAAGCTGGCTCATACAAATGACTTCTATCAGCAGCCCGACGCCAAAGGCGTGGTAGCGCCGTCGGCGACACGCGCCTCGCGCAACACCATGGGGGGCACAGTTTCCAACGGGGCAGCCCGTACGCCGGAGGTGCAAGGCATTTCATACAGCAGCCTGGGCGAGATTTATGCTCGAACCGGTAAAATCCCCGAGTCGGAAGCGGCGTTTGACAACGCCGCGAAAATATACCCTGCCGATGCTGCCTTCTATCGTCGCAACGAAACCATCTTCTTCTTCCAGGTTGGCAACTCCGACGCTCAATTGGCTGCAGCGGAAAAAGCCATTGCCATCGATCCTAACCGTGGAATGCTTTATTATTTCAAGGGTCTGGCGCTCGTTTCCAAAGCCACCATCGATCCTAAAACACAAAAAATGACCCTTCCGCCAGGCTGCGCTGAAGCCTACATGAAGTAACTGGAACTCGATCCAAACGGCCAATTCTCGGGGGACGCGAAAGGCGTTCTTGCCGCTGCCGGAGTGGCAGACAAACAAGGCAAGAAGTGAGCTTGCTTCGGTGAGGTCGACAATTCGCTGTTGGCTTCACCGCGCTCCGAATTGTCTAGCCAGGGTTTCGCGCTTGCTACCATGAAACAGCAATGCAGAACTCATCCATACTTTATTTTCTCGTTGAGCCACTCGACCCGACGCTACCGGAATCTCTCGCCGCGACTCCCGTTCTGGACGGTGTACCCCTCACCAGACTCATTGACGAATTCGAAACCAGCCAGGGATTCGACGCCCCCGGTGGCTACGCGGGCCTCCTTCCTCGCAATCACAGCTTCGGCCCGATTTATATTCACTTCCTGGCTGATTTGGATGAGTTCAATCTCGCGGGAGACTGGGAGATTCAAGATGTGGATCTTCTCGGCTGCAGCTGTGGCGACTCCGACTGTTGGCCCCTGAAATCTTCGATCACAAAGTCCACCGAAACAGTAACATGGAGCAATTTCACCCAGCCCCACCGGCCGGATCGCCTGTATACGGGATTCGGTCCATTTCACTTCAATCTTGAGCAGTACAAGTCCGCCGTCAATCAATTAGCCGAGCAGTTTTTGCCCAAGGCAGGGGCGCCAGAATCAACTCGCCTGTAGAATGAAGATGTGCCCAAGTCCCCAACACCCACGGCCCCTTCCGTGGGCTTTATTTCGCTAGGCTGCCCCAAGAACCTCGTCGACTCCGAGGTCATGATGGGCCTGCTTGACCGCGCCGGTGCACGGCTCACCACCCGTCCGGAAGAAGCCGAAATCCTGGTCGTCAACACCTGCAGCTTCATTGATACGGCCAAGCAGGAATCGGTTGACACCATCCTCGAAATGGCACGCTACAAGACCTCCGGTTCCGCCAAGAAATTGATCGTCGCCGGCTGCCTCGTCGAGCGCTACCGCGATGAAATCCGCAAGAGCATCCCCGAAGTCGACGCCGTCGTAGGCACCGGTGAGCTCGAATCCATTCTTGAAGCCGCCGGCCTCAGCATGCCTCCCGCGCCCATCGCCATTTCCCCCTTCAACATCCTCGGAAGCAACCGGCATGCGGATGTCCGCTCCGGCCTTGAATCGCGATCCGCCACCCACAAGGCGCTGGCCTCAAAACCACTCCAAAACGAGGGCAGCCCGAAGGGCCGGGCAGAAGGCGACCTCCGCGAGCGGCAAGGCCGCTTTAGCCGCGACGACTGGCAGGGCGCCACCCACCTGCTGCCGACCTACCTCTACGACGAGTCGACGCCACGCTTCCTCACTACCCCGAAATCCTCGGCCTACATCAAAATCGCCGAAGGTTGCGACCACCCGTGCACCTTCTGCGTGATCCCCAACCTTCGCGGCAAGTTCCGTTCCCGCCGCTTCGAATCTGTTGTGACTGAGGCTCGCCAGCTGGTCGCCCGCGGCGTGCAGGAGATCACCCTCATCGGCCAGGACACCACTTGCTACGGCGAAGACCTCGGCATCAAAGATGGCCTCGCGACCCTCCTCGATTCGCTCGCCTCCATCGAAGGCCTGCGTTGGCTCCGCTTCCTCTATGCCTATCCCAACCGTCTCACCGGCCGCCTTCTGGATACCATTGCGAAGCACGACAATATCTGCAAGTACCTTGACGTCCCTCTTCAACACGCCTCGCCCGCTGTCCTCAAGTCCATGAAGCGCGGCGCCGGAGCCGACATCTTTCTCAAGACGCTCGACAAGGTCCGCGCCACTGTCCCCGGCATTGCACTCCGAACGAGTTTCATTGTCGGCTTTCCCGGCGAATCCTCCTCGGATTTTCAAATTTTGGAAGAGTTTATCGCCGCAGCGAGGTTCGACTGGCTCGGCGTCTTCAACTATTCCGACGAGGAGGGCTCCAGCGCCTTCTCGCTCGACGCGAAGTTGTCCAGGCGCACGATAGAGTCCCGCAAGCGGCGACTCATGAAGCTTCAGCAATCCATCAGCAAGCGCGCCAAGCAGCAGTGGGTGGGCCGCGAACTCGTCGTCCTTGCTGAAGGCGAGAGCGAAGAAACACCACTGCTCTGGGAAGGCCGTACCCAATTCCACGCCCCTGAAATCGATGGCAAAGTCTACATCAACGATTTCGGCGACCTCGACACCCCCAATCCCGGCCGCTTTTACAACGCAGAAATCACCGAGGCCCACGACTACGACATAGTCGCCCGCATCGTTTCAGGACCACTTTAGCCCTACCGCACCATCGTTGCAGATTGCAGCGGTATGCTGCCGCTGAGTCCAATGGAATGAAGCCACCCTGTACAAACGAGGATGCCACTCAATACATTCGACTCTGTCCGCGGAGCAGGGCGGCGAGCCCGTGATTTCGAGGCGAAGAGATTTGAAAGGTGCGAGCTGTCCACCATTCAGGACGAAAACGGTTGGACTTCTATCGTGCCACTCGCGCTATTCTTGTGTCTGATAGCCATGGCAACCAAGAGTCTTGAAGTGCGCCTTGCCTCCCGTCCTCATGGGGAACCTTCGGCAGAGAATTTCTCCTTCTCAACCGTCGTGCTTCCTGACCCCAACCCTGGGGAAGTTCTGGTGCGCAATGTGTGCATCTCTGTCGATCCCTACATGCGCGGACGGATGAACGACGCCAAATCCTACGTCCCGCCATTTCAGATCGGTCAACCGCTGGAAGGTGGTGCCGTGGGACGAGTGATCGCCTCGCGAGATGAAAAACTTCCCGTAGGGACTTACGTCCAGAGCATGTACGGCTGGCGAGAAGCCTTCGTCGCATCGTCCGCAGGTCTTCAAATCGTCGATACGACCTTAGCCCCAGCCTCCGCATACCTTGGAATCCTGGGCGTGACGGGGCTGACGGCATGGGTTGGCCTAAATCAGATAGCGCACCTGAAAATTGGCGAGACAATTTTTGTGTCCGGGGGCGCAGGTGGAGTCGGAAACGCTGCCTGCCAGTTGGCGAGAATTCACGGTTGCAAGGTGATCGCCAGCGCCGGCTCCGAAGACAAGGTTAGCTTTCTCCGGAACGAGCTTAAAGTCGAGTATGCCTTCAACTATCGCGAGGGCGACCCGCTCGACCATCTGAAGCGGGGCGCTCCCGATGGGATCAATGTGTACTTCGACAACACGGGCGGCGCTCAACTGGAAGCCGCACTGAGTTCATTGCGCAATTATGGCCGGATCGCCATGTGTGGCGGAATCGCTGGCTACAATACGCCGGTGCCCGGCCCGCGCAACCTGATGCTCGTCATTGGCAAGCGCTTGCGAGTTGAGGGCTTTATCGTGTCGGATCACTTCGGGGAGATTCCAGCTTTTCTGGGAGAGGTGGTCCCAGCTTTGAGATCCGGAAAGCTCATCAACCGGGAGACCGTTGTACATGGACTGGCTTCTGCGCCCGAAGCGTTCCTCGATCTTCTTCGCTCCGGTGCCGGGAACATTGGAAAGATGATCGTCAAGCTCTCGGACTGATTTCCACTTTACGAGTTCGCTTATCGCACACCCAATCTGACGCTTCGTCATTCTCTGCCGAAGCTTGCCACATTGTTGGCGAATCGCCTAGGCACTCATCCATCACAGATTTCCGAGTTACTGCCGACTCTTCCCCAACCCGGTGCGGGGCTTAGCTGTAGCAGCATCGGACATACGAAGGGATGGCTTTGAGACGAGTTGACCACCAATCTCCCGGATCTGAGGGGATCTAATCCGGCTCATTGCATAATGTCGAGAACGACACAACGATATGTGGGGATGATGCTTACTCAGTGAGCAATATGTTCGCGACCTCGCCGGGACGTTCGACATGGCAGTCATGACCAGTGTTCAATTCGGCGACCTCCCATCCCAAAGCGCGAGCTTTGGCCGAGAATGGAGCGAAGATCGGTCTCGCTGGATATTCTTCCGCAACGCTGGAGACAAAGGTGGATGGAATGCTGGCCTTCCGATTGGCCGGAAGAGGGAGGGGCTCCTCAAAGCAGCGCAGACTAAAATCACATAATCGGGCGCGTACGAAATCACGCGCCTCGCCGGGCTTAAGTCCCCAGAGGTCGAGTTGTGCCTCCCCGCCGGGTAAGCGCCAGCCGTTTCCATGGTCTCGTGCGACGCTACGAAAGTAGGTGCCAATCTCCGAAGGAAGCAGGTCTAGTGCGCTTTCCTCATCGTCCGGAATGAAGGCATCCAGAAATACTAATCGTCGCACTTGAGTTGGATTTATCTCTACGACGCCGCTGATAATCATGCCTGCGTAACTGTGGCCCACAAGGGTTACGCGGTCCGCGGACCTTGAAAGCTCAAGCGAAACGTCCTCTACATGTCGCTGTAGCGTGATGTCGGGAGATAAACGGTCTTGGTCGGTGCCAAGGCCACTGAGCACAGGTGTTATCACCCGATGTCCATGCTTTTCCAGCAAGGGGCGTAAGAGGTCCCACGTACCAGCTGACTGCCATGCCCCGTGTACAAGGACAAACGTTGACATGGGGGTGAGTTTAGCACCTTGGCTGAAGCCGTTGTATTTGGCATTCGTCTCCGATAAAAGCATCCCCGTTTCTGCCGCAGATATTTCCGCCGCTGAAAAACAGGGATGAGCGAATGGAGCCTCCCCCAACTTGCTCAGAGAATTGCCTTCGCCGCGTAGCTCCGAGCAAAAAGCGCAGCTTCAAAGACCCGTGCGACCCCGTGCTTCACCGTGCAGATAAAGTATTGTCATCCGCTTCTCTTTGGCGCTGGCGACACGACGCCGACAACGCTCGTCCCAATAAGCCTGCACTTTTGCGATCCCGCCTTCGGTGAGAAAATGGAGTTCAGGACTTCCATCGAAGGAATAGATTCATGGCCACCGCAAAGAAAAAAACCGTCAAACTTCTTCACTGCCCCACCTGCGGAATGCTGGTCCGCCTCAAGGACGAAGATTTCCCCTTTTGCAGCGATCGATGCCGCAAGATCGACCTGGGCAAATGGGCAATGGGCGTTTACAAAATCAGCTCCCCCGTCCTCGACCCGGAAGTCCTCGAAGACCTCGGTGAGCTGGGGGGCGGCCGAGATCGCGACTTCCATGACGACTAGAACTGAGCCCGCCATCTCATTTATCCAAAACAAGAAACCCAAGACGCTCTGGGCATGGACCGTTGCCACCTTCTTCGGGGCCGGCCTCGGCAAGCCCGGCCCTGGCACATGGGGCTCGGTGGCCGCTGTCTTACTCTGGGCTGCCTATGCGGGATTTCTCCACCCAACGCCGCGAAACTTGCTTACCGCCCTCCTCATCGGCATCGCCCTTACCTTGATACTCGGTATCCCGGCCGCCACAATTGCCGCTCGCGAAGCTGGCCGCGAAGACCCTGGTTTCGTCGTCATCGACGAAGTCTCCGGCCAGTGGATATCCCTGCTGTTCTGTCCTTTCGATTGGCGTCACAGCCTCATCGCGCTGGCCTTGTTCCGTCTCTTCGACATCACCAAACCCTTTCCCGCACGCCAGCTTGAGAACCTTCCCGAAGGCTGGGGTATCGTACTCGATGATGTCGCCGCGGGGCTGTATGCTTTGGGTGTAGCATCCTTGTTACGTGTTTGGTTCTAGGTCATTCGCCATGCCTCGCACCCGTTCACAGCCCGCCGGAGAAACACTCCCAGAGCCGCGCATCGATTCGGTCGTTCCTGCTGCGGCTTTGCCCTACGGCGAAGTGGAACTTCTCGGCGCCCATCTCGGCCCGCTCAACTTCGGACCACCCGCCGTCCTCATTGATGGACACGGCGCGCAAGTGCTGATGAGCCGGCCCACGCGCCTAGCCCTCCGGGTCCCGGAAGAAGCCTCCAACGGAGTGATTGAAGTTCGAAACCCGTCTGGCGTCAGCAACGGCATATCTCTTCGCGTGGCTCATCAGCTCTCTGAAGGGCTGCATCCGGTCACTAGTCCGGCCGTCAGCCGATCCGGCATGATTTATGCCACCATCTCCGGATCCCGCGGCAAAATGACCCCTGTCTCCATTGTGCGCATCAGCCCGGATGGGCGCGGCACCCCGTTCGTTACAGGCATCCTCAACGCCACGGGTCTGGCTTTTGATGCCGACGGCGATCTCTTTGTCACCTCCCGCGCAGAAGGCAACGTCTACCGAGTGGATTCTTCCGGGGAATCCACCACCTACGCTGAAGGCATGGGCGTGGCCACAGGCGCGGCCTTTGACGCAGATGGAAATCTATTCGTAGGAGACCGAAGCGGCACGATCTTCAAGATCAACCCACAACGGCAGATATTCGTCCACGCCACACTCGAGCCTAGTGTCGCCGCCTATCACCTCGCCGTCGGCGCATCGGGTACGCTCTTCGTCACCGCACCATCTCTCTCCTCGAACGACGCCATCTGGGCCATTGAACCCAACGGCGACACCCGGGCCTGGTTCCGCGGCCTCGGTCGTCCTCAGGGTCTGGCGCTCTCAAAGAACGGCGATATCTATCTCGCTGCCTGCCTTCATGGCCGTCGCGGCATTGTTCGCGTTACCGCCGACGGCGAGGCTACCCTCGTCCTTGCCGGATCAAACCTTGTGGGTATCGCCTTTTCCCCACTGGGCTCAGCCATCCTGGCCACCAGCGAAGCTGTCTACGACGTGGATCTCGGTGTCGAAGGACTTACCCTCTTCTAGCAATCCTTTCGAAAAATCATTAGCAAATATTTATTGCCGACGCCCGCACGTCGCTTCCCGCGCATCCTACAAAAAGTCTGGATTGCGCAGCCATGCCCATCTGCTTTCCCCAGGGCGACGGCGCTTCCGATCCGGCACGGAGGAAAAACATGCTTTGGACAATCTTTGTAATCCTGCTCGTTCTATGGCTCCTCGGCTTCACTCTTCATGTGGCTGGCGGCCTGATCCACATCCTGCTGGTCCTCGCGGTCATTCTCCTCATCTTTAACCTGATCTCCGGCCGCCGAAGCGCACTGTAAATCCCATTCGCAGCTGTCGTTTCGAATCGTCGTTTGTGGCGGCGCAGCTTGAGTTGCGCCGTCGTTTTAATCAGTCCCGCACGGCGATGCCATCCACGTCCCGCGATCGCACGGCCCATCGGAAATCTGCCTATTTTCCGCTTCCCTCTTTCAGAATTTCCTTGTACCCTTTGGGCAACATTCGAGGGCAAGGTTGTGTCGTCCTCAATTGACGCCATGACCGGCCCTTATGCGCCTGTGGCATTGCGACTTCGCAAGATCCCCTGTGAACCATCTCCCCCCGCAGCCGCTGCAGAGTCAAGAAGGAGGTTTCATGCCACCCAGTGGACCAGCGTGGGTTCAGCAATTCCCCACCAGCACCAAAGTGAGCGACCTGGTCGATCCCTTTCGCACCAACGTGCAGAACTTTCTTGCCGCGCTAAGTGCGGCCGGAGCCAGCGTCAGCATTGCCGACACACTGCGCCCGCAGGAACGCCTTTCCCTCATGTACTACTCCTGGCAGGTCGCCAAGGCCGGTATGGATCCTTCACAAATTCCTGCCATCTCGAATGTTGACATTCAGTGGGTCCACGTCGACGATCAGGGCAACCCTGACCCGGTCGCATCCACGACCGCCGCTGCGCAAATGGTGGCATCGTACGGAATCGTTTACGGCCCCGCGCTCCACAGTCTCCACGCCCTTGGCGAAGCCATCGACATCGACATCTCGTGGACTGGCAGCCTCACAATCAATAACGCCGACGGCTCAACCGCGGTGATTTCATCTTCACCTAACAATGGCCAGAATCCAGATCTGCACCGGGTGGGCGCCACCTACGGTGTAATCAAACTCCTCACCGACCCGCCACACTGGTCTCTTACAGGGCACTAACACCGCTTTCGCACCAAGTCCCAAGCCTCTTCGTGCGACCCTAGTAAACTAGAGGAGTTGTACGCCTGAAAAATCATGAAATCCGAAATCATTGCCGTCGGCTCCGAGATGCTTACCCCTTGGCGCCAGGACACCAATTCTCTCTACCTGACTGAAAAGCTCAACGAAATCGGCGTAACCGTTGCCTTCAAAACCATTGTCGGCGATCGCCGAAAAGATCTCGTCAACGCCATCCGCACCGCACTCGGTCGCATTGACATCCTCGCCATCATGGGCGGCCTCGGACCTACCGAGGATGATCTTACCCGCGAGGCCGTAGCTGAAGCTCTATCCCTGACGCTCCGTCGCGAGGCCGCGCAGGTCGCGGCTCTCCACACCCGAGCAGCCACGTGGCGCGTTCCCCTGTCAAGCAACAACCTTAAGCAAGCGGACGTCATCCAGGGCGCAACCTTGCTGCCCAATCCCAACGGCAGCGCTCCCGGACAGTGGATTGAAACCAATTTCGAGGGCTACATAAAGCTGATTTTCCTGCTTCCGGGCCCCCCTAATGAATGCCGCCCTCTCTTTGACACCGAGTGCCTGCCCCGCCTGCGGGCGGCCATCCCCCCGCGCTCGATTGCCAAGCGGACGCTGCGCGCCGCCATGATCCCAGAGTCGCAGGCAGACAAGCTTCTGGCCCCCATCTACACCACCTATACCGATATTGAAACCACGATCCTTGCCCATGCCGGCGATATTCAACTCACTCTCCTCTGTTCAAAATCCGACATTGAAACTGCACAGCAGCGGGTCGATGAGCTGGCTGCTCGTCTCGAAGAAGCTCTCGGCGACTGGCTCTATTCCTCCGGGGCCTATTCCTCCGACTCTCTTGAACAAATCGTCCTTTACTACCTGGGTCTCCGCGGAGCCACACTGTCTGTCGCTGAAAGCTGCACCGGCGGCATGATCGCTCAGCGCATCACGTCCGTCGCCGGTGCATCTCGTTCGTTCGTTGGCGGTGCCGTGGTTTATTCTGACGCCCTCAAGACTAGCTTCGCCGGCGTTTCTGCGGATTTGATCGCCAAGCACGGCGCAGTCTCGTCCGAGGTGGCCGAGGCACTTGCCGAAGGCATCCGCCTCCGCACCGGATCAACGCTCGGGGTGGGCGTCACAGGCATCGCCGGACCTACTGGTGCTACCGATTCCAAGCCGCTTGGCCGCGTCTATATAGGTCTATCTGACAGCCAGAAAACCGATTCTATCGAGAGCACGTTCCGCGGTGACCGCGACCGTGTCCGCCTCTGGACCACCCAGCAGGCTCTCGATCTCATTCGACGCCGCCTCATGTAAACTCATATTCCTTCCCTTCGGTTCGCGCTTCTCTGAATCGTTTACCGCATAATCAGCCCGATTCTTTGCTGCAATACACCGCCCAACTTGACATTGCACGCTTTTGTACAAATAATAAAAATTGTACGTTTTCGTGCAACTATGAAAAGTCCTGCCAGGCTCGCTAACAAATTCTACTCGGTTATTACGGCTGATGTTGTCGGATCTCGCAACATTCTATTCTTCCGCCAGAAGCGCGATCGCAAACTCGCCCGCCTTTCCAGGCTTCACTTGGCGCATCAGTTGATCCTCTCTCCCTATGCGGTGACGGCATGGGACGAATTTCAAGTGATCTTGTCCAAGCCTGAATTCGCGCCCCGCGTGATCCTCGATTTGCGCCGTCTCTTTTATCCCTTCGAGCTTTGGATCGCGGTCGGCATGGGCTCGGCAAGCGGCGTGCACAGGAAACCGGTCAATGTGCATGCCGGAGGCCAGGCATTCGAGCGCGCCCGCGCTGCCGCCGAACGCCTCAAATCCGCATCTCCCAAATACCGGGCACTAACCGCCTTCAACTCGGGAAACGAAATATTCGATACCATCGCAAACACCGTCTATCACCTGCAGGATGCGCTTCTTGAAAAAACCACCGAGAAGCAATGGGCGGCGATCAACATGCAGATGCAAACCGGCCGACAGGATGTAACCGCTCGAAAATTGAAGCTGAATATCTCCACCGTATCGAGAAACCTGAAACGGGGCTATTATTGGCATCTGGTTGAAACTGTTGCGGCGATGGAAAACATAGTAAAGGCATATTTCTGACTTGCACGTTTTTGTACAGATTCTTCAATATGGACGGATTTATGCAACCGCTCTCAGAAACGTTTCTGGCCTTGCTTCTTGCGCACCTGCTTGGGGATTTTCCCTTGCAGCCAAGCTCAGTATCAAGAGACAAAGGCCGGCGCGCCTGGCCGCTGATCTGGCACGGCATCACCCATTACTTCCTGGCTTGCGCATCCCTGTTCGTCTTTGCCCAACTCCCACTCCAGTCCTTCTTCGCCCAGTCAATCATCCTCACCTCCGTGCTCATCCATCTCGCGATCGACAAACTGAAGCACGTTCTGATCCGGCGTAGAATCCTGCTCGACAGCAGCAAGACATTCCTGCTCGATCAAGTGTTCCACGTCATCGTTTTAACATTCGCCGCTTTGATCCTGACGGGAAGCAGTCTCGCGGAATTTCTACGCGCCTTTCAGATATCCCCATCCGGAAAATCCCGGATACTCGCAACCGCAATTGTCTACGTCGCAGTCATTTTCGGCGGAGGTTATCTGATCCGTTACCTCACCCGCAACTGGGCCAGGGATGCGGGCACAGAAACGCCTGCCCAGTTGCGGAATGCCGGACTCTACGTTGGGTGGATCGAACGTTTCCTGGTTATCACCGCCATTGCCATGCAATCGCCGGCCCTGGTCGGCCTTATCCTTACCGGTAAATCCATCGCACGCTTTCCCGAATTCAAAGAGGCTCGCTTCGCCGAATATTTTTTGATCGGCACGCTCTTGAGCGTTTCACTATCGGTAATAGGCGGAATCATTTTATTGGAAGTCTTCTATGGAACCGCGACTTTGAAGTGACCAGCACGCTTAAAACGCCGGCCTCACCAGCCCCGCCAGCAGCACCGACAGTCCGTTCCACGCAATTTGAATCCCGATGCACAACAGGATGAACGCAATGACCCGCAGAATTCCATGGGCTGTAGAAGGCGGAATGATCTTCGTGATCCTGGGTGCGTAGGCATAACTAAAGTAGACCACCACGCTCAAAACCACCACCGCAAGAAACACCCCTAGATGCGCGAGGATGTTTCTTGTCAGGATCCGATCGGAGATGTGCGCCGTAACCGTCAACAACGCAACCAGGGTGCCCGGGCCTGATGTAATGGGAAACGTAAACGGGTAAAACGCCTTCTGCTCCAGTTCCCGAGCCTTCGTTTCGTCAATGACCGCGGTATCCTCTTGTTTCTTTCTCGAACCTGCGCCGGCATCCCTCTCGTTCAGCAGTGACCAGCCCATGGCCGCAATGACCATGCCGCCGGATAACTGCACAATGGGCAGAGACACCCCAAAGAACTTGAGGATCGTCGCGCCCAGCAATTCAATAATCGCCAGGAAAATGATGTTGTTGATCGCGATGCGTCGGGCAAGCGAACGATAGATCTTCGGAGGCGCCTCGCCGGCCAGCCCGAAAAACACCAGCGCCGATCCCAGTGGATTCATCAACGGCAAGAGTGCGGTGAATGCGATCAGAAATGCGTTCCAGAGCGGCAAGAAAATCCCCCCCCCGGATCAAGCGTAATCCATTACCGCGCCCTGGCGATTGCAGGCTCGACGAACCAGGATCACTTCGAGTCGAGAACCGCCTTCATCGTTTCCATGTCCGCGGGCACCGAAACGTGCTCGTGGCTGATCAGCCACTGCCCGTTGACCTTCTTGTATCCATCCGTCACTCGCACCGTCAGTTCCATTTTCTTGCCTGCCTTGTCGGTCATGGTGGTGTGCTGGATGCTGTGCGAGTACGCAATGTCGCCCCCGGTCTCAATCTCGAGGTCGGTCATCGTCACGTCAGACTGGCCTGGGAACATGCCGAAGAAATTGTTGAAATCCGTCTTGTAAGCTTCCCACCCAGTGTATTGCCGCGGCGGAACTGCATCGAACACAACCAGGTTTGGATCGTTGACGTAAAGCGTCATAATCGCATTCACATCCCTGGCCTTGAACGCGGTGACAAAACGATCCTCAAGGGCCCTGATGTCGGCCTCATCCTTCGCCTTCGTATCCGCGGCGGTACCGGCCCCGCAGCCGACGCATCCCGCCACCACTGCCACAAACAAGATTTCTCTCATGCTCTTCATGTGTTTTTCCTCCGGGGATTCAGTTCAAGAATGCGGTTTCGCACCCTGTTGATTTAGAAACCTGGAGCCAGGAACGCGCAATCCATTTTGCGC
>Ga0302320_10015784_pt1 | contig 15482 bp, 9 predicted proteins | sample Bog_T0_3_FD_202130 | JGI IMG/M metagenome (GOLD analysis project Ga0302320, IMG submission 202130) | Peat permafrost microbial communities from Stordalen Mire near Abisko, Sweden - Bog_T0_3 | ecosystem: Environmental > Terrestrial > Soil > Wetlands > Peat | place: Sweden: Abisko, Stordalen Mire... | reverse complement strand
CCGGTATCTGGCAGAAGGTCTTTCTCTCGGCCACCGGCCCGGTGCTGGTGAAGGATCCGCTGGTGACGACTGATCTTCCGCTGCCCCGGACCGACTCGACCGACATTGGTGTGCAGGCCACAGTGGAAAATGTGAGCGACAAGCCGCTCAAGGGCGTTCTGGCGGGAAGCATCGAAGGCATTAACTTTGATAAGCCGGTGGAGCTGGCGCCCCATAGCAAGCAAATGGTCAGCTTCGACGCCAAAACCACGCCCGCGCTGCACCTGAGCAATCCCCGGCTGTGGTGGCCCAACGGCTATGGCCCGCAGAATCTTTACAAGCTCCACTTGAGCTTCAATCTGGGGCGTACTATTTCGGACGAGCAGGAGATCAGCTTTGGCGTTCGCAAGATCACCTACAGCGTTCCCGGCACCGTCACCCTGACCATCTCGGTCAACGGCGTTCCGGTCTTCATACGCGGCGGCGACTGGGGGCTTGATGAGGCGCTCAAGCGCATTCCGCGCGAGCGGCTCGATGCAGAGATTCACCTGCATCAACTGGCCAACATGAATCTGATTCGCAACTGGGTGGGCCAGAGCACGGGCGAAGACTTCTACGCAATGTGCGACAAGTACGGGATTCTGCTGTGGGACGAGTTCTTTCAGGCCAATCCCAACGACGGCCCCAATCCCACCGACCTCGAGACGTATGTTGCCAACGTGCGTGAAAAGATTTTGCGCTTCCGCAATCATCCCTCCGTCGCGGTGTGGTGCGCCCGCAACGAGGGCTTTCCGCCGCCGGAGATTGACGCGGCGCTGCGCAAGCTGATGGCCGAGCTGGAACCGACCCGCCGCTACCAGCCCAGTTCGACCGATGGAGCAGGCGTCCGCTCCGGCGGGCCTTACCACTGGCGCACTCCGCGCGAGTTCTACCGCGTTACCGACGACTACTTCAAGACGGAGACCGGCAGCGTCTCCGTGCCCACTCTGGAATCCATCCACGGCATGATGCCCAGCAAAGACTGGGAGACGATCAACGACGACTGGGCGGAGCACGACCTGGCCAAAGGCGCCTCCGACGGCGACAAATATCCCGCTATTCTGGCTGCCCGCTATGGCAAGATCGCCAACCTGGCCGACTTTGTGCGCAAGGCGCAGTTGATGAACTTCGAGGCCTTCCGCGCCATGTACGAGGGGCGCAACGCGCAATTGTTCCATCCCACAACCGCTGTGATTACCTGGATGAGCGACCCGGCGCAGCCCAGCTTCGTCTGGCAGATCTACCACTACGACCTGGAACCCAACGCATCGCTCTTTGCGGTCAAGAGCGCCGGCGAGCCGGTGCATATTCAGTTCAATGAGGCCAACGGCGAGCTTCAGGTCATCAACAACCTGCCCCAGCCGCTCGCTGATGCTGTGGCGCGCGTCTCCATTTTTTACCTCGATGGATCGCTCGCCTCGCAGTACGAGACAAAGCTGACGGCGGAGCCATCCAGCGCCACCAACCTCGGCAAGGTCGTCTTCCCGGACGCGCTCGCCGCAACCCACTTCCTCAAGCTGGAACTGACCGACGCCCAGGGCAAGCTGGTTTCATCGAACTTCTATTGGCGCGCCCAGCCGGGCTACCCAGAGATTCTCACCGATCTGAACCAACTGCCGATGGTCGCGCTCGAAGCGAAGTTAGCCGTTAAAGACGCGGATGGCCAGCGCCTGGTCACGGTCACGCTCCACAATCCAACCAAGAGCGTCGCCCTGATGGCTCACCTGCAACTGCGCCGCCAGCACTCTGGCGAGCGTGTGCTGCCGGTCTTTTACAGCGACAACTACATTTCTTTGGTTCCCGGCGAGAGCCGCAGCGTCACCATCCAGGCCGATGCCAAGGACTTCAGCGGCGAGGAGGCTTTAGTGGTCGTCGATGGCTGGAATGTGACCGTCGCTCCGGCGTCGGCGGAGGGCGTTTCCATAGCGCCCAACCTCGGCGCCCAACCCGATCACTGGCCTGTGACTGGTTTGCCCTTCCAGACCGTCGGCCTGCGATAGAACGGCTTCAAGCGCAACAAGGCCCGCAAACCATTCGGCTGCGGGCCTTATGCTGTTTTCACCGCGATTGCCGCCTAAGAGGCCGGAACCCCCTGGTTCTTTGCCTTGGGAATCACGATGCGGTTGTGCTTCTTGTAGTCGTCCAGAACGGAGCTGAGGAAGACGTTAAAGGCATCCGAGCGGCGCCGCTCCAGGATTCCATCGCGGGTCAGGTCGAGGTTTTTGGCGATCTCGTCGGCGGTAGGCTCCTGCTTGTCCAGGATTTTGGCCACCACGCCGGTGCGCTGCGCGTTGATTGGCCCGCTGATGTTGCCCACCGCGAGGTCAAAGAGCTGCGGCGCCACCTGGCCAACCTGTCCGAAATCAGGCACCTGGCCGGATTCGCTCACAAGGTCGCTGGTCTTCACGGTTGCGCCCATTTCCTTGGCGGCCTTGGCCAGATCGTTCTCCGACTTCGCCTTCTCCGCCAGCTCATTGGTTTTCTGGGCGAGCAGGCTGGGCAGCAGGTCGTTGCTATAGTCGTCGGCTACGTGGCTCTTCCAGTCGGCAAACTCAGGCGCGTGCGCCGGAGCAACGCCGGTGACCTGGAAGATCGCGAAGCCCTCGCCGGTGGAGGCATACTGCGGCGGATCGCCCTGCTTGGATTCGAAGGCCTTGCCGAGCAACTGGGCTGAGTCAGGCAGCGCGGCGATTACGCCCCGCTCGCCCACCAGCGGCGTTGTGGCCACTTCCAGATGATGAGCCGCGGCGGTCTTTTCCAGGCCATTCTTGATGGCCTCGGATGTAAGCGCCTGCGCGAAGCTCTCTTCGGCTGCGGCCGCGCGCTGGCGCGTCAGCGTGGCCTGGATGATGGGCAGAACCTCGTTGAAGGACTGGGCGTGCGCCGCTTGCCGCTCCTCAACCTGCACAATGTGGTAGCCGAACTGCGACTTGACGATCTGGGTATCGCCGATCTTCTGGGTGAAGAGGGCGTTGTCAAACTCCGGCACCATCATGCCGCGCCGCGCAAAGCCCAGCTCGCCGCCCTTGTCCTTGCTGCCGGGGTCGTCGGAGTTCTTTGCTGCCAAATCGGCAAAGTTTGCGCCGCCGCGAATCTGCTTGAGCAGCCCATCGGCCTTTGCCTTGGCCGCAGCATCGGTTTTGGCGTCGGCGCCCGCCGCCAGCTTGATAAGAATGTGACGCGAGCGAGCCTGCTCCGGCACCGAGTAATCAGACTGGTGGGCGTTGAAGTACTGCTGAATCTCCTGCTGGCTGGGACGCGGCAAGCCGCCCGGAAGCTGATCGGGAGTAAAGGAAAAGTAGGTAATCTTGCGCTGCTCCGGCACCGCCGTGGCATAACGCGCGGCATTCTTCTTGAAGAAGGCCAGCAGATCGCCCTCCGAGGGATTGATGGTCTTTTTCAGGCCGTCGGAGGAGATCACCGCGTAATCCAATTTGATCTTGATGTTCTGCTTGCGGTAACTCTCGCGCGCATCAGAGTCGCTCACCGTGACTCCGGCGGTAATCAGCGCCCGCAGCCGGTTGAGAACGACCTCTTGCTTGATCTCGTTTTCAAACTCCGTCACCGACAGGTTGAATTGCGAGGCGACAAAGGCGGCATACCGGTCGGTGCCGATGAACTGGCCGTTGGGGAAGAGGAACTCGCCAAACTGGCCCTTGTGCAGGAACTGGCTCACATCCTCGTCGGTGGCGTGGATGTCCAGCTTCTCGGCCTCGATGAGCAGAACCTTCTGCTGCACCAGTTGCTGGCCAACCTGCTGCTCGATCATGTTTTCGATCACCGGGCTGTCGGGGTAGTGATTGCGCTGCATCTGCTGGCGCGCAACCTCGGTTACCCGCTGTTGGCTCACGGTTACGCCGGAAGAGAGCAGACGGCTGTACCAGTGGGGGTAGATCACGGCGTATGTGTCGGTGGTGTTGGCTCCCATGCCGGTAAGGCCTGGAATCAGGTAAATCACCATGCCAACCGAGACGACGGCGATGATGACAACAAAGATCGCTTTGACGATGCGGCTGTCTTTTGCTTGCAGAAAACGGATCATGGGCGGACTTGGACCTTCAACTCTCTACGCGCAAAGGCCAAAACCCCGATCCAGCACGGCTGCGGCTGGTGCCGGGCGCTCGACCGAATGCGCAATTATCGCGCGATTCTGGCTAAACGCGATTCTTTGCCATTATAGACGAACGCGAACCAACTCAGCCGCCAAAGGGGAATATCTGCTAAAGTGAGGGTTGGTCCCTTTGCCCGGAACCCTCATTGCAAGGGGGTTTTGCGTACTCCATCGGGGATTCGCCCAAGAAAAATATGCTCCACGACCTGCCCAAAGCCTACGACCCCACCGCCATCGAAGATCACTGGGCCGAATACTGGGTGCGCGAGAAGCTCTTCGCGCAGCCCACGCCCGAAGCCGGCACCGCCGATCAAGGCGAACCTTACACTATTTTGCTGCCCCCGCCCAATGTGACTGGCCGCCTGCACATGGGCCATATGCTCAACCAGACGGAGATGGACATCCTCACCCGCTGGCGGCGCATGAGCGGCCGACGCGCGCTGTGGCTGCCGGGCACCGACCACGCCGGCATCGCCACGCAGATGATGGTGGAGCGCCAACTGGCGGAAGAGGGCAAGTCGCGCCAGCAGCTTGGCCGCGAGGCCTTCGTCGAGCGCGTCTGGGAGTGGCGGCGTCACTACGGCGGCGCGATTCTCGATCAGATGAAGCGGCTGGGCGCGTCGGTCGATTGGGATCGCGAATACTTCACCATGGACGAGAACCTGTCGGTCGCGGTGCGCGAAGCTTTCGTCCGCCTGCACGAGCAGGGGCTGATCTATCGCGGAGCTTACATCGTCAATTGGTGTCCGCGCTGCCAGACGGCCATCAGCGACCTGGAAGTGGTTCACGAGGAGCAAAAAGGCCACTTATGGGAGATACGCTATCCAGTGATCGGCGAGGACGGCAAAGATACCGGCGAGTATCTTACTGTTGCCACCACGCGTCCTGAGACGATGCTGGGCGACGTAGCGGTGGCGATTCATCCTGAAGATGAGCGCTATCTTCACTTGCACGGAAAAAAGCTGCGGTTGCCGTTGATGAATCGCGAAATCCCCGTGATTCTCGACGAGTGGGTCAGCCGCGACTTCGGCACCGGCGCGGTCAAAGTAACTCCCGCGCACGACCCCAATGACTTCGCGCTGGGCGAGCGTCATCATCTGCCGTCAATCAATATCATGGACGCGGAAGGCCGCATTAACTCCGAGGGCGGGAGTTATGCGGGACTTGACCGTTACCAGGCGCGCAAGAAGGTTGTCGCCGATCTGGAAAAGCAAGAGTTATTAGCTGGTATTAAGGATCATACCAACAATGTCGGCCACTGCGACCGCTGCAAGACGACGGTGGAACCGCGGCTCTCCACGCAATGGTTTGTGAAGATACAACCGCTCGCCGATAAAGCTATCGAGGCGGTCAAGCAAGGGTATATCAAATTCACGCCGGAGCAGTACGAAAAGACTTACTCCAACTGGATGGAGAACATCCACGATTGGTGCATCTCGCGGCAGCTCTGGTGGGGCCATCGCATCCCCGCATGGCACTGCGCGGAGTGCCATAAAATCACCGTCGCCCGGGTTGACCCCACAGCCTGCGCGCACTGCGGATCAGAGAAAATCACGCAAGAGACCGACGTTCTCGACACCTGGTTCTCATCGGGATTGCTGCCGGTTTCGGTCTTCGGCTGGCCGAACTTCGGCAGACCCAATACTGCGGGTGCCCCAGGTCCCACGCACTTGGGGACCTTGGAAAACAGTGATCACCGCGCCGACTTCAACGCATTTTATCCCACGAGTTTATTAGTTACCGGCTTTGATATTTTGTTCTTCTGGGTTGCGCGCATGATCATGCTCGGCTGCTGGTTTGCCGCCGACGTGCCGATGCCGGACGGATCGAAGCGAACTCTGAAGGATTCGGTTCCCTTCCGCGAGGTCTACATTCACGCCCTGGTGCGCGACGCCAACCGCGAGAAGATGTCCAAGACCAAGGGTAATGTCGTTGACCCCATCGAAATCGTCAAGCAATACGGCACTGATGCAGTTAGATTCACGCTGGCCAGCATGGCCTCGCCGGGAACGGACATTGCCTTCAATGTAGCTCGCACCGAAGGCTATCGCGCCTTCGCCAACAAAATCTGGAATGCCGCACGATTCCTCTTTATGAATGTGGATCGCGCTGCTGAGATTGGAATTGTTGTTGATCCCACAGTACTGGGGAAAATGCCGGAAGCCGAGCAGGCTGCGCCGCTCGAAGCCCGTTGGATCGTGGCCGAGTTGCACGCGACCGCTGCCAAGGTTAATCAGTCGTTGGAAAACTACCGCTACGACGACGCGGCCAATATGATTTACCAGTTTTTCTGGGGAAGCTTCTGCGATTGGTATCTGGAAATTGTCAAGCTGCGGTTGGATTTCTCGGAGACCGCCGATAAAGCGCAAACAAAATCCGCACTTACTACATTGGTTTCTGTCTTTGAAGCATCACTGCGATTGCTTTCGCCCTTCATGCCGTTTATCACTGAGGAGATTTGGTACGCGCTCTATGACGGCAATCCTCCGGCTAAGTCGATTGCGATGGCGAGCTATCCCGTGGCAGGTTCTTTCAATGTGAAATCGCAGATAGATATGGAGATGGTTCAACGCCTAATCGTTGAAGTTCGCGCACTGCGCAAGGAAATTGGTGTCGAAGAAAAGGAAGCGATACCAGTTATTGTTCATTGCGTCCGCTCAGTAGCGACCGAGGAGCTTGAGGGCGTTATTAGAAATAATCTGAACATTATTGAGCGTTTGGCGAAGGTCTCCAAGATTGATTTGAGCCGAATGTCTTTGAGTGGATCGAATGTTCGTTCAAATCCTGATTTCGAAGTACAGGTTCTCTACGAGAAGAAGATCGACATCCCCGCCGAGCGCGAGCGCCTTACCAAAGACATTGCCAAGTATGAAAAGGGCGTAACATCCGCGGAACGGCAGCTAGGCAACGAGAGTTTCTTGGCTAAAGCTCCTGCGCAAGTGGTCGAAGGATTGAAGAAGCAGGAAGCGGAGACGCGGCTTCTGCTGGAAAAAGCCCGCTTTGCGCTGGAGAATCTGAACAAAGGATAGACGGCTATGTCTTGCGACTGTGCACAATGCCGGCAGCACTATCGGACGCTGGGAATCGCGTACGGAATACCCACGGAAACCGAAATCGAAGATGCCTATCGCGAAGGTGTCAAGCAATGGCATCCTGACCTTTATGAAAACTACGCCAGCTTGCGCGCCGATGCGGAGGAGCATTTCAAGCAGCTTCAGGTGGCCTACCGCGAGTTGAAGGAACACAACGGGGGCGCGGTGGCGGAGACGCCGGTAGAAAGCGTTGTTGTGGAAGCGAAGGCGGAGAGGCCGTTGCTCAACTTTGGCGGCGCGCCGGGCTGCGAGGTTGGGCCGCACTTCTCGCCGGAAGCTGAAGAGATTCTCTCGGGCCACCTGGGAAGGCTGGGCACGGCGCTGGCGATGGTGGACCTGGGCGGCGGCTACGCGCAATTCCTGCTCGTTGCCGAGTTGGGGGTGATGGTGCGGGATGTGCGCAAGATTGTCTCTCTGCTCTGGTACAAGGATATGGGCGAGATCAAACTGGTGGACAAGCAGAAGACCGGCTTCTGGCAAAGCCTGATTGGTGGAGGCTCCGGCGGTCCGGCTAAGTGCGCGCTGGAGATTTATCGCAGCAATGGAACGCTGTTTACCACAATCTCTGGCCAGGCGGAGGAGAGCGTCAAGAGGGTTCTCTATGACTTTCTTGAGCGCAGGAAAGAGCTAGCGCAGTTGTGAGCGCGAGTACAGATATGGATTGGAAGAGCAGCAGCATCGAGGTTTTGCTGGAGCGGGCGCTGATGGAAGATCAAGCCGCGCGCGACACCACGACCATACTTACCATCGACCCCGAATTGCGGGCGACTGCTTCGATTCTGGCGCGGCAGGAGATGGTGGTCTGCGGCCTGGGCGCGGTCGAGCGTTTTCTGGAGATTTTTTCTCGGCTCGACCGGCGCGCTCCGGCGCACACGAGCTTTGAAGTCATAAGTCAGCCGGAGATATCGGATGGCGTAAAAGTCCGTGATGGCCAGGTGCTGGCGGTGATTCGCCACAATGCGCGCGCGCTGCTCAGTTGCGAGCGCGTGATTCTGAATCTGATGCAGCATTTGAGCGGTATCGCCACGCAGACGCGGCAATTTGTAGACGCGCTTTCCGGCACGGGCGCGCGCATACTGGACACGCGCAAGACGATTCCGGGCTTGCGAACGCTGGAAAAGTACGCCGTGCACTGCGGCGGCGGGACGAATCACCGGCTCGACCTGGCCAGCGGCATTCTCATCAAGAACAACCACATCTCGCTGGGCGGCGGGCTGCCCACAGTGCTCTCGCGGGCGCTGGCAGGGCGCGAAAAAGGCCAGCGCGTGCAGGTGGAGGCGCGCTCTGCGCAGGAGTTGGAAGAGGCGCTCGCCTTTGGCGCGGAGGCGATTCTGCTCGACAATATGACGCCCGCGCAGGTGAAGCAATCGGTGGAACGCATCCGCCAATTCAGCGCCGGAAGGCAGGATGGTATTGCCATCGAGGCTTCGGGCGGCATGGTGCTCGAAAACATCCGCGCCTATGCCGAGACCGGCGTGGACTTTATCAGCGTGGGCGCGCTGACCCACTCGGCCAAAGCCGCCGACATCTCGATGCGCATCAGCGCGGAGACGAGTTAGCCGTGTACGAGCTTGCAAAGTTGGAGGCCGCGCTGGCGGGAAAGGTCTTCGCGGGCCTGCAATTTGCTCCGCAAACTGATTCGACCAACTCAGATGCAATGGCCGCCGCGCGCAACGGCGCGCCGCACGGCTCGGTCTTCTTTGCCGATGAGCAACTGGCCGGGCGCGGGCGCGGCGATCACGCGTGGCGCTCGGCAGCCGGCGAAGGGCTGTATGCGAGTGTGCTGCTGCGGCCGCGGATTCCGGCTCTTCGTCTGCCGCTGCTTCCGCTGGTCGTGGGATTGGCCGCCGCCGAAGCGATTCAGGCGACGGCTGGCTTGAGGGTTGACTTGCGCTGGCCAAATGATCTTCTGATCGGCCCGCGCAAGGTGGGCGGGATTCTGGTCGAAGCCCGGAATTCAGGCAGCTCGGTGGATTTTGCCGTGGTTGGAATCGGAATCAATGTTCATCAGCGGGAGTTTGAAGCTGGATTGAGTACGCCGGCAACATCGCTGGACTTGGAAACCGGAAATCGAGTTTCGCGGCAGGAGTTACTCGTTTCCCTGCTAAAATCGCTGGAGCGGGAGTTGGCTGAGCTGGCCGACGCGGCGGCGGGAGTAACAATTCCGGCGCGCGTCGAACGGGCTTCGACGTGGATTCGCGGACGGCAGGTTGAGGTGCATGGGCCGCAGGCTTGCATTGGAACGACCGACGGGCTGGACGAGCATGGATTTTTGCGAGTGCGAACCGCGAATGGATTGGTGACGGTACAGACCGGCGGGATTCGCGCTGTCGGTTGAGGTTCTATGTTTCCCACCCATCGCAAAAGACGCGATGGATGGGGCACCCAATCGTATGTGGAGATAGGCTGAAAAGACAATGCTGCTGGCAATCGATGTAGGCAACACGAATACGGTGCTGGGGCTTTACCGGCTTGACGGAGCCAAGCCGGAGCTCGCCGCGCACTGGCGCGTCACTACCCACCGCGCGCAGACCGCCGACGAGTACGGCGTGCTCTTCGTCAATCTCTTTGAGATGAACGGCATGAAGCCCAGTCAGGTTGCGCACATTATCATCTCGTCGGTAGTGCCGCCGGTCGAGGGAACGCTGCGCGATGTCTGCCAGAGTTACTTCCACACCGAGCCGCTCTTTGTCGAGCCGGGAATCAAGACGGGAATGCCACTGCTGGTGGAGAATCCCGCCGAGCTGGGCGCGGATAGGCTGGTGAACGCCATCGCGGCTTTTGAGCGCTATGGCGGGCCGTGCGTGATTGTGGACTTCGGCACGGCGACCACCTTCGACGTGGTTTCGGCCAAGGGCGAGTACCTGGGCGGGGCGATTGCGCCGGGCCTGGGCTTGAGCGCCGATGCGCTCTTCTCCCGCGCCGCGCGCCTCAGTCGCGTGGAGATCAAGCGCCCCGAAAAAGTGATCGGCACGAACACCGTAACTCACTTGCAGAGCGGGCTTTACTACGGCTACATCGGATTGGTGGACGGCATTCTGGAGCGCATGATTGCGGAATTGGGCGCGCCGGCGCGGGTCATCGCCACGGGCGGACTGGCGCGGCAGATAGCCGAGGATTCGCGCTTCATCGCCGAGATCGACGATATGCTCACCCTCGATGGCCTGCTGATTCTCTTCGAGCGCAACCGCGCCGCCAAGCCGCGAGGCCGGGCGCATTGAGCGGCGCTATGCATTGCTACCGAGCCAGCATGTTCCTTGCATGGTGGCTGGTTCAGCTAATCCTGGATGCTGCTGCGTTAAAGGGGACTTATGCGGGTTGCGCAGGTGTTTGGAAGCGGATTACGCGCCTCGCACCCAACCATATCAGCCACACTGCCGCGGCGAGAAAAACGGCGTTGCTGATGCGCATCCACAGCAGCCCACCGACCAGCGGCCTTGCAGTAAACGCGTGAATGCCGTAAACCAGCGCACCGCCCGCCGCCAAGCTCAGGATATGCAGCGTTGTCCATCCGGATTGTCGTGAAAAGATTGCAACCAGAAACAGGAAGACTGCGTCGATCACTAGCATCGTACCCACAGCAGACCAGCCCCACTTCGGCGGCGTATTCATTACGCCCATGCCCAGCACGAACGCAACGGCTCCTGTAACCCATGGGCTCGGCACTATACCGCCGACCATGCGCGAACTCCGTGCCGGAATCAGGAACGCAGACACGATCAGCACTATACACAGCACTGCCGCGCTGAGAAGCTGTGCATGGGATGCCACGAAATGGTTCTGCTTGAACCCGATGCCGAAGCTCGCGGCTGAACCAAGTACGAACACTAGAGCTACGACCGAATCACCAACCCGCCCCAGCCACGGCGCTTCAGCCTCGGCAGGAAAGAGCGCCTCCACCAGCGCAATCGAAACGCCCATGCTCCAAAACGTGTGAAGGTTCAACATGAACAACGTCCACCACCCTCCGATGCCCAACGCGGGAATATAGGCAGGGTAAAGCAGGTGCCAGTGCTTCTGCATATAGTCAGGATTGAAGAGCGACTGCGAAACCAAGCCTTCGCCGATCAACGTGTAAGCCGCGCCCAGCATCAGCATCGTCGGCCAGCCGCGACCCGTTCGACGCGCTGTCTCACGAATCAATACTGCCCCGCAGCCATACGCAGGTGCCAATACGATAAGTGCCGTCAGTAGCTTGAGCGGCAGATCTCCCAGCAGATACTCCGCTACCAGCGGAGCCACAAAGAACAGCAAAATCACCGCGAGGAAATTTCTCTTGGGTGCGACCATCGTCCTCTCCTTTTTCAATTGGAATGAGTCCACATTTCGCAGACCCCACCCCCGACTACAAAGCAATCACTCGATATACATCTTCGACCATGACGCAAGGGCAGGGTCAAGCGCCTTTTGAAAAAAGAAATGAAAAGTTGGCATTTCCAACTCTTTTCCAGGCATCGGACGCAATCTGAGCGGATTTGTCGTCGCCCGGTTACCTGCAAAGTCAGGCGAAGCGTCGCACCTCATTCACTTCCATTCCAAAACGCGAGGAACCCGTCGAACTCGACCCACGTTGGTCAGACTTATTCGCTCATTTCCTGCACATCGGGGACTCTCTCGTATCCTTGATGTAGATGTGGCAATTGAGGACTACCTCACCGTGCAAAACTACTTCAACTACTTTACGGAGATCGAGGAGCGCTTCCAGCAGCGGCGCGGGGCGCTGTTGCTGCTCTCGACGCTCGATTGGGCGCTGATTGAGACCTGGCGCGAGGCGGGGATTCCGCTGGAGGCGGTGCTGCGCGGCATCGACGCGGCCTTTGACAAATACGAGGCGCGGCAGAAGCGAGTCCGGATGCGGCGGATCAACGGCCTGGCCTGGTGCGCGCAGGCGGTGATGATTGCCGCCGACCAGTTGCGCGAGGCTGCGGCTGGCACCGCTCCCGATGCCGCCATCGAGCGCGAGTCGGGCTTTGAGCAGCAGCGCGTGGCCGCGCATCTGGAGGCCGCTGCCGTGGCTCTCGACGGCGCTACGGTCGCCGCTGAAGCCTGCGCCGCAACCGCTGGGCGACTGCGAGTGTTAGCTGCCGAGGTGAGCGAAAATGGTTCCGGCGCGCACGATTTGGAGGCGCTGGAACGCACCTTGACAGTGCTCGAAGAGAAGCTCTTTGCCGCGCTGACCGCGGCTGCTCCTGAAGAGCTGCTGGTGGGCTTGAAGGAGCACGCGGCGCGCGAACTGGCGCCTTATCGCAGCCGCATGGGAGCCGTGCAACTGCGCCAGGTGGAGCGGCAGTTTGTGCAAAAGCAGTTGCTGGTCGAGTACAATCTGCCGAGATTGAGCCTGTTTTACATGAGCCAGCAATGACGCCCAGAAAACAAATCACGTCGCAGCGGCGCGCCAAACAGGCCGCGAAGAAACATTCGGCCGCGCGTAAAAAGCCCACGAAACAGCCTTCCGCGGCTGCGAAACAGGCCGCGGATAAACTCGATTTAGCGGGCTTTGTAACAAGGGCACGGCTTCAGCCGGGCCGCAAAGACACACAAGCAGAGGAGTGGGCTTTAGCCCCTGTAGAAGGCCTATCGAGCAATTCGTCCGAAAACGGGCTTTTTTTCAACGCACAGCTCGTCGAAATCGAGAAGCCGGTCTACGGTGGCGCGTTTCTGGCGCGCGTCGAGGGCAAGGCGGTCTTTGTGCCGCTTACGCTGCCCGGCGAGCAGGCGCGGGTGAGGATTACGCAAAGCAAAGCCAGCCACGCGACCGCCGAAGCCGAGGAGATCGTTCGCGCCGCGCCGCAGCGGGTTGCGCCTGCTTGCCCGCACTTTGGCGCTTGCGGCGGCTGCCACTACCAGCACACGGATTACGCGACGCAACTCGGCTTCAAGCGGGCGATTCTGCGCGAGACGTTTGAGCGCGGCGGCGTGGCCGTGCCCGTGGAGATCGCCGTACTCTCTGGCGAACAATGGAGTTATCGCAACCGCATCCGGCTGGCCTTCGACGCGGAAGGCAATCTGGGCTATCGCGGACGGCGCTCGCACGGAGTGGTTCCCATCCGCGAGTGTCCCATCACCGCGCCGCTGCTGGTGGAGGCGGCGCTGGCCTTTGCTCCAGTTATGCGCGAGTTTACGCCGGCCTTGCGCCCCACCGAGCTTGCGCTCTTCTGCAATCGCGAAGAAACCGCGCTGCTGGTCACTCTCTTCACAGAGAGCCTACCCAAGCTGCACTTCGACGAGCTGGCGAAGGCGTTGCACGAAGTAGTTTCCACTCTCATCGGAGCAGAACTGGTTGTCGAAGGCCGGGCTGGCGAGCCGCCGCAAACGATTGCGCAGTGGGGCGCGGTGTCGCTTGACTATAGCGCCGCAGGCTTCAACTATAGAGTCGCCCACGGCGCATTTTTTCAGGTAAATCGCTGGCTGGTGGACTCGTTAGTGGAGCGGGTTGCCGCCGGTCAGAGCGGCAAGCTGGCATGGGATTTATATGCCGGGGTCGGCCTCTTTGCGCATAAACTGGCGGCCAGCTTTGCTCGCGTGGTCGCGGTCGAATCGGCCCCTGCGGCGCGGGCAGCGCTCAAGGAGAATCTACGCGGCACAACCGGCAAGGCCGTCAGCGCAGAGACGCTCGCATTCCTTCGCGGCAACCGGCGCGATGAGCGCCCCAATCTGATCGTAGTTGACCCGCCGCGCACCGGCCTGGGCGCGGAGACCTGCGCGCTGCTGGGCGAGATCGCCGCTCCCGCGCTGGTTTCTGTCTCCTGTGACCCGGCCACGCTGGCCCGTGACCTGCGCGCCCTCGTCGCCTCCGGCTACAGAATTGAATCCGTCACCCTCGCCGACCTCTTTCCGCAGACCTTTCACCTTGAGACAGTGGTCCAGTTGCGGCGCGCCTGATAGGCTTGAAAGCCAGAAAAGCTTTTGATTTCCAGCGCGATGCAAACCGAATCCCCCATCTCGGCGCAAGGCTCCGTACCGCTCTTTCATGCGGCGTGGCTCTTTGCCGCCGGAATTGCGGCTACGCACTGGCTTTCCCTGCGGCCCAGCCTGGTGCTGGGGTCGCTGGCGCTTATGGCCGTTTTGTGCGGCGTAGCGGCGGTGCGGGCGCAGCGCATCGTATGGCTGCCGCTGGCGGTGCTGTGGCTTTTGCTGGGCGCATGGTGCACCTGGATGGAGCCGCATCCTGCCCCCTCGCCCGCACTGGCGCAGCTTTCCGACGGCCTGCTGCGCACCGTCGAAGGCACAATCGTCGATGCCGGCCCGGTGCGTGGCGAGACGGAGCAGAGCCTGGACGAGCCAGAGTCATCGCAGCGCCCCACACAGCGAATCGATCTGCGCGTCTCCAGCCTGGAGGTGGTTACCGACGCCGAAGACCAGCAAGAGCCGATCACGGGCGGTGTGCGGCTGACCGTTCACTGGCCGCAAACCCCGTCTGACCGGCAGCAGTTTCGTTGCGGCGAGCGGGTGCGCGCCGTGGTGCGCCTGCTGCCGCCTGAGGTTTATCACGATCCCGGCGTCTGGAGCCGCGAGGATTTCCTGGTCGATCAGGGCATCACCTCCACGGCCACGGTGAGCATTGACCGCGTGGAGAACCTGGGCCAATCACCTGGCCTTTTTCTCGCCTGCCGTGTGAGCGGCCTGCAACACACGACGAGCGCCCGCCTGCTGGCGCTGCCCGCCGCAATGCGCCGCCTGCCCGCGCCGCTGCGTCTCTCGCCCGACGACGCCATCATGCTGGCCGCCATGGTCACCGGCGACCGCACTTACCTGACCCACTCGCTGCGCGTGGGTTTTGAACGCACTGGCTCCTTTCATCTGCTGGTGGTTTCGGGCTTTCACCTGGCGATTGTGGCCGGCTGCATCTTCTGGGTTGCCAAGCGGCTCAGGCTGCCCCGCGTCCCGGCCACGCTGGTCACGATTCTGGCCTCCTTCGCCTACGCGCTCTTCACCGGTTTTGCAACGCCGGTTGAGCGTTCATTCTGGATGGTCACTCTCTACCTCGTAGGCCGGCTGCTCTACCGCGAACGCAATGCGCTGAACACCATCGGCTTTGCCGCGCTCTGCCTGCTGGCCTTCAGCCCGCGCAGTTTGTTTGACGCCAGCTTCCAGATGACGCTGCTGGCCGTGGTGGTGATCGGAGGCGTTGCCGCGCCGCTGCTCGCCAGCACGATTCATCCTTATGTGACGGCCACGCGCGATCTGCGCCAAGTCGCCCTGGACAACAAGCTGGAGCCGCGTCTGGCGCAATTTCGCGTCACCCTGCGCATGGTGGCCGA
>Ga0302320_10015782_pt1 | contig 15483 bp, 17 predicted proteins | sample Bog_T0_3_FD_202130 | JGI IMG/M metagenome (GOLD analysis project Ga0302320, IMG submission 202130) | Peat permafrost microbial communities from Stordalen Mire near Abisko, Sweden - Bog_T0_3 | ecosystem: Environmental > Terrestrial > Soil > Wetlands > Peat | place: Sweden: Abisko, Stordalen Mire... | reverse complement strand
GATCACATCCCGGTCGAAATGGCGCCCTCCAAACAGATCCTTCATGCCTATTAACTTGCTCATCGTCGGCCCATCTCTTTCAAATCCTTACTCTAACCCACTCGACCTTGCTATTTGCACCAGAGCCGTCTCTGGACGGAGTGCTGCGGTACGTTCCGATGGCCGCGCTCTATGACGGCAAGCAGTACCTGGTAGAAAACTACAGCACGGTCACGATAACTCCCGTGAGCATTCCGCATCTGGCTGACAGACCGGATTTGAGTAACCTGAGCGCATCCGCAATGGGGATTTCGCGCAAGTATGAGGACAGTCTGCCTCCTCTGCCTGCGGTCGTCGGCGAGTTAGACGACGTAGTGCAGGACGCGCAGGTTCAGGGCGCGAACGGGGTGCTACCGGGGACAATCTTACTCAATGGCCAGTTCACCGAGAAGGCTATGGAGAAACAGTTAGGCGGCCAGCACTCGGTGGTGCACATCGCCAGCCACTTCGTATTTAAGCCAGGCGACGATAGCCAGTCCTATCTTTTGTTGGCGGGTAAAGACATGGATGCAGCGGGCTACCACTTGACGGTGGCCGACTTCCGCGACAACCAAAAGCTGGTGTTGGATGATACGGACCTGCTCACGCTGTCGGCGTGCGAGACGGGGATGAGCAGGAATGCGAGCAACGGGCGCGAGGTGGATGGGCTGGGCACAACGGCGCAACTGAAAGGGGCGAAGGCTGTGATCTCATCGCTGTGGGAGGTTGACGACAGCAGCACGGGTGAGCTGATGGGCGATTTCTACAAGCGGTGGGCTGAGGGCGCGGGCAAAGTGGAAAAGGTGGAAGCTCTGCGGCAGGCGCAGCTTGACCTGTTGCTGGGCAAGATGAGGCCGCAGACTGGCGTGAGCGCCAGGGGGTTCGGCACGGCCAGGGCCGAACACGACGTGGCAGCGGGGTACGCACATCCGTATTACTGGGCGCCATTTGTGTTGATGGGAAACTGGAGATAGAGGTTGAGCCAGCTTATCCGGCGCAGAATGGGCGAGAGTTGCCTTCAGGTTTCGAACTGAGAAGCTACGAACGGGTAGGTGCAACCGCGATTGAAAACAGCGCGCCCGGAAGGAACCTGGCGGTCCAAACGGGTCGAGCGCCCCGGCAATGGTGCGGACGGCTCGTTGACAACAGATTGCTGCCGCTCATGGGTGGTAATGGACTTGAACCTCACGGCGTGGCAGTCGGCGACCGCAGAGGGCATTCAAGTGAACCACGCTCGGTCCGCGGATCTCCTCATCGACCTTCCGCCGACACTTCCCGTCAACAGCCGTTCGATCGATTTCCCGCGCAGCCTGGCAATCCTGAACGGGATCCTGGCGCTGGGCTTTTTCAGCCCGCGCTCTGGGGCGGAGATGTAGTCCAGGCCGATGCCGAAGTCCGCGCCGGCGAGTACGGATCTGCCCAGGGGCGCTCGGCGATGGGCGTCCCGGCCGGGACCGAAACACAGAAGTGAGGTCTTCAAGTCCGCGACATACGACAGGGTTGGAGCAATAATGTCGAACGATCGGGCTATCGTGGTCGGCTCCCGTCGAATTGTTCGATTTGTCCGCAGGAGCTGTGAATGGGCATCTCGCAACGATCGTGGTTGTGGTTGACTTCAGCATCCTGTTCCAGGCTGGCTGGGTTCTTTTCTCCCGCACGTCACTCAATGACGATGCTCCGCCCCGTTTCGATTCCATACCGGACGCGTGCCCTGGGGGCATGACCTTCGACCGGAAGGGTCATTGAGATCGACGTCGCCAGAAGACTCAACTGACGCCGCGGGGCAGAACCGTCATGGCACATCCACATCGTCGACAATTAAACTGTTAGATGGCTCTTGCATAATCAGATGAAACATGGTATCCAATAAGTGAAGGACTGCGACAAATGCGCGTCATGTTATCCAACTCCGATCGTCTCTCATCGCTCAGCTATCTGCTGGAGTGGGGAGGCTTCGTGCGCTGACGCCATTACATTGGTCGGAATCGTCGCCCTCCGAGAAATCGGGGGGCTTTTAGTTTGTGCGGGATTGGCGAAACGGAAGCCGCGCTCGACTTAAGATCGAGTGTCTTCGGACGTGTAGGTTCGAGTCCTACATCCCGCACCACGAGCTTGTCTCCATGGGCTCAAAGCAGCGACTTACAAAGTCGTCACAGGAGAGCTATGCCTTTATGAGTTATACCCGGATGGTGGAATGGGAGACACGCAGCGTTGAGGTCGCTGTGCTCATTTGAGCGTGAGGGTTCGAATCCCTCTTCGGGTACCACGCGGATGTGGTGGAACGGAAGACACGCATGGTTCAGGAGCATGTGCCTTAAGTGGCGTAAGGGTTCAAATCCCTTCATCCGCACCAGGATTGTGAATGTAGGAGCGTGGCGAAAATGGAAACCGCACTTGACTTAGAATCAAGCGCCCTCGGGCTTGGGGGTTCGACTCCCCTCGCTCCTACCAAAGATGTGCCGGCCTGGCGGAATGGGAAGACGCGCTGCATTCAAAACGCAGTGTCCTCGGACATGGGGGTTCGATGCCCCCGGCCGGCACCAAGATAGCTGAATACGGAGAGTTGGTCGAGTGGTCTAAGGCGCCGCACTGCTAACGCGGAACACCTCTTGAGGTGTCATTCGTTCGAATCGAATACTCTCCGCCAAGTTTGATTTGCGGTGATGTGTGTGAGCGGCTTAAACAACTGACCCGGAAAGTCAGAGGCCCGGTGAAGATCCGGGTCCAGAGGTTCGAATCCTCTCATCACCGCCAGTTTGTTTGGAAGCGCTGGGCATTTGGCGAGCCCACCCCGTTCGAAGCGGGCCATCCTTCGGGATGTGAGCGTTCGACTCGCTCCGCTTCCGCCAGTTCGGAGAGATGGCCGAGTCAGGTCTAAGGCACTCGCCCTGAAAGCGAGAGCACCTTCGGGTGCCGCGGGTTCGAATCCACGCTCTCTCCGCCATGATGTGCATGTGAGGCAGATACGGTTAGCTGCAGCGGTCCGTAAAACCGCGATCCTTCGGGGTTCTGGAGGTTCAAATCCTCTCACATGCACCAGGCTTCTTGCGTGTTTCAAGAATCTGGGGTGGAGAAGCGGTCCATTTCGCTCGCTCTCATAAGGCGAGAGCCCGCACGTTCGAATCGTGCCCCCAGAACGGCTACGTCGTCTAATGATAGGACGCCTCCCTGTCGAGGAGAACGGTGCGAGTTTGAATCTCGTCGTAGCCGCCAGTTTTGCCGGTGTACGCTAGGCTGGTTTGGCGGATGCTCTTTCAAAGCATTGATTCGCGGGTTCGATTCCCGTCACCGGCGCCAGGATTGCTGCTTGCTTCTCCTGCGGACTTCCGGATGACTTTACAATCCGGAAGCTTAAGTTAGAAATAATTGCGAGATAAGAGTTGACTTATGAACTCAATCCGCGATAAGTTCTAAGTGCAATGATGAATCGAGTCAATCACGGATTTACACCAGCGACGGCGCAACCGCGGCAGGGTGTTCCTATGTGATAGCTCAGGGGATTCTGAATCTGGAATCCATCTACCCTCTGAGCCAATTGGCCAGAGGGTTTTTAATTTTGTGGCGCTGATCCGAGATAGCTCAGCGGTAGAGCGGCTGCCTGTTAAGCAGCGAGACGTCAGTTCGAATCCGACTCTCGGAGCCAAACTTTTTGAGTTGTTCCCGGTTCGTTCAACTGTGAGGACCGCACGCTCTGAACGTGCTGATGGGGGTTAGAATCCCTCGCCGGGAGCCAGCATTGCGTTTGTTCTCGGATCGGCTAAATGGCAGGCCAGGGGCCTTTGAAACCTCGAATGGATTGGGTTCGAATCCCCCTCCGAGAGCCAACAAGCGGTGATCGTACAGCGGCAAGTACGGCGGTCTTCCAAACCGCACACGCGAGTTCGAGTCTCGCTCACCGCTCCAGTTTTGGAAGAAAGGGAATTCCTCGTAAGCCCTATTAGCTCAACCGGAAGAGCGTGTGTTTCGTATTCACAAGAATGACGTTCGAGGCGTCAATGGGGCTCCACAAGAAGGCGCAAAGACGTAAGGAGAGCTGCAATGAGCTTGATGCGAAGACCGGTTCTACAGCTGAATGCATCCTATGAAGCCCTTCGCATCATTCCAGCGATGCGTGCGCTGAAGCTTGTCACCAAGGGGAAAGCTGCCGTGGAATTAGCCGCGAATAAGTTGATCTATCCTGGCATCTACTTACCCAGCGTTATTCGGCTAGTGGTGTATAAGCACGTCCCTGTCCGGCTACAGGTCACCACGCGGCGCAACATTTCTATGAGGGATGCATACCGCTGTCAGTATTGCGGAGTGAAGTTTCATGGGAGTGACTTAACGCTCGACCATGTCATTGCGAGAACGCAGGGCGGAAAGAATTCCTGGGAGAATCTTGTGGCATGTTGCCGCAAGGACAATTATCGCAAGGCCGACAGGACGCCGGAAGAAGCCGGCATGGCGCTGTTGCGCAGGCCGCTGCCGGCAAGTATTCATACCAGCAGATTCATACTGCGGTCGATGGGTCTCGAAGTAAGCGAGTGGGTTCGGTACTTATACGCCGATTCCGATGGCGATCGGCGCTTTGCCCTTCGCGGATGAAGATGGGCCGGTATAGCTCAAGTGGCAGAGCGGCGGTTTTGTGAACCGCTGGTTTGGGGTTTCGAGTACCTCTACCGGCTCCAAAATGGGGATTGAAGCCAAACGGTGCGGCGCGTGATTGTGGATCACGTTTTAGAGGGTTCGACTCCCTCCTTTCCCTCCAACTGTTACCTGGGCCGTGGAAGTGCTTGGGGTGCTTACCTCTCTTGCAAAGAGGATGGCAGATCGGTTCAATGCCGATACGGTCCACCAAATTTCGGGTTCGTAGCTCAGTTGGTAGAGCATCACGCTGAAGACGTGAGTGCCGCGGTGTCGAAATCCGCCGAAGCCACCAAGTTGTCTGCGCGTAGCCTAGCCTGGCTTGAGGCACTCGCCCTGGGAGCGAGATGGCGGGAGTTCAAATCTCTCCGCGCAGACCATAAGTTGAGCACCTGTGGTGTGAACTGGATTAGCCGCCGCGCTACGAACGCGGGTTGGGGTCAACGGCCTCTATGCAGGTTCGAGTCCTGCCAGGTGCTCCATCAAGAAAGAGGAACGGGAATGCAGTTGATCGATGGAACGATACCGGTGTTTGGCGAGGCGGACGAGAAAACGCTGAAGCAGATTCGCACTTGCGCGAAGACTGCGGACAAGGTTGCCTTGATGCCTGACAACCATCTCGGCTACGGGGTGCTGATCGGTGGCATAGTCGCTTACAGGAATGCCATCAGCCCCACTGGCGTTGGATACGACATCGGCTGTGGCAACAAGGCCGTCCGCCTCGATATGACAGGCGCAGATCTGCGTCCGATCATTAGCCGAATCATGGACGAGGTATCGAACACGATCAGCTTCGGAATAGGCCGCAAGAATGCGGAGCGCGTTGACAGCGCTGTGCTGGACACGTCGCAGGACGGTTGGAATCTGGAAGCAACCCGTCCTCTCTACCAGAAGGCTGGGGCTCAGCTTGGGACTGTTGGGTCAGGCAACCACTACGTCGACATCTTCACTGATGACGATGATCGCGTTTGGGTAGGGGTTCACTTTGGATCCCGTGGCTTCGGACACGGAGTTGCCACATGGTTTCTCAAGGCCGCCGGCGCAAAGGACGGCATGGATGTTGAGCCTTGCGTCCTCGACGCGAACAGCGATCTGGGGGCGCAGTATCTGCTTGCCATGAGCCTGGCCGGCGCATATGCGTACGCAGGCCGTGACTGGGTGTGCGATCGCGTGGCGAAGATACTTGGAGCGGAAGTTGTGGAGGCGGTCCATAACCACCACAACTTTGCGTGGCGCGAGAAGCATGGCGACGAAATGCTCTGGGTTGTTCGCAAGGGCGCCACGCCGGCATTTCCCGGTGAAAAGGGATTTGTCGGCGGCTCCATGGGAGAGCAGTCCGTAATCCTTGAAGGTGTGGAGAACGAGAATGCCAAGTACAGTCTCTATTCCACTGTTCACGGTGCTGGCCGGGCCATGGGCCGCAACGAAGCCAGGGGTGTCTTCGACCGCAAGACCGGTGAGTGCAAGCGAGCCGGAAAGGTAACCCAGGAGATGATGCGTTCATGGATAGACCGCTCTGGAATCGAGCTACGCGGCGGTGGACTCGATGAATCTCCCGATTGCTACAAAAGGCTTGACGAGGTTCTGGCCTCGGTCTCGGACTCCGTGCGAATCCTGCATCGGCTGAAACCTGTCGGTGTGGCAATGGCCTCGGCGAAAGAGTTTGATCCATACAAGGATTAAGAGTTTGAATTGCAAATCGTCACTAACTGGGGTACTATGTTTCTGCGAGTGAGACTTATGCAGCAGACCTTCAAACACGTGATAGCCAGAATGACCAAGCGGGTCATTTGGGGAGTCGTGTGTTGACGGTCTGAGTGTATTTGTTTATGCACCGGACCCGGCCTAGTGCCGGTTTTTTATTGCTCTTTGACAATTCGTCGAAAAATTTGCGGGCGTGAGCTCAACGTCAAACTGTCGGTCTCCAAAGCCGAACTTGGGGGTTCAAATCCCTCCGCCCGCGCCAAGTTATGCCAGCGAAGCAGAAGTGAATATTGCGCAGGTTTCATAACCCTGTTGTAGCTGATTCGAGTTCAGCCGCTGGCACCACGTACGTGTAGCTGCTAGCTGGCATGTAGCCGTCTCCTTATAAGAGACAGACTGTGGGTTCGACACCCGCCACGTACACCATGAGCGCGTCGTATAGCGGCTGATTATACCTGCCTCTTAAGCAGGCCGACGCTGGTTCAAATCCAGCCGCGCTCACCATTTTGGGTTCGTCGCATAGCGGCTATCTGCACTCGCCTTTTAAGCGAAGAGACGTGAGTTCAAATCTCACCGGACCCACCACGAGCCTATCGTCTAACGCACAAGACGGCGTTCTTCTAAAACGCGAATTCCGGTTGGATTCCAGGTAGGCTCTCCATCAACCCGTGGTGAAACTGGACATCACGATGCCCTCCTAAAGCATAGTTCCCGGCTCGTATCCGGGCGGGTTGACCACAAGTTTTTGCGCATGTAGTTCAACGGAAAGAGCACAAGCCTCCGAAGCTTGAAATGGCAGTTCATGTCTGCCCATGCGCACCATGTTTGCGGACGTAGATTAGCGGCTAAATCGGCTGGCCTACACCCAGTTCATCGCAGGTTCGAGTCCTGCCGTCCGCACCAGATTCAAGGCCGAAATAGCTCAGGTGGAAGAGCGCCTGCCCGGTACGCAGGAGGTCAGCGGTTCGATTCCGCTTTTCGGCTCCATTGCGGAGTAGCTTAGTTGGTTCAAAGCACTCGATCGATAATCGAGAGACCAGGAGTTCGATTCTCCTCTCCGTAACCAATTTCGAGTGCCCTCCATGATCATCGATTGAGGCCAAGCCCAAACCAAGTTTCAGGATTTGCAATCCCTGGCATACCCAGATTGGCTGCTGCTTAGTGTCCTTCGATTGACAGCGTGCCGCGCCCAAGCGACACTCCCACCTCCACACGCTAATCGGGTGACTGGCAGAGCAGCTTCAGCAGCTCCGGCTGACAGCGAAAACTGAATGCAGGGCCCTCCACGACAGGCACTAAGCCGGCATGACCCCCGAATCTCGCCCGATGGCAATCACAAAATAAACGGCATTCGTTTCACCCACATTCTTTAGCCCATGCATCACGTTCGACGCGGCAAAGATCACTCCGCCCGGCCCGACCCGCTCAAATTTGCCTTCATTGTCGAACTCAACCGTCCCCTCGCGCACCAACATGAACTCCGAGTGCCGGTGCTTATGCGGAGGATGCGGCATATGGCCCGACAGGAGCGTAGTCTCATGCAACTCGACGGCCTCACCTGTCGGAAGCACACCATGCACGACAGCCCGCGACTCGCCATTCGCGTTGTGCGCTACCGGCAGACTCTCAAATGGATAAACCCGCTGCACAAAAAGCACGGGCTCCGCTTGCGCAACCGGAGCGGAAGTCACGCTAGGCGCAGTCGGGGCTGTCTGGCCATCGGCCGGCCAGGCAGCAGCCACAGCCGCCAAGGTGGATAGTGCAACACAAAGATCACGACGGTTCATGGTCATAATGCTCAGAATCTTACTCTGCGCGGCAACTCTTGGCATCTCCCCTGTACGCGAGATGAACCGCCGGCGAAAGGGTTGGGACCTATGCATAAGACAAGATCATGTACCGTTGCAGCCATTTCGATCGACTTCCCGCAAAGCATGGCAATCCTGAACAGGATCGTGGCGCTGGGTTCTTTCAGCAGGCGTTTGATGGCGGCGATGTGACTCATCGGGCGATGCCGAAAAAGTCGCGCCGGGCATCTACCAGAACATCGCCGCGGACATGCCGGCCCCGCGCGAGGTGCAGGCCAGAGCGCTGTTGCGGCTGGATGGGTGCGAGGAGAAGCTGGGAGCCTCCCCGCAACCAGCCATTCGATCGACTTCCCATACAGCATGGCAATCCTGAATGGGATTGTGGCGCTGGGGCTCTTTCAGGTCGCGGTCGATGGCAGAGATGAGGCTTCGCCGGTAAACCTCGCACGCAGCGACCGGTGGTTCGCTCCGAGACATACATCGTTGCGGGCCGCTCCTCGCCGCGTAACCCGCGACTGCAAGCTAATTATTGAGCCGAGATATGTCTTTCACAGGCACATTGGCCCAGCGTCGGTCGGGGCACCAGGCCGCCGACCATGCTGGCAGGTCATGTGCCTGCATGGGTTGGGCAATGGCATACCCCTGAGCCAGTTCGTAACCCATTTGCAGCAGTATCAAGCCGTGGTCGACGGTCTCAACTCCTTCCGCAATGATCTGGCAGTGGAAGGCGATTCCCAGTCCCAGCACGGCCTTCAGAATGGCCAGGTTCTCAGCTTCGTTCACGATTTCGCGCACAAAACTCTGATCGATCTTCAGAACATTGGCGGGCAGGCTTTGGAGATAGGTAAGCGAGGAGTAGCCGGCGCCGAAGTCGTCCAGCGCAATCGAGACCCCGACTTTGCGGCAGGCGTCGAGTGTCTGGACGACTTGAGCAAGGTCTTTAAGAGCGCTGGTTTCGAGCACCTCTATTCCCAGGCTGGAAGGTTGGACGAGAGGATGGGCCGCCAACAGCAAGCGCAAATGATCGACAAAGTTGCGCTGCTGCAACTGCCGGGCTCCGACATTGACGCTGACGGGAAGGTCAAACCCTGCAGCATGCCAGGATTCCATCTGGGCCAGAACGGAGTCTATGACCCACTCGCCGAGTTCAACGGCCAGCGGATCGTCTTCAATAATGGGCAGAAACATGGCAGGCGGCAGCGGACCTTGCTCCGGATGTTGCCAGCGGATCAGGGCCTCGGCGCCCACAACCTCTCCCGTGCGCATGTTGACTTTAGGCTGGTAATAGAGCACGAACTCGCGTGCTGTCAGGGCCTGGCGAATGTGGTTGAGGCTTGCAAGGCTGCTTTTGGCCGAAGGGTCCAGCGTGGAATCGAAGAATTGGTAGCGATTTCTACCGGCCTGCTTTGCCCGATACATGGCCTGGTCTGCCTGGCGTAGCAATTGATCCACATCCAGGCTTTCCCCCTGGCCAAAAAAAGTCACGCCGACGCTGGCTGACACGCGAAGGGTTGACTCGCCGATCTGAACCGGCTCGGCTGCCGATTCGAGCAGGCGTTTGATCACCGGCACGCTGGCACCGGCATCCCCCAGATCGAGCAGCACGGCAACGAATTCGTCTCCGCCCAGCCGGGCAAGAGTATCGCCTTCCCGCAGGACGCACTTCATCCGGCTGGCCAGGGTGGTGAGCACCTGGTCTCCGGCATCATGTCCATGGCGATCGTTCACCGTTTTGAAGCCGTCCAAATCGAGCAACATCACCGCCAGTAGTTGTCCCCGCCGGCGGGTTTGGACCATTGCCTGCCGCAGGCGGTCTGCGAGCAGCAACCGGTTGGGGAGGCCGGTCAGTGCATCGTAATAGGCAATATGTTCAAGCTGCCGTTCGTGCTCCTTCACCAGGGTAATGTCGTGGAACAGCGCTACATACTCCAGGACTTCGCCGTGGACGTCGACCACAGCGGTGATGGTTTCCATCGCGGAGTATATTTGCCCGTTCTTGGCCCGATTCCAGATCTCTCCGGACCATCGTCGCTTTTCGATCAGTGTGCGCCATATTTCGGCGTAGAAATCGCCGTCATGGAGTCCTGACTTCAGGATGCGCGGGTTGCCGCCCAGGACCTCGTCGCGCGTGTAGCCTGTAATGCTGGTGAAAGCGTCGTTTACATCGAGTATGACGCCGTCGGAAGCGGTGATCATGATGCCTTCCGAGGCGTGAGAGAAGACGCAGGCGGCGAGCCGGAGCCTATCCTCAGACTGCTTGCTTTCGGTAATGTCCTGGGTCGTGCCATGGAGGGTTGCGAGGTTTCCAAAGGAATCGAATTCCAGTCTGGATTGGCCATGTATCCAGCGCAAACCCTGGTCCACCGGCCGAATGATGCGGTAGTCCTTACTGAAGGGCTGGCCATGGCCAATGACTTCGATCGCCAAATGGTCCGCAATCAACGGGCGATCATCCGGATGGATCAGAGCCATCCATCCCGCCATGGTCTGCGCATAACTCTTGTCAATTCCGAAAAGCTCCTCAAGCACGTCCGACCTTGCCCACGTCCCAGTGCGAAAATCGACCACAAAGCTGCCAAGGCCCGCCATTCTCTGCGACTCTCGTAGGGACTTCTCGCTTTCGCGCAGTGCTTGCTCCGCTCGCTTGCGTTCAGTGACGTCGCTGTCCTTGGATACACGCCGCTGATTGCGGCGGTAACGACCTGCCAGCAAGCTGATGCACGCGCCCAGACCAATGAAGAGGGCAAGCACAATGGCGTCCGAACCATTCGCACGAGTGAAGCGAACAGCCGGTCGGCCAGAGTCGCGTTTTTCGGCCTGCGGCATGCAGCCATCCTCCAGCGGACAACGCTTTGTAATACGACGTGGAGGGAGGTCAGGGCAAATCGCTGCAGAGATCCTGCCTGGTCGAATGCTAGGCGCACGGCATTGCAGAGTCAAACACAAACCGCCGCGGCGGGCTGCAGAGGTGTCGATAGAACCTGAAATTGTCCGGTGGCAGCGCAGACCGCAACTGTATTGGCTGCTTCTCTGGCTACGAACCCAATACCATCATTCGTGCTTCGTCACAATTACCCAGAGGCACGCGCCGCCGGCATAATCGGATGATGTTCAGCGGGCAAATGAAGAATTCGGATTGCAATGCGCGACGGCTAATCGGGCAAATGTCTGCTCAAAATTTAGTCAGATAGGCCAAGCGCTTCAGGATACCCGGAAGGCTACCTGCTCAAACCGGCGGTAAAGGTCGGCACACTGAACTTCCCGATGGCGAAGGGTGCGTGCAAGGTGCACAGTGCCCTCCCCAGCCGCCGCTGCCTGGGCATACTCCCGCAGATCTGCGACTTGAGCCATGTGGAGTTCGATCAGTTCGTCAGCCAGGTTTTCGATTTCGGCCGCACGTGAGGCATCGCTCATTGGAACTCCTGTGCATGGGATGATCGCACCCGTATTTTGCTGGTTTTGAAAGTTGCCCTTGTGACCCACAGCACGCCGAGTAATGCAGACGGTCCAAGCACACGAAAGCCGCTCGTGGCCGAGGGGCTCTCGCATGCACGGCACGGAAAGGGGTAGCTAGGTCCGTGACCGCATGAATTCGCACATTCGGGTTCGTGGTTTCCCACTCATCGCGATGAGGCCGCGATGAATGGGGCACCGAGCGTTTTTGTGCGGAACTGGTACAAAAACAGGCGGTCAGAGACCTAGTGCCCTCAGAATGCACTCAAATACGTGCTCTGTCAATCAGGAATCCTCTGCAGTTTCGCTCCCAACATCAACCGCAAACCTCCTGATTAAACAGCCTGGCTGGCACACGAGACTCAGATCAGGCGCGGCAATGATGCATGGAAGCCGCACTTGAGCACCGCGTCGTGGATGCCGATATCGCCTGCCTTTCAAGCCAACGGTCCTGAGCAGGATTTGAACCGAGAGTGAGAGAAGTTTCCGCTGGTGCTGTCGGATCTGGAGGTCTCTCAGGAAATAGCTTCTGGCAGGACTCTTTGGCCAAATGAGCAATTCTGAACAGCCGGAGTTTTGCGGATAGGTGGATACTTCTGCAAACTCCCATCCTCCGGGGAGGCGGTCAATCGAGGTGAAGGGAACGCCTCTTGACTTGCAGCAAACGGGCGTGGCGTGGTCGCGACCATCACTTGGGACGCACGAGATAGCGTCACGCCCGTTCTGCTCCAAACAACTGAACGGAAGGTCACTTACGGTCGAGGGTCCGATGGTGGCTTCGTAGCACGGGGCCTGAATTCGCTGCTCCTCTACGCATCGATGGCATCGGCCGGTCGGCTCATGATTATCTCAAGAGGCAGGTACCCACCTGCGCGACTATTATGGCATCCTCCAGCGCCACATCTTCGCCATTGCACCCAGGCTGAAAGAGCCCGGCCCACGATCCCGTTCACGGCTGCTAGGCAGCATGGGAAGGCCATCGAGTGGCTGGTGACGGGAAGCGACCGTAAAGCCCCCAGCTTCTCCTCGCACCCACCCAGCCGCAGCAGCGCTCTGGCCCACACCTCGCGCGGCGCCGATGCGTCTGCAATGTTGTGGTGGATGGGAGATACAAGACGCAACGATCGACGCGCCGTACATGACGCTCGGTGTGCTCCATTGTGATCGGACAATCGTCCGGGCCATTCGTAGGATCATGTGCAGGGAATAAGTGGGACAGTCGATACAAGGGCGGGTCCGCTTGGTCTTGCGAGTGAGGTCACAACATGGAGACAATCGTGATTGTTCTACTGGTGCTATTTCTGCTCGGAGGCGGGGGTTGGGGATATTCGCGGTGGCGGCGCTAAGGCGGCTGCCGAATAAACACTTACACGTGCTGTTTGATCCCGTTTGCGGGATGCCCGGAGGAAAATCGGCTCCGAATTTGATACGGTAATTCACTGCTCAGTGTTCAAAAGAAGGGCCGCTTCATGAAAAAGAAAAGCCGGAATGAGATCGAAAGAGAGATTGTCTCCCGCGTAAAAAGGGAGATGGACAGGCCGCGGCTGACCGAGTCGGTCCGCAACGGTTTCAACGTTCAGGCCTTACGGATCGCGGAGAAACCTGCTGCCCGTTCTGCGCCAGCGTGAGTCCTGGTCCTTTCATTGCTTACCATACTCAACTCCAATATGCTCAATTCCGGCCACGCTATGCACGCTTGGCCGGCTTCGATCGGCTTTGTGCAGTGGCTGCAGCAGGAAGTTTCTTGGAGTTTCGCTCGGGCGACTGATCAAGCAGGACCACGTTCAACAGCGACTTGTGAACCTTGATGCGCCCGTTATATTCAATAAACCCGAGCCTGCGAAATCGATTCATGAAGAAGCTCACGCGAGAACGGGTGGTGCCGATCATCTCCGCAATGGTCTCTTGCGATACCTTGGGAATGTATTGTTCCAGTTCGCCCGGCTTGCCAAATTCCGCCATTAATAAGAGTATCCGCGCAAGGCGCTTTTCACTGGAGTTGAAAAGCTGATCGACCAGATCGGCCTGAATGCGCATACTGTGCTCCAGCATGACCTTCAAGAAGAGGTCGGAGAAGCTATGCTCCACATGCATCACACGGATCATCTCTTCCCGGCTGATTTTGAGAGCGGTGCAGGCGGTGATGGCAGTGGCCGACGCCAAACGCAGCCCAGCCATTGCCGCGAGCGCCTCTTCTCCCACAAAGTCGCCCGCGGAAAGTAGCGCGATGGTAGCTTCCTTCCCGGCTGGGGAAACCACCGTGACCTTTGCGCGGCCTTTCTGAAGATAAAAAACCGAATCCGCGGGATCTCCCTGCGAAAAGAAGGCTTGCTTCGGGGTCAATTGAATGATTCTTCGCCCAAGACCGCCGCTCGCCAGGAAGGCGGCGACATCGAATCGGAGCTTTTCAAGTCTAACCATTGAAGGGCCTGCTTACGGTTGCCGCCTTTGCAGTGTGATCGCGGGAGGAATACCCGGTGGCATTGACAGCAGTTTAACAAAGCACGTGGGTGATGAATAAAGAATCACCTGTTGTGGGCAGGACCTTTGCCCAGGGATGTCGGATTTTTTCCCTCGACTATACTTGGCCCCCGTCGCCGTGCAAGATCGTCGCCGCCACCCGCATCTTCGCCTTCTCCGCCAGCAACTCTCTCAACCCTGTGACAAGCGAACTGGAGTCGTTCTTCAGCATGGGATCTTCAAACGAGTCGGAGTCGGCCGGAGTATTTCCGATGCATGCAACGGGTGTTCGTGAACCCGATGCGCGAATCAGCGAGGTCAGTTTCTGCCTCTATTCGATGGAGATGGAATTGCCCAGCACGACCAGATCGAAATCACCGGCATTGAAGTGATCGATCGCCTCTCCTATAGAGTCAGCCGATACGACGATGTACCTCGCTGCTCGCCAAGCTTTGGTGTGAGTTGCCAGTAGCCAAGAATCCAGCCCGACGGCGAGGACGACAGTGAGGGGCATACCTACCTCCTGATCTGGAGCAGGATGCCGCCATGCCGACAGTACCAGCGGCGACATTCCAAGTAGGCCATTATGATGCCAACGTCTCCTTTCGCAGGCTGTTCTTTATTGCACATCTACCAGAACATCGCCGCGGACACGACGGAGTCGCGCGAGGTTCGGGCCAGAGCGCTGCTAGCTGGGGGGGAGGAGAAGCTGGGAACTTCGCCGCCGCTTCCCGTCATCAGCCATTCGATCGACTTCCCATCCAACCTGGCAATCCTGAACAGGATAGTGGCAGCGGGTTCGTTCAGCCCGCGGTTGAGGGCTGAGAGGTGGCCCTTGGGACGATGCCGAAGTCCGCGCCGGGCATCTACCAGAACATCGCGGCGGACAAGTCGGCACAGCGCTAGGTGCGGGCCAGAGGCTGTTGCGGCTGGCTGGGTGCGAGGAAAGGCTGGGAGTCTCGTCCCCCGGCACCCCTGTCAACAGCGGCTCGATCGAATTCCACAACAACCTGGCAATCCTGAACGGGATCGTGGTGCCTGGTTCCTTGAGCCCGCGTTCGATGCGCGATTCGCAAACCTGATCTGTGAGCAATGTCAGGAAGGAACGCGATAACCTGGAATTGCTGGAATCTGTAGGAAGATCTCCTCGCAGAGGCGAAAAAGGCACGCAGCAACACGCACTCCTTGACCAAAACTGCTTCATAAGCAAGAAATTATCTGCGGTCGAGTCGCTGCTACAAAATCACGCACCTGCGCAGAGGTTCCCTGATATGGAGTGACCCCGTCAATCGCTGCACATCTGTGGGGTTGTTTTTGCTGTTGTCTTTTTCGTTGTTCGAGAACAGGGCCAGCAGCAGTCGGGGCAGGTTTGAGCGACGATTGATCAGTCTGATATTCGCGGGTCGGAACCGCATAA
>Ga0302320_10015779_pt1 | contig 15487 bp, 21 predicted proteins | sample Bog_T0_3_FD_202130 | JGI IMG/M metagenome (GOLD analysis project Ga0302320, IMG submission 202130) | Peat permafrost microbial communities from Stordalen Mire near Abisko, Sweden - Bog_T0_3 | ecosystem: Environmental > Terrestrial > Soil > Wetlands > Peat | place: Sweden: Abisko, Stordalen Mire... | reverse complement strand
CCACTTTTTTATTAAACATTTATAATAATACCAAACCAATAAATCAATCATTCAGCCCCTTAATAACAAATAAAAAATGAAAAAACGACAAATTAATAAAAATTAATAAAATATCAATAACAATTTTCCAACAAGGATTTAAGAAAATATGGGAGCATCATGTTGTTCAGCTGAACGCGAAGTTGCAAATCTCAACTTGCCATTACCAGAAGCCCTTCCTCGGACCTATGAACCACTCAAAGATCACGAGGATCCAAACGCCATGAACCCTCTACCTGAGGAAGAGGAGCCAATTGACAAAAGCATGCACAAGCCGTTAGAATCTGTAGCGAAGCCATTGGATAAAGTTCCAAATTACTCTAATTCCGTCACCCGGTCAGCCCAGGATCATCTGAAACCATATGACATTGAGACCTCACCTGCAGATGCTTCTTACTTGGAATTGGGTCCTCATGCATTGGAGAATGGGGTATATGTGGGTCTTTGGAAGAATGGGAACCGTCATGGTAAAGGCACGCAGTATTGGAGGGATGGCTCTGTATATGAGGGCAGATGGGACAATAATCTAATGAATGGTAAGGGGAGAATGATGCATGGGAATGGGGACGTGTATGTGGGCGAATGGAGAAATGATCAAAAGCAGGGCAAGGGGACAATGTCTTTTGCAAATGGACAAGTGTATGAGGGGGACTTCTCGGATAATCATTGTAATGGCAAAGGAGTGCATAAATGGACTGACGGCAGGAAGTATGAGGGGGACATGAAAGACGACAAAATGCATGGTGAGGGGGTGTTTACATGGGACGATGGGAGGAAGTATCACGGGAAATATGTAGATGATAAAAAACAAGGGTATGGGGTCTTTGAATGGCCAGATGGCAGGAAATATAAAGGAAATTGGGAGGACGGAAAGCAGCATGGGAAAGGAATTTTGGTCAGTGCGGATGGAAAGGAAACACAGGGAGAATGGAAGGAGGGCAAAAATTTAAATGCTGAAGGACAGAAATAAATTTAACATTTTCCAATTTTTCTCAAAAATAAAAAAAATTTTATATATTATAATATTTTTTCTCATGGGTGCCAATCAATCGAAAGATGAACTCGAAATTAAAATTCTGGACTGTGAAAAGCAACTCCAGATCCAAAAATTCAACATATTCCAAATAAAAAATGTACTCCCCTTTCCCACAATTTTTTCATATTTCTTCTAAAAGGCTTTCTTTTTCCTCAACAAAGACGATGCCATTGCCTTCGAAAAAATCGAAAAGGGATTTTTCCATTTAGGCATTGTTTTCACCGAGACACAATCAGATAAAATCTTTCAACCTTTTCTCAGGACATTCTTGATCCCAAAAATCGAGGTGTCAGCAACTGCAGAATATCATTTCCGAGATTTGATGGGCATTTTTTTCATAATTTCAGACAGTTCAGAAGAAGAGAAATGCGCTGCGCTTTATAAATTGTACGACTATTCTAATAATAACTCATTGTCAAAACTTGAGATTGAACATATGTTGAATCGGTTGTTGTTGAAGGTGGATGAATTCACCAAGGAACTCATAAAAGAGAACGAATTGAAGATCAATGGCAAAATTTTGGAGGGGAACGACAAACAATTGGTTTTTTAATTATTTTTTTCTTCTTTTTTGGAAGTTTTATCATTGAAGATCGAGAGCATCATTTTAAAGACATTAAAATATTTGCTAGATGGCGATCTTTCGAAAGATCTGAATCAGAAGGAATTTGTTAAAAAAATGATGAAATGCAAGGAAACAACAAAATATGACTTTTTGTCAACATCTGGGTATTCCATATAATTGTTTAAACCTACTATAATATTAATTCTAAAGGATAAGATCAATTTTCGAGTCCATGCTACAATAGAAAACAAGGATAAAGCAAAATATTCCTAAGTAAATTAAATGCAGCGTTCTTTGTAAAATTTTCAATACATATCCATATAAAAAAAAAACTTAATTTAAAATGGATTTCTCTAAACCTTCCCATTTCCTGCATCCTTCCTATAACTCCCCTGTCACTCGTTCCTGGTTCTCCAAAAAACCCGCTGCTTCCAGTCTGATTTACCCGATATTTGTTTCAGAATTCCCTGAAGAAGAGACCTCATTCGAAAAGATGCCAGGAATTTTCCGTTTTGGCTATAAAAACATCGTATCCTATCTGAAGCCTCTTGTGGCAAAAGGACTAACCTCAATATTGATCTTTGGCATAATAACTGATGAATCCAAAAAAGACCCATCTGGCACATTGGCTGGAGGACTTAAAAAGGATGGTCCTGTTCATTTGGCTCTGAAGGAAATCAAGGCCGCTTTGCCTGAACTTTACTTAATATGTGACGTTTGTCTTTGTGAATACACTTCTCATGGACATTGTGGGGTATTTGATGAAGAAGGCAGGTTAAACAATGCAGGATCGGTTCAACGTTTAGTTGAAGCTGGAATGAGTTATATCGATGCAGGAGCTGATATGTTGGCTCCAAGCGATATGATGGATGGGAGGATCGGTGCCTTAAAGGCAGCCTTGTTAAAAAGAGGACTTGAAATCCCAGTCATGGCATATTCAGCAAAGTTTTGCTCTGGCTTCTATGGACCTTTTAGAGATATATGCAATTCAGCACCTCAGAAAGGGGATAGAAGAGGGTACCAATTACCATGTGATTCAAAGGAATTGGCTTTGAGGGCAGTGGCTCGGGATTTAGAGGAGGGGGCTGATTTTATCATGGTGAAACCGATTTCTGCGTATTTGGATATTGTGAGCGAAATTAAAAGGAAGTTTGATTGCATTGTCAGCTGTTATCAGGTCAGCGGGGAGTATTCGATGATATACTTTGCGGCGAAGGCCGGGGCTATTGATAAAAAAAGAGTGGTGTTGGAATATGTCACTAGCTTTAGAAGAGCGGGAGTCGATGCCATTATTACTTATTTCGTTCCTGAACTTTTGGAATGGTTACAAGAAAAATGAAATGGTTTTTTTTATTTTAAATGGGAAAATCTAATTAATTTTTTTTTTTTGTTGAAAAAATTGCAAATTCTGAATTTATTTGAAATATTACAATAAAAATGAAAATCTTTATTTTTTTTCTTATTTTGACTAAGTTTGGCTTTTTTAGCGTGGATATCGATGACTTAAGTACCCAAAAAAACTACAAAATTTTCATAATCAAACTTTTGTTTCTATTTCAGTCGCAAATGAAAATATCAATACAATCATCACAAATTATGATAAAGATCTCAGTGAAGGAGAAATTTCTAAAACCTTTAACAATGAGTTGCTGGTTTTTGTAACTCCATGGTAATTTCCTCTCAAAATGAAATTTCTTAAGATTTCAATAAAAAATGTTAAACAGGAATCGTGATGGAATGAAATACACCAAAAAATTTGCTAAAAAAATTGATTATGTTTCGCCTGTTTGGGTCGATTTGAAATCGATTTTAATTGGAACAAACAGCATGAAAATTACGGTTAAAAAATCATTAAAAAAACACATTTCTTCAATGATTTTTATATGAAAAAGCTTGATGGTGAACATAACATTGACGAAACATACATTCAAGAATTAAAAGCTGAAAACCCTGATTTGAAGGTACTTCCTAGAGTTTATTTATCAACGGAAGATGAACATTTAATACAAGGACTAGAAGGACAAATTTCTATTTTTATTGATCTTTTTGAGAAATTTATAAGGTCATTTTCCCATTCAAACTTTCCTTTTACTTTTATATTAGGAAATATGAATCCTTAATCGATGGGATTGTTTTTGATTCTCCTTGGTTTAGTTATTTATCTGTTCTTGAAGTAGATTTTCTGGATTTTCTCCAAAAGGTCAGCGATCTTATGCATGAACATGATAAACTTTTCATCACTAGTCTGATGGTTTTCAAAAAAATAAAAAATGTTCTAATTTTTTTTTAAAGGGTTTGAATAATAATATGGTCCGAAGAAAAAGTGATATGACTAAATTATTGAAAATTTCTGATAAAGTTTTGGTCTGCACATATGATTATCAGGGAGGAAAGTAAAAAAATTATAATAAAAGTTCATTAATTTCATAAATTGATAAAGACAAGGAACGAAGCCCATCAGTCCTTATAAATGGGTGAAAACCAATATGGAATATTTTAGCCGTGAATTGGACATTGATTATGAGATTGTGTCGAAAAAAATCATGATGGTTTTAAAAAAAAACATGAAATATCTTATATTTAGAGAAAATTTTAGGGAATTCCTTTTTATGGGTTTAAGATAGAAAATAACAGCAAAATGGGACATCTTCTTGGTGGAGAGTAAATAATTAAATGTTATTGTTTGTCATAAATCATGTTTTTTAATAAGATATATGGAAATTTTGAAAGGGACCAAACCGAAATACACTTGGAATATTGAGACTAGAGAATGTGAAATTTCAACATCTACAAATAATGTCAACCTTCAATTATATTACCCTTGTTTGAGATTCCTCAAAGAAAGATTGAATTTATTTGAAGAAGGCAACGTCGGGGCCTTTGTTTGGGACGGAGGACAAGGATTGCCTTATTTTTATGAGCTTTTCTGAAATATATAATTTCTAAATAATTTTTATGGAAAATTTTCTTTAATGAAATTCATTTAAAATTATTTTTAAAAAATGTGTTTTTTTATTATTATTAAAAAAATGAAAACATTTCAAAAATTTAAAATTAAAAAAAAAATTAAACCCTATTAAATTAAAAAAAAAAAAAATTATGTATTCAAATATGCGGGAAAATTTCCCAAATTAAAAACAAACCCAAAATCAAATTAAAATACCAAACTTCATTCCAAAATGTTTGATATTCCCTACAAAAGTGATTATTTCGACAACACCTCCCTTTCTTCCTCTGACAAGTGTCTGCATTTTTACTCAGGGTCCGCAGTCAACCACATGCCCATCAAATATTTCACGAAATCTTCTCTGGATGAGGATCTATGCTACCCCACGACTTTCTACCTAAAATCTAATGAATCTCTTGATTATGACCTAGAGTTCTTAGATATCCATGGTTTTTCGAAAGAGTCCCTCTTACAAATACCCATCAAAACATTAATTGAGGAAATTCAGGAGCAAAAAACATTGGATCTTCTAGAACCCGCCATCTTTAAGCCTAATGAGAATTTTATTCAAAAAGACCTCTGGACCACCAAATATATGCCCAAACGTTTTGAAGAGTTGTTGAGTGATGAAAAGATAAATCGAGAAGTCTTATGTTGGTTGAAATCGTGGGACTCAATCGTTTTTCCTGACAAGAAAAAAACCAGGACAATGTTACCGATATTCATGTCCCCCAAGAAAGCAAAACCTACAACACCAATTTATACCGTTTTTGATAAACAACAGAATTTTAACAATTTTAACAAAAAGCCACATAATTTCATAAGTTTTGATTTGGATGATCAGAACTCATTGCATCAGATGCAAAATAATGTCCTTTTGTTAGCGGGACCCCCTGGAACTGGGAAAACTACTTTGGCTCGAATTGTTGCTATGCATTGCGGATATAAGCCTATCGAAATCAATGCGAGTGATGATCGAACTGCAGCGAAACTGATTGAAAAGATTGAATCGGCTTGCCAAAGCCGTTCGTTGAATCTAAGCGAAAAGGAAAATAAACCCAGTTTGATTATTCTGGATGAAGTGGATGGAACTGCGGATTATGAAGGAAAGGTTATTATTTTTTTTTTTTTAAAATAATATACTATTTTTTAAGGGAACAATGCAAATGATCATGGATTATATTTTCAAAGGTGAAAAAAAACCAGGAGAACACTCAAAGAAGAAAAAGGCCATCTCAACTAAAGACAAAGAAAATAAATTAAAGGCCACAGAAGATGATCCAGTTATCGAACCTGATGACCTGGGTGAAAACCAACCCTCCAATAATCAAAAAGAGAAAATCCAAATCAAGAGACCAATAATTTTTATTTGTAACGATATTTACGCCAAAGGCTTGAGAGACTTAAGGAAAAAGGCTATAGTTTTCCATTTTCGAAAGACTCACACTGAAAAATTAGTGAATAGATTGAGAGAAATTTGTCAGAAGGAACATGTTTTAATTGATTACGAGACAATGATCAGACTATGCGAAATTAATGATAATGACATTCGAAGTTGTCTCAACACTTTGGAACTGATTTCAAGAAATAGAAGAGATGGCAGGGGGTCGAAATTGATGAATAATTTAGTGTTAAAGGATAATAATTTCTTGAGCAATAAGAAGGAAAATACGAAAAGTTGCTTGGATATCATGGAGGATTTGGCTTATAAAAGTTTGAAGAATGACAAAAATTTTAAGTTTTTTTTTCACTTTTCTTGATTTGATTATTTTTTGCAAAAGTTTAATTGGATATTGCTTGGGACAGATCTCTAGAAACGTGGAATATCAAATTCTTTATGAGACGATTTTTTACAATTACACGAAAATCAAACAATGTGAACGAGATTTCGGTAAAATGGTGGCATTTTTGGTAATTTTAGTTATTTTCGAAAAATATCATTTATTTTTTTTTAATTTGAAGAATTTCTTGACAAAATCTGAAAATGTTGAAACCAGCATTAGAAGAAATCAAATGTTCGAATTGACCAAATTCACCATGGTTCAATAATTTTAAATTTGAATGTGTACTAATATTCAAATATTTAGCTGCCATGCGTTTTTTTCAATCTTTCCTTTGCCACCAACGAAAAGATTAAAATTGAATTTCCTTACAAGATTGCAGAATTTAAAAAAGAATCAGTAATTTTTCCTACATTTTTTCTTATAAAATTTATTTCTTTTAGAAAATTTCCAATGAAAAAATCCATTCGATAATGGAAAATTATCCCCTAAGATCCATCATTTATTTGAGTCCTTCGAAAATTTTGCTTGATATGTTCAGTAACATATTTCAAATCATTCAACCGAACCTCACATCGGTAAAAAAAATTAATAATTTTTTATCACATTCCTATTGAAAAAATTATAAAAATAGTCGATTTTAAATGAAAATGAAAAACAAGATGTTCAAACTGCCATTTTTATAATGTTGGATTTTTCTTTGAGTCTGCTTAGCAATGCCTTTAAATTCCTGCTCAAGAACCCACAAAATCCTAATGTCAAGGAATTTTACGAGATGGAATATGCACCGACCAACATTGAAAAATTATTGATATTTACGGTATATTTTTGAAAATTTTTATGTTATCTTATTGGTATTTTAAAAAAGAAAGTAGTGCCCCAAAAGAAACTCACACAAAGAACAAAAATCATAATTCAAAACAATTTCGAATACATGAAAAATCTTCGTTTGGCGCATTCTGAAGAAAAAAATGTAATTTTAAGAATTTTTTCTTTCATTAATTTTATATGTTTTATTTAGAAGTTAGAATTGGAACCCCCCAAAAATAAATTTTTGGACAATGAATATTATGGCAACAAGAACGTGAAGAAGCGCAAAATTAACCATATTTCTAACCAATCCATCTTCACTTACAAATATTTGGAAGGAGTCAATAATTCCATAAAATATGACGTGCAAATCTCTCTTTTCTTTCCCAAATAAAAAAAAAATTTAATGATAAACTTTCTGACACTTTCCAATTATTTTATAATTTACGCTCTTTTATTAAGCTTTTTTAAATAATTCATCATAATAATAATATAATAATGAACCCTTCCTTCACAGACACACGGCTCGTTTTTAATTGGGCCCGCCCTCCTGTCCCTTCCATCATCAACATAAATTATTTCACAATTCAGGCGATCGGCAAAAGTGAATGTGGTGCAGCTGGTGTTGTTTTTGTTGAAAACGATGAAGGCAGCTTTTGTGTGAAAGCGTGTACCGAATCCGTAGCAGTGGAATACTTTTCGCACCTTCTCTTTCAACTCAACAAAATCGATGTTCCGAACATTTTCTTAATTCCCTGCACCAGTTACCATTGGAATGTGATCAAAAACACAATAGAACTCGCTACTTTCCAAGATGAAGTGGTGAGAAGATCTATCAAGTCCAAGTTGCAATCCCCCATGTTGCTCTTGATGGAATATGTGCCCAATCTCTCTGTGACTTATATGGGGCCACAGAAGGCTGAGAAAATCTTTAGTGGGATCGATGAAATTTCCATAGATAGATTGATAAATTTGGGGCGGATTTTCGCCATGGACACTGTGATCAATAATTCGGATAGATACCCTGTGCTATGGGAAAATAACGGGAACCCTGAGAATTTACTGTTGAAAGTCAAGACTTTGGAGAAAACAACTACAAAAGAATTGAGAAACCCTTTGAATTTCGACTTGGGATTCATAAATTTCGTGGCAATCGACAACAGAGTCAACCTTTTGGATAGAAATTGTAAATATTCATTACCAAATCTAGTCAAATATGAAGAGAATCTCAATTTATTTGTAAAGGAATTGGTTATTTATTTGGATCAAATTAGAGAAACGAGTGAAAATTGTTGTGATTTGATGAAAATTTTAGAACAAAACAAATTCCCACAATTTTCGAAGTTCAAAAATTTAAGGAAATTCATAAAAAAATACTCTTATTATGAAATCACCCCATCCAGTGAATTTTTGATTGCCATGGGGCTGCTTATTTGCTATGAAAATTTAACCAGAAATCGGATTTCTCGAATAGAGAATTTGTTAGAAACGCTTAAAAAAACTTCTAAAAAATGGACTGACGTTGATTTCATTTGGGAGGAGAGCCTGAATCATATAAATTTGGATTTCATATCGGGGATCTTCAGCATAATTGAAGAAAATTTGAAGGGGTTTGAAAAAACAATCACATGGATCCATGAATTAACAGGCCGTAGGTTCTTCATTGATGAGAAGGAAGCGTTTGACCCTCAGATTTTGATAAATAAAAGCTTGAAGGTGGATGAAAGCCCAGAGGACATACAGAAATATAAGAAGATAGCAGGGGAAACTGGGGAGGAGATTGAGAACATAAAAAAAAAGAGAAGAATGGAGGAACAGAAGGAAATGAATGAGAGGAAACTTAAAATAAAAGAAATAAAAATAAAAAGACAGAAAAAGGCGGAGGAACTAAAGGAATTGATGGAGAGGAATTTTAAAGAAATGAAGGCTGCCAATGAAAAAAATAAATAAATTTATAGGGGAAAGAAATTAATAATTTTTTGACTAAAGGCAATTTTATTGTTTACTTTGGAAACTTTATAATTTTACCTGAAAAATCATGAAAAAAAAAGTGAATTATTAATTATTGTTTTTTAAAAAACCAAACTTCACAGTTTTATAATATTTGTTTCCAAAAGAATAAAAAATTTGAAATTATTTTTGAAAAAAAATCAATAAAAAATGAATATTTATGTTTTTTTTTTTTATTTCCTTTAAACACAATTTAAATATTGTTTTATTTACCATAAATATTATATTATCTCGACAACATATTATAAATAAAGAGAATATAAAATACAACTATGACTAAATGAAGAATAAATACCAAAAAAAATTAATTTTCTTTCTTTCATATATTATAAATAAAAGAAAATCTATATTTTCTTTTCCATGAAGTATTCCAGTAAATCAAACCTACAAACGGGACAATGAATGTTCCTTTGGAACCAGGGTTTGACACAAGAATTATGGAAAATGTGCCTACAAGGCAATTTTCTAATAATATCTCCTATTAAAAAAAAAAATCATTTCAAAGAAACAAAAATAAAAACCTTTGGAAAATTGTGAAATGCAAACGGCGCAATTTTTATTGGAAAAATCCATCTTCATTTTTTTTATTTGCGTGAATAAACAATGAGGAAGACCATTGGCTTTCGAAAATACTTCGTTCATTGATATTTGATAGATCTGATCTTCCAAAATCTAAAAAAATACATTTTTTTTAAACCAATTTATGATGAAAATTAATTGGAACTTGGAGGTCGTGGTCATAATGGCAAACTATGAATAAAAAAAGAATAAGATAATTTCTGAAATTTACTTTTTTATATTTTACATTGCCCATTCATGAAAAAATCGAAGGTTTTCTCTTCCAAATTTGGTGGGGTCATGTCCTCTTTTTTTTCTTCTTTAGAAACGAAACTTGCGACTTTTTAATAATATTATAATATGAAGATTTTATTGGAATTACTCAAGGGTTCAGTCATCATTAAAATATGAAAATGTGTTAGCAAAAAATAAATATGAGATATAGTATTAATTTGGCAAAATTATGAGCAAAACTTAATATTTTGTCAACAATGTAATAAGAAAATTTTGGGGGTTTGATTTTTTGTTTCATTTTAAAAATTTAAAATTTATATTTTATTAGCTAAGTTTTTCTGATTTAGTAAATCAAAAAATTTAAAAATAAGGAAATCTTTCATGGAAGGAGAAAATAACACCGATCCAATGCCCGAAAATGATGAAGAATTCGTAAATACAAAAAATTTAAAAAAAAATTATAATTTTTTCTCCATTTTTGATTTTTTTTGGTCTTTTGGCCTTGCTTTCAAAAACAATTTTTGTGATTATTGATAATGAGAAATCTTTTTTTTTTTGAAAACAAACATAATGTTTCATGATTTTTAAATTTTTTGTAGTTCAATATTGCCGATCGCAAATTGAAGATGATGGAACTCGATTATGAACGGACTTTGGCTGCCGATAAATGGAAAGATGATATTCAATTAAAAGGCAAATTTGAAAATTTGGAGTTCAACAATGTGAAATTCGAAAATCGAGAAAACAAACAAGTGGAAAAAAATGAAAAAATTGAAGAAAATGAAAAAAAAGAATATATTGAAAAAATAGAAAACATTGAGAAAAAAGAAAACATTGAATATAAAGAAAATTTTGAAAATAAAGAATGCATTGAAAAAATAGGAAATTTTGATGAAAATAAAGAAAATATACAAAAAAATGAAAATAAAAAAGATGTAGAAAAAAACGAAGATGAAGAAAACCAGGATGATGAAATTAATGGCATGAAGCATGATGATTATCAACAACTTTCAGAAGATAGTAATCATGAGGAAGGGGAAGATGATGTAATTTTAAAATTAAAAAAAAAACATAAAAATGTTAAAAAGTGGGGCGAAATGCAAGCGGCAGAAGTGAAACCACAGGAAAACGTTAAAAATTCCAATGCCAATATGTCAATCGATGCCCAAAAAATTAAGGATATCATGGCGAAAATCCAAATAAAACCACCAGAATGGGCTGCTTCGTAATTTTTACAACGATTTTTGTTATGAAAAAACTAATTTTAGGCCTGATGTATGGAAAATGAAATTAACTCAAATGTGCAAGGATTTGAATAATTAATTTTCCATATGTTGATTTTGTTATTTAAGTATTGTCTTAATAAATGATTTTATTGAGTGATTTTTAATTTTTCTTTCATTTTTTTCTTTTAAAATTTTTTATGAAAATTTTGGGTTTTCCTTTGAAATTTTCTGATTTTCATTATTTCAAATTATATTTTCCTTTTATTTTGGGTTGGAGTCTTTTAAAATCCTTTCAAAGATTTATTCATAATTAAAAAAAAAAAAAAAAATTTAAAATCCAACCCCCTTCTCAATAAAATCAAGATCACCTAATCTTCTATGAGCCATTATGTACAAACCCTCCTTCTTCCCTATTTGATCTATTTTTTATTTTTTTTTAATTAATACAGAACGAAGACTCCAACAAAATCAAGCAAGAACGTAAAATTTTTTCAAAAAATTTCTTATTTTTAAAATTTTTCCTTCCAGACGACGAAGATGATTACGATATTGGCATCGACATCAACATTCTCGATGAAAAATTCGAGCCTCACCATAAAAAGTTCTTCCATAACACCTCTTCTTCTTCTTAAAAAAAAAATATTATAGAAATCTTCCTCATGATGACTCCTATAAGCGATCCTCCACACAACCCTCTGGTTCTTTTAATTTTTCACATAAAATCCCATTCTAAGTTTTCCCTCCCACACTTTAGATCCCAACAAAGACAAGTCCATCAAAGATCAAAAATCAAGCTACCCCCCAGAGAAAATGGAGAAGCGTGGCTCCAAAGACTACACCGAGAAAGATCGAGAGAAATCCCTGAAACAAGACATAAAATCCATGGACTCCTCCTCCAACCTTAAGACCAGCTCCAAAAATCCTGCGGGTATTAAAAAAGACGACTCCCAAAAGAATAAACAGACCTCCGAAACCTCTTCCAAGCGCAAAGAGGAAAAGGATAACAAGGCTGGGAAACAAAGGTACCGTGAGGCTGATGATTCTGAGTTCTGTGTGCATTTTTACATCCAGAGCGTGTATTTGAGTCCCAATACGAAGATTGATGAGTTTTTGACAGCTGTGCGTGAACGCATCAATAAGGCGGGGGCTTGCGAATATGTGCAAATTGCCCACTATTTTGAAAATGAGGTGAAATTAAGCGTTGGTATGAAGTATGATAATGATGCGTTGGCCATTTTAAATCGCAAACGCATGATTTTGCTCTATAACCGTGACAACAAATTATATGAGACGAAGCCTGTGATAGCGCCTTCGTTTGAAATGTATTGCCTTGCGAAAAAAACCGATTCCGGACAGAATTCGACCAGAAAGCCAGAAAAAGTCACCTATGAGAAAAAGAAATATAGCAGCCCTTCACGGTCAAATTCCAGATCAAAACGCAAGAGAAAATCCGAAGATTCAAGAAAAAAAGACAGCGGACATCATCATAATTATGTCCGTCGGTCGAACTATGAAAAGAATGTAATGAAAACGCAGGAGAAACGGTTTCGGTCTGGTAGTCGTTCTAGGTACTAAATCTATCTTTTTTTGAAATTTTTGGGCACGGTGGCATAATTACTCAGCTATCTTTAATCCTTTGTTCTTGTTTTTTAACCCCTCTTTTTTTTAGAGATGACCCAAGTAAAAAAAACAAATACCATCGTAAAAGCAGCCCTGATTCTCATTATAAACAACGCATGTCATCTCGTTCTCGTTCGCCCAAAGCGCAAAAAAACCGCAGTCGGTCTCGTTCTCGTGCTCATGAACATGATCATGATCATCGTTCTTATAACAAATTTGACAAAAAGTTCGTGGTCACCAAACAGCCCATCATGGCTTTTAAGGATGAAAAGCCCTTGGTAAATGACCAACCAAACTTGGCTCCTCAGCTCAGCAACTCCTTGTTCCAGGCAGGTAATATGCCAATTGTTGATAATAATTCTAGCAATTTGCTCAATATGGCATATGTAATGAACCAACAATTGCAAAATTCCGGTGCTTTTGAAACTAAGCCTGATTTTGTCCAATTCACTCATCATAATTTGAGTACGGCCTCTAATATGTCAATGCCCATTGCACAGAATGCCCAATTTAACCAGGATACGGGGATGGACAAACCGAAAAAAGAGGGTTCAGAGCTCGTTTTTGGTGCTGCTTCTTTAAGCAATAACGCTTCTAATGCGAATTTCAATGAAAATAATTTGGAAAGCTCTTATAGTCATGGTAATTTTATAAAAAACTTCCTAAAACCCTCGATTTTTTCATCGATTAGTTAACGCTAATGTTCCTGCTCTTAATACTGTGGTTAAAACTTCTTCCAAAAACATCACAATCACCAATAATGGCAATAAAAAGGTCATCAATATTAATAGTCGGAAGAAAGATTCTGTTGCCATGCTAAATCCAATGCAGACTGTGTCCACAGTGCAAAATGAGCCTGTTACTAATGATTGCATCTGTTACTTATTAGGTATACCTCAATCCTTCTCAGTCACTGATGTGCTTTTTGCCATTAAACAAGTGAACGCTGAAATTGAAAAGATCACCACCAAGGAAGAAATCGATAAATTCCTCATTGATGCCCCTGTTGATTATCAATGGGAACAAAGCTTTGATATGGACTATCTTAAGGTCATTTTCCCGAACACCAAATCCACTGATAACCTGATAGTGCATTCCTTGAAAATCATGCAAAATTCAATCATTGTGCTGCCTTTTTTCCCTAATAAACCTTTGATTGACCTATTGGATTATCATGAAATAAAGATCATCACCAGTCCCAAAGTCGATCAATTATTCATCTACCAAAGCTTCTCTGTCTATGGAGACATCGTGAATATCATCGAGGAACCAAGCCATACAGGCTCCAGCTTCATCATTATCTATGCCCATCATAACAGTGTGAAAAGAATCAACCCCATGCCACAACAGAACTATCAAATCCAATTGGAAAATGGAGATACCATAAATTTTTTCATCCAAAGGATGGATAAACCGATTCCCGTAAAAAGACCAGCTGCCAATGAAACGATTTCCGCCAGATTCAATTATAACACCATCAATATGATCCAACAAAGCTACCAGAAAAATGAATATAAAGCCATGACCAATCCGAATGTAGCTGTGACAGGTTTGTTTGTTTTATAAATTTTTGGAAACTTTTTCCAAATTTAACTTTAATTTTAATTGTTTGTAATTTCGCAAATTTACTTCATTCAAGCAAACAACCAAACCATCAAATTGGCCAATGAAATCAAGAAACCTGAAGGGGAGCGAGTGTCCAAGGAAAAAATCGAATTGAAGAGAGGCAATTATTAATTTATTTTTGTAAATTAATTTTTGGCGTTTTAGAAAAAAATGAAAGTCCAATGGATAATAAAATGGAGAAAAAAAGCTATAAGCAGAATTATAAGAACTACAATAGGAATTATTCCGAGTCACCACAGGACTATAAATATAAGGGGAATTATCAGGACAATTATCGAAACAACAACAATAACTACAGATACAATAATAATAATGGGGGAGGTGGTGGTTATGGCAACAACAGCAGCAGCAATTATAACCAAAGGGACAATTATCATAATAACAATAATAATCGGGATTATAACAATAATACCCAGAGGAAAAATTATCATAGCAACACCAATAGAAATGACAATAACTATAAAAATTATGGAGGCAACAGAGGAGAGAATAAGTATTATGACAATAATATGAATCGGAACTACCAGAACAGAAGGAATAATTATTAGATTTTGAAGGAAAAAACAAAGTGAAAATAAAACGAATTATTTGGAATTTTCAAAAAAACAGATTAATTTTTTTATTTATGGAAAAAACGAAAAAAACTACAAATTATTAAAAAAAGGATTAATTTTTTTGTTTTATATCTCAAAAAATGTTAACAATATTTGAGCCAGAATTTTGAGAAGAAAGCTCGGAACTTATGATTAAAATAAAAAAGAGCCAAACTCACGAATATTTTTGCATGCATTTGGATGAGCTTTTTCATGGACGAAATGGATTTCTAAATATCGAATATAGTCATTATTTTGCGAAAACAGAAAATGAAAAGAAAATAAAAATAAAAAAAAAAATGAAAAAGGATGTCAAAAAATGAAAAATAAAATAATTTTTTTTTTTCGAAAAAAATGGAAAAAAAAAGACAATAAAAAAAAATCCGGAGAAACTTATTTTTTTATAAATAATTCTATCTTTTTTTAGATAAATAAATTATAA
>Ga0302320_10015777_pt1 | contig 15488 bp, 13 predicted proteins | sample Bog_T0_3_FD_202130 | JGI IMG/M metagenome (GOLD analysis project Ga0302320, IMG submission 202130) | Peat permafrost microbial communities from Stordalen Mire near Abisko, Sweden - Bog_T0_3 | ecosystem: Environmental > Terrestrial > Soil > Wetlands > Peat | place: Sweden: Abisko, Stordalen Mire... | reverse complement strand
CCCATACTATCCGCAATAGAAGCCGGCCTGCAAAGCAGGTGGGTGGTTAACGCTGGTTGAACCAACATTCATGAACAGGGGCTCAACTCGACAATCGGTTCTGTGTGCCGTGTCCGCCAGTCCGGAATGCCTAATGAACCGCGGAGAGCTCCACCTTCTTAGGAAGGGTTCACCAGCGCATCAACCACGGCCAAGTGGGCCGGTCTCTACCTTGGCACGTATTCACCGACTCCTACTGCTGATTGCACCGTTCCCTGCGGCTTAAAGCCCCATGCCGTATTCTGACACTGGTGCATCCAGTCCTCTTCCATCTCGGCTCCATCGTCATTCCTGCTTATGGCGCGCTGGCTGCGCTGGGGGTTTTGCTGGCGCTGTTTCTGGCGCTGCGCACCGCGAAACGAGCGGGCGTGGATCCTAACCAGCTTTGGAACCTCTGCATCGTGGCCTTGTTTGCCGCCGTGGTGGGTTCGCGCCTGCTGCTGGTTGCCGTCAACTTCAGCGCGCTGCGCCTGCATCCCCGCTGGCTGCTCGGGCTGGCCATGATTCATCATCCCCTGCTCGCTGTCGCGGGTGGGGCTTTTGGCGCCGTCGCTGCCACCCTCTACGGCCGCTGGCAGCACATGCAGCTCTGGCCCACGCTGGATGCCCTGGCCGCGCCGCTGGCCCTGGCGCTTGGCATGGAGCAGGTGGGCGCTCTCATGGCGGGCTCAGGTTACGGGACGCCAACCACCTTGCCCTGGGCGGTCACTTACTTTCACCCCATCACCACGCTCTGGAGCGGCACGCCGCTCGGGGTTCCCGTGCATCCCGTGCAGATTTATGCCGCGCTGGCGTTTTTCGTTCTATGCCTGCTGCTCTGGTTCGCTCTGACGCGCAGGCCCAGGCCAGGCGACGTTGCGGGACTTGCGCTGCTGGGGTTTGGCGTTGCCATCTACATCACTGAGTTCTGGCGCGACACGGAAGGCCGCGGCACCGTGCTGGCTGGCGCACTGGATGGGCCGCAAGCCGCCGCCGTCGTGCTGATGCTGGTTGGCGCAGCAATTCTCTGGGAACGAAAACCGCGCGCCCAGGCGGCCTCTCAACACGGGCCTGCCGAAAAAAACGAGGCTTCCGATGTTTGAACCACGCACCATCGTTGTCCCGTCTGAAGCTGCCGGCCAGCGCCTTGATCAGTTCCTTGCCTCGCAACTCGACGGGGTGAGCCGCTCACGCGTGCAAATGCTCATGGACCAGGGCGATGTGCTGGTGAGCGGCGAGCGCGAGAAGCCGTCTCTCAAACTGCGCGGCGGCGAATCCATCGTCATCACCGGCGAGCCGCACCCGACGCCGCTCAAGGCCACGGCTGAAGACATTCCCCTGGACGTGGTGTTTGAAGACAAGGACCTGGCGGTGGTGAACAAGCCGGCCGGCATGATGGTACACGCCGGCTCAGGCCAGAATGAAGATGCGCGCAGCCGGGGCACGCTGGTGAACGCGCTGCTCTACCGCTTCAAGGCGCTCTCGGCTACCGGCGGGGACCTGCGCCCCGGCATTGTGCATCGCCTCGACAAAGATACGAGTGGCGTGATTGTGGTGGCCAAGAACGACCGCACCCACCTGGCGCTGGGCGAGATGTTTTCTGGCCGCAACATCAAAAAAACCTACATTGCCCTGGTGCAGGGCGAGGTGGAGCGGAAGAAGGGAACCATCAACTCGAGCGTGGGCCGCGACCCGCTGCGCCGCACCCGCATGACCACCAAGCCCCAGGACAACTCCCGCACCGCGGTCTCTCATTATGAGGTCATTCGCCGCCTCGACAACCGCTTCGGCAAGTTCACGCTGGTGAAGGTGAGGATCGAAACCGGCCGGACACATCAGATCAGAGTGCACATGGCGTCGATTGGTTATCCGGTGGTGGGCGACACGCTCTATGGCGGCCCCGGGCAGTTGACCGACCAGGTGGCCTCGCAGGCCGCTATATCCAAGGCCGCGCGGCGCAAACTGGAGCCGGAGCGGCTCAAGCTGGGCCGGAACTTCCTTCACGCCGCGCGCCTCGAATTCACCCACCCGACGACCGGCAAGCTGCTCGAGTTGGAGGCTCCTCTGCCCAGGGAGCTGGAAGACTTTCTCGCGCGGCTTGAAGCCGGAGACGGGATTCCCGGGCGCAAAGCACGAACCTGAGTCCCTATCAACAGCCCAAATTGTTAAAATGAGAGTGCTATGACTAGAAAGATTCCAGGACTTCTTTTGGCGGCGGCGTTTTGCGCGGTTGCGCTCCAATCGCAACAGCCCACGCCGCCCGCAGCTCAGCCCGCACAACCCGCTGCCGCGCAGCAGCCGGCAGCCGCGCCTGGCGGGGATCTTTCCGATACCGGCGCCCCCGTCATCCGCCTGGGCGTCAACGAGGTCAACCTCATCTTCACGGTGACTGACAGGCACGGGCGTTACATCCCCAACCTGCAGCAAAGCGACTTTGCCCTGCTTGACGACCGCAAGGCGCCGGCCAGGGTCAACTCGTTCCATCAGCAGATCAATCTGCCGCTGCGCGTGGGCATCGTGATTGACGCCAGCACCTCGATCCGCTCGCGCTTCCAGTTTGAGCAGCAATCGGCCACCGAGTTCCTTCTGGAAATCATCAAGGCCCGCAGCGACCGCGCGTTTGTGATGGAATTTGATCAAACGCCCACGGTTGACCAGGATTGGACCAACAATATCGACGCTCTTGAGACGGGCGTCAACCGCATACGCCCCGGCGGGGGCACGGCGCTGTTTGACGCGGTCTACACCGCCTGCCGCGACAAGCTGCTTGACGTCTCGCGCGGCCAGGAGCCGGTTCGCAAGGCCATGGTGTTGCTGTCTGACGGCGAAGACAACCAGAGCCGCGTGCACCCCGACGAAGCCATCAAGGAGTGCCAGCGCGCCGAGACCATCATCTATGCCATCAGCACCAACTGGACCCCCAGCCGCGGCAAGGGCGACAAAGTCCTGGGCCAGATGGCCGAGGATACGGGCGGCCAGGTCTTCTTTCCGCCCAGCGTTGAAGATGTCTCCAACAGCTTCAAGAGTATCGAAGAAGAGTTGCGCAGCCAGTACGCGCTCACCTATACGCCCGCCGATTTCAAATACGACGGCGCTTTCCGGCCCATCTATCTCTTCTGTAACGACCGCCGCTACCAGGTTCGAGCCAAAAAGGGATATTTTGCGCCACGACAATAGCGTTTGCTCCTCGCCGGGGCCGGCTTTTCCCGCCGGTCCCGGCGTTTTGTCTCACTTCTTTGCCCACAAGCCCCCAGGCGTGTTCCATTTCAGCACAGTCTTCTCCCCGTTTGTCTCGATTTGACCCCCTCTCAGATAATTCCCTCCTCCACTCTCCGAACTCCGCCTCCAGCCGATGAAATGAAAGAGGGCGATTGCGAAACTTCTCCGTAGGCGCGGTTGGCGGAGTTGCGGCGTCTTGTCAGCCTGTGCGCTGCGCATCGGCAGACAAAAGCCCGGAGTCGGCCAGCCGCTCAAGAAGGGTGCAGACAAGGGGGAATTGCGGTGATCCGGCAGGCCATATCCTGCGATATCTGCGGAACCGAAAAGAAGCAGACCAACCACTGGTTTGTGGCCTATGACCAGGGCGGAGAACTGCGGGTCAGCGGCTGGAACTCGCGCAACCGGCTTCGTCCGGGGTCAAAGCACCTGTGCGGGCAAACCTGCCTCCACAAGCTGGTGGACGAATTCATGGCCCGCGCTCTTTCCGCGCGGGCGCACCCGGTCGAGCCGGTCGAGGCCGATGTCGAAGAGCAGATTCCGGCTACCAATGCCAGCCTCACTTCGGGAGCGGCCTACGCTGATACGCAATCCTCCGCGCGCCTGCTCAAGCCGCCCGTGCCCGAGCCCGCGCCGTTGCGGCCGCTGCTCAAGTCCGCGGCCGAGCTGGTGGCTGTTCCGCCCCGCCCTGTGCCCAGGGAGCCGGAAGACAAGGCCGACGAACCGCCACTCTATATGTCCCGCCAATGGAGAGCCGAAGCCTGGGAACGCGAACGCGAGCGCGAACTCCGCACCGTCGAGCGCCGCCCTGAGATTGCCTTCCGCCGCCGCTCCAGCTGAGCGCTTCTCTTACTGCGGGGCTGGCGGCGGATTGAGAAGCGCCAGCAGTCCCGCTTCATCCAATACCGGGACCTTCAGCTCAAGCGCCTTGTCGAGCTTTGAGCCGGCCTCTTCGCCAGCCACCACGTAGCTGGTTTTTTTGCTCACTGACCCCGCGGTCTTGCCGCCCGCCGCTTCAATCCTGCGCTTTGCCTCGTCGCGAGTCAGCGTAGGCAGCGTGCCGGTCAAAACAAACGTCAGCCCCGCCAGTCGCTCGGAGCGCTGCTTCTTCTCCGCAGTCATATCGATGTTTGCGTCTTTGAGCCGCTGAATCAGGGCCAGGTTCGCCGGCTGAGCAAAGAACTCAAGAATCGCCTGCGAGATGCGCGGACCCACTTCTTCCACGCGTTCCAACTCCTCCGGTGTCGCCGCAGCCAGCGCATCCATCGAGCCGAACTCCTCGGCCAGAAGCCCGGCGGTTCGCTCACCGACGAAGCGGATCCCAAGACCCATCAGCACGCGAGCCAGTCCGGCGCGCTTTGAGCCGTCAATTTCAGAAATGAGCGCCCGCGCTGACTTTTCCGCAAACCGATCCAGCCCGGCCAGTTGCTCCTCGGTCAATTGGTAGAGGTCGGCCACGCTGGTGACCATTCCGCGATCGAGCAACTGCTGGACAACGGCATCACCGAGCCCCTCGATGTTCATCACCTCGCGGCGGCCAAAATGCAACAGGCTCTCGCGCAGCTTGGCGGGGCAGTTGGCATTCGCGCAGCGGTAATCCACTTCGCCCTCGGCGCGCACTACGGCGCTCTGGCATTCCGGGCAAATCACGGGAAAAACAAATGGGAGCTTCCCGCGCGGGTGGCCGGCGTCTTCAATCACCTCCACCACCTTCGGAATCACATCCCCGCCGCGCTCCACCTTGACCCAGTCGCCCAGCTTGAGCCCCAGCCGCTCAATGAAGTCCGCGTTGTGGAGCGTGGCGCGGCTCACCGTGGTGCCGCCGATGAAGACCGGCTCCAGTTCGGCCACCGGCGTCAGCTTGCCGGTGCGCCCCACCTGCACCGTAATCTCCCGCACCACCGTCTCACCTGACTTGGCGGTGAACTTGTAGGCGATGGCCCAGCGCGGCGCGCGGCCGGTATAGCCCAGCCGCTGTTGCGTCGGGTGCGCGTCTACCTTGAAGACCACGCCGTCAATCTCGTAGCCCAGGGCGGACCGTCCGGCCTCGGCATGGTCGATGAACTGCGTCATCTCGTCGACAGTGGCTACCAGCTTGCGATGCTTGTTCACACGGAAGCCGAGGCCGGCGAGCGCATCCAGAGTGGCGCGCTGGCCTTGCGGCCAGAACTCGCCCTCGACCAGCAGGAAATAGGCGTAGACCTCCAGGTGCCGATTGGCCACAATGGCGGGCTCCAGCGTGCGCAAGGTGCCGGCGGCGGCGTTGCGCGGATTGACTGCCGGCGCAAGACCCTGCTGTTCGCGCTCCTCGTTGAGCCGCTCAAAGGCAGCCTCGGGCATCACCGCTTCACCGCGGACCTCAAAGGCCTGCGGGAGGCCGGCCTTTTGGAGCTGATCGGCGGAGATGCTGAGCGGCACGCTGCGAATGGTGCGGATATTCGAAGTGACGTCTTCGCCAATCTGGCCGTCGCCGCGGGTGAGTCCTGAAACCAGCCTCGATCCTCCGCCTGCCGCAGGCCCGTAGCGCAGCGCCACGCTCAGGCCATCCATCTTCAGCTCGGCCATGTACTCCACGGGCAGGCCGCCCGCCAGTTCGCGCACGCGCGCATCCCAGGCCGCCAGTTCCTCGGCAGAGTAGGCATTGTCCAAACTCAGCATGGGCCGCGAGTGAGCTGCCTTCTTGAAGCCCTCGGCCGGCTTGCCGCCAACTCGCTGTGTAGGAGAGTCGGGCGTGAGCAGTTCAGGGTATTCGGCCTCGATGCGCATCAGCTCATTCATCAGCGCGTCATAGGCCGCGTCGGTAATCTGCGGCGCGTCCAGAACGTAATAAAGATGCTCATGGCGGCGCAGTTCGGCGCGCAACCCTTCTGCTCGTTGCGCCGCTGCCGCCGGGGTTGTTGCCGGTTCACCCATGGGCTGGATTATAAGAGGCGGGCGTGAGGTTGGCGCATGTGTTCCGTGGAAAGGCCATCGTCCGGGAGGTGGTCTTCATTGTATGCTGGGCATCAAGCCATGGAGCCTGTCACCCATTTTCTTACCGGAGCCTGCATCGGCCGCGCGGGCCTCAATCGCAAGACCGCCTACGCCACGCTCACCGCCGTTCTGGCCGCCGAAGCCGCCGACATCGACGTTCTGTGGTCCCTGGCCGGGCCGGTGGAGGAGCTGAAGCACCATCGCGGCATCACCCACACCTTTCTTGCGGCGCCGGTCGTGGCCGGGGTGGTGGTAGGGGCCGTCTGGCTCTTGCATCGCTGGCGCCAGGCCCGGCGCCGGCGCAAGCAAGCCGCCGCGCCGCCCGTAGATCCGCGCGCCCCCATCCTCAGGCCGCCGCAGCCGGTCAGTTGGCCCTGGCTCTACCTGACTGCCTTGATTGCTGCCCTCAGCCACCTGTTGCTCGACTTCACCAACAACTACGGCCTGCGTCCGTTCTTTCCCTTTAATCCGCGCTGGTATGCAGGCAGCTTCATGTTTATTGCCGAGCCGCTGCTGTGGGCGCTGTTCCTGGTGTCGCTGGTGATGCCCTGGCTCTTCGGCCTGGCTGACGGCGAGATTGGCGCGCGCCGCACGCCCTTCCGCGGCCGTGGATGGGCCATCTTTGCCCTCACCGGCATGATGCTTCTCTGGGCCTGGCGCTGGTCAGAGCACGGCCGCGCCCTGGCGATGCTTGCCAACACTCAGGTAGCCTCGGCTCCGGTCACGCGCATGACCGTCGAGCCCTACCCCATCAATCCATTCCGCTGGCACGCCATCCTCGAGACCGCCGGCTATTACCAGAACGCCGAAGTCAACACCCGCGCCGGCTCAATCGACAGCGACCCACAGCGGGACCTGCTCTACAAGCCGCCATCCACTGCGGCCACCGAGGCTGCGAAAGCCACGCTGCTGGGCAAGGTCTATCTCGATTGGGGCACATGGGCCGTGGTGCGCGACGTGGGCCAGGCGCCCATCTCCGGCGTCGCCCCGCCGCGCCTGCCCGCCAACCGTACCTGGACCACGGTCGAGTTCACCGATCTGCGCTTTGCCTACTCGATGCTGGGCGCAAGCAGCGCCAGGGCCCGTGCGCCGCTGGCAGGCTATGTGTATATCGTAGACGGCCGCGAAGACGCCGGAGAAATCATGAACGGGCGCGAGCAGAAGTAGTCTCTTTCGCAATCGCCGCGGCTCCAGCCCGGAACTACGCCAGTTGCCCCGCGCGCCTCTTGCGGAACCACCACCCGCCAAAACCGGCTGCTGCCAGTGCGCCCACAACCGCCATCGCGGTGATCCCGTGGTGCGCCACCAGGTCCACTGCGCCCGGGCCCAGTTTGAGCACCAGGGCGGAGAGAATCATCCAGCGGATCATTCTGCCGCAGAAGACCGCCAGCATGAAAGGCGCTACCCGCATCTCAAAAACGCCTGCCGCAAACACAAAGGCCTTCCACGGCGTGGGCGGGGGCAACATGGAGGGAATCATCATGGCCAGGAACTCCTGGTTTTCGAAGCGTGCGCGCATGCGCTCGTAGCGCTCGCGATTCACGCGCTTCAACAGGAAAAGTTCGCCTCCGGCCCGCCCCAACCCATAAGGCAACAGGCCTCCCACCGCCGACCCCGCCGCGGCCAGCAGGCAGATCAGCCAGAAATGCCCCTTGTCGTTCCAGACGTAAACGGCCAGGAGCGCGTCCATGGGAATGGGAATGGTGGAGGAGTCAAGCAGCGCGGCTGCGCCCACGCCAAAAATGCCAAATTTGGCGAGGAACACGACGACCAGCTTCCACTTGCCCATGATCCGCGCAAGAACTGCCTTCAACGAGTGTCCCCTTCTGGCTGCTGAACCGTCTTAACTATCAGGTATCTGTCAGGTATCATTGTACGGGCCGGTGCCCTGCACACGGATTACAGCGGAATGAGAGAATAGAAGGAAAGGACTCGAATCGGAGCCGGTGCGCTGGTTTGCGCCGTGTGAGGCTCCCGTTGAACGAATGCCCACCAGCGAAGCGCCAACTGACGTAAACGAGCCCAGAGACCCGGCTGCAACCAGCCCAGGAAGCGTCAGCGCCCCTGAGCCCGGTCCGGTCCCGCAGGATGGGCAGCCTGAGCCCGCGCTTCCCATCATCTCGCAGTCGCGCTGGGTAGACTACAACACCCACGAACTGTTGCAGATGATCAGCGATCTCGAGGACGAGCGCCGCTGGGCGCGCCTCCGCGAAGGTGTGTGGATCGCCCTCCTCGTCCACCTGGCGCTCATCGCCGCACTCTTCTTTCTGCCCAAGTATGTCTTCCTCTCGCCGCGGGTCGTCGATCGGAACCGGGCCCTCAAAGACAACAAGGACTTCACTTATCTGGATACGCCCTTCTCGCCCAGGCCCAAAGTTGAAATCAAGCCGTTGCCCAAGCAGCCCATGATCGACAAGAAGACCCTGGAAGAGATGAACAAGCAGGCGGCGCCCGCCCCTGCCCCGGCACCCGCGCCTCAAGAAGCGCCCAAACTGGCCTCGCCCGTGACGCCTCCGCCCATTCCGCCCAACCAGCAGTCGCAGTCCCAGGTGGAGGCGCCTCGCCCGTCGGCGGTCCCGGCCCATCCCAACTTCGCTATGAACAGCGGTAACCCTGCCGACCAGCTCCGCGACGCCATGCGCGGCGCATCCCGCAACCCCGGCATGAACGGCAACTTGCCCGGAGGTGGTGGATTGACCATGCATCCCGGCGCGGGAACCGGCGGCGTTGAAGTGCTGTCTGACACCCAGGGCGTTGACTTCAGCGGTTGGCTCCAGCGCTGGCATCGTGAGACCGAGCGCACCTGGGACCCGCTCATTCCCGACGAGGTGAACCCGCCCATCCTCAAGTCCGGCGCGGTCCAGATCCGCTTCAAGGTTCTGCCCAACGGCCGCATCATGGACGGCAGCATGCTGCTTGAAGGCCGCTCCGGCGACGTCGCGCTCGATCGCGCCGCCTGGGGCGCGTTGACCGGCTCCAATTATCCGCAGCTCCCGCGCGACTTCCACGGCCCCTACCTGGAGTTGCGCGCCCTCTTTCTTTACAACATCGAGCCGGGGCGGTAAACGCGCAGCACGAGGGAATCACATCGGCGCAAGGCAATTCAGCCCGGTCTAAAGCTCCTCGTGTTTTTCGGGAGAAAGCAGAGCTATCGGAACGGCGAACATCTCCGCAACCTCCGCGGGGTCAATACCCGACGCAATCAGCTCCCGGGCCATCTCCATTTGCCTGGCCTTGTACTCTGCGCCCGGCACAAACTGCTCGGCGATGAAGTCTTCCTTGGCTCCCATGCCTCGCAGGAAGGGATTGGCTGTCTTTTTGTCCATGTGCCGCCTCTGCCGCAAGAATACAACCCTCCGATTGCCGGCCTCGCCCCAGGGCCTGCCGTTCCCCCGAGTGGTCTTTCCGCGTTAAAATTCTTGTGTCTGCCATGTGGAACCGTCCCGCAGCCCGAATCTCCTCCACGCCCATGCTGAAGCGCTTTCGCCATGGCCGGCCCGACCGTGGACGGGGCCCTTCCCGCTGAGGTTTCTCTTCCCGTTAATTTCTGGTTTCTCAGGCCTCTTCCGTGAGTCGGAAGGCCTTGAGGCGCCCGGCCTCCGAGTCGAAGTTCTTCGCGATCCATCCGCCCTGCGCGCGGATAGAAAGGTTCCCCCCTCATGAGTTCCGAGACAAGCAACAGTTTTGCCAGCCGGTCCACTCTCACCTCCGGCAGCCGGTCCTATACCATCTATCGCCTGCCCGCTCTCACCGCCCGTGGCTTTGACTTGAGCCGTCTGCCCTTCAGCCTCAAGATCCTGCTTGAGAATCTGCTGCGCCGCGAAGATGGCGTCAGCGTCACCGCTGCGGACATCGAGTTCCTGGCCAACTGGAATGCCGAGGCCGAGCCCGATCGCGAGATTGCTTACATGCCGGCCCGCGTGCTGATGCAGGACTTTACCGGCGTCCCCGCCATCGTGGATCTGGGCGCCATGCGCGACGCCATCAAGACCCTCGGCGGCGACCCCGAGCGCGTCAATCCACTTGTGCCGGCCGAGTTGGTGATCGACCACTCCGTGCAGGTGGACGAGTTCGGCGCCGCGGGTTCCCTTGCGGCAAATACTCTATTGGAATTTCAGAGAAACCGCGAGCGCTACGCTTTTCTCAAGTGGGGCCAGACGGCATTCCGCAACTTCTCTGCCGTGCCGCCCGGCATGGGCATCTGCCACCAGGTCAATCTCGAGTATTTAGCTCGAGTGGTATTCACCAACGAGGTCAATGGCGAGACCGTTGCGTATCCCGATACTGTGGTCGGCACCGACTCGCACACCACGATGATTAACGGCCTCGGCGTTCTGGGCTGGGGCGTGGGCGGAATCGAGGCGGAGGCGGCCATGCTCGGCCAGGCTGTCAGTATGCTGGTTCCGCAAGTGGTCGGCTTCAAGCTCACCGGCAAGCTCCGCGAAGGCGCAACCGCCACCGATCTGGTTCTCACCGTCACCCAGACCCTTCGCAAGCTCGGCGTTGTTGGTAAGTTCGTGGAATTCTATGGGCCAGGAGTAGCGGAGCTACCGCTGGCCGATCGCGCCACCATCAGCAACATGGCTCCCGAGTACGGCGCAACCTGCGGCATCTTCCCGGTTGACGCCGAGACGCTTCGCTACCTGCGCCTCACCGGCCGCTCTCAAGAGCAGATCGCTCTCGTGGAGGCTTACTACAAGGAGCAGGGACTCTTCCACACCGCCGACTCGCCAGAGGCCGAGTACACGCAGACACTCTCGCTCGATCTCGCTACCGTTGAGCCCAGCGTGGCCGGACCCAAGCGGCCGCAGGACCGCGTGCTACTGAAAGACGCAGCATCCAGCTTTGCGCAGCAATTGCCCGGCCTGCTCGCGCCCTCAGCCAAGCCGCTCGGCACGCGTACGGCCGAGCCGTGGAAGCGGGAGGCCGTCACCGACGCTGCCGAAGCGCCGCATCACGGCGAGCATATCACGACATCCGTCCACAAGCGCTTTGGCGTCGATCCCGATCCTTACCTTGACCACGGTTCGGTCGTCATCGCCGCCATCACAAGTTGCACCAACACCTCGAATCCTTCGGTGATGGTGGCCGCCGGGATCCTCGCGAAGAAGGCCGTGGAAAAAGGCCTCACCGTTCCGCCGTGGGTGAAGACGTCGCTCGCGCCCGGCTCACGCGTGGTCACCGACTACTACACCAAGGCCGGCCTGCTGCCCTTTCTTGAGAAGCTCCGCTTCAACGTGGTGGGCTATGGCTGCACAACGTGCATCGGCAACTCCGGCCCCTTGCCCAGCGATGTTACCCGCAGCATTGAGGAGCATGGGCTGGTGGCGGTGAGCGTGCTCAGCGGCAACCGCAACTTCGAGGGTCGCGTGAACGTGGATGTGCGCGCCAACTACCTGATGAGCCCGCCGCTGGTGGTGGCTTACGCCCTCGCCGGCCGCATCGGGCATAACTTTGAAACCGATTCGCTCGGCAATGACCAGGCTGGGCAGCCGGTATATCTCAGAGACATCTGGCCCACGCAGGCTGAAGTTGCCGCGGCCATTGAGAAAGGCCTGTCGAGCGAAAGCTTCCGCAAGGAATACGCGACGGTGAACCTGGGCGATGCGAATTGGCAGGGGCTCAAGTTTCCCACCGGCGAGGTCTACCAGTGGGAGCCGGACTCCACGTACATTCGCAAGGCGCCCTACTTCGACGGCATCACGGCCACGCCCGCGCCCATCTCCGATATTCTGGGCGCGCGCGTTCTCGCGGTGCTCGGCGACTCGGTGACCACGGACCACATTTCGCCGGCCGGCAGCATCAAGGCCAACGGACCGGCAGGCAAGTATCTCGCGCATCACGGCGTGAAGCCCGCCGACTTCAACAGCTACGGCTCGCGCCGCGGCAATCACGAGGTCATGGTTCGCGGCACGTTTGCCAACGTCCGGCTGCGCAACAAGCTCGCGCCGGGCACCGAGGGCGGCGTCACGCGGCTGCTTCCCGAGGGCGAGCACATGTCGATTTTTGACGCGAGCGCCTTCTACGCGCAGCGGGGTGTGCCGCTGGTGATTCTGGCCGGCAAGGAGTACGGCTCCGGCAGTTCGCGCGACTGGGCGGCCAAGGGACCGAAACTTCTCGGCGTGCGTGCGGTGATCGCCGAGAGCTTCGAGCGCATCCACCGGTCGAACCTTGTGGGGATGGGGATTCTGCCGTTGCAGTTTGTTGACGGGCAGAATGTTGAGTCGTTGGGCCTCACCGGCGAAGAGGTCTACGACTTCGCCGGACTGACCGCAATGCTGGACGCGCGTTTGGCCAATGGCCGCACGCTCACCGTCAAGGCAACGGGCGCGGATGGGACGGTAAAGCAATTCGACGCGATGGTTCGCATCGACACCCCGCAGGAGATCGAGTACTTCGAGCACGGCGGGATTCTGCAGTACGTGCTGCGGCAGTTGGCGGCGAAGTAGCACCTGCGGTGTGGCAGACGACGCTTGCGCGCCACTAGGGTCGCGGTCTCCCAGGTCTCAAAGTCGAGACCTGGGGCACCCGCAACCTTGGCAAATCGAATCCCTTCCGGGCTGAGCGGCATTACACACGTGTCCGTGAATCCCTTCTTTTGAGTGTACAGAATCAGATAGGACTCATGAAATCCTATCTGTGGTAAGATGTTTCTGTGGCCAAGAAAGTGCGCCCGGTTCAGACCGTGTCGGCGGAGGTTACTCCCCTTAAGGGAAGGCGCGAGGGCGCAATTCTCAAGGAGGAGGTCTGGTACGAAGATGAGAAAGTCGTCGCATACAACCTCGCCTACATCAATCTGAAACGGTGCTGGGTCGATCATGGCCGCGTTCTGGGATACGACAACAGTCACGGTTTTCACCACAAGCATTTTATGGGGAACGTCGAGGCCGTCGAGTACACATCCTACGATGACATGCTTGACCGCTTTATCAGCGAAGTGCACGAACTCTGGAGAATCGAAGATGCGGAAGACTAAAATTACACTCCGAACCGGCAGCACGGAAGAGTTCTTTGAGCGTTTGCGGGACCGCGCAAAGAAACTGGACCGGGGCGAGATGCTTCCTCCGGGAATCACGATCACGTTTGAAGATCCCGTGGATCTGCTAGAAGTTCTCACCTCCGAGCGGGTGCGCCTGCTGCGCCGCGTGAAAGAGGAGTCGCAGCAGATTTCCGCGCTGGCTGCGGGCTTGAAACGCGATGTTCGCGCGGTTAGCCGCGATGTGAACCTGCTGGAAAAGGCAGGATTGCTGAAGACCAGCTACAAGCCCAATCCCGGGCATGGCCGGATGAAGATTGTCGAGTCGGTCGCGCAGGAATACAAACTGGTAGCCAACCTGTAGATTCTCCTGGCGCCCACGCATCCCTTCACGGTCAATATGAAGGGCTACAATGGACCCCATCGATGCGAGCGGCACCTTAAGCGCCGGCAATTTCACTCTCGCGCCGATGGGGTGAACTATGCGCAATGATCGATGCCGCACGCACGCGGACGCAGCCTTCCTGATCTCAATTCTTCTTGCCCTCCTCGTTGCCGCTTGTCCTCTCGCTCGCTCGCAACCAGCCTCCACTGCCGCGCAGGGCCTTGCGCCCACGCCCCCCATGGGCTGGGGAAGCTGGAACCCTTACTTCTGCGACTATAACGATCAGTCCATCCGCGACCAGGCCGACGCGCTTGTCTCCAGCGGGCTGCGCGATCTGGGTTATCGCTACGTGCTCATCCAGGAATGCCTCACCTCGGGACGGGAAGCGGATGGATCGCTCATTGTGGACGCCCAGCGCTTTCCCCATGGAATGAAGGCCCTCGTCGATTACGTCCACTCCCGCGGCCTGAAAGCGGGCACGTATACGGATGTGGGCGAATATACCTGTGCCGGCAAGCCCTATCAAGGCAGCTATCGCCACGAAGACCAGGACGCTGCCACGTTTGCCGGGTGGGGCATGGATTTTGTCGAGATGGATTACTGCAACCGCCCCCACGAAGCAACAGGGCGCGCTATCTATGAACGCATGGCAGAAGCCATCCGAAGAACCGGCCGCCCCATGCTCTTCTACATCTGTTCATGGGGCAATGAGAGCCCGTGGACATGGGCGCAGGGTACAGCGCAGCTTTGGAGAACCGATAGCGACCTGAGCAGCGTGAAGAATCTCGCGCAATGGGAGAACGTGGTCAAGAACTTCGAGTCCAACGGCAGAGACGCTGTCTTCAGCGCCCCCAACAGTTGGAATGATCCCGACATGATGGAAGTGGGCAACCCCGGCATCACGCCGACTGAAGCGCAGACCCACTACTCCATGTGGGCCATCTCCGCTGCTCCCTTGTGGGCCGGCAACGACCTGACGCACATGGACGCCGCCACTCGCAGCCTCTACGCCAACCCCGAGGTCATCGCCATCGACCAGGATCAGCTTGGCGCGGGCCCCGTCGAGCTGCGCGCCTACGGCGCCGGCATTGAGGTCTGGATGAAACCGCTCTGCTCCATGGGCAGCGGCACGCAAGCGGTCCTGCTGCTGAACCTTGGTTCCGCGCCGGCCGAAGCCGCGGTCGAGTGGAGCGATCTCGGTCTCACCGCCAAGGCCCAGGTGCGCGATGTGTGGGCACACAAGGACCTGGGCGAGATCCGCGATGGCTACAAGACGCTGCTCCCCGCGCATGGTTCTGTTCTTCTCAAGGTCAGCGGAGATTTCGACTGGGCCAGAGGCGCAACCTACGAGGCCGAATGGCCCGGCAACCTCCGCGCGGGGAACGCGGCACTGCTGCCTTGCCCGGAATGCAGCCATGGTTATGCCGTCTCGCTGCGCGGCCCGGCCAACGGCGCCCAGGGTAGTTCTCTCCGCTTCACGCACATCGTCGTGCCGCAGGCGGGCAGGTTCTACGCGAACGTCGTCTATGTGTACAGCGGTGAAGCCCACAACCCGGTCCAGGTGCGCGTCAATCAGGGCCAGCCGGCCGATATGAAATTCCCCGGCGCAATCTATGGAACCGTGCGGATTCCCGTCGATCTGCAACAGGGCGAGAACTCCATCGAGTTCCGCTTCGACGCCGCGGGCGCAGTCGATATCGACCGGCTCACTGTGACCCGATAAGGGAAACTCTGAACAGACGGGTGGCGACAAGGCGTCCCCTCAGGAGCTAAATACTTTAGTTGTGTTTGTTTCTTGCGGCGGAACGAGGGGAAGGCCCGGGCCTGAAGGCCCTTTAAATCGGCGTTCATTCCGGGGGTTGAAACCCCCGGCTCCCTCCGGGTTGGGCGATCTGCATCTGCGGTACCAAGCGGTTCTGC
>Ga0302320_10015776_pt1 | contig 15489 bp, 11 predicted proteins | sample Bog_T0_3_FD_202130 | JGI IMG/M metagenome (GOLD analysis project Ga0302320, IMG submission 202130) | Peat permafrost microbial communities from Stordalen Mire near Abisko, Sweden - Bog_T0_3 | ecosystem: Environmental > Terrestrial > Soil > Wetlands > Peat | place: Sweden: Abisko, Stordalen Mire... | reverse complement strand
TCCAATTTGGGCGCGGCAGATATTTTGCGGGCAAGGCATCTCAATTTCACGCAGATCGAAAAGCACGTCCTGGCCCAAGTGTCCGCGACTTTCCGGCCCGAATTTTTAGGTCGGATCGATTCGACGCTGGTCTTTCGCAAGCTCACCTACGAGGTCCAAGTCGAGATCGCGAAAATGCACCTTGAACGCGAACAGGCTCATTTGGCCGAAAGAGGCCATCTCATCACCTTTCACGACGACGTGCTTACTTTTCTGCTCCAAGTCGGGTTCGACAAGTATTTGGGGGCCCGCCCACTCCAAAAAGCGATGGAACGACATATTCGCTACCCGGTGGCCCTGGCCAGCCGCTCCGGGGCCGTAAAAGGCATCCTTCGAGTCCGCCCAGCCCGAGATGGCCTCACTTTGGTGCCATTCACGTCCTAATATGCACAGCGGCTGTCACGAGATTGTAACAGAACAACTTATGGAAACTAGATGATAATTGTAGACACATCATTTCTTGTTCGGATATGTTCAATGCCTTTTTCACTAATACATTCATCTAACTATAACACGGGCGTTCCTCAAGTGGGGCTTGAGATCAAAATCAATGGAAAATCATGAATCCCGAACGGCAGCAATTCCTCAATTTGCGTAATATTCCTGCGCGCCTCAATGCTCAGGAAACCGCATGGTACCTGGGCTTCAACCCCAGGGAGATTCCGCACCTAACTAAGGCGCGGTTGCTCAAGCCGCTCGGCAATCCCAACCGTTGCACGACCAAGTATTACGCGACCGTTCGGCTGCGGCGTCTGCGTGACGACGAGCCGTGGCTCAACAAGGCGTGCGCGACAATTTTCAAGTTCTGGCAGGAGGTCAATGACGAAAGAAAAAAGGATGAAAATGAGTAGAGACCCTCTTAATAGCAATCCCGGCGAGATGCATTCCCAAAGTGACCCAGACGTGGTTCGCCCGCAAGACTTCGAGGACCTTTGGACGACGAAAAGGGTGGGGAAGTTTCTTCATGTCAGCGTCAAGACCGTTTCCGAACTTCGCAAGAAGGGCCTGCCCTTTGTCAAACTGGGCGGGGCCGTCCGCTTCGTTCCCAGCGAAATCAGGGACTATCTTGCCAATAGTCGTCGTCTCTCTTCGCACCGTCTGCGGCAAATCGCCCGTAAAGGGCCTTCCGCATGAGCCAGCGCATTCGTCCTCCCATGGGATCTTATTTTGACGATCCCACCGCCAATCTTGACCGCGCCCAAAGTGACGACGCGCTCGCCTCGGCCTTGACGAAGTTGGAAGTCATCCGCTTTTACGAGTGGATCAACCGGGGCGATGCCCGCCAGCGAGGGCTTCGATCCGATTTGGTTTCCCTTTGCCTTTGTCCGCAACTGCTGCCCTGTAAACATCCTTCCGCCGCATGGTGCGCGCGAGAACATGACGTGTCCCGCGAGTATGCCTCGCGTTTGCAGCGTGACTTCGTTCGCCAGTTTGGCGACTATATCCAGCTTCGCGGCCAGCGATCTCCACCCGGGCGAACGAAAAGCTGATTCCCCCCCCTTTGGTCATAAAATGAGGGGTAGAACTGAGCGGAAAACATCACCGAGGCAGCAGCGCGGATGGCTTCCGAAAAATCTGTCTGCTTTATCCGGCTTCTTTAGTTTGCTTTTCCGGCCTGCGAGGTTCGAGCTTGTGCCAGCGGAAATTTTATGTCCAATGTGGTTTCCATCATGCTGACCGCCTTGGTTCCGAAAATTTTCTATCAAAGTTCGATGCCGAGGTCGGGATCGACCCTGCTGCAAAATATCCTGGCGCAAAATCCTGATTTCTATGTCACCCCCACATCGGGATTATTGGAACTGATCTTCGGCGCGCGGCTCAACTACACCAACACCCCGGAATTCAAGGCCCAGAACGAGGCGTTGATGAAAAAGGCTTTTCTCGCCTTCAGCCGGGCGGGGATGGAAGCCTATTTCCAGGCGCTGACCGACAAGCCCTACGTCGTCGATAAATCACGCGGGTGGGGCGTTCACTTCGATCTCCTAAACCTAATCTTTGGCGAAGAACCAAAGATCATTTGCCTGGTGCGCGACCTGAGGCAAATCCTCGCCTCGATGGAAAAGAAGTTCCGGCAAAATCCGGATAAAAATCGTCCCATCGAAAACCATAGTAATCTCAGCGGCACCACCACCTTCAAACGGGCCGTGCTAAACCTGCAAACCCCTCCGGTCGGTCTGGCCTTGGATCGCCTGGCCGAAATCCATCAAAGGGGCTGGCACAAGAAGATTTTGTTTATCCGCTACGAAGACCTGACGGCTCACCCTAAGCAAACGATGCAGAAGGTTTACGCCTATCTCAGCGTGCCGGAGTACCAGCATCATTTCCACGACGTGGCCCAAGTCACCCAAGAGGACGATCATGCTTACGGCATCCCTGGTCTGCACGCGATCCGTCCCAAGGTGGAGCCACTACAGAACGATTATCTCTCCGTACTCGGTCCCGACGTGGTGCGGTTCGTACAGAGTAATTTTGCCTGGTATTTCACTCTCTTTGGATACCAAGTTAGCGCGGTCTAATTTTCCACGATTGAAATGCCAGCGAGGCTCAAAACCGCTCTTCCGATTATTCCGGCATGGAAAAAGCTAAGTCGTAAAATTAGCGATTAACGCAGAAATATTTCACAAATTGACTGAAATTTCTTGACCCCATGTAAACATCTGACAAGGTGCGTTTCAGGGAAAGTTCTGATGAGCATCTCACTCTTCTTCCGCTGGAAAGGGATGCTTTTTTACCTCGCGACCACCGTCGCTTCGATTGCGCAAATCGCAACCACCTCGCAGCCCGCAGAGCAGATCGCGTCGTCATTGCCTGCGCAGCAGCTTTCGCAAAATCAATCAACTATTGCGGCTTTTCAGCAGGAACAGCAGGCTTTGTTTCAGGAAAGGCAGGCTCTGATTGCCCAGGGTGCGACGCCGGGACAACTGGCCGCGTGGCGACAACAAAATGCCGCCCGGATTGCGGCGCAGCAGCAGCGGGTGCAAGCGATATCGGCGGCCTCGGCCTTGCGGACGATGCCCACCAATCGGCAGCCCGTCATTCCAGCGAATGCCTCGCCCACGCTGAGAGATTTTCTGACGACGCAGGCCAGTTTGGCCAATGCCCGCGCGCAGATTCATAACCAGATCGTGCAGCAGGCTGCGGCGTCGGGACGGAGCCTGACTTCGGCGCAAATCAGCCAGATGGAGCAGCAGCAAATGCGGCTGTTCCGGCAACAGCACGCGGCGGATTTTCAGTTGCAGGCACAACGGGCGCAGACGTTGGCCAATGCCTCCGCCCAGAGGCCGATGCAGCCTCTCCCACCCTTGCGCATACCCCCGAACGCCTCACCTCAATTGCAGGCCTTTCTCACGACCCAATACCAACTGATGCAGGGACGGGTTGCATTGCAAAATGAGTATGCCAATGCCACGCCATCGGCGAGGCAGGCCGCCCTGCAGCAATGGCGGCAACAGAATGCGGGTCAAATCCAGCAGCTTCAGCAGCAGGCGCAAAGTTTATCCCAAGCAGGAACACCCACCCAAAATTAGGAGGAGAAAATCATGCATACCGGAACCTTGAGAAAAATGGCCCTGGCCCTGACCTTTTGGCTGGCGCTGCACATGTCGTCTATAAAGGCGCAAATTCTTCTCGGCCCTTACAGCAATAGCACGGCCAGTTTTGAAGTGAATGCAAACGGGCTGCTCATGGATACTGGCTCCGGGGGAACTTTAAGCTTGAGCGGCGCGGGCACCCGGATGTTTTGGTATCCCGGCAAAGCGGCCTTTCGGGCGGGCAGTGTAAACGGCACGCAATGGGACGATACCACCGCCAACCCTAACATCGGTCAATATTCTGTGGCGATGGGCCTCAATACGTCAGCTTCTGGATATGCTTCGGTGGCATTAGGAACTGGTCAGGCAGCTGGGCTTGGTTCGGTGGCACTTGGTGGTTCGGCCAGTGGGCCTGGTTCGGTGGCATTGGGCGGCACGGCGAGTGGAAATTATTCCGTTGCGATGGGATCGGGTCAAGCAGTCGGCAACTATTCAACCGTGATGGGATATTCTTGTTCGGCTTATGGGTATTGTTCAGTGGCCATGGGGAATCGTAGCAGTGCTATAGGAATGGGTTCATTTACGAATGGGTTGGGCTCTTCGGCTTCTGGCTATTATTCAGTGGCTTTTGGGGAGAGTTCGGCATCTGGCAATTATTCAATGGCTTTTGAGGAGAGTTCGGCCTCTGGAAGAAATTCCACAGCTATGGGCAGCGGCACGGCTAACGGCGATTATTCGACTTCCTCTGGCTACTACACTCAAGCGACGTCATTCGCTGATTTTGTCATCGGAGCCTATAATGTTGGTTCTGCTGAAGATGGCAGCCAATCAAGCTCCACGAGTTGGAAAAATACCCCGAATCACGCCGATCCGCTGTTTGAAATTGGTAACGGCACGAGCCCCACCTTTGGTGAGATCAATCCTTCTGATGCCTTCGTCGTGTACAAGGATGGCAATGTGACCGCGCAAGGTGTAATCACAGCCGCCGCTGGCGGCGACATCCCGATGTACGGCGAATAGCATCATTTTCAAAACGGATTGGGCTTTTAGGGACACACCATGAAACTCTCCCGCAAGGAGCAACAGGAACTGGCTTCGGCGACGATCACGCAAACGCTGGGGCTGATCGTGGTCTGCTCGGGGTTGTGTGCGCTGACGGCTTATGCTGATCCGTCATGGTGGAGTTCGCCGGGGACAGGTACGCAAAGCGCGGTCATGCCGGAACAGGTCGTCACCAACGACGGCGTGGTCACGACGAACTTCATGCAGAACGACTACGCCGTGGTCAATCAGGGCCAGTTAAAGCATTTCACGGAGCGGGCCGTCGATTATCTCAACAGCACCCTGGCCTACGGCGCGGGCACCAACCTCAACACCATGGCGGGCAACTGGGCGTTCGATTATTCGGTCAACGGCTACAGCATCGACAACCCCAAGCCCTCCGATTACGCCGTGATGAACGTGGGCCAGCTTAAATACATCGCCAGCCTGGTCTATGGCCAGCTTGGTGCTTCGGGTTACCCGATGCTGGCCCCCACCTGGATCACGGCCAATTCAGCCACCGACCATGTCGCGGCGAACCTGGGGCAGTTGAAGGAGGTCTTCGACTTTGACCTGACGCTGGCCAATCCTGTGAACCTGACCGCCAGTGCCAATACGAGCGGAACGATCAACCTGACCTGGTCGCTGCCCGGCAACAACCAGGCGACCTCCTACAGCGTCGAGCAGCAAAACCCCGACGGCACCTGGAGCGTGCTCGCCTCGTTTAACAATGCGCATCCCCATACCTACACGGTGAGCGGCCTGAGCGCGGGGCAAAACCCGGCCTTCCAGATCGTCGCGCAGAACGGTTCCACCGTTTCCATGGGGCAAAGCACGCCGCCCGATTCGGGGCTGATCTCGCCCTCCAATGTCAACGCCACCCAGGGGCCGGTCGATACCGAGATCGACCTGACCTGGCAGAATAACGCGACCGATGCGAGGTACATCCTCGTCGAGGAAAGCCTGGATGGGGTGAGTTGGAGTCCCATCGCCTCACTGCCGCCCACGGCGACCAGCTACGCGGTCACCGGTCTGACGGTGGGGCAGGGCTATTATTTCGGGGTCACGGCGGGGAACAACTGAGATGCGTTCTGCGGCCCAACGTTTTCGCAGTTCGCTGGAGCGCTACCGCGCCGCGCGTGAGGGCACGGAATCGGCCAGCACGGTATCGACCCTCTGCCTCACGGCCACGAGCGCGCTGGTGTTACTGGTACCCTTGGTGTTGCGGGCCGGAAACATTGGCCCGGCCCAGGCCGCGCAGAACCCGGTCTACGCCGGGGGTGCCCCGGTGCCGCGCTATGCGTTGATCGATTTCGGGACGAATTTTGCTCCGGCGGGGATTAATAACAGCAACATGGTGGTGGGAAATATTGGTCCGATGACCAACGGGGCTACGGGCGGCAGCGGAGTAGCGATCTGGAGTTGGTCGTCGAATTCGAGCCAGCCGCTGCCTATAAACTCTACGTATGCAGCGTATGGAATCTCCGCCAATGATTATTACGTTGTTGGGATCGATGATGCGGGAAATATCGCGGGGAATGTCTCTTGGCATTTCCAAACATTCCCCCTGGGCCTCAGCTATACTAATTCTTGGTACACCTTTCTCGTTGCCTATTGGGCAAATTCTTCAACAGCGCCGGTCGCCCTCGGGGAGCATGAATCCTCAGTCAATGGACAATTTGATCCGCTCGATAGTCGGGTATCGTCAATTTCCGACCAGGGCTACATGGTTGGCGCAGCCAGTTACGAGGTGCAGCAATGGCAAAACATGGCCGAGAACTACAACACCAATTCAATGGGGTCATCCGGCAATGTGGCCCAGGTTCTTTATCCGCCAGCGCCCTATCCGCCGTCTGACTACGGGACTAATCTACCTTGCAATACGAACTGCAATTTCTTTAGTGCAGGTGGCGCGACTAACTGGTGTGGGCAAGCGCAAGTGAGGAACAATTATACTTGGGCGAATTACCCGGTTATCAATGGCACAATCTACACCGCTTCGGCCTATACCAATATCGATCTTTCCGCCATCAATGACACCAACATTGCGGTGGGTTCCGTCTTGACGAATTCCATTTATACAGCGGTGATGGTCAGACCGCTAACAGGAGCTGCGCTAAGCGTGATAAACCTAGGGCCAGGCCGTGCCTCCTACCTCAACAACCACCTTAACACCAATGGCGCGCCCGCGCCGCAGATCATCGGCGGTGACACCAATAACATTCCGATGCTTTGGGATCAGACCACCCCCTCCGGCTCACCCGCGATCAAACCCTTGACGGGCAACTACGTCGGCAAAACCCTCACCTCGCTCCTCTCCAACACCAATAACTGGTCCATGACCACCGTCAGTGGAATCAACAATTTGTCCAGTATCATCGGCACTGCCACCTACACCCAAACCGGCCCCACCGATCCCATTCCCGCCGGTGTCCATGGCGCGATGCTAATTTCGGCGGAACTTTCCGTTGATGCCAACCGCGACGGCACCATCGTCTTGGCGAACGACGCGAGTAATCCCAATAACGTCGATGCCTTTGGCAAACCACTTCCGGTGGACACGACTAGTCAGACTAAACCTTATAGATTTTGGCTCAATTCTTTCGATGAAAGTAATGAGCAAGACAATCCTGATTCTACGACCCAAGACAGCGCCAGCACGACCATCGTCGATGAGCGCGATTTGGAAAATTTCTCTCGATTGTGGATTTACAACAATGTGCCGAGCGGGTTCTTCGGTAGCACCAAAGTCCAGTTCGGGTTAAAATGGAAAAGCGTCACCGGCACGCCTTCAATCCGGTTATTCCATGCCTACGAAACCGATGGCGGCGCGAAGTACGTGGCGGATGAAAACACAGCATCCAATCAGGCACTTGGCGTTACTAAATCTTGCCTCTTGGACAAGAGCAACTTGAGCGTGGTTGCTTCAACTGGAGCAGCGGCAGACTTCATCTTCGCAGATGGTCCCGACAATAATTATTCCACGACCAATTCAGAGCAGCACTTCCTCTTTGAGGGAGTAGGAGTAGGCAAGGGTGAGTTGGTGCCCGTCTATCTTGACTCAACTGGAAAGGAGATCGGCGAAGGCCCTGGCGTGTGGCTCGACTTGGAGAACATCAAGACGATGTACAAGAGTTCCGACGCCGATCAGTTCGTACAGGCTTGGGATGAAACTAAGCAGGCCATCATCTTTGTGCATGGTTGGCAGATGTCCCCCAATGGCTCGCGCACTTTTGCTGAAGATATGTTTAAACGGCTCTGGCATCGCGGATACAAAGGCCGGTTCTGCTATTTTCGCTGGGATACGGGCAACTCGAATTGGTTCGGTAATTACGTGCCTGTGATTGGTCAGGACATCGACTCCTATCTGGCCAACTTCAATGGAAGTGAACATACGGCATGGCATTCAGGACAAGCACTCAATACGTTCATCGGATCAGCGGTCCCAAGCGGTTACAGCAAGAATCTTGTTGCTCACAGCATGGGCAATATCGTGGCTGGCTCTGGCTTCCTGAACGGTCTTACGGTGAGCCACTATGCCATGTTGCAAGCGGCCGTGCCGTCATGCTGCTACGACAGCAGTACGGCGCGCCAGCAGACCACCACCTCAGTCGTGAGCTACGATGTTGCTGGAGTTAATCTCAACGTGACTTTGTGGGCCAACCCCACACCTGATAATGATCCTGATCCCGCCACCCAGGCTTTAGCCTATCGTGGACGCTTGGCGAGTTATGGAGCAAATAACTTTTACAGCTTCTACCAACCCGATGACGAAGCAACCCAGTATTACTGGGAGGGCAACAATGCTCATTTCAAACCAGACTCGGGCTTCTTCGGTTTGGCTTATTATTACAGTTACACTCGTAGCGGCAGTGCAGGCCACAAACTTGCCTACAGTGTGGCAGGAGGCGCACAGAGTTCATGGGTCACCGATCCGTTGGAAGCGATGCCCTATGCGGATCAGTCTTGGAGTAAAGCAGCGGGAGCGGATGCAGGCACGGGCGGCGCTGTCACGGGCGGCGTCAACAATGAGACGGCTTATGACTTTGGGAGTGATCACAGCGCCGAGTTCATCATGGATGTCCAGGGAGTCGAAACGACTTTTTACCACGACCTCTTGAACAGTATGCAAATCCCGCAGAATCCAAATCCATGACGCGGCGGTCCCTCTTTCTCGGCGCTCTTTTGGTGTTACTTGTGGGGCTAGGGTTGGCCTTTTGGTTATGGCCGCGCCCGCAAGGCGCAGTAAATCCAGCTTCCGCCCAAGTGACTTCAGCGCCACCGCCCGTCGTTACACCACCACCCGCTCCCCCGGCAGAACCTCCGGTTCCACTGGTTGATATCCCCAACACTCCAGGCCATCCACTGAGCGATCAAGACAAGCAAAACATCAGTAAAATCGTCCGCATGGTGCATGCTCCGATTTCGTTTTGGGGAAAGGTCATCGACCAGGACAAAAATCCTGTGCCAGACGCCAACGTGCGTTACTCAGCGGCAGATCATTATTTTGGGACGGGCGATAAATATCAGGGTTCCAGTGATGGAAGCGGTCTTTTTTCGATCACTGACATCCAGGGCATGGCGTTGTTCGTGGAAGTCTCAAAGGATGGTTACTACCAAGTGGCAGAAAAATCGATGCGGAGCTTTCCTCAAGCTCATCTGCCATCCAAAGATGATCCCGCCATCTTTGAATTGCGGAAGAAGGGACAGGCCGAAAATTTAATTTACATGAGGAAAGACATCATGACCGGAAACGGGGGCAACCCAACGGGGGTGATTTTGACGAATGGTCTTACCGTGAATGGTGCAGGTGGCGATGTCACGTTAGCGCTTCTGAGCAATGATCAAACCGTGCCACTTAACTCCGGTCAGTCGTATGACTGGCACTTTAAAATAACGGTTCCCAATGGTGGCGTTCAACCGCGCACAGGAGATCAATTTAACTTCGAGGCTCCAACCGATGGTTACCAGCCTTCGGACAAAATCGAGATGACCAAGGGCGCTGATCAATGGCACGACTCCGGGCAGAAAGAATACTTCGTGAAATTGGCAGACGGTCGATATGCGCGAGTAACAGTCTTTGTCGCGGCGCAGGGGCACTTCGTTAGCGTTACCTCGTATCTCAACCCCACGCCAGGACATCGAAATTTGGAATACGATCCCGAGCAGCAGGCCAGTCGTTGAAACTAACGGCCTGACTTCAACAGGAATCGACCGGCCGCGATAGCGACGGGAATCGTCACCAACAACGGAATCTCGCAGAACAGATACCCATTCGAGTCATCGTTATGGACGTGAATGCTCAAAAAAATCCAGAAGAGGCTCGCGACGACATTGAAACCAAGGAGCCGTCTCCACACGGTGGATGGACGCATGGAGCTGTCTTTGGGAGCGTAGGCAAAAGAAATCAAGAGCCACCAAAGTCCCAGGCCAACGAGCAGGTACACGAGGAATGCGGGAATCAAAAAGGGACCGAGCCAATCGCTGTTGCCAAACCCTTGCCCCTCCCAAGGACCACGATGATGAGGGGAGCTGATAAAGAGCGAAGAGAGAAGAAAGAGAAAAACGAACCCACCCAGGAGAGCCAGTGGAGCAAGTATCCAGGCCAGCAGTTTTGCAGCAGCTTGATGGGTCATGGTTCCATGATAACCTCCTGGCTGAATCAAACGACCCAAAATCCGACGACTTCAAAGTGATCGCACGCACCGTTGTTTTAATCGTTACGGTTTTGGCGTGGCTTCCCGCTGTTACCCTGTTCTTGATCGGCGGAAATGCCTTTGCGCTGCTGTTGCCGGTGATGGGTTTTTGCCCGATCCCCGACCGATCCGGCGATCCCGGCTACTGTGAATCCTGCGCTCACCTTTGGGGCGGCGGCTTGCTGGCAGGTTATGTTGTGCTTGGTTCCGTGGCCGTTTGGCGGAAGTCCACGGTGCTGTCCGTAGGCTTTGCTGTTCTCTTGGTTGTTTCCGTTCTCCTGGTTATCTTGCGTGGCAACGCATCCCTCAACGGGTTCGGAGTCCATTAAAACAGGCCCGTAGACGCGCCAGGATGGCCTATACGGGGCGATCAAAACTAAAATGAAACTCTCCCGCAAGGAGCAACAGGAACTGGCCTCGGCGACGATTACGCAAACGCTGGGGCTGATCGTAATCTGCTCGGGGTTGTGTGCGCTGACGGCTTATGCTGATCCGGCGTGGTGGAGTTCGACGGGGACGGGGACGCAAAGCGCGGTCATGCCGGAGCAGGTCGTCACCAACGACGGCGTGGTCACGACGAACTACATGCCAAACGACTACGCCGTGGTCAATCAGGGCCAGTTAAAGCATTTCACGCAGCGGGCCGTCGATTATCTCAACAGCACCCTGGCCAATGGCGCGGGCACCAATCTCAACACCATGGCGGGCAACTGGGCCTTCGATTACTCCGTCAACGGCTACAGCATCGACAACCCCAAGCCCTCCGATTACGCCGTGATGAACGTGGGCCAGCTTAAATACATCGCCAGTCTGGTCTACGGCCAGCTCGGCGCCTCGGGCTACCCGATGCTGGCCCCCACCTGGATCACGCCTAATTCGGCCACCGACCATGTCGCGGCGAACCTGGGGCAATTGAAGGAGGTCTTCGACTTTGACCTGACGCTGGCCAGTCCCTTGAACCTGACCGCCAGCGCCAATACGGGCGGAACGATCAACCTGACCTGGTCGCTGCCCAGCAACAACCAGGCGACCTCCTACAGCGTCGAGCAGCAAAACCCGGACGGCACTTGGAGCGTGATCGCCTCGTTTAACAACGCGCATTCCCATTCATTGACAGTGAACGGCCTGAGCGCGGGACAAAACCCGGCCTTCCAGATCGTCGCGCAGAACGACTCCAGCGTTTCCATGGGGCAAAGCACCCCGCCCGATTCGGGGCTGGTCTCGCCCTCCAATGTCAACGCCACCCAGGGGCCGGTCGATACCGAGATCGACCTGACCTGGCAGAACAACGCGACCGATGCGAGGTACATTCTCGTCGAGGAAAGCCTGGATGGGGTGAGTTGGAGTCCCATCGCTTCGCTGCCTCCCACGGCGACCAGCTACGCGGTCACCGGCCTGACGGTGGGGCAGGGCTATTATTTCGGGGTCACGGCGGGAAACAACTGAGATGCGCTCACCGAGGCAACGTTTTCGCAGTTCCCTGGAGCGCAACCGCGCCGCGCGTGAGGGCACGGATTCAGCCAGCACGGTATCGACCCTCTGCCTCACGGCCACGAGTGTGCTGGTGTTGCTGGTACCCTTGGTGTTGCGGGCGGCAAACGCAGGTATGGCGCAGGCTCCCGAGAACCCGATTTACGCCGGGGGCGCCCCGGTGCCGCGCTACGCGCTGATCGATTTCGGGACGAATTTTGCTCCGGCAGGGATTAATAACAGCAACATCGTGGTGGGGAATATTGGTCCGATGACCAACGGGGGTTCGGGCGGTCAGGGAGCAGCCATCTGGAGTTGGTCGTCGAATTCAAGCCAAGCGCTGCCGGTAAATTCTACGTATGAATTTCCCGCGAATTTTTATTATGTCGTCGGGATCGATGATGCGGGGCGGATCGCCGGTAATATTGAGGGTGGGTGGATCCAAATTCCGAATGACCACATCTCGACTCATGAGTCGTACACCGGACTTGGCTGTTTCTGGGCCAGCACATCTTCGACTCCCGTCGTGCTGGGCGAAGGGGAATCCTCCGTCAATGGAAACTTTGATCTGTTGGACACGCGTGTAACCGCGATTTCCGATCAAGGAACCATCATTGGTAACGGATGCTACTCAACTGGCTATGCTAACTTCGGTCCCGGCCATGTGGAATCATTTAACCCGGGCTGGAACAATAACGGGACCAATGATGCCCATATTCTCTATCCGCCCGATCCCTGGCCGGCGACTGATTATGGAGCACCCCCTTCTGCGGACACGAACTGCTACGCAAACGGCTCGGGGGGCGCGACCAACTGGTGCGGCAACGAGTCTACATATACACATTACCCATTTTTCGGCCCTAATTATCCCGTCATCGACGGCATCGCCTACACGTCTTCGGCCTATACCAATCTCGGTCTCTCCGCCATCAATGACACCAACATTGCGGTGGGTTCAGTCTTGACGAATTCTATTTACACAGCGGTGATGGTCAAACCATTATCAGGAACAACGCTAAGCGTGACAACGCTAGGGCCGGGCACTGCCTCCTACCTCAACAACCAGACCAACGCGAGCGGCGCACCTGCTCCGCAGATCATCGGCGGTGACACCAATAACATTCCGATGCTTTGGGACCAAACCACTCCCTCCGGCTCACCCGCGATCAAACCCCTCACGGGCAACTACGTCGGCAAAACCCTCACCTCGCTTCTCAACAATACCAACAACTGGTCCATGACCTCCGTCAGTGGAATCAACAATTTATCCAGCATCATCGGCACTGCCACCTACACCCCAACCGGCCCCACCGATCCCATTCCTGCCGGTGTCCATGGCGTGTATTTGTGTCCGCTCGAATTGGACTTGGTCAATCGGGATGTTCTCACGCAGACATGGACAAATGAAGTGCCCGGCGGCCTCGTTACAGTTTACTCCGGGACGACAACAGGTGACATGGTGAACTGGAAATTGAAATGTCCTTCCGCGTGGGAGAGTGGAACGTTTACGTGGACGGCAACTGATTCGCAGGGAAATGTCATAACAGGCCCCACGGGGGTGGGCGTAGACCATTGGCAAATAGCCAACACGGGTGGCAACGATCCGTCCGGTAACACGACGCTCACCTGGAAGCCGGACAGCTACGCGATTAAATGCAACATCGCGGTTTCGGGCGGCGTAACCATTCCGATCAAGTTCACGCAAAAGGTCGGCTGGAGGACGGAGGATTACGTCGTCATTGGGCAGATCGTGAACACCATCACCTTCCAGAATAGCGGCCCGGCGACTTTGACTGATTCCACTCTTTTCCGCGGAGCGGTAGCAACAGATTGCATTGCGTCTTATACCCTCGGGTCAGGTCTTGCTTCACTTGCCGGTCTCAGTCCGAGTGCGTTGCCCGATTCAGCTTTCGGGTTCATCGAGTTTGGCAGTTGGGGCAATTGGCCGCATTCGCTAACCCCGCAGGGTCCTTTGTGGTACGCAGGAGCCGTCACGGAGGGAGATCGTTATTGGATGCTTGAGAATGCACTGAACGCTTCGGTGGACACCCCCACAGTTGCCTCGCAGTTGACGGCGGCGCAGATGGCCTCTGCTCAGTCGGCGGGCCAATATCGCATCTTCCAGCATTACCAAACGCGATTCACGCTGACTTCCGCAGGCAAGATCGACACGACGAGCTTCCACGATATCCACAATGATGGAATTCCGGGCCCCACGAAATTTAATATCCCAGCCGGTACGTTTAACCCCGCCTGGAACAATCCCGACATACCTTTGTTTTCACTTCCTTCAGAGGCCAATCAAATAGACGCTGTTCTCAATCAGGGACACACGCAAATCAGTACTGACGGGACGAAACATTCGTCTTATTCCTCCGTCCGAATTGGGAGTGACGGGCAAAATGTCAATTGGCACATTTTTGGCCAAGATGTCCCTTGGGTCTACTCAGAAATCATTTGCTCGGTGGCCTCCAATCATACTGTCACATCGAGCATCAAGATGAGTGTGGATAAGACCTGGCAGGATAGCGGAGGCGTTTCGGGCAACACCAATTTCAATAACCTCAATATCTACAAGGCTACTACCAGCGCCGATGTAAGTGGGGCTGTGTCGGTGAATTATGTGTGGCAGCATGACAGTCCGCTTCTCATGGAGGGTCAGCTACAAAGCTTCATCCTTAGCGTTCCCCTGGGTACTTGGCCCACACCACCCACGACCCCCTCTGTGCAATGAACAGACGTAATTGGATTTATGGCGGAATCGTTGTTTTAGCCGTCGTCGTGATCGGAGCCGTAGTGTTGCTCATGGGTTCCAGCCAGCCTTCGGAAACGAACGGCCAACAAGGAAAAACTTCCACGTCGTCATTGCCCAATAGCGGCCCCGCACCGTCAGCGAATGCCGTTCCCTCAGCCAGCCAGCACATCGCTCCTGGCATGACGAATGCCGCTCCCTCGGACAACGCGAGTATCAAAAAACTTCTTCAGGAAATGTTGAAGCAAAAAGGGATCAAGGAAATGCCGCCGGTAGAAAAATACCTGCACGACGAAATCGCCAGCGGCGACAAAGCCCGAATGCTCCGCGCTTTCGACGATGCGGTTTATCACCAGTATTGGGACAAGAGTGATGTGGTTGCTGCGCTTAAGACCTTTTTGAACGATCCCACTCCCTATGTCCGTTATCTGGCCGGTCGGGACTTCCTGATCATGGGCGATAATGAGGGTTACTCAGCTTTGCTTGGTCTGGTTCAATCGAATGCGTCCCTCGACGGACTCAGTCAGGACGTACGGATTGATGCGGCGAATACCCTCGCGCAGTTCCGACAGACCGATGCTATCAATGCCGTTGCCGCTCTTTATGCGAAAACACCCAACGCCGAATTATCGCAGGACTTGGCCAATTTGGGCGCGCAAGTTCCGGGAGAAAACCAAATGCCTTTCGTCGCCAGCGATCTTGCAATTACAGAATATGCAAAAGCTGGAGCCACGCAGTTCCTTCCGCAAATCACCTCGACGTTTTATAACACGCAGAACGCCGACGTGAAAGCAGCAGCGGCATGGGCACTGGCAACCATGTCTAACAACCAAGACGCAATCAGCTACCTCATTCAACAAGCTCAAGTCGGTTTGAACGATCCCAGTCAGGCAGGAAGTCTCAGCGTAAGAAATGCGATCAAATATCTCGGCAACATCCAAACTCCCCAAGCCAAGCAAAC